>JAABUX010005258.1_pt1 | contig 15976 bp, 14 predicted proteins | sample 5561851 | NCBI WGS metagenome assembly JAABUX01 (sample SAMN10711883, study PRJNA513361) | rock metagenome | isolation source: Antarctica rocks | place: Antarctica: Victoria Land, Richard Nunatak red sandstone | collected 2016-01-03 | reverse complement strand
AATACCAAAGCTTGCTGACCGCGACTCTTGCGGTTGGCAAGCGTGGTATGCGCGCCGGGTTGGCGGGCGGCGGCGCGCGAAACAAAGACGCTGATACCAAGGGTCGCGATCAGCGAGCCTTGGTATCAGCCGGAACAACCGCTTGTGGTTCAGCTGCATGCCCTCGCGCGCCAGCACGATGTGCAGCCGTCGATAGCCAAACCGCCGTCGCTCGCCTGCCAACACACGCAACCGGGCACCGATGACTGTCGCCAGGCCTCTTGGAGGCATGTCGATATGTCTTCGGATCCAGCCCAACTAACCCGCACGCGCGCCGCTGCGAGTAGCCCTTCTGTTCAATCGCCCAGGTCACGGCAGCACGCCGCGAGCCGGGCGTCAGAAGTGTTTTGCCAGCATCTCCTTCAGCGTCAACACGTCCAGCATCGATTCCGCCAGCAGCTTCTTGAGCCTGGCATTCTCATCCTCCAGGCCTTCAGCTTGCGCGCGTCCGACACCTCCAAGCCGCCATACTTCGAACGCCACGTGTCGAATGTCGCGTCGCTGATCCAGTGCTTGCGGCACAGATCAGCCGCCGAAGCACCCGCCTGATACGGAGACGGTAAACAGTCGCCGTGGTCGACGCGTCAGCCGGATCGTCGCCTGTCGGGCGACCGTGTGCCGCCGGTAGACGCGGTCGCCTCAATCGTGAACAGCGAATGCTGAGACTGCGTCAGATATCCGCTGGTCGGCAACGTCGGCGCGACTGCGCCAGGCGTGGTGGCACGGACCGCATTGATCGTCGGCGCCAACGAGGGTTCCGAACCTGCCAAGGCCGCCAGGAGCTGGGGTGCGGCGACGCTGGGATCGATTCCGGGGGCGTGCGTGAGCACGGACCTGGTCCGACCGGTTCGCCGCCAGCCACGATGGCCTCAGGCCGACCGCCGCCCAGGCCGCCGATTACTCGGCGACGACGCAGTGGCTCACCGCGGTCAAGGCCGCCGGCACCACGGACGCGGACGCCGTCACCCACGCCCTGGACGGGCACAAGTTCGACGACATGTTCGCCCGCCACGGCGAATTCCGCGCGAGCGACCACATGGTGACGCACGACCTCTACATTGTGCGGGTCAAGCCGGCAGCGCAGCTCGAATCGCCCCACGCCTGGTACGAAATGCTCGCGACCCTGCCGGCCGACACGGCGTTCCCGGCCGGGACGGAGTGCACCGTGCCGAAGTAGGACGGCCCGCCGTTACGGCTTGGCCCCGCTATCACGGCTTGGCGGTATACGCGATCCGCCAGATCGTGCCGTTGCCATCCTCGGAGACCAGCAGCGCCCCGTCGGCGGCGACCGTCACGCCGACCGGGCGGCCCCAGACCGCGTCGTCGTCGAGCACGAAGCCGGTGAGGAAATCCTCGTAGACCCCGGTCGGCACACCCTTCTCGAGATGGATGCGGACCAGCTTGTAGCCGGTCCGCTTGCCCCGGTTCCATGAGCCGTGCTCGGCCGCGAAGGCGTCGCCCCAGTAGTCGCGGGGGAATTGCTGGCCCGTGTAGAACGTCATCGCGAGCGAGGCCGAGTGCGGCTGCAACAGAACGTCCGGCTGGGTCATCTTGTCGGCCAGGTCGGGCCGTTCGCCCCGGTGCCGCGGGTCTTCGTGATCGCCGATGTAATACCACGGCCAGCCATAGTAGGCCCCGGCGCGGACGCGGGTGACATAGTCGGGCGGCAGGTTGTCGCCGAGGCCGTCGCGCTCGTTGGTCGAGCACCACAGATCGCCGGTGGCGGGCTGCATCGCCAGGCCGACGCAGTTGCGGATGCCGGTGGCGAACACCCGCTCGTCGCTCCCATCCGAGCTGAAACTGAGCACGTCGGCGCGCGCCGTCTCGCTGCCCCAGGCAGCGCCCAGTGGCGCATGCGCCTGCCACGCCTCGAGCCCCTCCGTCGGCACCCGGCCGATCCCTTCGGCGACATTGGAGCCGGAACCGACCGAGACGAACAGGCGGCTGCCGTCGCGGGCGAAGGCGACGTCGCGGGTGGTATGCCCGCCATTCGTGCGGGCGAGTTCGGGCACGATCACCTCCGGCGCGCCACGCGCGGCCGCGTCGCCGGCCTGATACGGAAAGCGGACCACCTGGTTGTTGAGGCCCACGTAGAGCCACGTCGGGTTCGGGCCCGGCGGATAGAAGGCGAGCCCGAACGGACCACGCAGGCCGGAGGCGAACACGCTGTCGCTCGCCACGTGGGTCGCGCCGGACGGGGCGCGCAACACGCGGATCCGGCCGGAACCGGTCTCGGCGACGAAGACGTCCCCGTTCGGCGCGGTGCGCATCAGGCGCGGTCCGCGCAGGCCATCGGCGAACAGCGTGACCGTGAAACCCGGCGGGACGTGCAGCGCGGCATGGTCGGGGCGCGCCACGACGTCGGGCGAGTTGCTCGACGAGCGCGAGGCGTAGGGCGGCGGCAGGTCGGTGGGCCGGATCAGCCGCCGCACGCCGGGCGCATCGCCGCGCCAATCGCCGAATGCGGCCGCCCCGGTCAGGACCGGTCCGACCGGCGCGGCCTCGGGCGCCGACGAGGCGGTCGCATTGCCCATATCCCGCTGTTCGGGCGCGAGCGTTTGCAGAAAGCCGATCAGCGCCCGCCGCGCGGCCGGGTCGGAGGTTTGCACCACCATGTTGGTGCCGGGGACGACCGCCTCGGGCGAGGTGAGATACTGGTCGAGCCGATCCGCATTCCAGGTAAAGCCGGCGTTGCGCAGCGCCTGCGAGTAGCCGAACCGGGTCGATCCGGCCCGCCGACCGACCACGCCGCCGAGCGCCGGCCCCTGCCCGCCCTCGCCTCGCTCGCCATGACAGACCGCGCATCGCTCCTCGAACACAGCCTGTCCGCTCGGGGCCTGCGCCCGCGTCGGCGCCGACACGGCGATCGATCCGGCGGCGAGCGCCAAGCTCAGCATGGATGAACGGATCACGAAATTCTGCGTCATGCGGCACTCAACCTCGGACCGGCTCGGGCCGCCAATCAAGCTCAGGCGACCTGCCATCTGGCCTCAAGCCGTCGGCACCCGGCCGCCATCAAGGACGGAGAGGATGGACAGCGTACTCCCGAGGACTCAAGGTTCGGCCATGCTGCCGTTCGCCGCCCAGTTGCCGCCTTGACCCGTCCGCTTCGCGCCCATCAGCGCCAGCTCGTCGGCGTGATCGAGGCGATCGTGTCCGGTCAGGCCAGCGCGCGCGACATCCTCGCCGCGGTGACGCCCGGCGGCGGCAAGTCGCTGCTGCCGGTGATCGCGGCGGCCGGGCTGGTGGCGGCCGGGATGATCGACCGGGTCTGCTGGGTCGTCCCGCGCGACAGTTTACGCCGGCAAGCCGAGGAGGCGTTCGCCGACCCGGCCTGGCGCACCGCCCTGGGCCATGGCTTGTCCGTGCGCGCGGCCGACAATACCGGCGATCCCAGCCGCGGCCTGGCCGGCTACGTAACCACCTATCAAGGCGTCACGTCCGCACCCGACCTGCATCTGCGGGAGTTTCGCCGGCACCGGACCCTGCTGGTGGTCGACGAAGTCCACCACCTGCCTGCCCTGGCCGACCTCGATCCCGACACGGCCGCCATCGGCGACGACCCGGCCAGCGCATGGTCGCGCGCCCTGCTCCCGCTGCTCGAATGCGCCGCGTTCCGGCTGCTGCTGTCCGGCACGCTCGAGCGGGCCGACGGCAAGGGCATCCTCTCATTGCCGTATCGAACCAGCGCCGCGCCGGGTGTGCGCGAGATCGACCTCGATGCGCCGGGCTGGGCGGTGATCGGCTACAGCCGGGCACAAGCGCTGCAGGAGCGGGCCGTGCTGCCGGTCACCTTCGGCGCGCTGGACGGCCAGGCGACCTGGCGCGCCGAGGAGGGCGTGGAGGTCGGTCCGCATCGGCTCGCCGGCGCGTATCCGACCGAGACCACCCGCCCGGCCCTGTTCACCGCCTTGCGCACCGGGTTTGCCGAAGCGCTCCTGCGCCAGGCGTTCGTCAGCGTGCGCGACCTGCGCGCAGGGCGTCGGCGCGAGCGTGGCCTGGCGGCGGGGGCGGCGGCGCCGGGCTTGGGCAAGCTGCTGGTCGTCGCGCCCGACCAGCAGAATGCGCAACGTTATCTCGAGATTCTGCGCGGCTGGATCCCGGCCGGCCATGCCCAACAGGTGGCCCAGGCGGCCACGTCGGACCAGCCGGACGCCCATGCCACGATCGCGGCGTTCCGGTTGCACAAGGAGCCCTCCATCCTGGTGACCGTCGCGATGGCCTATGAGGGACTAGACGTCCCGGAGGTCGCCGTGGTCGCCGCGCTGACGCATATCCGCTCGCGACCCTGGCTCGAGCAGATGGTCGCCCGCGCCACCCGGGTGGACCCGCATGCCGGCCCCTACGAGGCGCAGCGGGCCCTGGTCTTTCACCCCGACGACCCGCTGTTTCAACGCTTCCGTATTCGCATGGAGACCGAGCAGGGCACGCGCGCGCGCCCGCTCAAGCCCGGCGCAAGCAGGCGCCGCTGCCGCTCTGGATCACCGACGATCTCGGCCCGGCCAAGGACGCCATTACCCCCCTCGAGAGCAACGCGCTGGCGCTGCGCTTCGTCACCTTGCGGCCCGGGCCAGACCTGGCCCTGCGACGCCCGGAGCAGGAGCATCCGCAATCGGAACTGCTCGAACCGCCATCGGTGATCGAGCGGCGGCTGCGGGCGCGGCTGGGCGAATTGATGGCCTCGCAGGCCGTCGAGGATGAGGCGGGCCGGGCCGGGCTGCGCGGCCACGCGGCTGGACCGGGCCTGTATCATCGTTACAATGCCGTCTTGAAACGCGTCGCCGGCGGCGGCAAGAGCCGGGCGCAGATGACGCTCTGCGAGCTCGAAGCCGCGATCGGCTGGCTCGAGCGCAACCGCCTGTCCGAACACCTCCAGGTTCTGGACGACGATCCCCGTTACGCCTGGTCGGTCCGCACGCGCGGCGAGTGGAAACCGCCGATCGGCCGATCGGCCTGAAGCACATCATGTTACGCGCGCCCTAGCGCAGACCGCGGACGCGGCCTTACCGCGAGCGCGTGAGCCGGGCATCCTGGCCCCATGTGCAACCTCTACTCGGTGACCAAAGGCCAGCAGCCGATCCGCGACGCGTTCCGCGTGATGGTCGACCGCGCGGGCAACATGCCGCCGCTGCCCGCCATCTTCCCCGATCAGATGGCGCCGGTCGTGCGGCACGGCGCGGACGGGCGCGAGCTGGCCATGTTGCGCTGGGGCTTTCCGTCCCCGCCCGGCGTGCCTGGCAATCGGGCGGTGACCAACATCCGCAACACCGGTTCGAGCTACTGGCGCAGTTGGATGCAGCCGGCCTACCGCTGTCTCGTGCCGGTCACGGCATTCTGCGACTATGCGTCGGGCAAGCCCGCCATGCCGCAGCCGGGCAAGCCCGCCATGCCGCAGCCGGGCAAGCCCGCCATGTCGCAGTCGGGCAAGCCCGCCATGCCGCACTGGTTCGCGCTGGGCGAGGATCGCCCGTTGCTCGCGTTCGCCGGGCTGTGGCGGCCGTGGTCGGGCGTCCGCGGCACCAAGGCGGGCCCGGCCGAGGGCGAGCACCACCTGTTCGCCTTCCTCACCTGCGAGCCCAACGCCGTCGTCGCGCCGATCCATCCGAAGGCCATGCCCGTCGTCCTCACCACGTCAGGGGAGTGCGACGCCTGGATGACCGCCCCGATCGCGGATGCGCTGCTTCTGCAACGACCGCTGGCCGATGGAACGCTGTCCGTCGTGGCCCGGAGCGACAAGCAGGACCCCCCGGCCGCGCCGCCGGCGATGAAGCAAGCGTTGCTGCTGTAACGATGATCCGCGAGCTTTTCGGCCTGCGCGAGTTCCGCTTCTTCATGGCCGCCAACGTCGCCGAGCGCTTCGCCGCCTCGGCCATGACCGTGCTGCTCGGCTACCAGATCTTCGAGATCACCGGCCGCACCCTTTTCGTCGGCCTCCTCGGCCTCGCCGAAGCCCTCCCCGGCGTCACCCTCGTCCTGTTCGGCGGCGACGTCGCCGACCGGCACGATCGCCGGGCCATCATGCTCAAGACGACCACGCTGCTCGGCGCCCTCGCCCTCGTCCTGGCCGCGGTCGCCCGTCTCGACCCGGCCGCCACGCTCGGCGCCCTCTTCGCCGTCGCCCTCCTGTCCGCGACCGTCCGCGCCTTCGACTTTCCCGCCGCCAGCGGCCTCGAAGCCCGCGTCCTGCCGCAGCACCTGGTGTTCCGCGGCGTCCCCCTGCTGGCCACCTGCGCGCGCACCGCCGACGTGCTCGGCCCGGTCGTCGTCGGCTTCGCCTGGACCTGGGCCGGCCCGGCCGCCACCTATGCCGGCCTCGCCGCGCTGTTCCTGCTCGCCTCCGTCTTCCTGCGCATCGGCGTCGGGCCGAAACCGCCCGCGCCACGCACGACCGGCGGCGTCGGCCCGGTCACGCGCATCCTCGAAGGCATCGGCTACGTCTTCCGCCACCAGGTGCTCTGGGCCTCGATGGCGCTCGACCTGTTCGCGGTGTTCTTCGGCGGCGTCACCGCGCTGCTGCCCTATTTCGCCACCGAGGCGCTCGGGGTCGGCGCCGAGGGCTTCGGCCTGATGCGCTCGGCCATGGCCGCCGGCAGCCTGGTGGCCGCGCTGGCCTGCACCCGCCTGCTGCCGCGACGCCGGGCCGGCCTCGTCCTGCACGCGGCCATCGCCTGTTTCGGCGTCGCCATCATCGTGTTCGGCCTGTCGCGCAGCTTCCCGCTCTCGCTCGCTGCCCTGTTCCTGGCCGGCATCTGCGACGGCGTTTCGGTCGTCATCCGCAACACGATCCTGCGCCTCGCCTCCCCCGAGGCGCTGCGCGGACGCATCGCCGCGGTCAAATCGGTCTTCGTCGGCTCGTCGAACGAGCTGGGCGCGCTCGAGAGCGGCCTGCTCGCCGCCGCCATCGGCGCGGTGCCGACCGTGCTGCTCGGCGGCGCCGTCACGCTGGCCGTGGTGGCCATCATCGCCGTCCGCGCGCCAACCTTGCGCCGGTTGAATTTGGAGCGTCTGTGGGCGCCGGCGCCATGACGAAAGGGGATCGATGGACATCTCGCGCGATCGACTGACCGGCCCGGACAGCGCGTGGGGCGCTTGGGTTTCGTGCCCGTGACCAACCGTCTCGGCGCGCTCCGCACCGTCCCCGCCTTCATCGCCCTGCTCTGGCGCACCAGCCGCTCGCTCGCCGCGGCCTCGCTGGCTCTGCGCCTGCTGCGGGCCGGCTTGCCGATCGCGACGCTGTTCGTGGCCAAGCTCATCATCGACGAGGTGGTCCGCCTCGGCGCCCATCCCGCCGCCCCCCACGACCTCCTCACCAGCCGCCTCGCCGCGCTGCTCGCGACCGAACTCCTGCTTGCCCTGCTCGCCGACGCGCTCGGCCGCATCGTCGCTCTCGTCGACGCGGTGCTGTCCGACCAGTTCAGCGACGCCACCAGCCTGCGCCTGATGCAGCACGCCGCTTCGCTCGACCTGCGCGATCTCGAGGACAGCGACATCCAGGACCGGCTCGACCGCGCCCGCCGCCAGGCCAGCGGCCGCACCGGCATGATCACGCAACTCCTCGGCCTCGCGCAGGACACCATCACGCTGGCGACCTTCGCCGCCGGAATCGCGGCCTACACGCCCTGGCTCGTGCTGCTGCTGGCGGCGGCCTTGGTTCCCGCCTTCCTCGGCGAGCTCCGCTTCAACGCCGAGAGCTACGCGCTCAGCGCCTTCCGCACCGCCGAACGCCGCGAACTGGATTACCTGCGCCAGACCGGCGCCAGCACCAGCACGGCCAAGGAGGTCAAGCTGTTCGGCCTGCACGCCTTCCTGATCGAGCGCTATCGCACCGTCTCTGCCATCATCCGCGGCGAGAACGCCGCTTTCGCCCGCCGCCGGGCCACCGCCGGAGCCGGGCTCGCCGCGCTGGGCACGATCGGATACTACGCCGCCTACGCCTACCTCGCCTGGCGCACCGCGACCGGCGCGCTCACCGTCGGCGATCTCACCTTCCTCGCCGCCTCGTTCCTGCGCCTGCGCGGCCTGCTCGCGGGCCTGCTCTCCGGCGTCTCGACCCTCGCCAGCCAAGCGCTGTATCTGCAGGACCTGTTCGGTTTCCTCGAGGTCCAGCCCGGCATCAGCTCGCCGCCCGACGGCCTCGCGTTCCCCGCCCAGATCGGCACCGGCCTGACCTTCGAGGACGTCGGCTTCCGCTATCCCGGCGCGCCCAACTGGGCCGTGCGCCACCTCAGCTTCACCGTTCCCGCCGGGCGGGTCGTCGCCCTCGTCGGCGAGAACGGCGCCGGCAAGACCACCCTCGTCAAGCTCATGACCCGGCTGTACGACCCCGACGAAGGCCGCATCCTCCTCGACGGCCACGACCTGCGCCACTATGACCTGGAATCGCTCCGCGCCGGCATCGGCGTCATCTTCCAGGACTTCGTCCGCTACGATTTCACCGCCGGCGACAACATCGCCGTCGGCCGCATCGCCAGCCGCGACGATCGGCCCCGCATCGAACAGGCCGCCCGGCTCGGCCGCGCCGACGAGGTCGTCTCCCGCCTCGAGCAAGGCTACGACCAGGTCGTCGGCCGCCGTTTCCGTGGCGGCGTCGAGCTTTCCGGCGGCGAGTGGCAGAAGATCGCCATCGCCCGCGCCTACATGCGCGACGCCGCCCTCCTCGTGCTCGACGAACCCACCGCCGCGCTGGACGCCCGGGCCGAGTTCGAGGTCTTCCAGCGCTTCAAATCGCTCAGCGCCGGTCGCACCGCCGTCCTCATCTCGCACCGCTTCTCCAGCGTGCGCATGGCCGACTGGATCGTCGTCATCGCCGACGGCCGGGTCGCCGAAGCCGGCACCCACGAGGACCTGCTCGCCCTCGGCCGCCGCTACGCTGAACTGTTCGAACTGCAGGCAGCCGGTTACCGTTGACGCCGGGCATGACGGAGAACAACCCAGTGGAATTGCGCAATCTCGGCCGCTCCGGCCTCCGCGTGTCGGCGATCGGCCTCGGCTGCAACAATTTCGGCGGCCGCATCGATCTCGAGGCCACGCGCGGCGTCATCCACAAGGCGCTCGACCTCGGCATCACCCTGTTCGACACCGCCGACGTCTACGGCGAGCGCGGCGGCTCGGAGACCTGCATGGGCCAGGTCCTCGGCGACGCCCGCAAGCGCATCGTGCTCGCGAGCAAGTTCGGCATGCCGATGGACGACACCGGCGACAGCGAAGGCGGCTCGCGCCGCTACATCTTCGCCGCCATCGACGCGAGCCTGCGCCGCCTGAAGACCGACTGGATCGACCTCTACCAGCTTCACCGCCCCGATCCGCGCACCCCGATCGAGGAAACCTTGCGCGCCCTCGAGGATCTCTCCCGCGCCGGCAAGATCCGCTACTACGGCTGCTCCAACATGCCGGCCTGGCAGGTCGTCGAGGCGCAATGGACCGCCAAGACCCACAATCTCGCCGGCTTCGTCTCCTGCCAAGACGAGTATTCCCTGCTCGTCCGCGACGCCGAACCGAGCCTGATGCCCGCCATGCGCGCCTACGGCCTCGGCCTGCTCCCCTATTTCCCGCTTGCCAGCGGCCTCCTGACCGGCAAATACCGCCGCAATGCGCCGATGCCGGAAGACGCGCGGCTGACCAAGACGCAGCGCCTCGCCGACCGCTATCTGACCGACAAGAATTGGGCAAAGGCCGAGAAGCTGATCGACCTCGCCGACGCCGGCGGCCGTACTCCGGTCGAACTCGCCTTCAGCTGGCTTCTTGCCCAATCCCCCGTCGCCAGCGTCATTGCCGGCGCGACCAAGCCCGAGCAGATCGAGCAGAACGTCACCGCCGGCGACTGGAAGCTGACCGAAGCCGACCTGAGCCAGATCGACACGATCACCCAGGCTTAGGCGGCCATTAGATCCAGGGCCGCCATCGTGTCCTCCGGCAGCTCGAGCCTGGCTGCCGCCAGGTTCTCGCGCAGGTGCTGGACCGACGAGGTGCCGGGGATGAGCAGGATGTGGGGCGCGCGACGGAGCAGCCAGGCGAGCGCCACCTGCATCGGCGTGGCATCGAGCGCCGTCGCCGCCTCCGATAGCGCCGTCGACTGCAACGGCGTGAAGCCGCCGAGCGGGAAATACGGCACGTAGGGGATGCCTGCGGCCGCGAGGTCGTCGATCATCGCGTCGTCGGCCCGGTGCGCCAGATTGTAGTGGTTCTGCACGCACGCGATCTCCGCGATGGCACGGCCCTCGGCGACCTGCGCCGGCGTCACGTTGCTGAGTCCGATGTGGCGAACCAGGCCCTTCCGCTGCAGCTCGGCCAGGACCGTGAGCGGCGCCTCGATCGAGCCCTCAGCCGGTCCGGCGCGGTCGAACATGGCGCGCAGATTGACGATTTCGAGCGCGTCGAGGCCGAGGTTGCGCAGGTTGTCGTGCACCGCGCTGGTCAGTTCCTCGGCCGAGAAGGCGGGGTCCCACGAGCCGGTCGGGCCGCGGCGGGCGCCGATCTTGGTGACGATGACCAGGTCGGAGGCGTAGGGGTGCAACGCCTCGCGAATGAGTTGATTGGTGATGTGGGGTCCGTAGAAGTCGCTGGTGTCGATGTGGGTCACCCCGCTCTCGACCGCCTCGCGGAGCACGGCGCGTGCGGCGGCCGGGTCCCGCGGCGGGCCGAACACGTGCGGGCCGGCGAGCTGCATGGCGCCGTAGCCGAGCCGGCTGACCACGTGATCGCCGAGCGTGAAGGTTCCTGCGGCAGCGATGTCGTCCATGACCTGTCTCCTGGGTTCGACGATCGACATGGCCCGGCTGGACACTCACGATAAGCCGCCTTAATCGTAACAGGCTGTTCGGGAGATCGAACAATGCCGGATCTCAACGACCTGAACGTCTTCGTGGCCGTCGCGCGCGCGGGCGGCTTTCGCGAAGCGGCGCGCGTCGGCGATGGCAGCGCCTCGAGCTACAGCGAGGCCGTGACCCGGCTAGAGGCGCGGCTCGGCGTACGGCTGCTCAACCGCACGACCCGCAGTGTCGCCACCACTGAGGCGGGTGCGCGCCTGCTCGATCGGCTGGTGCCGGCGCTGGGCGAAGTCGAGGCTGCGCTGGAAGTGGTCAACAGCTTCCGCGACCGGCCCGCCGGCACGCTGCGGCTCAATGTGCCCGTCAGCGCCGCGCGCCTGGTGCTGCCCCAGATCGTGCCAGCGTTCCTCGCCGCCTATCCGGACATTCGGCTCGAGATCATCGCCGAGGACAGCTTCGTCGACGTGCTCGCCGCCGGCTGCGACGCCGGCATCCGCTACGACGAGCGGCTGGAGCAGGACATGATCGCCGTCCCGATTGGCCCGCGCGAACAGCGGTATGCGACCGCGGCCGCCCCGGCCTACCTCGATCGGCGCGGCCGGCCCGAACACCCGCGCGATCTCCTGGGTCACGCCTGCATGCGTGGCCAGTTCTCGTCCGGCGCGTTGATGATCTACGAGTTCGAGCAGGACGGCGAGGTGATCAAGGTCGAGCCTACCGGCCCGCTGCTCGTGCGGATCGGCGCGGCGACCGACTTGGCCGTCGAGGCGGCGGTAGCCGGCACCGGCGTGATCCAGCTGTTCGAAGACTGGCTGCGGCCGCATCTGAACAGCGGGGCGTTGGAACCGGTGCTGGAGCCGTGGTGGATGCGGTTCTCCGGGCCGTTCCTCTACTATCCGGGCCGCCGCCACCTGCCGGCCCCGTTACGGGCCTTCGTCGATTTCATTCGCCGGCCGTGATCGCGCCGCGATCGTGCTCGTCGAGTTGTAACCCACGCGCTTTGCGATGTGTGTCCGCCCAGTCGTTCGCCCAAGTGTTCGCCCGGTAGCGCTCGACAGAGAAGGGCACTCCGGCGCTGGACGTGGCCCGAGCAGTGTGGCGTGCAGCGACCGATCCGCTCTCCCGATGCGCCAACACCAGGCGTGAGTAGCGGCAAGCGCCCAGGGCGTTGTTTCGAGGCGACGTTGCCAGTCGCGACGGTCAGCGAGGCTGTCCGGGGCATGAAACGAGGTTGGCTGCCGAAGACCGTCATGCAGCAGCCACTTGCGGGGCTCGGCGGCCCATTGGGTGCGGGAAGCGGCGTCGTGGAGCCACAGCGTCGAGACCGAGGGCAGGCGAAGGGTCTCCCGCAGGAGGGCGCGGCAGAGGGCCGGCAGGAAGGGGGCAAGCGCCGGAGCCTCGAACAGCTTCGCCATGGGATGGTTCGCCGGCGCGCAGGTCCGGTCGGCGCGGACGCGCCAGCCGCGATCGGGGGCTTGGACCAGGTCGGCGGCATAGCGTCGGAGCGGAGGCGTTCCCAGCTGGCCGGCGAGACGCAAAGCCGGGTAATGGCGCAGCAGCGGTTCCGGGATCAGGCCGAGGCAGCCGATGGCGTTGTCGCCGAGCAGATCGGAGAGGATCGTCTCGAACAGGCGCGCGCGTTGGCGCAGCCCAAACTCGAGATCTGGATCTCGCGCTTCCGGGTCGCCCTGGACTGGGTCGCCCTGGAGTGGGTTGCCATCGACCGTGCCGACGTAGAGCGTTGCTTGGGCCATCTTCACGCGCAGCACCGCCTCCCGTCGGTGATGCAAGGAGTGTCGACCTAAATGGTTGAGGAAACCTTAGCGAAGCGCTGGGGATCGATGCGGGCGAGGATGGCGGCAGCCGGGCCGGGATCGCGGCCGGTCAGCAAGTCGGCGACGAGCTTGCCGGCGGCGGGCGAGGTCTGGATGCCGTAGCCGCCTTGGCCGACGCACCAGAAGAAGCCGGGCATGTCGGGCGCGAACCCGAAGGCGAGGCTGCCGTCCGGCGTGAACGTCCGCAATCCGGCCCAGCTGTGATCGATCCGGCGCACCTCGATATCAAGCGCCTGCTGCATGCGGTCGATGGCGATGGCGACGTCGAGTTCGTCGGGCTGGACGTCGTGCGGGTGCATCGGGGTTTCATCGGCCGGGCTGACCATGAGGCGGGTGCGCGCCTCGGTGCGGGCATACCAGGTATGGCCGACGTCGCCGACCATGGGCCAGTCGGCGACGTTCCAGGCGACTGGGTCGATGACGCACCCGGTGCGGCGCTTGGGGATCAGGCCGAGCGTGGCGACGCCGGCTTGGGCAGCCACCTCGTCGCCCCAGGCGCCGGCGGCGTTGACGACCAGATCGGCGCGATAGGTGTCGTCGGCGCTGGTGTCGACCTCCCAGTGGCCGTGGCGGCGTTCGATGCGACTGCTGCGATGGCGCAGCGCCAGGGTGCCGCCGGCGGCCTTGAGTTGGCGCAGGAAGCCGGCGTGGAGCGAGGCGACGTCCATGTCGAACGCGTCTTCCTCGAGCGTGGCGTGCTCGGCGTAGCCCGGCTTGAGCGCCGGGACGAGACGGCGTGCCTCGTCGAAGCCGATCATGCGGACGCCCTGGGCGGCGGCCATGAACGAGGTGAACACATCCTGCTGGTCGGGCGGGGCCAGGTTCATCACCGGGCGGCGATGGAGCAACGGTGAATCGGTGAAGCCGTGGGGCGGCGACATGAAGAAGTCGCGGGACAGTCCGGTCAGCGTGCGGACGTCGGGCGGGCCGTAGTTCAAGATCCAGATCGCGGCCGAGCGGCCGGTGGTGTGATAGCCGGCCGCCTCCTCGGCCTCGATCAGCGCGACCCGGCGGTCGCGCGCGAGATGCGCCGCCACCGTCGCGCCAGCGATGCCTGCGCCGATGACCACCGCGTCGAAATCATAGGGATCCATGGCCAGAGCTTGGTCGCCCCGCTGGGCAAGTTCAACCGTAGACGAGGGTGGGCAGCCACATCGCGATACCGGGGAAGAACGACAGGATCACGACCGCGACCGCCATCAGCGCCACGAACGGCAGCGTCCCGCGAATGATCGGCCCCAGGCCGATGTCCGGCGCGATACGATTGATGACGAAGATGTTGAGCCCTACTGGCGGATGGATCAGCCCCATCTCCATCACGACCGCCATCACAACGCCGTACCACACCAGGTCGAACCCGGCCGCGCGCAATGGCGGCAGGATGATCGGCGCCGTCATCAGGATGATCGAGACCGGCGGCAGGAAGAAGCCGAGCACGACGACCAGGATCAGGATGGCGAACAGCAACAACCACTTGCTCAGGTGCATCCCCACGATCCAGCCCGCGGCGGCCTGGCTGATGTGCAAATAGCTCATCACATAGGAATAGAGCAGGCTCATGCCGATGATCATGAGCAGCATGCCGCTTTCGCCCAGCGTGCCGGCGAAGATCGGCCTGAGGTCCGCCAGGCGCCAGGCGCCGTAGACGATCGCGATCAGCACCAGCGCCATGATGCCGCCGAGGCCCGCGGTCTCCGACGGCGTCGCCACGCCGCCGTAGAGCGCGATCATGACGCCGGTGAGCAGCACCAGGAACGGCAGCACGCGCGGCAGGGCGGAAAAGCGTTCGCGCATTGTATAGGTGTCGCGGCGCAGGATCTCGCTCGACCCGCCGCCGGTCTCGGCGTGGGCCCAGGCCGTCGCGTATTCGTGGCGCCAGCGGATCACCGCGTAGCTCGCGAACAGGAACACGAGCAGCAGGCCGGGGCCGATGCCGGCCAGGAACAGCCGCCCCAGGGATTGCTCGGCGGCGACGGCATAGAGGATTAGCACGATGCTCGGCGGCAGCAGGATACCGAGCGTGCCGCCGGCGGCCACCAGGCCGGCGGCAAAACCCGGCGAATAGCCGCGGCGACGCATCTCGGGAATGCCGGAGCTGCCGATGGCGCTGCAGGTCGCCGGGCTCGAGCCGGCCATGGCGGCGAACAGGCCGCACGCGATGACGACGGCAACGCCCAGCCCGCCGGGCACCCGGCCAAGCCAAGTATGCAGCGCGTCGTAGAGATCCTTGCCGGCGCGCGACTTGCCGATCGCGGCACCCTTCAGAATGAACAGCGGAATGGTCAGCAAGGTGATGCTGGCCAGCTCCTCGTAGACGTTCTGCGCGACGGTATCGAGCGAAGCGGCCGGCATGAAGGCCAGCATGAATATCGTCGCCACGCCGCCGAGGGCGAACGCGATCGGCATGCCGGAGAACAGCGCAACCAGGGTGCTGGCGCCATACAGGGCGCCGATCTGCATCGTGTCCACGGCGGTCGACCCTAGTGCGGCGAGGGCGCGAGATGCGCCGGCGCGCTGTCGCGATGCCGGCTGCCCAGCGTCTGCAGCAGGAACTGGAGCGCGAGCAGGCTCATGCCCATCGCCATGCAGCCGTAGGGGATCCAGAGCGGCGGGCCCCAGGCCGACGGGGTGGTCTGGCCCTCGTCCCAGGCTTCGTAGAACAGCGCCCAGCTCTTCCAGGCGAAGAACGTCACGAACAAGAGGCTGCACAGATCGGCCAGCACGCGCCGGATTCCGTCGATGCCGGGCGGCAGGATGTGGCTCAACGCGTCGATGGCGACGTGGCCGCGCCGGGCTTGGATCCAGGCGGCGGCGCCGAACGTGGCGCCGATCAACAGGAACGTGGAGAGTTCGTCCTGCCAATCGCTCGGGATCGCGAAGAAATAGCGGCCGACCACCTCCCAGGTCAGCACCAGCCCGGCCGCCGCGATCGCGACCGCCGCCAGCGCCGCCAGGACCACGTTCGCCGCGTTCAGCACCGACTGGGCCGCGCCCAACACGCCGCCGCGCGGAACGTCCGCGGGCGGCAGCGTGGTGACGGAGGCGGCGTCGATGCCGTGGGTGCTCAAGCGCTAACCGCCTCGGCGGCCTTGAGCAGCGCGGCGTTGGCGGCGCTGCGGTCGGCATAGTCCTTCCAGGCCGTGCTCTCGGCCAGCGGCCGCCACTTGGCGATCGCTTCCGGGTCCATGTCGCGCACCGTCGCACCGGCCTTCTTGAACACGTCGCCGAGCTTGGCGTCGTCGGCCTTGGCCTCCTGTAGCGCGAACGGCTCCATCGCGGCGCCGACCTCGTCGATCGCCTTGCGCTGATCGGGCGAGAGACTGTCGTAGATCTGCT
>JAABUX010005257.1_pt1 | contig 15976 bp, 22 predicted proteins | sample 5561851 | NCBI WGS metagenome assembly JAABUX01 (sample SAMN10711883, study PRJNA513361) | rock metagenome | isolation source: Antarctica rocks | place: Antarctica: Victoria Land, Richard Nunatak red sandstone | collected 2016-01-03 | reverse complement strand
CGCGCAGACAGCACGCCGTCCCCGACGCCGGCAGGCGCCCGCGCAGCCTCGACCGGCGCAAAGCGCTCGCGGGCCGCGGCGGTGCCGGCGGCGCGCGCGCGCGCGCGTCCGCACTCCGCACAGCCGCTGAGCACAGCTGCGTACGAGGCGCGCGTGGACGTGATGACGGCGCTGCAGGCGCGATACCCTGCCGCGCCAGCCAGGATGGGGTTATGAGTTGAAAAGCCATACCCTACCCGTACCTTTATCCGCCCGGGCTTTCCCGTGCCCTGGCGCGCGGCGCGCTGCCGCGGCTGCACGCGCGCGGTGTCCCGGTCCAACAGCCGAGAGCCCGAGCCCGCCGGCCGCAAACGGCCTGCGGCATGCGCCGCAGCGCCGCGCGGGGCTGTACACGTCGCGGCTCGCGCCCGGGCACCGCTCGGGCTTATCCGCAACCGGCGGCCGCGGCGCAGCGGCGCCGCCGTGCGGCCGGGGCCGAGGCGGGCTGCGGGGCGGCTCTCACATGCCCTACCCTAACCTGCGCGTGCGCAGGTGGCGTGGTCGGAGCCGCTGGCGGTGCCGTGCGGCGAGCGCGGGGCGCGCTGGTTCGCGCTGCTGGCCGTGGGCGTGCGCTCCGGGCGCGTGTGGCTCTGGCGCGCCGAGCTGCCGACCGCGGCCGCCCCGGCGCCGGCGCCGGCGGCCTCGCGCTGGTGCGCGCCCGGCCGCCGCCAGGGTCCGTGAGGAGGGTTGCAGCGCGGGCCGCCCCGCCGGGTGCTCCCGGCGCGTCACTGCCGCCTGGCGCTGGGCGTGCCATGCCCGGGCCGCCCGCAGCCGCGCGAGAACGCCGGGCCTGCGCCACAGGCCTGCATGCGGCCCCGCCCGTGCCGCTGCAGGCTCAAGGCGGCGCGTCCCTCGAGCATGGGCAGCGGTCCGGTCCCCGGCGCGGCCCGCGCCGCCTGGCGGCCCAGCGAAGCCGAGCGGGGCCTGCGCTGCGCCGCGGCAGGTTGGCTCGGTGCAGGCAACGCGCGGCTGGGTGACGGCACTCGCGTGGGCGCGCCTGCCGGCCAACGCCCATGCCGGCCAGGTGCCGGCCGGCCCGGCCGGCCCAGCGGCGGCGGCTGCCGCGGCCGTAACGGGCGCGCCGCGGGACTGCGGCGCCGACGTGTTGGCGCTGGCGGTGGGCGGCTCGGACGGCGGCGTGCGCCTGCTGGGCGCGCCCGCGGCCGCCCTGGCCGGCGCCGCGCCGCGCCTGTGGCGTGAGGGTGCGCCGCCTGCGGCATACCCCGAGCGCTCTGGCCGGCCCCCGGCGCGCACACGGCCAGGCTCTCGCCCTGGCGCGTGTGCCGCGCATCGGGCGCGCCGCGGCACACGTCAGGCGTGCCGAGGCGCCGCCGCACTCTGCTTTGCTGCGTGCTGCGCCGGGATCTAGACACCAGGAACTCTGCGTGAGCAGTCCGCTGGCGCTCGGCTGCGACACGCGCATCCCCGTTCGCCGTTCAAGGCAAAACAGGCTCTCAGGAGCCAGCCCAGCCGCTTTGCTGCCTGTCCATGCTCCCGCAGACCTACGCCGCGGCTGTGCGCACGAGAGCGGGTCGCGCCGCAGGGGAGCAGCTGCGCTTGCGCGACGCCGCGCGCGGCGACGGCGGCGGCGCGCCCTGCCTGGCAGCGCTGGCGCGGCCGCTGCCGGCCGATGGGCGCTGCGTTGCCTGCCTCGACGCGCACGTGGCGCTTGACGGCGCGGGTGCGCCTGGCCTGCCGCGCGCGCACGAGCGCAGTCGGAGCGCGATAGCGCGCGGCAGTTCAGGCGTCATGCCAAAACTGGGCAGCGCCCGGCAGAGACGCGCTCGAGCATCTTAGCCTGCACCCTGTGTCAAGCACTTGCTGTGCTGCAGAGTACGGCTCTGGGCTGCTGGCCCTGTACGTGCGCCCTGCGGCAGGCGGGGCTGACAGGCTGAGGATGCACGGCACAGCCCCAAGCTTGCAGCAAGTGCGCAGCTCTAGACCTGACGCGCCCGCGCGCACACAGGCGCCGCGCGGCTGCTGCTGGCGGCCGGCAAGATGGCCGGCGCGCTCGCTGCCTGGGCCAGCGCGGCGCTGCCCACCGCGTCGGGCGCTGGCGCGGCGGGCGCGCTGGCCGGCGAGCTCGCCTGGGCGCCCGGCGGCGCGCACGGCACGCTCGCCGTCACCGGCGTGCGCTGGGCGCCCGAGCCCGACGCGGCCGCGTGCGCGGGCGCGCCGGCCGCGCGACTGCTTTCGACGGGCGCGGACGGCCGCGCGCGCGCCTGGCGGCTTGCCGAGGGCCGCCTCGCGCCGGCGCCGGAGCCGGTCGCCCTGCTGGGCGGAGGCGCGGCGCCGGCGGGCCAGGGCGCTGCGGCCGCGGGCAAGCCCTGCATGGGCGCCGCACTCGCAGTCGGCGGCGTGGCGGCCGCGGTGGTGCAGCTCAGCGCCGCCGTGGGCGCCGAGCACGTGGGGGCCGTGCAGGCGCACACGCGGCTGGTGCGCGCTCGGCTGCGCCTGCTGGCCGGGCCCGCGCTGGCAGGCGCGCGCGATGCGGCGGCCGCCGCCGCCGCGGCGCGCGCCGCCGCTGCGCGCCTGGCCGCCGGGCCGCCCAGCGCGCAGGCGCTGTGGGGCGCAGCGCTGACGCTGAGGCGCGCGGGCGCGGCGGTCGCGGCGGAGGCTGGGGCGACCGACGCCGGCGACGCCGGCGACGCATCTAGCGGGGGCGGCGGCTCGGCGGACGCCGCGCTCACGCAGGCGCGCCAGGCCGCGGGGCCGACCCGCCCGCCAACACATGCGCCGCTGCACCGGAACGTCACGCGCGGCCGCGTCACCAGGCGCCAAGTCGCAGGCTTCTGGCTATCGCTGGTGTCTGTACAGAGCTGATCAGGCTCACAGCCGCACTTCTCAACTGTCACAAGCAAGTTGCGCCGCCTGTAAATGGAGCATGGCGCCTAGTCCTAACCCTAGTGCTAACCCTACACCTATTCATATGTTGGCCGCAGAGCGTCGTGCGCGAGGCGCTGGCGGAGCTGGACGCGCCGCTGGACGGCGGCGCAGCCACGGGCCTGGGCGCGGCCGCCTGGCAGTGGCATGCGCTGCAGTGCGCGTGCGCGCTGCGCCGGCTGTTGGCGCCGCCGGCGCCGCCGCCGGCGCGCCGCGGCGGCTGCGCGCCGCCCGCGCCGGCGGCGCCGCCGCCGCCGGGCTGGGCGGCCGCGCTCGAGCGCGCGGAGCTGGCGCTGCTGCAGCGGCACCTGCTGGCCGAGCTGCGGCGCGCGCCCGCGCGCGGTGCGCCCGCGGTCCTACCCTATGCCTATATCCCCGGGCGGGTTTGCAGCGCCGGGCGCGCAGGCGGGGCGTGCATAAGCAGGGCGTTCGGCGAATGTCTGGCACGGCGGGGACTGAAGCAGAGGGCCCAGCGCGATGGCTGGCGGCCGCTCGTGCGCGAGCGCGGCGGGCGCCGCTGCAGCGCCGCCGCCCGGCTGGGCTGATGCCTGCAGCCGCGCCTGGGCGTCCTGCAGGAAGGGCGCAGGGCTGGCGCCCGCCCGGGACGTGCAGTATGGGCGAGGAGCACCCGGCACCCCGGCATGCCATAAGTGCTGCTCGAGCCGAAGCCACTCCCCGCTCGTCTGCCTGCGCGCCATCCTCCTGCGCCAGACCTGTCCGCGCCCTGCCTGCACACCAGCTCGAGGCAAGAGCCCGGATGCGCGCGGCGGGCGTCCCTGCGGCGTGGCAGTAAGGCTGAGCGCGGCTGCGCCGGGCGCCGCAGACGGCGGCGCCGCGCTGACGCGCGCGCTGGCGCTGGACTGGGTCGCGCTGCACGGCGCGGGCGGGCGTGTGTGGCCGGCGCTGGCGGCGGCCGCGGCGGCTGCCGCCGCGCCGGGCGGCGCGCCGCCGCCGCCGCGCGAGCGCTGCGCTTGGGCCGACGCACCCGTCGCGCTGGCAGGCGCGCCGCTGGAGTCGGCGCGCTTCGCAACCGTTGACGTCGGGGTGCGGACGCGCGCGAGCTCTGGACAAGGGGGCCTGCGGCCTGACGGGCGGGGCGTGCATGCGCGCATGCAGTCGGCGTGCAGCGCGGCTGTCAAAGTGAGGTGTGGTGTCCCGCTGCAACCGTCTGGCGCAGCCTCGCGCTGCTGGCCATGGCGCAACAACGCAGGGCGATTCGGTCAAGCAGCGCGGCGCGGCCGACCGCCCCGCCGCCCCGCGCGCGCGCAGGGCGCGACCGCGCAGCTGCCGCGCTGCGCGGCCACGCTGCGGCTGTGCGGCGCGGGGCGCGCGTGGCGCTGCGCGCTGTGCGAGCGGCAGTACGCCGTGCCGGCGCGCGGCAGCGCGCACGGTGGCCTGCCCGGCGCGTCGTGCCTGTTCTGCGGCGCGCCGCTCGGCCCGCTGCTGCCCGCCACGCTCCTGGCGCCGCCGGGCCTGCGCTGAGGCCGGCGGGCTCGTGCGTTCTTGCCTCGGCAGCGGCGGGTGCGCTCTGCGGCCGCTGGTGAGCGCAGAAGTGGCAGGGAGGCTTCCGAAGTCACCCAAGCGGCATGTGCTGGCGGGGGTTGCCCAGGCAAGGGTGTGCGGCAGGCAGAGGCGTGGCTGGAACGAGCCGGCGCCGCAGAGTGGGCACCGGGGCTGTTGCTGCCGGCGCCTGATAGCCTGTCCTGGGCCAAGAGAGCGGGGTGATAGGCAGTGTGTGCGCTCAAGACTGCTTGGAGCTATCTAGGGCTGTTGAGTGAGTCCAGTGTGCGCTGTTCTTGTCTGGCGTGTCAGAAACCGTGTACATGTCTATGAACAACTGGTGTTTGCAAACCATGTATCAGGGGAACTTGTGAGCATGTGCTGCGTCACTCTGGGTCAGCCTGTGTTATCCTGCATGCCCTGTCCCTGGTATGTGCCTGGTGTGTGCTGCTGTTTGTTATGCTAATGTAGCCTGCAAGGTCTTGTTTCCATGCATACTAATGTAGCCTGCAAGGTCATGCCTCGTGCATTATTACATAGGTCCGGCGCCTGTGCGTCTAGCGTGAGTGCAACAGGACACATGCGTGCATGTATTGCAAAATGCAGCATATGCCCACGTGCTTCGTTAGGCAGACGCAGAGGTTGTGTGCATCTAGGCGTGTCCTCAGGGAGGGCGGGTAACAAGCTGAACGCACAACAACAAGCGACAGACATGTTGATTTGTAGCACTTGGGTGGGTACAGCATCCAAGAGTCATTATGACTGTCATCAACGCCACTCTATGTAGACAGGGACCGAACCAGAAAGCTCTTGCGAGCTCACCATCTCACATATATTGGCAGGGCGGCAACGTCTTGCTCTAGTTAGCCAGGCCGCTGCTACAATCACCAGCGGGAACATTAAGCAGTGCTGTACTTCTTGCAGGGGAACACATGGCTGAACACTCTGCGCAACAGGCTGTCGGGCGCGCGGCGTCCACGCAGCACGACGGGGTCACTGCGGGTTGGGCGGGCGGCTGTTGGCGGTGGCGACGCGGCTACCCCACTCCAGCAGCTCGCGGCTGCAGTCGTCCTTGTGCGTGACCACCTCGATGAACACGACCCTGCGCCGCGCGTAGCCGGCGCGCATGCTGACCTCAGCGCCGCGCTCACTTTAGCAGCAGGCATGCCCAGATGGCAGAGCGCGCCCGCCGGCACGAACAGGGCCGGTCCAGCGGGGCACGCAAAGACCGCACGCAGCGCCGGCGCGCGGGGCCGGCGACAGGCAGGGCCGTGGGGCGGCGCGCACGAGTCCGGGTGCTCCTCCGCCTCGTGCAGCGCGGCCACCAGCTCCTCCTCGGTCCGGGCCTGCGCGCGCGTGCGGGTAGATTACCTCATGCTCCCCTAACCCTGTAACTGTGGCGCCCACCCAGAGCCTGCCAGGCTTGCGGCGGGTATGTCGTGTGCCACTGCTGCAGGGCGGGCCCTGACTGGACCGCACTGCAGGCACGCAGCGGCCGCACGCAGCGCCAGGTGACAGGCGGGCAGCAAGGGCGGGGCACGTCCTGCTTGGCGCTGCGCCATGCGCGCACCCGCGCCGCAAACAGCTTGCCCTCGCCGTTGTGCATGGCCTTGACCAGGCCGACGTAGTCCTGCGGGGCGCGGCGGCCCGCGTCAGGGCGGCGCGGCCGTCCCGGGCGCAGACAGCGGCCAGGCAGCAGGCGGACCGGGCGCGAGGCCCTCCTGTGCCAGCGGCCACCCTACCCTCATCTCGCGCGGCGCACCCAGTTCTTGATGACGTTGTACGGCCCGTCGTGGATCTCGACCTCGATGGTGTAGCCGCCTGTGCTTCAAGTCTAGAATTCAGCCACCGGAGCATGATTGTGACCATGGCTGGGTGACCGAGGCGAGAAAGAAAAGTACAGTCTGAGTTCCGGGAGGCGCCGGATGAAGGCGGCAGGGCGGCGCCGGCAAGCATGCGGCTGGCGCGGAAAGGGTGCCGGGTACCCTATCCTAATTGCTGCGCCCGGGGCGCGCACCGTTATTGATGAGGAAGATGATGGGGTTCTGGGCATAGCGGATCATGGTCGCCACCTCCTGCGAGTGACGGACATGCTGAGTCACGCGCCGGAGCATGGGCAGCGCGTCGGGAGGCCATGCAGAGTGACATGTCTAGCGCGCCGCCTTTTATCTGCAGGCGGCTGCCCGGCTGCCACCCGCGCCCTGAGCTGAGGGCGTCGCGGAGCGAGCGGCCATTGAGGAGCGGGCGCCGCGCCCGCGCGGCTGCCGGCTGGGCCAGCGCGCCTGCACGGTCAGCTGAAAGCTGCCGCCGCCGATGCTGGCCACCATGCGCTAGAGTAGGTTAGGGTTAGCGCGCCTGCGCGGTCAGCTGGAAGCTGCCATCGCCGATGCTTGCGACCACGCGCTTCTTGCCGGCCAGCGCGACGGCGTAGCCGAGCGTGGCGCCCACGCTGCCGCCCGGGTCCGCCGCCGCGTCAGTCCGCCCCTCGGCTGCCTGCTGCTTGATTCCTAACCGTAGCTCTAAACATACCCTGAAGCTTGCAGAGCCAGTGCACATCTTTTCCTCTGCCTACAAGTGACATTTGCACATCAACGACAGATGTCCCATCTAGGCTGGGATACGCCCACCGCAGCGCACCTCCAGCCGATGGAGCCGTACTGGCACTGGAACTCGTACCTGCGCGGCGCCAACCCCGCGCAGTCAGCGCCGCCGAGGGTCAGACCACGTCCGTTGCAAGGCTGCAATGCAAGCCTGTTGTGATGGTGCTGATCAAGGTTGTAATGGTAAGGTTGTAAAGGCTCCCAGGCTGGAGCTGCGCCGACGCGCGCGGCGCACCCGCAGCCGTCGGGCAGCTTGAGCTTGAGGCAGTTGAACCAGGAGTCGCCCGTCTCCGCCAGCACGGCGTGCTGCGGCGTCAGCAGCGCCTGCGGCGGGCGCGCGCGCACGCGGGTCAGCGCGGCGATCCCCAGTGCCGCAGCTCTGCAGCTCTGCAGCGGCTCGCTTGCGTTGACTTCCCAGCCCGGAGCGCCGACGCCGCCCTTGATCCGCATGAAAATGAAGAAAAATATCAAGGGACGTAAGGAGCACTAGCTGGAACCGCGCTGGCACGCTCTGCCTTCCGAACGCGCGTGCCCGCGCAGGCCAAGGGCGCATGGCCCGCGCGCCTGGCGACCCAAGCCGAGGGTTAGGGTTAGGGCGGCGGGCGCGCCTGCACGTGCTTGTACACGGTGGTCGTCTGCAGCGGCGCGTTCTGCGGCCCCTGCGGCCGCTCGCCCATGGGGATGTACATGCGCTGGTAGTTCTGGAAGCAGGTCTCTGCGTGCGCGGCGGAGCGGACGCGTCAGGCGGCCCGCGGCAGCCGCGTGGGGCGGGCCCTGGCTTTGCAGATGAGGGCAGGTGCAGCACGCTCGCGTGCGCCCCTACGCACCCTGGCTGTCATGGCCCCGCGCGGGGCGGCGCGGCAGCCCTGTCACCGCGTTGGGACCTCACCCGGCAATCCCGTCACCACCACACGGCCCGCGCGTGGGGACGCGCCAAACGCCTTCGGCAGGGCCCCCGGCCGGCCGCCCGGCGCGCGCACCGTTGGGCTTCAAATGCTGTGGGCTCAGCCTAATTACCTATCAATAATCTTATATCCTATGCGCTATTACCTATACCCTATATATGCAACGCACCATTGGGCTTGACCGCCTTGGCGAGCGCCGCCAGGAAGTCGGGCATCGCGCGGTCCGGCGCACCGGGCGTGCGGCGCGAGACCTTGTCAAAATCGACGTCCTTGCTCAGCACCTTGCCGCGCGAGTGCACCTTCAGGATCTGGATGCGGCCGGCCACGTCCGGGCGGTCCACGGTCACCTGCCGGTCGAAGCGGCCCGGCCGCAGCAGCGCGCTGTCCAGCACCTGTGCACCAAAACTTGTTTCAGCAACACAACGCCCACCACTGTGGGCAGGAGCAAACGCCTGCACTGCTGGCGGCTGCAAGCACAACCACAGAGCGCATGCTTTTCCTCAACCCAAGTCGACGACTGAATGACTGCACGCGTCAGCAGCTGAACAACTGTACACACTAATATCGCTGAGAGCGCACGTCCGGCCTGTTGGTCGCCGCCAGCACGATGACACCCGTGTTGCCCTCGAAGCCGTCCATCTCGGTCAGCAGTTGGTTGATGGTCTGCTCGCGCTCGTCGTTGCCGCCGCCCATGCCCGCGCCGCGCTGGCGCCCGACCGCGTCGATCTCGTCGATGAACACGATGCACGGCGCCTTGGTCTTGGCCTGCGCAGGACGAGAGGGTTAGGTTTGCGGCGCACCGTGCTCATAATTGGCTGTTCCATGGACTTATCTCTACAGCCAAGATCAAGATATGTTTTTAGACCAATGCCAATCCCAGCACTTCCCTGCCCTTCGCACAAAGTTGTTTTAGGTACTGCACTACGCTTCACAAGGCGATCCATGAAACCATACTATGATCACTGTTGACTCGTGCCTGCCTGTGCTCCCTCTGTACAGCAGTACACCACAGCAGTACACCACTGCAACATAAGCTATGCTTGTGTAAGAAATGCTACACACACTACTCATGACCTGCCGCCTTCACACGTGCCAGCAGCACAGTGCATGCCTTGCACCACTCCTTGCAAGCAGCCCTCAACTGCCCACAGCTACACACTGCGTGCTGCTGCAAAACCCCACATATACTCGCAACCAGCGACCCCGGGTGCTCGCCTTCTCGAACAGGTCGCGAACGCGCGACGCGCCCACGCCCACGAAGAGCTCCACGAACTCGGACGCCGCGCAGGAGAAGAACGGCACGCCCGCCTCGCCCGCAATTGCCTTGGCTGCAGCACCCCCAGGGGCACAACCCAATGTCAGCACAAGCACCCCAAGTCTGTCCTCACAACGAGCAAAGCATGATGGTCATTGGTAAGCAAAGGCATGTTGGTATCATCGTGTGCAGTTGAAAACACTACTAAAGCATACTTACTACGTATAAGCAGAGCAGGGTAGCTTGCACAGCGTCATTCGATCACGCTCACACAGTGCAGGCGCACCCAGCAGCGTCTTGCCGGTACCCGGGGGGCCAACCAGCAGGCAGCCCTGCATTTGCGGGACACCCCGGTCAGCGACCGGAGCTGGGCAGCAGGAAGCATGCATGGCAACGAACAGGTGCCCATCTGCACACTGGGCAGACCTCCAAGCATGCACAAATGACCAGCTGCTGGCAAATCCAGCAGCTGCCCACTTAAGACGAGTCAGTGTCAGCAGGTCAGTGTCTAAGCCAGCGTGAAACCAAAAAAAAAAAAAAAAGCAGGCCGCCGCACCTTTGGGATCTTGGCGCCCAGCGCGGTGTACTTGTCCGGGTTCTTCAGAAAGTCGACAACCTCCTGCAGCTCCAGCTTCGCGTTGTCCACGCCCTGCACAGTTGCAGCCGCACGCTCCGCACCCGCAACTGCAACAGCCGGGCTTGACGCACAGCAGAGAGGGAGCCTGTTCATACAACTGTCAACGCTGCTCACCACGAGCAGGACACACGGAGCTGCTTTATACAACGAGTCGTAGCACATATAGTCACTGGCGCAAAGGCTACCATATTAGGACGACTTGCCGTATAATAAACCTCGGTGTATCCTGCTCATGCTGAGCCGCATGGACAGTTGTGTGTACAAGCGCTCACATGGCAGCACTTACGCCACTGAACACCCAAAGCGCTGCTGGCAGAGCGCTCAGGTAAGGAGCGCCTTTTCTGGCTCGACCAGCACTGCACCTGCAGCCAGGCTGATCCCCAGGCAGAGGCGAACCCAGGCAGGGGCGCGCACCGCAACGTCGGCGAACGTGACGCCGGTCTCGGGCACCTCCTGGAACTTGGACTTGTTGCGCGCAAAGTCCATGGGCCCGCCCATCGGCCCGCCCATCGGCCCCGCGCCGCCGCTGCCGCCGGCGCGGCGGAACAGGAAGAAGAGGCCGCCAAACGCGACCAGCGGGAAGAGCAGGTTGCCCAGCAGGGCGACATAGTTGCCCTGCTGGTCGCCCTCGGACACCGAGATGTCCACGCCGTTGCGGGCCAGGATGTCGACCAGCTCCGGGTCGTTGGGCAGCACGACCAGCGCCCGCCGGCCGTCCACGGCCGTCAGCTGCAGCCGCACGGCCGCACAGTCAGCACAGCCTGGCAGCCCACTTGCTGTTTTCTGAGCAGACGTAAGAAGCAGGTTCCTGGCGACACGCTCGTCGCCTCCCAAGGTGGGCCAGCAGGCAGGCGCGCCTGCAGCTGCCCGCCGTCCTTGCTGAAGCGCACGCGCTCCACCTTGCCGGCCTGCACGGCGTTGATGAACTCGCTGTAGCGCCACTGGTTGCCCTCTGGCAGCTGGAACTCGCCCGACTTCACCGCCGGCGCGGCTGTCGTGGGGAAGTCCAGCGTCTGCGACTTCTGCTGCGTCGACTGCTGGCCGCTCGGCGGCGGCGGCGGCGTGTAGAACTCGGCCGCGCGAGCCACGTCCGCGCCTGCCATGCTCCAAGCTGCCAACGCAGCCAGCGCCGCGGCTGGCAGCCGCTGCACCGCGGCCTCGCCGCTGCGCTCGTCTGCCTGCGTGGCGCACCCGAGCTCGCCTACACAATCATCAATCAGCCGCAGCCAGTCCATGCGCTTGTGTGAGGTGCGTGCCTGCTTCTGCGCTGCAACGGCCGCCCTGCGCACCCTGCGCGGCTGTGCCACCGCGCCAGGCGCGCGCGTGCGGAGCTCTGCGCCGCGTACTGTAGACCGCTGCGCGAGGCGCTGCGTGAAAGCGCTCTGCATGGTGCCCGTCGTCTGCATCTTGTCAGAAGCTTGTGTTGGAAAGTATGTATGTGGACTCTTGAGGCTGCGGATGTCAAAGCAACCCGCTCTTGGCCAGGCCAGACGTGGCTCGCCCACAGCAGGATCCTGCGCCGACGTTACCGTAACGTACGTCTTCCGGTGACGATGGTGGCGGTCCGCCACTGGCGGACGCCACCTCTTGCCCTCGAGAGCTTTGGGCAATGTAACAGACAAGCATCGCTGCATCAGTGCGAGGCAACGCTTCAGGAGCACAGCCCTTGCTGAAGGTAAGGCTGGTTACAGCTCAAGCGCTATGAGGCAAGCACAGCTCTGACAGCAAGCGTGCCACTTTAGTGTAGACGTGTGACTGCAACCTGCTTGTCTCTCTCCGGTGACTGCCGTCCAGGCTTCTACTGGTGCATGCGCTCGGCATGAACTTTACTTTCCTGGTGTGGCTGCTGGCGCTGCTGCTATGCGCCGCGCTGCTGGGCATCACCATGTACTCGCTCATCTCGCTGTCCGACCTGGAGAACGACTTTGTCAACCCGCACGACTCCTCAGTCAGCATCAACCGATGGGTGGTGCGCCGCGGCCGCCGACCTAGCAGCGCTGTCCGGTGCTACCAAGTCGGGTCAGGCTGCGAGCCGCGCTGCAGGCTGCGTGCTGGCAGTGTCGCTGATAGCTAAGAAACCTCAGTGTAACGAGTGTGTCGCTCCTTTTGCACTCTATGTCAGTGCGCCCACTGTCGTGCTGTGCGCAGATGCCGAAGTACGCGGTGGAGGGAGTCCTGTTCGGCCTGCTGCTGCTGACCGGCAAGTGGGCCACAGCCTGCCTGCTGCTCGGCGTGTGCGCCTGGGACCTGCGCACCTACCTGCGCGGCGAGCACAAGGTGCCGCTCCGGGCGCGGCCTGAGTGCTGCTCGCCCAAGTCGTAAGTGTTGGCCTTCCTTGTGCTCGGCGGCCTTTGCTGGTGGGCTTGAGCGCGAGATTGGATTGCGCTGCCATATCCACTGCGGTTGCTGCGCACTGGCCCTCGGTGTCGACCAAGGCCGGCCCTACACTGGACCTCTCTTTGGCCCGCACCACCAGAACCCGAAATGCTGCAGCGCACTGGTTGCCTGGCTGCAGGTGCCCACCGGTGCCTTCTTTACCAAGCTGGGCTTGGTAGGGACCCATTGTCCGTCGCCGCACTGGGGCTGCCCCTTGTCAAAGCGCCGGCAAGCATGTTTCGAGCCCTGTGGGGACCTTTCAGTGCTTATACCGGCGCCGCACGACGGGCGTCGCAGAATAAGACCGCCACTGTCTTGAGCTCATTACAGCTGCTGTTTGCTGCCTGCGTATCAACCTCTAATTCACTGGGGTGCACTGCGTGCGCAGGTGGACGTCACGGAGATCTTTAGGCAGATACCGCACGAAAAGAAAGTCCGCATGGTGTCGCTGTTGGTCTACTTGGTCACGTTTGTGGTCACCATCTACAAGTGCGCGGCCTGCTCCCCTCTCGTATGTCCTTCCCATGTGCAGCGTGTGCTCTGTGCTGACGCAGGGCAACGCGCTGCTTGGCTCCCCGATACCATGGAAGGGCCGACTCTAGTGTCGGCATAAATTCATGCTGCCACCATGGTTACTGTCTGTTGGTTTTGGTGTGCGCGTGACGATCACAGAGCAAATTGCATACATTGGCTTTGCATTGTGAGCCAGGCGGGAGTGAGTGGGTGGAGTATTGTGACAGTGAGGTGACGTCACCAAAACGATGTGCTCCGTCTAGTAACAAAAAGACATGAGGCTGAAGCCAGGGCACTACAGGGACACGATGCAATCACGTCGCGCAAACCTCCTGCTTGCCGCGCAGGCTGGTGGAGACGGCGATCTACTCGCTGCTGACGGATGACGGCCGGCGAGCCGCGCACAACCTGTTCAAAGAGGCCGCCGCGACCATGTGACAGACACAGCGCTGGCGGGCTGCTGTGGCGGACTGGGGTCGGCGTGACCGGGGGTGGCTGGTGCTTTGCGGCAGTGTGCGCGGGGCTGGCCAGTGAGCCAGGCCGGGTTGTAGCAGCGCACGCGTGCTCTGCTATTGTGCATAGCGCCTGAGCATGCAGGCTGCTTGCCTCGCCCATGATTGTTTGCTCACATGGGGACGCGGCCGCTCAGGCGTCTGTGCAGGGGTTAGCGGTGCGGCAGAGACCGGCGTCACGCGCCATGTTCAGACAGTTTGACGGGACATGTTGCATTGAGCATTCCATAGTTAAGGTTTGATGTTGCCTAAAGTTGCCTACCTCTGTGTGTGCAGGAAAAATCCAGCGACTCTGAATTGAGCCACCTGTAAACATTAAATCATGCTGTGATGCTGCGGACGCTCATGACTCCAAATCTGCAGCGACCCAATGCTTTCCTTATGAGCAAGTGTTGGTCAACATGCGCGCCGCAGGCTGGCAACACTGACATGTAGAGCCCTGGGCTCACACATCGACGTACTGGCACATAAGCCAAAAAAACACACACACACACACTTGCTCCTAGGCGCTATGCCCTCAATTTTGACCACCGCCTGCTCGAGTGTTCCCCATCGACTCCTCAATAGCAGCCTGCACAGCAAGACACCACATCAGCATGACTGCCTTTGGCTATCACAACAAACCTGGTGTCATCAGTGTACGAGCCATGCAAGAAACGCAAACACGCTCTAATAATCTGCAACTGTAAGACTTTCCGGCCCAGACATATAGCTCAGGGCACCCCAGACGTGCACCTCTTTCGCCAGCCATGCAACGCAAACACGCTCTCTTGGTTCTGCAACCACAAGACTTTCCGGCCTAGGATTACAGCGTAGGGCACCCCAGACGCGCACCTGGTTTTCAGGTATTTCATGCAACAGTGGCTTCTACCAATGGCGCCTGCCTGCAGGGAGGCTGGTCGCGCAGCGCACCCGCAGCTCCGCAAAGTCGGCCGCGAGCGAGTCCGGGGCGGCCTCCTCGCCGGGCTTCCCCCGCTCCGCGCCCCCGCCGCCGCCGCGCAGCAGCCGCTCGCCGGCCGCCGCCGCGTCCAGCGCGGCCTCGAAGTCGCCGCCCGCGTGCGCGCACAGGCCGGCCAGGTACCACACGTCCGGCACGCCGTCGTCCTCCGCCAGCAGGCCCTCCAGCACCTGCGGCCCCCCGCGGGGCGCATTTAGGGGTGGGCCGGCCAGGAACCACACGTCCAGCACGCCGTCGTCCTCCGCCAGCAGGCCCTCCAGCACCTGCGCGGCCCCCCGCGGGGCGCAGTCAGGGGTGGCGTGGCTTCCCACAGGGCTGAGCTCCGTGTCACCCAATGACGAGGTCATATTCCACCTTTTCGGTGCAGCACCTGCACGCAGTCGCTCTTCACAAGCCGCAAATGCAGACTACCACTGCACTGGGCTCCAAAGGTTGTGAACAGCACGCATCCAACAGTTTGGATGCTGAGCTCGGGGGTTTTCCGCCCTTGTGCCGCATCGAATGCACCGCTCACCCTCCACGGCACAGACGCAACACAGGAGGCACAAACGAGGGACTGCGAGGCGCACGTCGGCGGCTGCATCCGTGCGGTCGTCCAGCTCCAGCAGCAGCTTGGCCGCCTCGAAGCGGAACTCGTAGGATGGCAGCTCGTCGCCGCCGCCGCCCTCGCTCGCCTCCTCCCAGCCCCCCTCGCTGCCGCCATCTGCCTCATCTTCATCTTCAAGCTCATCGCCGCCTGCCTGGCCATGTCCGGCGCACCCCTCTGCAGCTTCGCCTGCAGTGCTGTCGCCGATGCCGGCGCGGCCGCCGTCGGGTGCATGCTCCCGGCTCCCCGGGTGCTCCCAGCGGCGGGCCCCGCCAGCCAACCCCGCAGCTTGTGTCTGTGCATCGCCATTGGGGCGGCGCTCCCCTGACGCCGCTGGGTCACCCTCTACACGACAGCCGCCAGCCCCGACGTCCGGCCGCGCATCGGACATGCGCGCGTCGGCCGCGCCGCCGCCGCCGCCCAGGCGCGGGCACCAGAGCGCGAGCGACGCGCGCAGCGCCGCCAGCGCCTCGTCCGGGCGGCCCTGCTCCACGCGCAGGCTGGCGAGCACCTGGCGCACGTGCGGGGGTAAATCAGTGGGTGTGCAACACTAGAATGGCGGCTAGCGCCTAATCTGGCCGGCCCTGCTCGATGCGCAGGCTGGCGAGCACTTGGCGCGCGTTCAGGGGTTGGATAAGTGGATATGCAACAACAGTGTGCCAATCAGCGCTGTCCGGGCGGCCCTGCTCCGCGCACAGGCTGACGAGCTTTGTGCGGCGCAAGGGTGTGTTCGACCAGGAGGTAGGGCGGAGCGGAGGAGGCAGCGGCACGCTGTCGGCGTCCGGGGCGCCAGCGGAGGCGCGCGCGCGGGGGGCGCGCCTGCAGCGGCTCTGGGCTGCCGGGCGCGGCCCGGCGCGCGCGCTCGAGCGCGCGCTCGCACTCGCCCGCCGCGGCCGCTGCGCCGTCGTCCTGCGCCAGGTGCAGCTCGGCCAGCGCGCAGAGCGCGCCCGCGAGCTGCGCGCGCGCCTCGCCCGGCCCGGCCTCGCCCTGCCCTGCGCAGCGCGCCCGTCAGCGTGCACGCACTCTGGCACCTGACACCAGCCCGCACTCTGGCGCCCGCAAGGCCTCCTTCAAAGAAGCACGGCCCCTGCTGGCCAAGAATCACCTGGCAGGTGCTTCAGCATACATCCGGGCCATGTCCCGCCTTGTTCCAGTCCTCTCGCGGGCGCAGCATGCGTGTTCATGCAGGCGGGCCGCAAGGCGTACAATAGT
>JAABUX010005256.1_pt1 | contig 15978 bp, 11 predicted proteins | sample 5561851 | NCBI WGS metagenome assembly JAABUX01 (sample SAMN10711883, study PRJNA513361) | rock metagenome | isolation source: Antarctica rocks | place: Antarctica: Victoria Land, Richard Nunatak red sandstone | collected 2016-01-03 | reverse complement strand
ACCGTGAACGAGACGCCCCCCGCCCGCGACTCGCCGACCTCGGCCACCGGCTCGAACACCGACTGGGCCAGGGTCAACAGCCCCCGAGGGAGATCCAGCCGGTCCCGGACGTCGGTCCGGTGAACTTCGCCGAGCCGACCGGTGAGGACGTCGTACTCGCGGCCTTCGAGGACCAAGGTCGGGCCGGACCGGCGGATCTGGATCACCCAGACCTTGTCCACCCCGCCCCCCAGCGGCTTGAGGGCCTCGGCGCCGAGCGACTCGACCGGCCCGGTCGCCAAACTTGGAGTCTCGTCGATCGCATCGACCCGCCAGGGGTCGCCGACGAACCGGTGGATCAAGTTGAGCCAGTCATTGATGACGAGCAACCGGAGCGACGGATCAACCCGCGCTGACGGGTCAAAGCTGACCTGCGCCCGGATGGCGTAGGGTCGAGTCCCGATCGGGGCCGGCGGCTGGGCGGTGTCTGCCCCGGGGGAGGGCCAGGCCAGGACCGCGATCAGGACCCAGACCCGGATCAGCCAACCAGGAGCGATCAAGGATCTTTGGCGAGCCACGGTTCGACCTCCCAGGTGACGACGCCCCGGTAGAGCTGGTCGGTCGTTTCGGGAACCCCTCGGACGTTGGTCCGCCAGGCATAGTGATCTTCGACCTGCCAGAGCGGGATCACCGGCAGTTCATCGCGTGACTCACGGTCGATCTGGACCGCCAGGCGGCGGGCCGACTGCGGCTCGGGTGCCCGGTCGAGGTCGATCAAGAGTTGCAAGATCCTCGGGCTGGCCGCCGACGCGAACCCGCCCGCCGAACTCGGGGCATCATAGGCCGGGATCAGGAGCGGCCCCACGTCGCGGAGCGGGTCAGGTAATCGCGCGGCGCGGTAGGCCAGGTCGAACCGCCGGCCCAGCCGGAGGCTCGCCTCGAGCGCCGACTCCGGTAGTTCCGCCACGTCGACCTCGACCCCGATCGCCCGGAACGCCTCGGCGATCTTGGGGACGGTCGCCTGGGCCTCGGCGATCGCGGGGTATTCGAGGGTCAGGTGGATCGCATTGCCGCCGAGTTCGCGAGTTGCGGCGGCGACCAGCCCCTTGGCCAGAACCGGGTTGTATTCGAGCGGCGGGACCCCCGGGTCGGCCACGAACGACCCGCGGACGAACGGGGCGTCGGCCACCTTGTTCAGCCCGCCGATCGGGTGGTTAAGGACCCGGTCCGCCAGCAATCCGGGGCGGTCGATCGCCATCGACAGCGCTCGCCGGAGCTTCCGGTTGGCCAGTGATGGTGTCCGCCCATCCACCGCGAGCCGGTGGACGCTCGGCGAGGCGTAGGCGCCGACGCGGACCTCGGGCACTTTGGCCAGGCTGGCCAGGTCGCTCGGGGGGACGCGGTCGATCAGATCAATTTCGCCGCGAGCCAGCCGGTCGGCGAGGGGCAAAGCGGACGCCCCCCGAACTTCAACGATCCGGCGGATCTTGGAGTTGACCTCGGGCGGGGCCAATGGCGCCGCCTCGAACGTGCTTACGTTCGGGTCCGCCCGCTTCCAGGTGAACGGACCATCGCCGACGGGCAGGCGGCCCCCCGCGACCGACGAGACCCAGCCGTCGCTCGCTGCGTGCGCGGGGCCGACGGCTTCCATGAGCCAGGTTTCCGGCCGGGCGGTGGCGCGAGTGAGCTTGACGTCCAGCCGGTCCTCCTCGTCGACGGTGACCCGGTCGAGCAGGTCGGCCCAGCGGGCGTTAAAGCCGGGCGAGCCGGGCGAGGCGCGATCGGCGAGCGACCGCGCGACATCGATCGCCGCGACCGGCCGCGACCCATCCGACCAGCGGAACTGACCCTTCAGGCCAATTTTCCAGGACGAGCCCAGTTCGGTCAGCTTCCAGCTCGCCAGGAGTTGGCCGGGCGACTCGCCTCGGAGCGACGCTTCGTCGTCGGTCGCGACCACGGGGATGTAAAGCAGCGGGCAGACCCGCTCCGCCGCCGGCGAGTGCGGGAACGGCCCGACCGGGTCGGCCAGGTCGACCACAGCCACCCGGAGCGTCGGCACCGCCCGAAAAGCCGCGGCGTAAGCTTGAGTCAGACCGTCTGACTCGGGCCAGATCCGCGCCGCGTCGGCGAGGCGGTCGAGGCGGTCGCCAGGTTTGGTCGCGCGGGCGGCGTCATCAATCAGCGCCTTGGCCCGCGCGACGAACTTGCCGCGGCTGGCGGCGGTCTCCCCGTGCGTCGGCGCGAGTCGGGCCAGCCCCCGGAGGAGTTCCCGCCCGCCGAAGAAGTCGTTCGCGGCGATCGACCGGTCAATCTTCTTGGTGAACGCTGTCGCCAGGCGGTCGATCAAACCCGGGTAATCCGGCTTCCGGGCGAGGAGGTCGGTCAAGAGCCGCAGCCCCCGGCCGTCATCTTCGAGGAGCGTCGCGCTCCCTTCGGCGAACAGGAGCCGGTTGACGGCCTCGTCCAGCCCCCGCCAACTGGGGTCGCGGAGCTTGACCAGAAGTTGCCGCTCGAAAGCGCGGGTGAAGTCCCCCGCCGCGATCAGGCGGTCGGCGTCGGCGATCAAGAGGTCCTCGAAGTAGTCGATCGACTTGATCGAGACCCGCTTGACCTTGTAGTCGCGCGGCTCCCCTTCGAGGAGGTGGACGATGACCATCTCCTCGTCCTCGTCGGGGCGACCCGAGCGCTTGGCCTGGGCGCGGGCGTCGGCCTTCTTGGCCAGCTCTTCGAGCTGGACCAGGCTTTTGCCCGCCTTCTTGGTGTCCGGTTCGGGAAGTGGCCGAGGGGACACCGGCTCGACCTCGTGGACCGAGTTGTCGGTCAGCGTGATCCGGTCGAACGGGACCGCCCGCGCCAGGTCGTTGTTCCGCCCCTTGTTCAGGAGCGAACCCGCCTGGACTTGCGCGCCATCCCGCCCCGGAGCCTGAGCCAGCGATCGGGAGGGGCTGGCCCCCCAGGCAAGCGTCGCCAGGGCGATGGCGGCCGTCCCCGTGCCGATGGCGCGTGGCACCCAAGAGAAAGTCATCGTGGAGGACCTCCGGCTTGATTGGGAGGGAAGAAGGTCTGCCAGGTGCTCGACCCGGTTGGGATAACCAGGTCGGTGTCGCTGATGAGCAGGCCCGCGGCGATCTCGGCATCGAGCCGGGTGGCTCCGAGCGACGTCCCATCGACGGTCGAGAGGGCTTCGACCCCGCTTTGGCCTCGGGTGGCGAACCAGACGGCGTTTCCTCGGAGGACGGGAGTCCCCACGACGGTCGGCTCGCGCAAGGTCGTGGTCCAGAGCCGCCGGCCGTCGGCGTCGAAGGCGAAGACCTGACCCGTCGCGTCGACCACGAACGCGAAGCCGGCGACCACGACCGGGTCGAACGCGGGGGCGGTGGTGATCGGCCAGGAGCCGATCGGGGCGAGGTCGCGGGCCGAGAACGACCGGATCTTGCGGTCGGCGGTCACGACCAGGACGGCGGCGCCGGTCGAGGCGGGATTGCCCAGCAGTGGGCTATCGAGCTTCCGCTCGTTGGCGACCACCAGCCGAGGGCGGGGGTTGGTCTCGACGACCAGGCGGCGCAGGACGCCGTCGGAGTTGCTGACCAAGCTGGCCTCGCCATCGAGCGCGACCGGCGTCCGCCATCGGGTCGGTTTCGACCGGTCGAACGGGGGCACGAACGGGTCGGCGACCGACAGGCCGGAATGGGCGTCCACGAGGTAGACCCGCCCGGCCATCCCGGGGACCAGGATGTTCTTGCCGATCGGGAGCGGGAGCGCGGCGAGGTGAGCGGGAAGCGGGACCGGGCGGTAGCCGCTCGCCGAGTCGCGGACGAGCACCTGGTCCGCGTCGGGGGTCGGGACCAGCACGGTCGCCCCGTCGACTTCGAGGCGGAGCGAATCCGGGGTCACAAGGTCGGCCGTCCCCGGCGGGGGCAACGCCTGCTCGACGAACCCGCCCGCGCGAAGCTGGTCGCGGGTCAAGGTCAGGTCGCGGCCGTCGGTCAGGAGGGTGGTGATCGCGTCGCCCGACGCGGCCTCGATCCACCGGGCGGGCCACGCGGCCCCAACGATCGTCCGCCACCGGACCGCCCCCGACGCCGAATCCACCCCCCAGAGGGCGGCCCCTTGCCCTCGGTCAGGCTGCTGGGTCAAGACGGTCAGCTTGCCCAAGGTCTGCGCGGGGGCTAAGGCTCGACCCGACGTCCCCAGCGTCCAGACAGGGGTCAACTTGCCCTGATCGATGTCGAGGTCGTACCGCCCCGACAGGCCCGAGGCGACGGTGAACTCGCGGTCGGACCGAGCGATCGGCCAGGCGGGACCTTGGAGCTTGGTGCCGGCGGCAAGCTGGGCGATCGGGGCCAGCGGCGTCTTCGAGTCGAGCCGACCGATCGCGAACGCGGCGACTTCCCCCCGGTCACTCGCCGACCAGATCACCGGACCGGACGCCACCGGTGAACCCCAGGTCCAGCCGGCGATGGGGATCTCCTGAACCTGCCGAAACCCCGCGCCGGTCGCGTTCATCAGGAAGATCCGCCACCGACCGGCGTTGAAGTCGTGATTTTCGGGCAGGACGAACAACCGCCCGGCGCGGGTGGGGGAGCAGGCGATCGTCCCGGCGTCGTGGCCGAGGAACTCGACCGCCACGGAGGCGAGCGGGTCGAGGCTCAGGGTGAACAGGCAGTCCTCGGCCCCCAACAGAAACGCCTGCTCGGCCGACTCGTTCACCACCAAGGCTCGCGTGATCGGCCGACCCAGTTGGAGCGTCCCCCGGAGGTCGCCCGACTTGAGGTCCAATTCCAGGACTCGACCGTCGACCACCGGCTGCAAGACGCGCGCTCCGAGGACGAGCGGCGGGTCGGTCGCTCTCCCTTCGAGGGTCTGCCGCCAGACGAACCGCCCCGACCGAGCCTCGCGGCAGACCAGTTCATTGGTCCGGGCGTCGACCATGAGGACCAGGGCGGTCGTCCCCCCTTCGACCCGGACCGGCGCGAACGGCGCGGCTTGCCCGACGGGATACTGCCAGAGCGGCGCCCCCGTGCTCGCGTCGAACCCCCAGGCCCAGCCATCGGCCAGCGCGAAGGCGACCGGTCCGGTCCGCTCGGCGGGCTTCGCCGGGTCGAGGCGATTGACCAGGCTGGTGGGCGGGCCAAGCGGCTCGCTCCAGGGGTCGGTCAGGCCGGGGCGACCGGACGGGTCGAACCGGACGGCGGCGCGGACCAGGTCGTTGATCTTGCCGAGCCGGGCGGCCAGGTTCTTGTCCGCCCCCAGGTCGGGGTAGCGGCGGATGATGGCCGACCGGGCGTGGTAAGCGTCGGCGGGCCGGTTGGCCTTGATCGCGGCCTCAATCGCGGCGACCGCGGCCTTGAGATCGGCCGTTTTGCGGATCGCCGCCTCGGCCTGCGCGAGCTTGTCGGGGACTTTGGATCGGGCCAAAAGCGAGTCGGCGGCCGACCCGGCGACGCGGGCATGGAAGGCGATCGCGCGGTTGGCCTGGGTCAGCCAGGCTGGGTCGGCGAGGTCGCGGGCGCGGTCGAGCATCCCCTCGGCGATCCCTCGGACCTCGGTGGCCAGGTCGACGCTCACGTCGCGGTACTCGGCGACGTCCGCCACCTCGCCGAGCATCGCCTCGGCTTCCTTGAAGGCGTTGGTCCACGACCCGCTCGTCGCCGAGGTGTGTTGCCGGACCCGGGACAGGGCGCGGTAGACCTGCGCCTTGCCCGCGCGCTTGCCGTCCGGCTCGGCCTGGAGGTAGGCATCGTACCCCTTGATCGCCGCGCGGAAGTCCCCTTTGTCGTAGCTCTCGGTCGCCGCCGCGAACCGCTGGCGGGCCTCGTTGAGGACAATGACGCGGTAAAGGCCGAAGCTGAGGCCGACCAAGACAATGAACGTGAGCGCCAGGCCGATCACGACCGGCGAGCTAAAGACACGCTCATCGTCCGGCGGCCGATCCGTCCCCCGGATCAGACCGAGCAACCGCTTCGGCCAGGACAGCGGATCGCGCGGTTGGCTCGACTCGACGGCGGTCGCGACGCTGTCGGGCTCGTCGTCGCGCTCCAGGTCTTCCATGTCATCGAAAACCGTTTGAGGCGCGGCGGAGCGGGATCGATCCCGCCAGGACGAGCGCGGAAGTGGAGCGTCCGGTTGGCGCGCGGCCCGGGTGACGGTCAGCTCGACCGTTTCCTCGGGGTCGGGGATCTCCAGCGACGGGGCGGCCATCTCCATCCGGGCGTAATCCGGCTCGGGTGCGGCTAGCGGCAGGCCGGCGTAGTCCTTGGCGAGCGGTGGTTCCTGGATCACCGTCTTCTCGCCGTGCTCCGGCCCATCGTCCTCGATGCTCAGGAGGAAGATCCGGGTATGGCCGACGCGGACCTCGTCCCCCTGGCGGAGGCTCTTCGACTTGACCCGGGTCCCGTTCACCTCGATGTAAGGGACTTCGGCGACCGCTTCCGCCTTGAATTTGGTCTTGCTCCAGCGTATCCGCCCGTGGAAGGCCCGAAGGCTCGGGTCGTTGAGCGGGACTTCGCAGAGCGGGTTGGTCCCGAACATGACCGGGTGGCTCCGGCCGATCCGGACCCGGCGGACGCGCTGCCCAGCCTCATGGATTTCGAGCGTGGCCATGCGTGGTCGGTTCCGGTCGAGAGGCGAGCGAGCGGGGTTGGGGACCAAAACGAATCAGCGGAGGGCTTCCTGCGACAGCACTTCAAACGAGTAGTTGCCGCCGTCACCAACCACGCCGAACCGGGTGCTCCGGATCTCACCCGGCTGTCGCCCTTTGAACTTGACTTCAAGCTGACTCAGGGCTTGTTCGACGGCTTCGGGGTAGAACTGGAAGATCAGCCCTTCGCCGACGTTCAGCCCCGCCTTGGCAAACAGAGCCAGGTCGGACTCCTTCCGCCCTTGCCCCCGCCAGATGAAGTAGAGGCGGCGGTCATCCCCCGGCAACCCGATCCGCCGGGTCGGTGTCGGGTTGGTGAAGTTGGACACATAAACGAGGTGGTTTTCCTCGATGATCGCCAACTCGACCTTGAAGTAGTCGAGCTGGCGGCCGTAATCCTCGGCGGTCGAACCCGGCTTGTAGAGGATACTCCAGCGGTCCTCGCGGCGAACCCCGCCATCGCCGGGACCGAAGCCGAACCCTGGCCCGCCGTCGCCGACCTTGGAGCGCCGCTTGCCCGACGAGACCCGGCCGCCGGTGGGGGTCGCGGTGGAAACGTCGACCTCGGCGGTGGTCTCGCCGGCGTCGACCACCGAGTCGAGCATCGCGGCGGGCTTGTTCTCGACCAGCGGCGGCTCGAACTCGGTGGCGACGTCCTCGTTGTTCGACGCCTTGTCGGCGGCCTCCCCACCGGGGACGTTGACCTCCTCGACGCTCCCGACCTTGCCATCGGCGGTCCCGCCCCCGCCGCCGGCCACCTCGATCACCCGGACCGGCGGCGACGAGCGCGAGTGGTACGCCGAAGTCGTGGCGGCGATCACGCTCAGCCAGCCGAAGACGAGGCCCGCCCCGAGGATCACCGCCATCAAGAAGGAGGTCACCCGGTCGTGCCGCGACTCGGTCCGGATCAGGCGGGGGGACATCGGAGGCGAGGGGAGGACGGCGGCACTCACGGCGCTCGCCTCCCGCTCGGAGCCGGTTTGGGGGTCGTTGGCGGCGGCCCGGCGACGACCTCGTTGATCGGGCGGATCGACTCGTACCAGGCGGTCCACTCGGCGCTAAGCTTGTCCTTGACCTCGCGCGACGCCCCATCGGTCAGCCCGAACCCGTTGATCATCCGCGACTGAAGTTGCAGGCCGAGGTTGGCTTCCTTGACCACGCCCTCGTCGGGGTCGTTGAGTGCGGCGATCAGGAGGGGGACAACGTCGAGGTCGCCGGTCCGGGCCAAGGCCCAGGCGGCGACCCGCCGGACCCCTTGATCGGGGTCGGTCAGGAGTTTGCGGAACCGCTCCTTGTGCGGGCGCAAGGCTCGCGCCCCTTCCGCGCCGTAGCGCGCGATCAGACCGGCCAGGGCCGTGGCGGCGTCCTCGATCCGGGGGTCTTCGAGCGCGGCGAGCATCCCCTCCACCGCTCCATCCATCGGGCGCGCGATCACCTTGCCGCCGGCCACCGAGACCTGGCTGAGGTCTTTCGGCAATCCTCGGCCCCCGACCAGGGTGCCCGACCCCAGGCGACGGATGTTGATCTTGCGAATCGTCTTGGCGGTCGCCTTCGTGGCGAACAGGACCGCCCAGGCGGTTTCCGGGACGTCGCCGAACCGGGCCGAGCAGCCCCCGTCGGCCCTCTGGTTGGCGGCGATATAGCGGCGCCCCTCGCTGAACCAGTCCACCCGGCCCAAAGTCGCCTGATCGGCCAAGGCCCCGACGCGCTCGATCCCGTACAAGGCATAGAACGGCGACGTCCCGATCACGGCTGGGGACCCGGTGGTGAAGTTGCTCGCCAACCAACCAATGCCACCGCGGATGCCCGCGTTGATTGCCGCGACCGAGGTTTCGGCCTTGAATCGCTTCCGGTCCGCCTCGCTGATCAGCGGGATCAAGAGCGGGTTGGGGGGCCGCTCGACGAACCGATACGGGGCGAGCTGCCGCGAGCAGATCAGCAAGCTGCCGACCCCGGCGGCGGTCATCGCCACGGTTTCGCCGGATGGGGAGTCGCGGTGGTAGGTCCAGCTTCCAGCCGAACTCTGGACCGAGAGATACCAGCTCGCGGCTCGATCCCAGATCGAAGGGGCGACCGCCACCCCCGCATTCTCCGCTTCCCAAAGCCCAAGCACGGCGTACTGCGAGATCGAGGCATCGCCCGCCGACCGGTTCTGATAATCCCACGAGCCGTTGGCGTTTTGCTTGCCGATCAAGAACTGGGCCGCGGCTTCAATCAAAGGGCGGTTCGCGACGGGGTCTTCGTTGGCCAAGGCCAGGATGACGACGCCCGCCTCGTAAATCTCGGCGCCGGTCCCTTTCTCGGGTTGATACTGCGAGGACGGGATGCGCCGCCTGACGATCTCCATCAATTTCGCGAGCGACGGGTCGCTGCTGGGAACCTCGGCCTTGATGAGGGCCAAGGCCGCGAGAGCGGACTCCCCAGCGCCACCGGCGGCAGCGCCCGCGCCTCGGAGGTAGGCGACGCCCCGGGTCACGATCGGGTCGGTCTGGTCGAACGCCCGCGCCGGGGGAGGCCCGCACGCGAGGATCACCAGCAGCGTGGCCAAACTCGCGGTCCAGGTGCGATGGTTCATCCGACGGATCAACTCCAAGCTTGCAATCAACGATCGACCTCGATCTTAGTCTAGATTAATCCCTCCAGGCAAGCCGGGCGAGATGGTGCCGGGCCGACTTAGTGAGGTTTGGGCGGCAGTGCCCGGATTTCGATCTTGCGGAAGAGGATCTCGGCCCCTTCCGATTGAAAGAGGACCCGACCCGAGGTCCGGCTCAACTGGCTCGCGGCGTTGACGACCCGCCCGTTCAGGGTGCAGGTGATCCGGTCGCCGTCGCAGACCAGTTCGGTCCGGTTCCAGTCGCCGACCGGCCGCTCCAGGTCGTCGGGTCCGCGGAACCAGAGGACGTCGGTCCAACCGGGGTCGCGGCCCCACCAGTTGAGCCGTCCCTTCGCTCGGGTGATCACCGTCCCACCCGGCTGGTAGTACGGTTGACCATCCGCGCCGGTGCGGACCTCGGCGGCCAGTCGCGGGGCGGCTTGATCCTTGCCGGGAACGAGGATTAAGTCGCCGGAACCCCCCTCGATCAACTGGCTTTCCACCGATGGCATCCAACTCCCCAGCCCATCCCCTTCGGCTCCGGTGCAGTGGACCAGGATTCCCGAGTTCCGGGCGCGCCACCGCCGGGGGTAGTAAGTCGGACCGCCCCACCGCCACTCGGCGACGAGGTGGTAATCGGCGAACGACCCCGCCGTCGTGATCCCGCCGAACTCGGCTCCCGAGATCCGCAAGTGGCCGTCCTTGACCGAAAAAACCCGGGCCGGGTCTTGCTTCTTCTGGTACCGCAGAAACGTCGAGAAGCCATCGAGGTTGACGCCGTTGAACGCGAAGAGCACCGGTCCGACCACGCTCGGCGGCTTCATCCTCCGGGCCGTCTCTGGCGAGTCGCCCGCTCGGGCGGTCGCTAAGCCGACTATGGCCAACGCGAGGACGAGGCGGTCGATCATCGTGCCGAGGCTCGGTGGAGCTCGGCGCCAAAAGTCCGGCACGCCGCCTCGACCTTGGCCCTCAGCCCATCCGGGCAAACCATCGAGAGCAAGATCCCCTGTCCGCCCTCGATCCGTTCCGGCGGGGTGACGCCGAGTTGCTCGTCGGCCACCCCCAGCGCGGTCAAGAGTTGGATCGCCGCGTTGGCCGCCGCCGCGTTGTGGAAGTAGGCGAACAGGTCAGGTTCGACGTGGTCTCGGAGCGTCGCCCCCGGGCGGATCGTCGGCGAATCCATTGCTCTGCGATCCTGGAGTTTCGGAACCTGATCGACTCTTCCAGTTTGCCAGCCGAGGTCAGCGACCGCAACCCTGAGCCGCTGCTCATGGACGGGCGACCTCGGCGAGCCAGCGGTCGAGGGACCGGGCGAGCCGATCAACCAAGTCGGGACGAGCGGCGGCCAGGTTTCGCGACTCGCCCGGGTCGGCGTCCAGATCGCTGAGGAACACCGAGTCGGCGGGCGGCAGGGGGCGGCCGGCGTCGTCCCGGCCGTTGCGGACCAGCTTCCATCGGCCGTCGCGGATGGCCTCCTGGGGGCCGGACTTCCAGCAAAGAGGCCGATCGAGGGCCGGGGCGTCCGTGAGCAGGACCGGGCCGAGGTCCACCCCCTCGAAGGAGGGTTCCACCGGCCCTGGCACGCCCCCCGCAGCCCGGAGGACCGTCGGGGCCAGGTCGAACGAGCAGGCGACCTGGGCGCGGGTCTGACCGGCGGGGATTCGCCCCGGCCACCGGACGATGCACGGGACGCGGAGGCCACCGTCGAAGAGGCTGAACTTGTGCCCCCGGAACGGCCCGTTGTCGCCGACCGGGCCGTTGGCCCGCGCCTCGGCCGAGGCGCCGTGGTCGCTGAGGAAGACGACCAGCGTGTCGTTGGCCAGCCCGAGGTGGTCCACCCGGTCGACCACCTCGCCGACGCTCGCATCGACGGCCGCGACCATCGCCGCGTAGGTGGCGCGGTCTGGCGCCAGGCTGGGGAAGTCGCGAACGAGCCGCTCGGGGGCCTGCATCGGGTAGTGCGGCAGGTTGTAGGCGACGTAGAGCAGGAACGGCCGCGACCGGTTCTCCTCGACGAACCGGACCGCCTCGCGGGTGATCAGGTCATTGAGATAGGTTCCCTCCTCGTGGACCTCGCGCGTGTCGCTCCAGAGGTCGTGGAAGTGGGGTGGCTCCTCCCAGTAAAAGGTATGGCTGTAGTTGTCGACGCAGCCGGAGTGGAAGCCGAAGAAGCGGTCGAACCCCTGCCCTTGCGGGTCGGCGCCGGGGGTCGAGCCGAGGTGCCACTTGCCGAGCGCGGCGGTCGCGTAGCCGAGCGGTCGGAGTCGCTCGGCGATCGTGACCTGCGCCGCCGGCATCCCCGGGCGGCCCGGCCGCGACGAGATGTTGCCCGGCACGCCCGCCTTTTGCGGCGACCGACCCGTCAGGAGGGCGGCCCGCGACGGTGAGCAAATCGGCGCGGCCGAATACCAGTTCCGGAACCGGACCCCCTCGCTCGCCAGCCGGTCGAGCCGCGGCGACCGGATGTCGCGCGAACCCTGGCAACCGAGGTCCCCCCACCCCTGGTCGTCGGTCAGAAAAATGACGACGTTCGGTGGCCGCTCCGAGGCCCGGGTCGGGGGGGCCACAACCTGCCCGAGCAGGCCGGTCAGCACCATTATCGCCGTCATCCGGTCGCCTCCCATCCGGGATCAAGAACTACTGCCCGCGATCACCGCGCGGCTTTAACGATACTCAGGGACCGTGGCCAGCTTCAAGGGACCGCTCCGATCCCAATCCTCGCCGTTGAACAAGCCCTAGGCGGTGACTCGATCGGCCTGCTACGATGCCCAGAGGCAAACCTCGATGGTCGCCGCGGTGGAGATCCGATGATCCGTTCGATGCTGGCTGGGATGCTCGCGACGGTCCTTCTTGGCTCGGACCTTGAACCGCTGGAGCGGGTCGGTCGCCTGTCGGCCCCGGCCATCCGCGAAGCCTCGGGGATGGTGGCCAGCCGGCGGTTCCCAGGGATCTTCTGGGTTCACAACGACTCGCGGAACCCCCCCGAGTTGTTCGCGGTCCGCCGGGATGGCCAGCTTGTCCGGTCTTATCCTGTGGCCGCCCCCAACGTCGACTGGGAGGACATCGCCACCGACGACTCGGGGCACCTCTACCTCGGCGACACGGGGGATAACCACGGCGTCCTGCCCATCCGTGTCATCCTCAAGATCGACGAACCCGACCCGACCCGGCTCGCCGACGCCGGGTTCGCCAAGCCATTGCCGATCCTGACCGCAACCCACTACCATTATCCAGCCCGCCAGCGGTTCGACGCCGAAGGGTTGGTGGTGGCGGGCGACCACGCTCTGATCGTCACCAAACGGCGCGACCATCAACCCGCCGAGGTTTACCGCTTGCCGCTCCAACCCGCCGCCCCGTGGCGTCCCTTGATCGCCGAGCGACTGGGATTTCTGCCTGGCTGTGTCGAGCCGGTGACTGGGGCGAGCTTGACCCCCGATGGGCGGACCTTGGCCGTCGTCACCGACCGGTCGGTCCGGGTCTATGAATCCGCCCAACTGGCCGACTGGACGCTGGTCGGTTCGACCTCGTTCGACGCCCCCGACGTCGAGGCGATCACCTGGGAGGGGACCGACCTGATCCTCGTCAGTGAGGACCGGTCGATTTACCGGGTGCCCGACCGCCGATGGAGGACAAGATCGAGGGAAAAGCGATGAAACCGGCGGATGTGGTCATCGTCGGCGGTGGGATCATCGGCCTGTCGGTCGGCTACTGCTTGACCCGAGTAGGGGTGAGCGTCGCGATCCTCGACCGCCAGGAACTCGGCCGAGCGGCGTCGTGGGCGGGGGCGGGGATGATCCCCCCGTACACCGAACGCTTGACGACCAACCCGACGCTCGAACTCCGGTCCTGGAGTGCCCTCCTCTACCCTGAGTGGTCGGCCAACCTCCGTGAGAAGACCGGGATCGACAACGGGTTCCGGCGGACCGGGGGCGTCGACGTCGCGGCGACCCGCCAGGAGGACGACGAACTCCGGAGCATGGCGGGGCGATGGCGGAACGAACAGGTGGTCTTCGAGCGGATGGAACCCGACGACTTCGGTCGGGTGGAACCAGCCCTCAACCCCGAACTCCTCGTCGCCTACTACCTCCCCGATCGCGCGCAGATCCGCAACCCACGTCATATTCAGGCGTTGCGGGCATCGCTCGACCGTCGGGGGGCGACCACGATCCCGAATGCTCGGGTGGTCGGCTTCGAGCGCGTGGGAGATCGGGTCACGGCCGTCCGGACCGAAGCGGGATCGATCGCTTGCGGTTCGGTCGTGGTGGCGGCGGGGGCATGGTCGGGGGATCTGCTCGGTCAACTCGCGCTGGAGATCCCGACACCGCCGCTCAAGGGGCAGATCGTCTTGCTCCGACCCGACCGACCGCTGATCCGCCGAATCATCGAGCACGGGCGGATGTACCTCGTCCCGCGCGAGGATCACCGGATCTTGATCGGCGCGACCGAGGAGACCGCCGGCTTTGATGACCGAACCACCGATCAAGCCTCGGCGGACCTCCTGGCCGAGGCTTATCACCTCTGTCCAAGCCTGGTCGAGGCCGAGGTTGAGCGCACCTGGGCGGGGTTGAGGCCGGGGAGCATCGACTCTCGGCCTTACCTGGGTTTAGCCCCGGGTTGGTCGAACGTGGTCGTCGCGACGGGGCACAAACGGGCGGGAATCCAGTTGGCTCCCGCCAGCGCCGAGGTCGTGACCGACTTGATCCTCGGCCGCCCCACCCAAGTCGATCTCGAACCGTTCCGGCTCGACCGCGAACCCGGCGGCGTCACCGAGTCCGCGTTTCGGTCGTGATCCGCACGTCGATTGGACTTAACCTTATTTGACGATGTGGTGATAGCGGGCCGCCAAGCCACCGTTCTGAGCCCTCGGTCCATGATTGGTGTTGTGATGTTGCCCAACATGGGTGATTTGCTGCCCAATGTGATTGAGGTTGTGCGCCAGCCGATCGAAGGCGTGCGAGAGCGAGTTCCCGCTCAAGACCAGTCGATTTTCCAGCGGAACGCAGACAGGGATCAAAGAAGCCGTTTTCCGTCTTTGAGCAGCCATGCGGATCTCCGTATCGATAGCGTCGTGACCAACGGTTTGAACAGTTAGAGGGTTCAAACCGCTTGGGAGTCAGGCCAAAATCCGAGGCCGAACAAACCCTATAATCCCTTCGACAGCTTGCTTCAGCGTGCGTGAGCAATTACCAAGTCTTTGCGATTCGACGAGGCCAACTCTTCTTGCTAATGCCTCCCGCAAAATACCATCGCGGGTAGAACTGACCCGGACTGTCTTAAACTCCCTCTTTCCCTGATTTCTCAAGGTTGACTGGTCGATCTTGGAAATGGATCGGTTGAAGCTATGGATGCCTCGACTCGACCGAGCGGATCACTTGGCTCAAACGCTTCAGCCTGGTCCGCGTCTCATGGATGAGTCGGACTGCTGATGGGCGATTGTCCCATGCTCGGATGCATAAGGAGGTCACGATGGGTCGGCGAAAAATCTTGACGGTCGATCCGTTAGAGGGTCGTGAACTGCTTTCTCTGACGCCAATGCTTGGCCTGTTGGGGTCGCCGCACGTTTCGACCTTGGCATCGACGGGCGGAACGACCGGTTCGGGGTCGAACACCGGCTCTGGAGGCACCATCACGGGTGGACCTGGTACAAACGGCGGAAGCATTCCGATCACGGTCAACCCGATCACGGGCATCCCTGAGAACTTGAACAATGGCGGTAACGGCGTCACGTTAGATGCTTCTCTGCCTCGTCCTAACGAAGTGGCTCGACGCGCCTTCCGGGCAAGCTTTTCCGGTCGGGTTGTCGAGTTACCCCCTCGACTGGTCGACCAATCCCGGCAGTTTTTTATCCTCGCTCCGGGGTATACCAACCAGTTCATCCACGGCACATTGGAGCTGCGCTACTACACCCCGGCACCGGGTTCTGGGGTCAGGGTCGTGACGGGATCGCTCTCGATCGCCGACCGGAGCACCCAGAGCGGCGGGGTGATCCTGGCCGACCTCAGCGGTGATCCTACTCAGGTCGATGCCCGAGGACGGCCGACACTTTTAAACCTCACCCTGAACGGTGGCGGAGGCTCGGGAGGGATCTACGCAAGCTCCAGCGGAGGAGGGACCGTGAATATCACTTATCACGGCAACCGGGCCACGATCAAAGTCGCGGCGTCGATCTTCATCTTGGGAGTCGGCTCGCCGCTGTCCATCTTCCAGACGAATACTCATCATTGAGCGTGAGCCACCGCGACTACCCGTGACCTACCGACGAGCCGACCACCAGGATCTTGCTGGCCGCTTCGAGGCCGATCGGCACGGTCCGATCGTCGAGGCGGACCGACAAGATACCCGCTTCGGGCCGGTTCTCGACCAGCTCCCCCGCCGCCCCCAGTTCGAGTCCGCACTCGGTCAAGTAGCGGAGGAACGCGGGGTCCTGGTCGACGACCCGGCTGACCTGGAACCGTTCGCCGCGGGAGAGATGCGAAAGGGGCGTCCCGACCGACTCGGCCACCGAGCCGTCGGGGCGGGGGATCGGGTCGCCGTGCGGGTCGACCTCCGGTCCCCCGAGGTACGAGTCGATCCGGTCGATCAAACGGTCCGACGCCGCGTGCTCCATGTGCTCGGCTTCCTCGTGGACCTCGTCCCAGGCCATTCGCAAGGTCTGCGCGAGGAAGAGTTCGAGGAGCCGGTGCCGCCGAAGGACCTTGAGAGCCAGCCGCCGCCCCGCCACCGTCAGTCGCGCCCCCTCGTAGGGGGTGTAGGTGGCGAGATCCGC
>JAABUX010005255.1_pt1 | contig 15982 bp, 14 predicted proteins | sample 5561851 | NCBI WGS metagenome assembly JAABUX01 (sample SAMN10711883, study PRJNA513361) | rock metagenome | isolation source: Antarctica rocks | place: Antarctica: Victoria Land, Richard Nunatak red sandstone | collected 2016-01-03 | reverse complement strand
TAGTCGTCGGCGCCAAGCTCAAGCCCGACAATCCGGTCCGACTCGTCGCCCATGCCGGAGACGACGATCACACCGCAATCGCGCTGCTCGGCCAGGCGCCCGATCAAGGTGACGCCGCTGATGTCCGGCAGGGTCAGGTCCACCAGGACGATATCCGGCCGGAAACTGGCTTTCAGCGCCATGCCGGTCGCCCCGCTGGCTGCCCAGGCCACCTGCATCCCGGCCCGCTCAAAACCTCGCACAAAGGCGCGGGCCACGGCCTCATCATCCTCAATTAGCAACACCCGCGGATTAGCCAACATCACCTCCGGAGCCGCGCCACTCACGTACATGCCAGGAATCCCTTCGGACTTCACGATTGTTTGAAACTAGCATACGGTCGCGGTTAGGAAGTGTAGTTCACCAGCAACGACCGTTAATAATTGGTGAGTACGCCATCTAGCGTCATGTTTTATCATCCGTATGTCAGATTGAACGGGATTGATTAACAATTTGTGCCCTAATGCTGGCTGAAATCCAGCAAGGCAGATAACCGACCCGTGTGCCGTGGTTAGAAACGGTTCGAAGTCATCGAAAAAGAGACTTCTCTCTTTGACCTCGGCAGCCTCAACGATTATACCTGTCCCTATACTGCGTCCACGGCCAGAACGGAATTGCCACGGCGCAGCAGTGCAGACATGGGCGGCTGAGACGGTGCCGCAGCAGGCCCGCGCCGGGCGACAAGGCCAACGTCGGCATCCGTCCTCGGATGGGACGAGATATGCAAGCTGACCTCAGGAGGTAGCCATCCGTTGGACATCATCGAGCTTACGCGGCTGGATGCACTCGATCAGTTCGAGGTGCTCGATACCCCGCCGGAACCGGAATTCGACCGGGTCGTCCATCTCGCCGCGCGCCTGTTCCGGACATCAGCCGCCGCGATCTGCCTGATCGACGAGCAGCGCCTCTGGTTCAAGGCGAGGGTCGGCCTTAAAGAGGCGGAATTGCCGCGGTCCACCTCGTTCTGCACCTACACCATCACCCAGCCCGGCGTGACGGTTGTCTTGGACGCCAACCGTGACGAGCGCTTCCGCAACAGCCTGGTGGTGGGACAGGAGTATGTCTTCTACGCCGGTGCGCCCTTGACGGCCGCCGGAGGCGAGCGGATCGGCACCTTGGCCGTGCTGGACCAGGTCAGCCACGCAGACTTCTCGGCCGATGACGAGGCGGCGCTGGCCGACCTGGCGGTCATCGTGTCGCAGCAGCTCGAGCACCGGCGCCGCAACCTGGCGCTGGAGCGGGCCAATCAGCGCACCGCCCGCACGGACGCCATGGTGCACACCGTCGCCGACGCCGCCACGTGCGAGCAGGCGCTGGTCGGCGTCCTGGCTCGGCTGTGCAACGACCATGGTGCCGCCGCCGGCTACATCTGGAAGCTGGCCCGGCCGGACCACGTGCTGCGGGAGGTCAGCCGCAACCTCAGCCCGCGCATGAACATGGATGCGCACTTCGAGCTGGCACGCACGCTCGGCATCAAGCCCGGCAGCTCCCTGGCGGCGGACGCCATCATCTGCGGCACGCCGCGCACGGTGCGCTTCGCCGGAGTCGCCGACCTGGGCCGCTATCCGATGGTGGCGTCGGCGATGCGGCACGGGCTGCTGTGCCAAGTGATCCAGCCGATCCAGGTCTCTGGGGAGCGCTTCGCCGTCACCCTGTCGTTCGACGTTGACCGGACGGACCTGGACGCGGTGCTGTCGGACGTGGGATCGCTGGTGGACACCATCCGCCCCGCCCTCTACCGCAAGGTGGCGGAGGAGCGGATGTACCTGCTCAGCCTCGCGCTCGACCGCGCCAATGATGCGGTGATGATCACCGAGGAGCTGACGCACGACCAAGCGGGACCACGGATCGCCTACGTCAACTCCAGCTTCTGCCGGGCGACCGGCTATGCGTTGAAGGACGTGATCGGCCAGTCGCCGCGGCTGCTGCTGGGGCCGGATGCCGACCACCAGACACAGGGCCAGTTCGCCCAGGCGCTGCAGCAGTGGACCCCTACCCGGACCGAGATGCAGCACTGCCGCAAGGACGGCTCGCGCTTCTGGGTGGAGATGGACGTGACGCCCATCGCCGACGACTCCGGCTGGCAGACCCACTGGATCAGCATCCAGCGCGACATCACCGACCGCCGCCGCCTCGACGAGGAGCGGCGCGAGCGGGAGGCCTCCAACCGCAAGCTGTTCGAGCAAAGCCCGCTGCCGACCCTGGTGTTCGACCGGCGCAGCCTGCGCTTCCTGGACGTGAACGGCGCCGCGGTGACGCAGTACGGCTGGACCCGTGCGCAGTTCCTGCAGATGTCGCTGCCCGACGTGCAGACGACCGACGAGCAGCCGGCGTTCGGCAGCCTGATCGCCTCGAACCACAACGTCGAGATCGCCCGGCGCACCTGGACCCACCTGCGCGCCAACGGCAGCCGCATCCAGGTGCAGGTGGCGTCGCACGCCCTGACCTATGCCGGGGAGGACGCGATCATGGCCGTCCTGCAGGACGTGACGGAGATGGAGGCGGCGCAACGGGCGATGCAGGACGCCAACCTGCGCCTGGCCGACCTGGCTGCGCAGTTGCAGGCCCGCACCGCCGACCTGACGGAGGTGCACCGCCTGGCTCGGCTGGGCACCTGGCGCCGGTTGCTGGACGGCATGGAGGGCACCTGGTCGGACGAGATGCACGACGTCATGGCAATGCCGAAGGCCGGCGGCGTGCCGTCGCTCGAGGAGTTCCTGCAGCGCGTCCACCCGGATGACCGGGCAGCGGTCCGGGCGATGCGGGACGACGCCGCCACCACACGCACGGCGCGGCAGATCGACTTCCGCGTGGTGCTGCCGCAGGAAGGGCAGCCGGGGGGCAGGCAGTCAGGGGATGCACAACTCAGCACTGTACAGTCTGGGAGTGGACAGGCGGGGGACGGGTTGCGCCACTGCCGCCTGGACGCCCGGCCAATGCTGGACGAGGCCGGCGCCGTCACCGGCCTGTACGGCTACTGCCAGGACATCACCGCCCACAAGCAGATCGAGATGGCGCTGCTACGGTCGGAGAAGCTGAAGTCCATCGGGCAACTGACTGGCGGCATCGCGCACGACTTTAACAACCTGCTGACGGTGGTATCGCTGAACCTGGAGGAGGCGATCGAGATGACGCCGCCGGGCGCGCCGCTGCAGGAGATCCTGCAGCCGGCGATGCACGCGGCGCAGCGCGGCGCGGAGCTGACGAAGCAACTGCTGTCCTATGCCCGCCGCGCCACCCTGCGGCCGGAGCAGGTGGAGCTGTCCGGCTTCTTCCGCAACCTGATGCCGCTGCTGACCCGCACCCTGGGCAAGCGGTTCGACCTGCAGTTGGAGATGCGCCACGACGGAGCGGCGTTCGTCGATCCCGCCCAGTTGGAAAACGCGTTGCTGAACCTGGTCATCAACGCCCGCGACGCGATGCCGGACGGCGGCGTCATCCGTGTCGAGACCTCGCTCGCCACCATCACCACGGCGCATGGCAATGGGCCGGACGACCTGGCGCCGGGGAGCTACCTGCTGGCCAGCGTCTCCGACAACGGCAGCGGCATCCCGCCGGGGGTGTTGTCGCATGTGTTCGAGCCGTTTTTCACCACCAAGGATGTCGGCCGGGGCAGCGGGCTGGGGCTGAGCATGGTGTACGGGTTCGCCAAGCAGTCCGGCGGCCATGTGGTCATCACCAGCGAGGTGGGTGTGGGCACGACGGTCCGGCTGTTCCTGCCGCTGGTGGATGCCGTGGAAGCGTCCGCGCCGGCGTCCAGCGGCCCGGCCTGGCAGCGCCGCGGCCTGCGCGCGCTGGTGGTGGACGACGAGCCGGACGTGCTGAGCACCGCAGCGCGGATGCTGTCCAACATGGGGCTGCAGGTCTCGACGGCGGGAACCGCGGAGGACGCGGCGGCGCAGTTGGGCGACGGGTTCGACCTGCTGTTCAGCGACGTGCGGCTGCCTGGACCCGTGGACGGCGTGCGGCTGGCGGCGCAGGCGCGGGCCCAGGCGCCAGGGATCAGCGTGCTGCTGACCAGCGGCTACACCGACCACAGCGCGGCCGACCTGGACGACCCGGAGGGCGGTCTTCCGGGGGACACCAAGTTCCTGCCGAAGCCCTACACCCGCCAGGCGCTTCATGCGGCGCTGACGGCGTTGCTGGGGTAGGATCAAGCCGACACCCTTGCGGAGCGATGGTTCTCGCAGTCAGTGTCGGTCAACGAGGCCCAAGGGGCAACGTCCCTTCAAGCCCCGGCGCTATGCCCCGCGCAGCCCCGCCAACCGCACCGGCGCCGCATGGGACCGCGTCGCCAGCATCCCGTCAATCAACGCCAACGCCTCCGCCCGCCCACTGTTGGCCGCCTGCTCGAACGGCGTCCAGGTCTGCGTGAAGTCGAGCGCGGCAAACACCTCGCGGTAGCGGCGCAGCTCGTTCTGGGTCAGCGGGATGCCGCGCACGAACGCCTTGTGGGCGGAGATGGTCAGCGCCCGGCGCGAGTCGGCCGGGTCCAGCTCGAACTTCAGCGCGTCGCCGCAGAACAGGATGCGCCGCGTGCGGTCATGCAGCACAGTGTGCCCGGCGAAGTGCCCCGCCGTCAGATGCAGCTCCAGCCCCGGCAGCGGCTCCAGCACGTCGTCGAACGGCCAGCTCACCTGCAGCGCGCCGGACCATTCAAGGTCGCCGGGGTGCAGCGCTAGCTCGGGGTCGAAGCGGTCCTGCAACTGCCACAGCGCGCCGTAGGCATGCGGGTGCGACGCCGCCAGCACCTGCATCCCGCCCAACGAAGCGATATGGTCCAGCGCGGCGTCGCTGAACACCGGGCAGCCCTCGAAGCCCATGTTGCCCGCTGGCGTCTGGATCAGGTAGGCGCTGGGGCCAATGCCGCTGACAGGCTCGTTCCAGAAGCGCCACACCCCCGGCTCCAGCTCGGCCCAGCGGCAGGGGAAGCGGGCCTGCGCCTCCTCCCGCGTCCAGAACTGCCAGCCGTGCTGGGGCACGACATGCCGGGCGTCCAGGCACATGGGGCAGGACGGCGGGACGGCAAAGTGCCGTTGCCAGTAGCCGCAGTTGTCGCACACGAAGGCGGGCAGGCGCAGCGCACCGGCGAAGGGAAGGTAGCCTGGGCTCATCCCCCCGATGTCGCCTGCACGCCGTGGGAACGCAAGGGCGTTCCCACGGACGTAAGGGCGCCCTAGCGCAGGCCGTCCGCCTTCGCGCCCCGGTGGACGTAGTCCTTCAAGCTATCGACTTCCTGCGCCTGGGACTGGATGTACGCCCGCACCGCATCGCGTATGCTGATAATGCCAACCATCCTGTCGTCCTCCACCACGGGCAGGTGGCGGAAGTAGCCGGTGTCCATCAGCTCCATCGCCTGGTCCACCGTGGTGCGCGGCGTCGCGGTGATTACGTCGCGGGTCATGATGTCGGCCGCGGTCAGCCGCAGTGCCGCCTCGCCCTGGGTGGCCAGCGCCTTCACCACGTCACGCTCGCTGACGATGCCGCTCAGGCGCCCGGCCTCGGCCAGCACTACCACCGCGCCGATCCGGCGGGAGGTAAGGGTCGAGGCGATCTCCTGCACGGTGGCTGACGCCGCGACGGTAACGACGTCGGCCCCCTTTTGCTTCAACACGGCAGCGACGGTCATGGTCTGCTTTCCCCTGGACAATGTCGGTAATGACGTGGCGTGGCCTCGCCATAGGTCCAGATGGGAAACAGGTACGCCCGTCGATGCAGCCAGGGCAGGCCGGGCTGGCCGGGTAGGCTGCGCAGGACCTAACGCACCGGAACCGGGCTTGCCGGGTTGCGCGGCGGGTCAACGGCCTCATCGTGCAGGAGCTGCTTGTCCAGTTGCTGGACCGACCGTGCGTCCGTGCCGCCTGCGGGAGGTGGATTGAGGCCGGCGTTCTCGTCGGCCTTGGAGACCTCGCCCGGTGTTGGCTGGTGGTTCTTGCCATCATACTCGTTGGCGATCCGGGCTGGCTGGGCGAAGGCGGGCGGCGCGAAGGTGGACGATGCCGCCAGCAGCGCCAGCAGCGCCGCCACCCTCATCGCGCCACCCCCGTCGTAATGCCGATGTTAGGCTGGTTGCCCAATGCGCGCGTGCCGCCGCCGTTGCTGGACGTGACGCCACTGTCGAGCCGCGGCGACACGACCGGGTCGGGCTTGGCGTCCGCGCACGCTGCCAAGCCAAGGGCGAGGAGAATGGGAAGGATGCGGTGCATGATGGTTCCTCCTGGAATGGAAGCTGTCCGGAGCCGGCAGAGAGCCGCGGCAAATCGGCCTGACGGTGTTCCATCGCAGCACGACGGGTCCCGGTTCCCTCAAGCAGGGCAATCCCGGCGTCGTCAGCCATTCCGCCCCTGACGAATTACGGTTCGTAGGGGACCGTCCATTTCAGCATAAGCAGTGCGGCGGATTGCAGTTCCGTCGGGCAACACGATCTCGGCATTGTGAGCGGCCCCTTGCTCGCGTACCGCGGTACCGAAGGGGCACTCTCTATAATCCGTTATAAGGTGCGCTACCGTGCACCCCCAGCGCCTTGCGCCTATGCTCTGGCGCCTGCACATGCAGTGGCCGCTGCCGCCCTCTCCCACTTAAGGACTTGCCATGCTCGATGCCATGTCTCCCAATCCGTTGCCGCTGCACCTGCATGTGAACGGCCACGACCACCCGCTGGCGTTGGACCCGCGCACCACGCTGCTGGATGCGTTGCGTGAGCACCTGGGCCTGACTGGCACCAAGGTCGGCTGCAATCACGGCACTTGCGGCGCCTGCACCGTGCATATCGACGGCAGGCGGCAACTGGCTTGCCTGGTGCTGGCAGCGGCGGCGGTCGGACGCGAGATCCGCACCATCGAGGGCCTGGCCGGTGCCGATGGCACGCCTCACCCGATGCAGGCGGCCTTCGTGGCGCACGACGCGATACAGTGCGGCTACTGCACGCCGGGCCAGATCATGTCGGCAGTGTCGTGCGTCCAGGAGAGCCATGCCCGCAGCGATGCCGAAATCCGCGAGTACATGAGCGGCAACCTGTGCCGCTGCGGCGCCTACCCGAACATCGTTGCCGCCGTGCGCGATGTGGCCCAGCAGAGCATGACCCAGCAGGCGGCCTGAGTCATGCAGCCCTTCACCTACAACCGCGCCGCCACATTGGACGAAGCGTTCCACCTGGCGGGACAGCCCGGCGCCGCGTTGATGGCCGGCGGCACCACCATGGTTGACCTGATGCGCGGCGACCTGATGGCGCCGGCCAGCATCGTCGATATCGGCCACTTGCAGGAACTGGCCACCTTCGACACCTTCGGTCCCGTCCTTCGCTTCGGCGCCCTGGCCCGCATGGCCGACGTGGCGGAGGACGCCACCCTGCTGCGCGACTACCCCGCCCTCGCCGAAAGCCTGCAGCTCGCGGCGTCTCAGCAGTTGCGCAACGCCGCCACGGTCGGCGGCAACCTGCTGCAGCGCACCCGCTGCGTTTACTTCCGCGACGCCGTGTCCGCCTGCAACAAGCGCGTGTCCGGCAGCGGGTGCGCCGCGCTGGACGGCGTGACGCGCGACATGGCGCTGTTCGGGACCAGCGAGCGCTGCATCGCCACCTACCCCGGCGACTGGGGCTATACCCTGGCGGCGTTCGACACCTCCATCGAGGTGCGGTCCGCCAGCGGCACCCGCATCATCCCGTATCCCGAGCTGCATGTCGCCTACGGAGACGACCCGGCGGCTGAAACCACCCTGCGCCCCGGCGAGATCATCACCGCGATCCTGGTGGAGGCGACTTCCCGGGGACGGCATTCCACCTACATCAAAATTCGCGATCGGCAGAGTTATGCTTATGCCGTGGTGTCCGCCGCCGTCGCGCTGCAGATGGAGGGCGGCATCGTGCGGGAGGCCCGTGTGGCGCTCGGTGGCGTAGCCACCAAGCCCTGGCGATCCCGGGAGGCGGAGGCGGCGCTGGCTGGCGTCACCCTGGACGAGGGCACGGCGCTGGCCGCCGGCCACGCGGCGTTTGCCGGCGCCAAGCCGCTGGCGGAGAACGGCTTCAAGATTGAACTCGGCGCCCGCGCCGTCGCACGTGCGGCGCTGGTCGCCAGCAAGAGGAACTAGACCCATGGATGGAAGCATCGGCTCCCCCACCGTCCGCCGCGACGGACCCGCCAAATCGACCGGCGCCGCGATGTATGCCGCCGATTACGGTCGCACCGGCACAGCCTATGCGGCGCTGACGCTCAGCACCGTGGCGCGCGGGCGCATCACCCGCGTGGACGCCACCGCAGCAGAGGCGGTGCCCGGCGTGCAGCTCGTGCTGACGCACCGCGACATGAACCGCGACCTCGGCGGCGAGTCGTTCGTCATGAAGGGCGGGCACATGCAGTCCTCCTTCATGCCGCTGACGTCGGATGAGGTGCACTACGCCGGGCAGATCGTCGGCCTAGTGGTCGCCGACACCACCGAGGCGGCCGAGCAGGCGGCGCAGGCGTTGAACCTGGAATACGCCACACAGCACGCCGACGCCTCCATGGACCGGCCGGATGCCGAGCGGAAGCCGGACGGCGAGCCGGTCGTGGTGGTCGGCGATGCCGACGCTGCGCTGGCCCGCGCGCCGGTGCAGGTGGACCAGGAGTACACCACCCCGGCGCAGCACCACCACCCGATGGAGTTGTACGCCACCACGGCAAGCTGGAACGACGGCAAGCTGACCATCGAGTCCCCGAGCCAGTGGGTGATCGGCCAGCGCGCCGCCATGGCGGCCATCTTCGGCATCCCGGCCGAGGACGTGCTGGTCGTGTCGCCCTACATCGGCGGTGCGTTCGGCTGCAAGGCAACCTTGCTGCCGCACACCGTCCTGGTCGCCGCGGCGGCGCAGCGGCTGGGCCGTCCGGTGAAGCTCGTGGTGCCGCGCAGCGCGATGTTCACCGTCGGCTCGTTCCGCCCGGCCACCCGCAACCGCATCGCCATCGGCGCGGAGCGGGACGGCACGATGACCGCGCTGATCCATGAGGCGGTCGGGCAGTCGTCGGAGATCGACCACATCGCCTTCCCCGGCACCAACGTCACCACGCGGATGTATGACATCCCGAACATCCGCACGTCGGAGTCCACCATCGCCACCAATGTGAATACTCCCGGCTTCCAGCGCGCCCCTGCCGAGGCCCCGTCGTTCTTTGCCTTCGAGAGCGCGGTGGACGAGCTGGCCGTCGCCCTGGCCGTGGACCCCGTCGAGCTGCGGATCAAGAACGAGCCAGCGGTCGATCCCGTGGCGAAGCTGCCGTGGAGCAGCCGCTCACTGGTGCAGTGCTACCGCCGCGGGGCGGAGCTGTTCGGCTGGGACAAGCGGACGCCGGGCATCGGGTCGATGAAGACCGAGGACGGCGTGCTGATCGGCTATGGCTGCGCGACGGCGACCTATCCCTGCGCCATGGTGCCGGCAGCGGCGCATGTGGCGCTGACCGGCGATGGGGTGCTGCGGGTGCGGACGGCGGCGCATGACGTGGGCACAGGGGCATACACCATCCTGGGCCAGGTGGCGGCCGACGCACTGGGCGTGGAGAACGAGATGGTGCGGGTGGAGCTGGGTGATAGCACCCTGCCGTCCGGGCCGATGTCCGGCGGCTCCGTCACAACGGGGTCGGCCGGGTCGGCGGTCCACATGGCGGCGATGGCGCTGCGCGGAAAGCTGCTGGAGGTCGCCACGGCGGAGGGCGGGCCGTTCGCCGGGCGCGATCCGGCGACGTTGCAGTTCGCCGGCGGCCACCTGATTGGGGCTGATGGCGCATCGCACAGCCTGGCCGACGTGCTGAAGGCGTCGCCCGCCGGGTCGCTGGAGGCAGCGGCCGAATGGAAGCCGGAGCTGATGGACGCCGGCAAGGCGCAGTATGGCCTGCTGGGCGGCCTTGCGATGGAGGGACCGATCACCAAGACGCACGCCATCTACTCCTTTGGCGCGCAGTTCGCCGAGGTGCGGGTGGACCCCTTGCTGCGCACGATCCGCGTTTCGCGCATGGTGGGGGCGTTCGCGTGCGGCCGGGTCATCAACCCGCGGACGGCGCGCAGCAACCTGGTCGGCGGCATGATCTGGGGGGCGAGCTTCGCCTTGCTGGAAGAGACGCAGGTTGACCGTCCGCGGGCGCGCTTCGCCAACCAGGACCTGGCGGGGTACCACATCTCCACCAGCGCCGACATCGGCGAGGTCACGGCGGAGATCGTGGACGAGACCGACACCGTGGTGAACGCCATCGGGGCGAAGGCGGTGGGGGAGATCGGCATCGTCGGGATGCCCGCGGCCATCGCCAACGCGGTTTACCACGCAACGGGCATCCGGGTCCGCAAGACCCCGATCCTGATCGAGGACCTGCTGCCGGGCCGGTAGCGCTTCTTCTCCCTCTACCTTCGGGAGAGGTCCGGGGTGAGGGGGCAGGCAAGCACTGCCCCCTCTAACACGAGCACGATGCTGCTGCGGGCGGAGAAGTGCGCTGCAAGCTTCCCTTACCCTCCCCCGGAGAGAGAGCAGCGGGCAATCACGCAAGCGTTGCGCGTGCCTGGCCAACCTAATGCACCCCATGGCGTTGCCTGCCGGTCCAACCGGAGCGCACCCCATGTCCGACCTGTTCACCATGCAGGACCCGACCAAGCAGTATCCCCGCCCGCCCTTCCCACCACAGCCGCAATCCGCGCCGGGCCTGGCTGCGGACATGAACCCGAAGCCCGACCACGGCGAGACGAGCTACAAAGGCAGCGGACGCCTGCACGGCCGCAAGGCGCTGATTACCGGCGCCGACAGCGGCATCGGTTGCGCCGTCGCCATCGCCTTCGCGCGGGAGGGCGCCGACTTGGTGCTGACCTACCTGCCTGAGGAGGAGAGGGATGCCCAGGAGGTCGTGCAGCTCGTCGAGGCCGCCGGCCGCCGCGTCGTTGCCATCCCCGGCGACCTGCAGGACGAGCACTTCTGCTTCCGCCTGGTCGAGCAGGGCCGCACGGCGCTGGGCGGCCTGGACATCCTGGTGAACGTCGCGGGCAAGCAGACGGCGCAGAAGGACATCGCCGACATCACGACCGCCGAGTTCGACGCCACCTTCCGCACCAACGTCTATGCCATGTTCTGGCTGTGCAGGCGGCGCTGCCGCACATGCCGCCGGGTGCGGCGATCGTCAACACCACGTCGATCCAGTCCTACCAGCCGTCGCAGACCCTGCTGGACTACGCGCCCACCAAGGCCGCCATCACCGCCTTCACCCACGCGCTGGCCAAGCAGGTTGCCACCAAGGGCATCCGGGTGAACGCCGTCGCTCCCGGCCCATTCTGGACGCCCTTGCAGCCCAGCGGCGGCCAGCCGCAGGAGAAGATCACCGACTTCGGGTCCGAAGTGCCGATGGGCCGCCCGGGGCAGCCGGTAGAGTGCGCGCCGATCTACGTGCTGCTGGCGTCACAGGAGAGCAGCTTCGTCACCGGCGAGGTATATGGCGTGACCGGCGGCAACCACCTACCCTGATCCCTGCTGCGGCGTGCTGCCACTCCAGTAGTGCGCCCGCTGCGCCCGCGCCGGTTCGCCCGCATCCTGCCACTATGCCCGACATCCCTATCCCGGCCCGATGGGACCGCCTGGCCGACGCCACGGCCCTCGCCCTCCGCATCCACGCCGACCAGCTTCGCAAAGGTACGACCACGCCCTACGTGTCGCACCTGCTGGCCGTGGCAGCCATCGTGTTGGAACACGGCGGCGACGAGGATCAAGCCTGCGCGGCGCTGTTGCACGACGCCGTCGAGGATGGCGGCGTGGCATGGGAGGCGGTGATCCTGGACCGCTTCGGCCCGCGCGTCGCCGGCATCGTGCGCGCCTGCACCGATGCGGACACCCAGCCCAAGCCGCCATGGCAGGCCCGCAAGGCGGCCTATCTTGTCCACCTGGAGGCGGAAGGGCCGGACGCGCTGCTGGTATCTGCGGCGGACAAGCTGCACAACGCGCGGGCCATCGTGGCGGACCTGCGGACGCATGGGGTGGGGATGTTCGCCCGCTTCAACGCTGGGCAGGCGGGCACGGTGTGGTACTACGGGGCGCTGGCCGAGGTGTTCGCCCGCCGCCTGCCCGGGCCGCTATCGCGGGAGCTATCCGATGCGGTCGCGCAGATGGATCGGTTTGCTGAAGGCGCCGGGCTGGCATCCTAATCGACGGCCTCCACCGTCCCAGCATTTCTGTCCACGTTCCGGCCAGTGCAGCCGTTGCGCCTGACGCCCCGCCGCAATTAGCCCGGTTGCGTCACCGGGAGCGCCTGCGCACCACAATGGCGGCCACCCCTGACGCGAGCAGCGAAAGCGAGAGCGGCTCCGGCACCGTCGCCGCGCCGACCACGAAATCCGAGTTGTTCGGCGCAAAGTCGGCAATGGCGGCGTTGCCGACTTGAGTGCTGTCCCGGGGCCACAGGTTCACGCCATAGGCGGCGGGTTGCAGGCCCTCGCTGGGCAGCAACGCGCCAGGAACAATAATCTGCAACGAGTTGCCGCTGATGGTCGCCGCCCCGGCCGGCAGGGTGATCGCAGCGTTGGCCACCAAGTCCCGGCCGCCTGTGACCCCGGCGCCCGTCAGGGTGATCGTCGCGTCGAACACCACGCCGCCGGCGCCGATGGCCGAGAAGTTGTTCGTCGCCGCCCCACGGTTGAAGCCGAACACGTAAAGCGAGCTTGCGGTGGTTCCGACCGCGCCGTTCAGGGTCGCGCCGATGGTGAAATTGGTGCCGTCGTAAGTCGCGAAGGCGGAGAGCACGTCGAGGTCGCCGTTCTTCACGCCCGTGAAGGTCGGGATGAAGTCGCCCGCCGGGTCGGTGATGGCGCCTGCCCAGGCAGGCTGCGCGAGGCCGATGGCGGCAATAGCCAGCAGGACGGCGCAGGGAACGGAACGCCGGGAACGATTGAACGACATCGCACACTCCAGTCTTTTGCGGTTGGAGATCTGCCAATGGAGAGCGCCATAGGCAACAAGGCCGGACCGTCGCAGCAAGCGTCAAGTTAAGCAAGGATGCGTCAGAAATTGTCATGTGCTGATGACAGCCAGCCTGGCCCCTACCCCGCCAGCCATCCCCCATCCACGACAAGCTCCGTCCCTGTCATGAAGGATGAGGCATCGCCCGCAAGATACAGCGCGGCCTGCGCCACCTCCTCCGCCCGTCCGAACCGGCCCATCGGGTGCCGCCCGCGCGACGTCTCCCGCACCGCCTCCGGCACAGCATCGCGGGCGAAGCTGCGAGCCAACAACGGGGTCTCGATGGCGCCGGGCAGGATTGCGTTGACGCGGATGCCGTCTGCGGCAAAGTCCAGCGCCATGGTGCGCGTCAGGCTCAGGATGGCGCCCTTGGCGGCGATGTAGGCGCTGTTGCCGCGCCCGCCTGCCCGCGCCAGTTGCGACGCGACGGTGACGATGCTGCCGCCCTGCGCCGCCTGCATCGCCGGCAGCACCGCCCGCGCCCATAGCCAGGTGCCGCCCAGGTTGGTCCGCAGCACTGCGTCCCAGTCCCCCGGCTTGGTCGTCAGCACCGTGCCGCCGCAGGAGAATCCAGCCGCCGTGAGCAGCACGTCGATGCCGCCGAACCGCGCCAGCACTGCCGCCGCGTCCGCCTCCGCCTGGCCCGGCGCGCCCACGTCGGCCACGCGCACCATCGTCTCGCCGCCGACCGCGCGCACCTCCGCCGCCACGGTCCCGACTGCCGGGCCGTCCTTGTCCACCAGGCACACCCGCGCGCCTTCCTGCGCGAACAGCAGCGCCGACGCCCGGCCTATGCCGGACCCGGCGCCAGTGATGACGGCGACCTTGCCTGCCAGCCTCATGCCGTGAAGGCCATCACCGGCGCTCCATGCGGGTCGAAGTGCGGCACCGCATCCGGCAGGGCGCGGGTGTACGCCGCCCGAGGCGCCTCGAACATCGCGCGGCTCGGCCCAGTCCTCACCACCCGGCCATGCTGCACCAGCACCAGGCTACCGCACATCATCCGCACCACGCTCAGGTCGTGGCTGACGAACAGCAGCACCAGGCCGTCCTCCCGCCGCAGCCGGTCCAGCAGGAGCAGCCGGGGCGCGATGGCGCGGGCGATGCCGACATGCGCCTTCTGCCCGCCGGAGAGCTGGTGCGGCAGGCGGTCCGGCAACTCCGGGGGCAGCCCGGCACGCGACAGAGCCTCCCGCGCCCGCCCGGTCAGCGCCGCGCCGTCGCACATCCCGTCCAGCCAATACAACGGGTGGGCGATGGCATCGAGCGTGGTCAGACACGGGTTTGGGCGGCGACGGGCCAGACGGTAAGAGCCGCGGCGCCGGCGGCGGCCTGGAGTGCGGTTCTGCGGCTGATCGACATGGTTGTGCCACCCGGTTGCTTGATGATGGAGCGGCGTTTCGTCCCAGGCCCGTGTTCGAGGAGCGGGGTGCCCGTGTTTGCAGAAGGCTATGCTGCCTGGGGCGCGGGGTGCAATGCCCAGCGCAATCTCCGGCTAGGCCTCGGAGACAACCCTCATGGCGTCCTAAGCCGCGGCCTTCCTGATCTTCAGCCCGGCCAGGTACTCCGCCGGCGCTTCAGGATCGAAGATGTGGCCGTCGAAGAACGTCTCCTTGCCGCGCGATGTGCCAAGCGGGATGTCGGCCGCCGCCACTCCGGCTTCGGCCGCCGCCAGGCGCCACAGGTCCTGCCGGTTCACCGCAGCGATGGCCGCACCCGTGTCGGTGTCGGCCGGCAGTACGCCCCACCGGATGTCCTCGGTCAGGAACCACAGGTCATGCGACGAGAACGGATAGCTGGCCGCATCCGCCCAGAACTTCATCCGCAGCGGCGACCCCTGCACCGTGCGCCCATCGCCATAGTCGAAGTTGCCCGCCAGGCGCGGTGCGATGTCGGCCGGCGGCACGTTGAGCCAGACGCGCTTGCCCAGCATCGCCGCAAGCTCCTCCTTGTTGTCCATCCGGTCCGCCCACTGCTGCGCCTCGATCACGGCGGCGGTCAGGGCGACGGCGGCGCGGGGGTGCTTGGCCACCCATTGCGCGCGCATCACCAGGGACTTCTCCGGATGGTCACGCCAGATTTCAGACGTCATGCAGGCGGTATAGCCCAGGCCCTGGTGCACGGCCTGGTCGGGCCACGGCTCGCCGACGCAAAAGGCGGCCATGGCACTGACCCGCATGTTGGCCACCATCTTCGGCGGCGCCACGGCGATGGTTTCTACATCCCTGTCCGGGTCGATGCCGGCGGCGGCCAGCCAGTAGCGCAACCACAGGTCGTGCGTGCCGCCACGGAATGTCATGCCGACCCGGCTGTCTGCCTTGCCGGTCAGTGCAGCCTGCAGCGGCGTGGCGTCCAGCCGGGCGCCGCTTGCCTTCAACGCCTTGGACACGCTGATCGCCTGGCCGTTGGTGTTCAGCCGCGCCAGGATCTGCATCGGCGCACCACCGCTAGGCCGTCCCGTCCTGTTCATGCTAATCAGGTAGGCCAGCGGCGTCAGCAGGTGTGCGCCGTCGATGCCGCCGACATCGCTGCCCAGCACCAGGTTGTCGCAGGTGTCGCCCCAGCTCACCTGCCTGAGGATGTCCACGTCGGGCATCCCGTGCTTAGCGAACAGCCCGCGTTCCTTGGCGACGATCAGCGGCGCGGCATCGGTCAGCGCGATGAAGCCGAGCTGCGCTGCGGTCGTTTCAGGTCCGGCGCCCTGGGCGTAGGCGCCACCGGGCAGCGCAAGGCGTGCCGCCGCAAGGGTCGCGGCAGCGCCGCTAAGGAGGCTTCGGCGAGCAATTTCGGCCATTTGAGCCCTCGTTGACGGCGGTCGTTACTTCTCAGATATCCACTATAAAATAATAAATTCGACAAACTGTGCAAGATATACCCCGACTCTGTGAGAATCCGGCTCTCCCGCTTGCCAATTTCGCCAGGCGCGACTCTACCTACTCCCATGATCCACCCCGGCTTCCTCGACCCCGCCTCGCGAAAGGACCTGACTGA
>JAABUX010005254.1_pt1 | contig 15983 bp, 13 predicted proteins | sample 5561851 | NCBI WGS metagenome assembly JAABUX01 (sample SAMN10711883, study PRJNA513361) | rock metagenome | isolation source: Antarctica rocks | place: Antarctica: Victoria Land, Richard Nunatak red sandstone | collected 2016-01-03 | reverse complement strand
TGGTGGTGGCGGGGTCGGAGCCCGAGAGCTCGCGCTCGTGGCCGCCCAGGCGCAGGATCGCCGCCCAGCCGCCGGGGCCGGGGTTGGGCTTGCAGCCACCATCGGTCCAGATTTCCACTAGGTCACCCGGCATGGGCCATCTCCTGCGCCTGGAAGTAGCGGAGCCGGGTGAGGTAGGCGAGCGGGTCCTTGCGGGTGACGAGGGCGCCGGGCGGGGTGTGGAGCCAGTCGTGCAGGCGGGTGAGCAGGAAGCGCAGGGCGGCGCCTTGGCAGAGGACGGGCAAGGCGGCGCGCTCGCCGGGGGTGAGCGGGCGGACCGCGTCGTACCCGGCGAGGAGGGCGCGCTTGCGGGCGGGGGCGAGGCGGAGCGTGGGCGCGTCGGTGAAGCACCAGGCGTTGACGCAGACGGCGAGGTCGTAAGCGAGGAGGTCGGTGGCGGCGAAGAAGAAGTCGATCAGGCCGGTCAGCCGGTCGGCTTGGAAGAAGGCGTTGTCGGGGAAGAGGTCGGCGTGGATGTGGCCCCGGGGCAAGGCGTCGGGCCAGGCGGCTTCGACGTGGCGCAGCGCCGTGGCGAGTTCGGCGTAGAGGCCTGGCGCCACGTCGTCGGCGGCGTTGCCGCAGCGGGCGAGGAGCGCTGGCCAGCCGGCCGGGCCGAGTGCGTTGGCGCGGGTCGCGGCGTAGCCGGCGCCGGCGAGGTGGAGCTGGGCGAGCGCTGCGCCGACCGCTTCGCAATGGCTGGGGGTGATGCGGCGGGGCCAGGCGCCGGGGAGGAAGGTGGTGATGCAGGCGGGACGGCCGCAGAGGGTGCGCAGGCTGGCGCCGTCGCGGCCGCGGACGGGTTGCGGGCAGGTGATGCCGTGGGTGGCGAGGTGCTCCATGAGGCCGAGGAACCATGGCAAGTCGCTCGCCTCGACGCGGCGTTCGTAGAGGGTGAGGATGTAGCGCCCGGCCGTGGTCTGCAGGGAGAAGTTGCTGTTCTCGACGCCTTCAGCGATCGGGGTCAGGCTGCAGGCCGGGCCGAGTTCGTAGGCGGCGAGGAAGTGGGCGAGCGCCGCGTCCGATACCGGCGTGTAGACGGCCATTACCGGAGGAGCATCAGCCGAGCGGCGCCGGCAGCTTGAAGATGACGTCCTCCTGGGTGACGCGGCGCTCCTCGATGGCGAGGTCGTAGCGGGCGCCGAGGGTGCCGAGCAGCGCCTGGACGAGCGATTCCGGGGCGGAGGCGCCGGCGGTGAGGCCGAGCGTGCGGACGCCGTCGAGCCAGGACCAGTCGAGCGCGGCGGCGTCGGGCAGCAGGATCGCGCGGGCGCCGGCGCGCTCGGCCACCTCGCGGAGGCGCTGGGAGTTGCTGCTGTTGGCGCTGCCGATCACCAACACGAGGTCGCAGCCTGGCGCCACGGCTTTCACGGCGGCCTGGCGGTTGGTGGTGGCGTAGCAGATGTCCTCGCGCTTCGGGCCCTCGATGGCGGGGAAACGGTCGCGCAGGATCCCGACGATTTCGGCCGTGTCGTCCACCGAGAGGGTCGTCTGGGTGATGAAGGCGAGGCGGTTCGGGTCGTCCGGCTGGACCTGGAGGGCGTCCTCGGCGTCCTGCACGAGCGTGACGGCGCCGGGTGGAAGCTGGCCCATGGTGCCGACGACCTCGGGATGCCCGGCGTGGCCGATCATCAGGATGTGGCGGCGCTCGCTGCCGCCGGCCGCGAAGTGGCGCTCGGCTTCGCGATGGACCTTGCTCACGAGCGGGCAGGTCGCGTCGAGCGCGGTGAGGTGGCGGCGCTCGGCCTCGGCGGGGACGCTTTTCGGGACGCCATGGGCGGAGAAGACGACCGGCGCGTCGGCCGGCACCTCGTCGAGCTCGCGGACGAAGATCGCGCCCTGCGCTTCCAGCATCTCGACGACGGTGCGGTTATGGACGATCTCGTGCCTGACATAGACCGGGGCGCCGTAGCGGCGGAGCGCTTCCTCGACGATGCGGATGGCGCGGTCGACGCCGGCGCAGAAGCCGCGCGGCCCCGCCAGCACGACGCGGAGGCGCGGGCGCGGGATCGGATGAGGAAGGGGGCCGGCGTCAGGCATGGAGGAGGCGGGGTCGCCTGGGTTGTCCGGGTTGGGGTCGGCGCGCACTATGCCGTGCGGATCGCCGCGCCACAACCGGGAGTTCTCGATGCCTGCGCCCATCGCCATGCGACGCCTTCTCCGCTCGATGCCATTCGTGGCCATGATGGCGCTTGCGGGCTGCGGCGGCGATACGGAGGACTTCCCGCCGCCCTGCCCCAAAGTCGCGATCCTGCACGACGCCGCCGACCTGAACCGTTTCAACGGCTCGGGCCAGGACATCACGCAGATGGTGTTGAGCGGGCGGATTACAGGACTGTCTGGCGCGTGCACGCGGACAAAGGACGGCAACGTGCTGACCACCGTGACCGTGTCCCTCGAGCTGACACGCGGCCCGGCAGCGCGCGGGCGGGTGGCGGATGCGGCCTATTTCGTGGCCCTCGTAGACGGCGAGACGATCTTGGCCAAGCGCGTGTACCCGATGCGCGGCGAGTTTCCGGCGAACGCGGCCGGGCTGCGGCTGGGGGGCGAGGAGGTCCAGGTGGCGGTGCCGAACAGCGCGACGAAGAGTGCGGCATCCTATCAACTGCTGGTGGGGTTCGAGCTGACGCCCGAGGAGCTGGCGATCAATCGGGCGCGCGGCATCCGTTAAGATTATGCTGGTTCCATCGCTGTAGCTGCGCTGTTACGCTTGGGCATGGTTCGGCTGTGGTCCCTGCTGCTGTTGCTTGTCACGGTCCAGGCCTACGCGGCTGCGCCATCCTGGACGGGCACCTGGGACACGCGCTGGCGCGAGTCCGGCGCCCGGATGGAGCTGATCCAGGAGGGCGACCAGGTCCGCGGGACTTATCCTGTCTATGGAGGCCGCATCGAGGGCGTCGTGCGGGCGCGCACGCTTGAGGGGCAGTGGATCGAGGGCGCGCGGCGGGGCGGCATCACCTTCGTGCTGGCGCCGGATGGGGCGTCCTTCATGGGCCGGTTCGACAATGGCGAGTGGTGGACCGGCGGGCGCAGCGGGGCGACGGGGCTTGCGGTGCAGATCGACCAAAGCGGGGCCCGGGAGGCGCTGCGGACCTTCCTGCTGGCCGGCAATGCGGCGCGCGAGGGAGCGCTCGACGAGATGGGGGCGGCCGCGGCGGTCATCGACTTCGGCCCGGCGGATGCGACGATGGCGCCGGGCGAGAAGTTAGCCGCGGCGAGCGCGCTGTACGACCTGGTGGACCTGACCACGCTCCAGCTCTGGAACATCGCGGGCAAGCGGGCGCAGGGCCCGCTGCTGACGTTGCACCTGAAGCAGGCCGGGACCGATGCGGAGCTGCCGCTGACCCTCGTCCAGGCGCCTGACCATCGCTGGTTCCTCGCCATGCCCGAGGCGCAGGACATGGCCGCCGCGCGCCGCGCGCTGCTGGCACGGACGGGCGGCCGGGTGAGGCCACTGGACGACTACCTGCACCGCCGCAGCCCGCGCGACGCCATGCGCGCCTTTGCGGAAGGCTTCAGCGATTGGGACGGCGCCGGACGCGGGCAAACGCTGGACGCACTCGACCTCTCGGAGCTGAGCGAGGCGACGCGCGGCTATGAGGGCGAGTTGGCGGCGCAATACCTGAACGAGGTCATCGACCGCGTGGGCTCGGTGGTGCCGCAGGAGATCCCCGACGATCCAAGCAGCCGCGATCCCTATTTGGTGCTGAGCCACCCGGAGGGGAAAGTGGTGATTGCCGCGCATGGCAGCGGCGCCGCGGAGACCTGGCGCTTCACGGCGGACACGGTGCGCCGGGCGCGGGACCTTTATGCGGCGATCGAGGGGATGCCGGTGGCTGCGGGGAACACGTTGCCGGACCCGTATTCGCCCTATTTCCAGATGCACCGGCTGGTCTATGACCATGCGCCGGGGTTGCTGGCGCGGATCGGGGCGCTCGATGCGTGGCAAGTCCTGGGCGTGCTCGTGCTGGTGCTCGCGGCATTCGGCGTGGCTGGCGTGTTGGGCCTGGTCCTGCTCGCGGTATTGCGGCGCATCGTCGGCGGGCGGCAAATCCCGGCCGAGCGGGAGCTGGGCTGGCCGCTGCGCCTGGCGCTGACCTTTGTCCTTTACCGGCTGTTCGTCCCGGTACTTGGCCTGCCCGAGCGGGCGAGCCAAATCTCGGTCGGCATCACGGGCGTGTTGCTGGCGCTCAGCGTCATGTGGGGCGGGCTGAAGCTGATCGACGCGCTGGGCGACCGTTTCGTCAAGCGCGCGGCCGGGGAGCGTGGCGCGCTCGACGACATTTCGGTGCTGCTGATCCTCGCGGCGCTCAAGATCGTGCTGCTGGCGGGCGGGCTGCTGTTCATGGCGAACGAGCTGTCGCTGCCTTATGGCGGGGTGGTGGCCGGGCTCGGGATCGGCGGGCTGGCGGTCGCTTTCGCATCGAAGGAAACGCTGTCGAACGTGTTCGGCGCGGCGCTGCTGGCCGCGGACCGGCCGTTCCGGCGGGGGGATTGGATCACCACGAACGACGTGGCCGGGACGGTCGAGCACGTGGGTATCCGCTCGACGCGCATCCGGACCACGGCGGATAGCCTGATGTTCGTGCCGAACGGCAAGCTGGCGGATGCGACCGTGAACAATTTGGGGACGCGGCGGCACCGGCTGTTCGATATCAGGCCGATGCTGACCTACGGAACGTCGGCGGCACAGGTCGAGGCGTTTGTCGCCGATTTGCCGGAGGTGGCGGCGAACATCGGGCCGGCGGTGCCGGGCCGCACGCAGGCGAGCGTTACGAATGTGACCCCGGATGGGATCGAGGTTAGGCTGACCTGCTACCTCGACACGCTGGTCCTGGCCGACGAGCTTGCGGCCAAGACGGCGCTGACGCTCGGCGTGCTGCGGCTGGCGGAGCGGCTCGGCATCGCGCTGGGCAAGCAGGCCCGGGCCGCGTCCGGCTAGACGGGCGGCTGCGGGAGTGGCACAAGGAGGCGTCCACCACCTCCGTCGCGGGAGAGGGCGAGCGCGTTGCTCGCCACCGAAGGCGCAACCGGCCCCCGGAAACGCTCAGGTACCAGGGACCGCGGCGGAACTAGGACCTCTGGAAAGCCGGCGGGCAAATCTCGCCGCACCGACGGAGTAAAGGCGCCAGGATCAGCGCCCTAATCTCTCAGGTTCCCGGACAGAGGGGGGTCGAGGGCCGGTTCGGCCCACCCGCAGGCATTTCCGCCGGCGGGCGACCTGTGGTGGAGCTGCGCATGAGCGAAGAATTCCTGAACATCGACCCCGAGGTGCTGCTGCGGACGACGCCGCTCGACGCGCTGCACCGGCGGCTGGGCGCGACCATGGTGGCGTTCGCGGGCTATGACATGCCGGTCCGCTATGGGGCTGGCGTGCTGGCGGAGCACCTGCACTGCCGGACGCACGCGGCGCTGTTCGACGTGTCGCATATGGGGCAGATGAGCCTATCGGGCGAGGGTGCGGCGGCCTGGCTGGAGCGGTTGACGCCGGGCGAGTTCGCGGGGCTCGCGGCGGGGCGGCAGCGCTATACGGTGCTGCTGAACGAGGTGGGCGGCATCCTGGACGATTTGATGGTCGCGCGGCATGGCGAGCATTTGGTGATCGTGGCGAATGCGAGCCGCAAGGATGTGGACGCGCGCCACATCGCCGAAGGGCTGCCGGCGGGCGTGCGGCTCGAGATGCATCCGGACCGGGCGCTGCTGGCGCTGCAGGGGCCGGAGGCGGCCGTGGTGCTGGGCGGGCTGGCGCCGGAAGTGGCCGGGATGGCGTTCATGGATACGACCGAGCTGCCGATCGGCGGGGTCGCCGCGTGGGTGAGCCGGTCCGGCTATACGGGCGAGGATGGCTTCGAGATCAGCGTGGCGGGCGAGGATGCGGAGCGGTTGGCGGTGATGCTGCTGAACCAGCCCGGCGTCATGCCGGCGGGGCTGGGCGCGCGGGATAGTTTGCGGCTCGAGGCGGGGCTGCCGCTTTATGGCGCCGATATCGACGAGCTGACAACGCCGGTGGAGGCGCGGCTCGCCTGGTGCATCGGGCGGCGGCGACGGGCGGAGGGCGGTTTCCTGGGGGCGTCGGTCATCGTGGACCAGCTCGTGCACGGCGCGCCGCGGCTGCGTTCGGGGATCAGGCCGGACGGGGCGGCGCCGGCGCGGGCGGGGGTGGTGGTCGCGGCGCCGGATGGGACGGGGGCGGGGACGATCACGAGCGGGGGGTACTCGCCGACGCTCGGGGCGCCGATCGCGATGGGGTATTTGCGGCGGGACATGGCGGGCGAGGGCCAGGCGGTGGCGCTCGTCGTGCGCGGCAAGGCGCTGCCGGGGCAGGTGGTCCCGCTGCCGTTCGTGCCGCATCGTTACGCGCGTTAGGAGAATCTTCATGAGTGATGTGCGATACACCGAGGATCACGAGTGGGTGCGGCAGGATGGCGAGGTGGTGACGGTCGGGATCACCGACCATGCGCAGTCGGCGCTGGGCGACGTGGTGTTCGTCGAGTTGCCGGAGCCGGGCCGGGAGCTGACGGCGGGCGAGGCGTGCGCGGTGGTCGAAAGCGTGAAGGCGGCGTCGGATATCTATGCGCCGATCGCCGGGCGCGTGGTGGAGGTGAATGCGGCGCTGGCCGACGAGCCGGCGCTGGCGAACCGGTCGCCGGAGGAGGATGGCTGGTTTTTCCGGATGGAGCCGGCGGAGGGGGGCGCGCTCGACGAGCTGATGGACGAGGCCGCGTATTCGGCGTTCGTGGAGGGGCTGTGATGGACGGCGCCGGGTTCGATCCGCTCGCCGAACTCACGCTGCTGGAGGCGCAAGACGGCTTCGTCGCCCGGCATATCGGGCCGGGGCCGGAGGAAATCGAGGCGATGCTCGGCGTGGTGGGCGCGCCGAGCCTGGCGGTGCTGGTGGAGCGGACCGTGCCGGCGGGAATACGCGGGGACGATCTGGGCGCATTGCCGCCGGCGGTGGACGAGGCGGCGGCGCTGGCGGAGCTGCGCGGGCTGGCGGGGCAGAATTCGGTCGTGCGCTCGCTGATCGGGCAGGGATATTCGGGCACGATCGTGCCGCCGGTCATCCAGCGGAACGTGCTGGAGAGCCCGGGCTGGTACACGGCGTACACGCCGTACCAGGCGGAGATCGCGCAGGGGCGGCTCGAGGCGCTGCTGCTGTTCCAGACGATGGTGTGCGACCTCACGGGGATGGAGATCGCGAATGCCAGCCTGCTCGACGAGGGCACGGCGGCGGCGGAAGCGATGGCGCTCGCCCATGCGGCGGGCAAGGGGAAAGGCGAGGTGTTGGCGGTGTGCGCCGACCTGCATCCGCAGACGCGGGCGGTGCTGGCGACGCGGGCGGCGCCGCTGGGGTTGCGGTTGGTGGAGGTGGCGCCGGGGGACGTTGCCGGGATCGGGGCGGCCAACCCGTTCGCGGTGGTGCTGCAATATCCGGGCACGACGGGCGCGATCCGGGATTTGGCGCCGGAGATCGCGGCGGCGCACGAGGCGGGGGCGCTGGCGATCGTGTGCGCGGACCTGCTGAGCCTGGTGCTGCTGACGCCGCCGGGCGCGATGGGGGCGGATGTGGTGGTGGGCAGCGCCCAGCGTTTCGGGGTGCCGATGGGGTTTGGCGGGCCGCACGCGGCGTTTTTCGCGACGCGGGAGCAGTACCGGCGGCAGATGCCGGGGCGGCTGGTGGGGGTGAGCCAGGATGCGGCGGGGCGCCCGGCGCTGCGGCTCGCGCTGCAGACGCGCGAGCAGCATATCCGGCGCGAGAAGGCGACGAGCAACATCTGCACGGCGCAGGTGCTGCTGGCGGTGATGGCGGCGATGTACGCGGTATGGCATGGGCCCGCGGGGCTGCGGAGGATTGCGCGCCGGGTCAGCTTGCAGGCGCGGCTGCTGGCGGGGGTGGTGCAGCGGGCGGGGCTGGCGCTGCGGCATGCGTCCTATTTCGACACGATCGCGTTCGATGCGACGGATGCGGACGGCATCGTCGCACGGGCGCGGGAGGCAGGGTTCAACCTGCGGCGGCTCGACGGGCAGGGCGTGGCGGTGGCGCTCGACGAGACGGTGACGCGGGAGGAGCTCGGGCGGCTTGCGGATTTGCTCGGCGCGACGCTGGGCGACGCGCCGGCCAGCCTGCCGGCGGAGCTATTGCGGACGGGGGCGGCGCTTACCCATCCCTCGTTCCATGCCTATCATGGCGAGCACGAGATGCTGCGCTTCCTGAAGCGGCTCGAGGGGCGGGACATCGCCCTCACCCGGAGCATGATCCCGCTCGGCTCGTGCACGATGAAGCTGAACGCGAGCGCGGAGATGCTGCCGATCACCTGGGCGGGGTTCGCGGACATGCATCCGTTCGCGCCGGCGGAGCAGACGGCGGGGTACGACGCGCTGATCGGGCGGCTCGACGCTTGGCTGTGCGCCTGCACGGGGTTCGCCGCGGTGAGCCTGCAGCCGAATGCGGGCAGCCAGGGGGAGTTTGCCGGGCTGCTGACGATCCGGGCCTGGCATGCGGCGCGGGGTGAGGCCGGGCGGGATGTCTGCCTCATTCCGTCGAGCGCGCACGGGACGAACCCGGCGAGCGCGGTGATGGCCGGGCTGCGCGTCGTCGTGGTCGGCTGCGATGGCGACGGCAACATGGATTTGGCCGATTTGCGGGTCAAGGCGGAGCTGCACCGGGAGAAGCTCGCAGCGCTCATGGTGACGTACCCGAGCACGCATGGCGTGTTCGAGGCGGGGATCCGGGAGGCGTGCGAGATCGTCCATGGCTGCGGCGGGCAGGTCTATATGGACGGCGCCAACATGAATGCGCAGGTCGGGCTCACCAGCCCGGCGCGGATCGGCGCGGATGTGTGCCACCTCAACCTGCATAAGACGTTCTGCATCCCGCATGGCGGCGGCGGCCCTGGCGTCGGGCCGATCGGCGTGGCGGCGCATCTGGCGCCCTACCGGCCGAACCATCCGATGCGGAGCGACACCGGGCCGGCGACGGGGTTCGGGCCGGTCGCTTCGGCGCCGTGGGGCAGCGCGGGCATCCTGCCGATTCCCTATGCGTATATCCGGATGATGGGCGCCGACGGGCTGCGCCGGGCGACCGAGGTGGCGATCCTGAGCGCGAACTACATCGCGCGCCGGCTCGCGGGGCATTACCCCGTGCTCTACACGGGCGCGAACGGGATGGTCGCGCATGAGTGCATCGTCGATTGCCGCGGTTTCCAGGCGGAGGCGGGGGTGAGCGTGGAGGACATCGCCAAGCGGCTGCAGGATTACGGTTATCACGCGCCGACGATGAGCTGGCCGGTGGCGGGGACGCTGATGATCGAGCCGACGGAGAGCGAGAGCCAGGGGGAGATAGACCGGTTTTGCGCGGCGATGATCGCGATCCGGGGGGAGATCGCGGCGGTGGCGGCGGGGCGGTGGGACCGGGCGGACAACCCGCTCAAGAACGCACCGCACACCGCGGCCGAACTCCTGCGCGCGGACTGGCAGCACGCCTATTCCCGCGAGGAGGCGGCGCTGCCGCTGCCGTGGGTCGCCGAGCGCAAGTATTGGCCGCCGGTGAAGCGCGTGGACAACGCATTCGGCGACCGCAACCTGGTCTGCACCTGCCCGCCGCCCGCGGACTACGCCGAGGCGGCGGAGTAGGTTAGCGGGGCCGCTCGCCTAGGTCCCAGGCGTGGCGGTTCGCCTCGAACTGCGCGTCGGCGCGGCCGATGCCGAGGTCGCGGAGATCGTGGTCGGTCATTTCGGCGAGCGCCCGGCGGCTTATCGCGGCTTGGCGCATCGCGCGCCAGAGCTGGGCGACATGGTGGAGCCGCCAGGTCCGGGCGCGGGCGACGGGGCGGGACAAAGTCAATGACACTGCAGCCTCCTGTTGATTGCGGACAGGCATAGAATGGGCTTGAGCGGCGCATTAGAGAAACGCATTGTATTCATCCCGCAGATCAGCGATGCTGATGGGTATGCCCCTCCCCGCGAGCCTTGATCCCGACCTGCTGCGCACCTTCGCGTTCATCGCCGAGGAGGGTAGCTTCACGCGGGCGGCGCACCGGGTCGGGCGGACGCAGAGCGCGGTGTCGATGCAGGTGCAGCGGCTGGAGGGGCTGCTGGGCGAGCGGCTGCTGTCGCGCGGCAAGGGCGGCGCGGTGCACCTCACGCCACACGGCCAGCATTTGCTCACGCGGGCGCAGGCGATGCTGGCGCTCAACGACGATATCTGGGCGAGCTTCCGGGCGCCCGCCTTGCGCGGCACGGTGCGGCTCGGGACGCCGGACGATTACGCGCTGCGCTTCCTGCCCGGCATCCTGCGCCGCTTCGCGGAGAACCATCCGGCGGTCGAGGTAGACGTGCTTTGCCTGCCGAGCTCCGGGCTGGTCGATGCGCTGAAGGCGGGCGAACTCGATTTGACGCTCATTTCGACCGGGCACGAGCCGGCGCATTGGCCGACCGTGACGCTGTGGGAGGGGCCGCTCGCCTGGATCACGAGCGCCCGCTATGCGCCGCACCGGCAGGACCCGCTGCCGCTGGCGCTCGCCCATGAGGATTGCGCCTGGCGGAAGGCGGCGGTGGACGCGCTGGACCGCGCCGGGCGGCCCTATCGGATCGCCTACCGCTCGGCGACGCAGCTTGGCACGCATGCGCCGGTCATGGCTGGGCTTGCCGTGACGGTAGGGACGCTGTCATGGCTGCCGGAAGGGCTGCGGGCGATGCGCGCGGAGGAGGGGCTGCCGGCGCTGCCGGATTTCGGGATCCTGCTGCTCAAAGGGCGGGGCGGCAATCCGCCGGTGGTGGAGACGCTGGGCGCCTATATCGCGGACACGTTCGCGCTGGAGGCGGCGCGCAATACGCTGATTACGCTGGAGCATTAGAGCCCGGGGTGCGCCTTTAAGCTGACCAAAGACGGTCTGGCCGATGTTGCTCTAGCCGTAGAGCAGCCGCGGCAGCCAGAGCGCTAATCCGGGGAACAGGAACAGCAGCAGGATGAGCACGAACGGCGCCGCCAGGAACGGCACGATGCCGCGGTAGATCACGACGGTGCGGATGTCGGGCGCCTGGGCCTGGACCACGAACAGGTTCATGCCGACGGGCGGGTGGATGAGCCCGACCTCCACGACGATCACGACGATGATGGCGAACCACGTCGGATCATAGCCGTAGCCGACGACCAGGGGCAGGAACACCGGCACGGTGATGAGGATCATGCCGATCGCTTCAAGGAAGCAGCCCATCACGATGTAGGCGATGATGACGAAGACCATCACCAGCCCCCCCGGCAGCGCCAGCGCGCGCGCCTGCTGGGCCAGCAGCATGGGCAACTGGGTCTGCACGACGAAGTACGCGAACAGGTTCGCGCCGATGATGATGACGTAGAGCATGCAGCTCGTGACGACGGCGGCCTCGATCGTGCGGCCAAGCTCGCGCAGCCGCAGCCGGCCCCCGGCTATCCCGAGTAGGATGGCGCCGAGGGCGCCGATCGAGGCCGCCTCGGTGGGGCTGAAGACGCCCGCGTAGATGCCGCCGATCGTGACGACGAACAGGGTCAGGAACTGCCAGGGCCCGCGCAGGGCGGCGATACGGTCGCGTACCGAGGCGCTTGGCGCCGCCGGGGCCTCCGCGGGCCGCCGGGCTGCCACGATCAGCGCCGTGAGGATATAGAGCGCCGTCAGCAGCAGGCCGGGGACCAGCCCGGCGGCAAAGAGCTTCGGCACCGATTGCTGGGCGATCGCGCCGTAGATCACCAGGATGATCGATGGCGGAAACAGGATGCCGAGCGTCCCGCCGGCGGCGATCGACCCGGTGGCCAGGCTGTCGGAATACCCGGCCCGCCGCATCTCCCCAAGCGAGATCGGGGTCATGGTCGCCGCCGTCGCGATGGACGAGCCACAAACCGCGCCGAAGCACGCCGAAGCGCCGATCGTCGCGACCGCCAGGCTGCCCCGCAGGCCGGAGAGCATGACCTGCGCCGCCTTGAACAGGTCGGCCGACAACCCGGTGCCCGCCGCGACGCCGCCCGTCAGGATGAACAGCGGCACCACCGAGAGGGTGTACAGCGACGCGCTATCGAACGGCGCCTGGCCCAGGGTGGCGAAGGCGCTGGTCCAGCCCGACAGCGCGATATTGCCGACGAAGCCCACCAGGCTGAGCGCAGCCCAGACCGGCAGGCGCAGGATCAACAGCAGGAAAAGCGCGGCGATCCCGGCCAGGCCCATGAGGCTGGGATTCATTCCTGGCCGCCATCCGCAGGCGCCGGGGGCCGGCGGACTGTCATGGCGAGCGCCACCACCACGGAACCCGCCATGCCGAGGATGGCCGCGGCCCAGACGACGAACAGCGGTAGCCCCAGCTCGAGCTTGCGGTCGCCATACCTCAGCGCCTGGAGCGCCGGGGCGACCATGGCCCAGGTGATCAACGCCAGCACCACCAGCATGACGCCGTCGGTCACGGCGGTAAGGAACCGCGTCCGGCGCGGGCCGGCCACATGGTCGATCAGGTCGATGACGATGTTCTGGCGACGCAGCAAGGTCGCCGGCAGGCCGTTGAAGACCACCACGGGAAGCAGGCTCTCGACGAGGTCGTAGGCGCCGACGATCGGTTGGCTGAAGACGTATTTGAGGAACACGTCCGCCACCGTCACCGATCCCATGACGATGAGGGCGAGCATCGCGGCCGCCAATTGCAGCGACGCGATGCGGGAGACGAGCCGCATCCTATGCGTCGCGGCCGTGGCGGCGAGCGGGCAGGCTCATCGGGTGTAATCCGCGATCAGCTGCGATGCCGGCCTGCCGCTCTTGTCCAGCGCATCGACGTCCTCGCGCTCCAGCGGCTGCAGCGCCGCCTTGAGCTTCTCGACTTCGGCTGGGGCCAGCGTATTGATCGCGACCTTGCTGGCGAGCATGGCGTCGCGGCCTTGCTGCTGCGCCACGTCCCAGCGGCGGCCAAGCTGCTCGGCCGCAGCCGGGCCGGTCGTCTCGTCGATGACCGCGCGGAGGTCCGGCGGCAGCCCGTCGTATTTCGCCTTGTTCATCACGAACACGAGCGTCGCGGTGATGAAGGCGGGCTCCATGACGTGGTGGGTGACGGAGGCCAGGCCGAAGCTGTCCGCCGCTTCGTAATTGAAGATCGCGCCTTCGATGACGCCCTTCGACATGCCGTCCGCGATCTCGCCTGGGGGCACCTGCAGCGGGACCGCGCCCAGCGCGCGCAGGACCTTGGCGTGCTGCTCTCCCTGGAACCGAAGCTTGAGGCCACGGAGGTCCGACACCGCGTCGATCTCGCGCCGGGCGGTGAAGAAGGTGTTGAGCGGCGGGACACCGACCCATAGCAGGTGCATGCCCGGATATTCGGGGGTCAGATATTTCGGCGCCAGTTCGGTCATGCGCCTGGACATGACGGCGCTGGTGCCGCCGTCCTTGGGGGTTACGAAGGGCAGGCTCGCGAGCTCGGTCATCGGGTATCGGCCCGGCGTGGCGCCGGTGAGGCCGACCGCCGCATCCGCCTGCCCGTTCCGCGCGAGGTCGAACTGGCGCTGGACCGGGCCCAGTTGCGACGCCGGGAAAAGGTGCAGCTTCAGTCGGCCGCCGGAGCGTTTGTCGATGTCGGTCCCCCAGTCCTCCAGCACTTTGTTCACCGTGTGGTTCGGCGGCAGATAGGTCGAAACTTTCAGCTCGACCGGCTGGGCGCGGGCGGCCATCGAGATCCCGGCCAACAGCATCGCGGCAGCGAGCGATCGTAGAAGCTTCGTGGACATGGCGTTCCTCCCGGTTCGTGGTTTGCTGATTACGCGAGGGCGGCGGGCGATTGCTCCTGGACGTGCCCGGTCACCCGGTCCAGCAACGACCCGGGGTCCTGCGGAATAAGGTCGCCACGCCAGGCTACGTGCTGGTCCGGACGTATCAGGGCGAAGCGCGCCGCGTAGAGCGGGCCGAGCCTGTCGTCGTGCGGCGCCAGCACCTTCAGGGGCACACCACGGCCGGCGGCATGGCGGGCGATCGCTTCGGCGCCGCCGGTCTCGCCGTCCGTCGCCAGCAGCGTGAAGCCGCTGCCGAAATGGTCGTAGAGCGAGGAGCCGTCCTGCAGCCAGAGGTGCGGCGCGAGGCAGCCGGGAAAGGCGGACGGGACATAGTGCATGAAATGCCCGGCCGGCGGCTCGGTCCCGTCGGGCACGAGGATCGGCGAGCCCGAGTACCGCGCGCCGAGGACCAGGCCGAGCGTGCGGAACTCTCGCACCTTGGTGGCCAGGATCAGGTCGCCCACCTCGCGGCGGGCAGCGTCCCCGGCCGGCCCGGCTTCCTCGATCGTGGGCCGCACGAGCTGATTGCCCAGGGTCGCATAGTTGGCCATCGATTCCCGGATGGTGCGCTCATGCACCGGGCGCCGCTCCCGCTCGTAGGTGCCGAGCAGGCCGGGGCCGCCCCAGCCCTGCAGCCGGGCGGCAAGTTTCCAGCCGAGGTCGACGGCGTCGCCGATGCCCATATTCATGCCGAAGCCGCCGAACGGCGGATGCAGGTGGCACGCGTCGCCCGCGAGGAACACGCGCCCGCACGAGTAGCTGTCGGCGATCAGGCTATGGGCCAGCCATGGGTCGGTATGGACGATCTCGACGTCCAGGTCCGCGAGGCCGGTCCCGCGGCGGACCAGGCCGGCGGGGTCCACGGAGGCCGGGTCCACGTCGTTCGCGAGTTTGGTGGCCATGAAGAACCATAGCCCGTGCTGGTCCATCGGGCCGAGCAGGGCCGGCACGTCGGCGTTCACCATCCAGTACATGATCGCCGGGCCATGCGGGTGCCGGGCGGCGAGGTCGGGGGCGCGGAAGATGATGCTGTAATTCTTTGCCACGCCGCGGTCGCCGGCCATGCGGATGCCGAGCGCCCGGCGGACGAAGCTGCGGGCGCCGTCGGCGCCGACGAGGTAGCGGCTGCGCACCCGCCTTACCGTGCCGGACGGCCCGTGGACGACCTCCGCGGCGACGCCCTCGCTGGTCTGCTCCAGGTGGCGGAGCTCGGTGTCGAATGCCACCTCCACGCCGGGCAGCGACGATGCGTGGACGCGCAGCACTTCTTCGAGGGTGTACTGGGGCACCCATTGCGCCTCCTCCGAGTACAGCTCGTTGCGCGCGCGGCTGCCGTTGAAGGCGTTATCGAATTGGGCGAGAAGCGGTCCGGCCATGCGGGTCGCGAACACGATTCGGGGCGGGTAGTCGGGCGGGATCGGCGAGGCCTGGCGGAGCGTTTCGGCGATGCCCCAACGGCGCAGGTGCTCGCGGGTGCGCACGTTGGTGGTCTTCGCGCGCGGACTGTAGCCGACCCGGTCGTTCCGCTCGACGGCAAGGCAGGAGATGCCGCGCTGCCCCAGCTCGATCGCCAGCGACAAGCCAACGGGCCCGGCGCCCGCGACGAGCACATCGATTTCGGTGAGCTGATCCACTATCGGCTCCTGCTACGCGCCGATCTCACCGGCAAGGCCTCGTGGCCGAACACGGCACCAACTGGACGACGTCGTGGAGGGATTCGTCTTGCACGGATGCTTCCTCCGATTTTTGGTTTCTTGTTGTGCCGTGCCTTGCGCTGGGCCGGTCGAGCCGGCTACGGCCGTTACTGTCTCCGTGCGGGGAGTTGGGCTTCTGGAGAGGCTTCGTAGTTGAAGGTGAAGTCGCGGGGCGGCTCGGGCCCCCAGAGGTAGAAGCTGTTCTCGACGCCGTGCGACGCGCCTTGCCAGTCCCGGTCGGCCGACAGGTAGTCGATGTCGCAGGAGTACTCGCAGTAGCTGCCCCAGGGGTCGCGCACGTAGTGGAAGTAGTTGGAGCCGAGCACGTGGCGGCCGAGGCCCCAGCCGGTGCTGAAGCCCTTGTCGGCCATCTGCGCCGCGCCGACGCCGATGTCGTTGACCGAGCCCACGTCCCAGCTGCAGTGGTGGAAGCCGGGGCCGTCGGACTTGGCGAAGGCGACCATGTGGTGGTCGCT
>JAABUX010005253.1_pt1 | contig 15984 bp, 17 predicted proteins | sample 5561851 | NCBI WGS metagenome assembly JAABUX01 (sample SAMN10711883, study PRJNA513361) | rock metagenome | isolation source: Antarctica rocks | place: Antarctica: Victoria Land, Richard Nunatak red sandstone | collected 2016-01-03 | reverse complement strand
TCGACGGCCTGGTGCAGGAGGCGCTCGACGCGCTGCCGTCCTGGGTGCAAGAACGCCTGCGCGGCGTGACCGTGGCCGTGGAGGATGAGCCGCCCTCGGATGAGGACGCCGACCTGCTGGGCCTGTACGTGGGCGACGCGCTGACCGAGGAGACGCCCTACGCCGCCCCACCGATGGTGCTGGTCTTCCAGGGGCCGCACGAGCGCCTGTGCCGCACCCGTGGGGAGCTGCGGCGCGAGGTCGCCGAGACGGTCCTGCACGAGATCGCGCATCACTTCGGGCTGGAAGAGGAGGACCTCGACGCCCTCGGCCCCTTGCGCTTGCCGCCCCACGACGACGAGCACCCTGCTTAGAGCAGGCCCTGCTCGCGCGCCAGGCTGACGGCGTGGGTGCGATTGGCCGCGTGCAGCTTGCCCGGGATGTTGGAGACGTGGTTCTTGACCGTGCCCTCGGCCAGGTAGAGCCGCGCGCCGATGTCGCGATTGCTCGCGCCCGCCGCCAGCAGGCCCAGCACCTCGCGCTCCCGCTCGGTCAACTCCTCCTCCTGCGGCGCGCGCGAGCGCCGGCCGAGCTCGAGCAGCAGCTTGCTGGCCACGCGCGGCTGGATGAACGACTCGCCGGCGTGGACGCGCCGGATGGTGTCGATCAGTTCCGGCGCGGGAACGTCCTTGAGCAGGTAGCCCATAGCCCCGGCCTTGACCGCCTCGAAGACGTAGTCCTCGTAGTCGAACGTGGTCAGCACGATCACGCGCGTGCCGGGACACGCGGCCGCGATCAGCGCCGTCGCTTCCACGCCGCTACGCCGCGGCATCTGCACGTCCATCAACACGATGTCCGGCCGCAGCTCCAGCGCACGCTGCACCGCCTCCTCGCCATCGGCCGCCTCGCCGACCACCGTCAGGCCCGGCTCAAGGTCGAGGATGATGCGCAGCCCGTCGCGCAGCAGGCGCTGATCCTCAGCCAACAGGATGCGGATGTCGGACACTTACCTCCTCCTTCGACGCGACCGGGGCGACGCCGGCGACGGGCGCGGGGGCATCGCCGATGGGGACGCTGGCGCGCAACAGGGTTCCTCCGCCCAGACGCGGACCCAGTGTGAGGATGCCGCCCAGCGCCTCCACCCGCTCCCGCATACCCACCACGCCGTAATGGCCGCCATTGGGCCGGGGCGATGCGCCCAAACCCACTCCATCGTCGCACACCTCGAGCCGCGCTGTCCCCTCGCAGAGCGACAGGGTCAGCCTGACGCGCCGCGCATGGGCGTGTTTGGCCACGTTTGCCAGGGCCTCTTGCGCCACGCGGTAGAGGCCCTCTTGCACCGGGCGGTCGAGCGCGTCCGCCTCGTCCGCGATGGCGACCTCGACGTCGGTACCACCGCGTCGCTCCAGGTCGCCGGCCAGTTCGGCCAGGGCCATGCCGAAGTGCTGTTCGTCCAGTGCTGGCAGACGCAGGCCAGCTAGCGAGCTGCGCAGGTCGCCCATTGTCGCGCGCACCAAGGCCTTGGTCTCCTCCAACTCGGCCGTCGCGCGGGTTGGGTCGACGGCTTGCAGGCGCTGCGCCGCCTCGATGCGGACGGCGATCAGCACCAGCGCGTGCCCCAGGCTATCGTGCATCTCGCGCGCCCGGCGGTTGCGCTCGCGCAGCGCGGCCAACTCCACGTCCTGCGCCGCCGACAGACGTAAGCGCCGGTGCGCCGCGCTCAACTCCTGGAAAAGGCGCTCACGTCGGGAGCGTTCGCCGATCAGCGCCGCGAGCGCGTACGTGATACCCACGCCCATCAGGATGGAGAACCCTGCCCATAGCGCGTCGGGCAATGCGAGATGGCGAGCGCCGAGCGGCAGGACGCCGGCGTCGGCGAGGTACAGCAGGACGGCCACGCCAACGGGCAGAACCGTCTCCTTGAGCGGCCGCATGCTGACGCTCAGTCCGATCAAGACGTAGAGCGCGCTCGAGAAGCTCTGGCTGAATGAGAACAAGACCGCCGTGAGGCCGAAACCCGTCGCCAGGTACGGATAGGCGATGCGCGGAGGTATCGGCCAGCCCGTGCGCGCGCGGATAGGACTGAGCACTAGGTACCAGCCCAGGAAAGCGAGCGAGGTGAGGACCATCGCCAGCCCGCGCCACGACTGCCACAGCGCGGGTTGGCCGTCGCCGGCAGTGACACAACCGATGACCAGCAAGGCGGCGGTGATCGCCAACCAGAAGAGGTTGAGGCGCTGAACCACGGGCATCTCGCGGCCCATCGTCATCCCCATCGTGTGCCCTTCGTGCTCCATCATACTCATCCCAGGCATCCCTCACCCCCAACCCCTCTCCCGACCGCAGGGCACCCCTCACCCCCAACCCCTCTCCCGACCGCGGGAGAGGGGAGTAGGATGTATCGCTATGTCCCCTCGCTCGCGTGTTACGGGGAGGGCTTATGGAGTAAGGGCCGGCGTCTTCAAGAATGAACCGCCCGTGCTAGCGTATCCATATTTATGCCTCGCGGAAGCGGAAGAGGCGGCCGGCGACGGCGAAACAGACGACGCCGTACAGGAACAGCACCCCAATGGAGGGTAGCACGTCCACGAAGCCCTTGTCGAAGATCATCAGCCCGTTGAAGCCCTGCATGGCCCAGGAGTTGATCGTGACCTTGGAGACGTTCTGCAGCCACTGCGGCTCCAGGAAGAGCGGCAGCCACGACCCGCCGATGGCCGAGAAGCTGAGCACGATCAGCGTGGTGATGGGGCGCAGTTGGCGCTGCGTCTTGACGAACGAGACCAGGATCAGGCCCAGGCCCGTCGCCGCAAGGCTTGTGCCGACGATCAGCAGGGCCAACGCCGGCAGGGACGATCCCAGGTCGATCCGGAACAGCGCCGCGCCGATGGCGAACAGCAGCGTGAGCTGCACCAGCGATTGGATGAACTGCGACAGCATCTTGCCGCCTAGCAGCGCGTACGGCGGCAGCGGCGCGATCAGCAGGCGCTTGAAGGTGCCGCTTTCCTTCTCATCCAGAATCGACCCCGCGCCCGCTGTGATGCCAAACAAGGCAAACATCACGGCGTATCCGGGTACGGTCTGGTCCTGGGAGTTGATGACCCGCCCGGTGGCGTTGACTGTCTGCACCACCACCGGCGGCGTCTGATCCAGCTGCTGGGCGGCCCGCGCCGTGAGCTGGCCCGTCAGGACCGGATCGACGCGGTTGGAGGAGCGCCGTTGCGCCTCCGCAACGACGTTCGCGGTCACGGTCGTCCAGGAGAATCGCTGCACGACGCTTGCGACAGTGTAGCTGGCGACCGTGGCGCGCTGGTCGTTGTTGCCGGCGACCGCGTAGTAGGTCACGCGCGCGGACGGGCGCGACGACTGCAGCGCCGCCGTGAAGCCCACTGGGATGATCAGCAGGCCCACCTGGTCGCCGTTACGCACAGCTTTCTCCACGGCGTCCTGGTCGGAGCGCAGCTGGACGGTCAGCCCCGGCGTGTGGCGGAGCGCGTCGAGCAGCGCCACGGAGAGCTGACCGCTGTCGCGGTTAATGACCGGCAGCGTGGCCGTGACGGTGGAGCCACCGGACGACGCGCCCGAGAATATCGACCCGAGGATGGCCATCAACAGCAGCGGCAGCGCGATCAACCAGACCAGACCCATGCGGTCGCTGGCCACCTGCCGCAGGTCCTTCGCCGCCACGTACCATACCTTGCGTAGCATGTTATCTCCTTGAGAGCCTGTGTGTAAAGCTGAAAACGGGCTTGTAAGCGGCTGAAACAGGCGAAAACGGGGGGTATCAGGACCGTTGCTTTCGAGGATGCCTCCCCTGCGAAAGCCCGTTTACCCCCACAAATTGCTTTACACACAGGCTCTTAGCTAGACTTTGGCCAAATCAGGCAGCGTAGCAGAGCAGGTCGCAGAGGCGATCAGCCAGCGCGCGGGGGAGTTGTCGCAGGTTGCCTGCAGACGGGGATGTCTGAAAAGCCGCGTGTGCCCACAACAAGCGCCGGACGACAGCGATGGCGTCGGCGAAGGGGGGCGCGCGTTTGCGGTACCAAGCAGCGCCCTTGACGAGTGGTGTGCCCTGCGTCCACTGGCCATGAGCACCCAGGGTGACGAACGACAACAGGCCGAGGAGGGCGGGTGTCGTCCGACGGATGGTCGTCTCCGACCAGCCGCGCCCGGTTTCGACGCCCAGGTGGTCGCGGACCTCGTGGAAGGTCACCTCCCGTGGCCACCGCAGGACGACCCAGGACACGATCGGGGTCGGGGAGGCGTCGCGGTCCGTGCAGAGGAGAGCCTGGGACGGGAAGGCGTCGTCGGGGTCGCGGATGAGGACCCAGCGGACGGGGACGGGCGGGTGGCCGGTGCTGTCCCACAGCGCCGTGTCGGAGGCGATCTCGATGGTCCGGTTGGTCTCGCCGTACCAGCACGGGACGGTCAGGGGGTCCAGATCGTGGTCGGATCGTCCAGGCGTGCGGCGAGGGTGGGGAGCCGCGTCCCGACGAGGCGGGAGCGGCCCGTCTGCTGTGGGACGCGGGGAGGCGGTGGCGCGAACAGGCGCGCGTCGAGACGCAGGCGGGTCACAATCGTCGCCACGGAGCGCGTGGTGGCGAGAAACTCGAGGGTAGCGTCGGCCGTGTCCCCCACCAGGACGAGCGGGCGCGTGGGCGTGGGACACCAACGATGGACGGCCACGACCATCTGACGCGCCCCGTCGGTGACCACCTTGTGCCGCCGGCCACGCTTGGCGTCGTCCCGGTCCGAGGGGGCAAGCGCGCTTAGGACTCACTCCTAAATAAGGTGATCATCTCACCCAAGTCCGCACGCCTGACTTGAGCACGCCATTGGTTAGTTTATTTAGGAGCAAGCCCTTAGGAACGGCAGGACCCCGGTCCGGTTGGCCCAGGGGATGGGGACGAGCAGCATCAGGCTGACCCAGCGCAGGACGCGCGCTTTGACAAAGTGCCCGTGGCTGGAGCGGACCGGATCACGGTCGATGCCGGCGGCGCTGATCATCTTGCCGCGGCGGCGTTCGAGCGTTTCGTCGCTGCCCAGCACGAGGGGACCCGCAGGCGCAAAGGCGACGATGAGCAGGCCGAGCAAGATGCGGCTCGCCCCCAGGCTTGACCAGACAGCCCGATTGAGCACGCGATGGTACGTCGAGAACGCCGCATCCTCGCCATGTCCGGTCACGCGCAACACCGAACTGACCATGCGCCGGCCCGGCGCGAGGATGGCCCCGACCACAAGCAGGGGCACATGCCGCCAGGTGCGGCGGGTGAACAGTGGCGCAAACGGCACCAGATACGTCATAATAGCGTCAGGCAGATTGAGCATCGTAGACCTCTCTGTGGTAGGAGTTGCCTACAGCGTAATCTGCCTCTTATCTTTCGTCCAGTTTGGCCAACGTCTAGCTCAGAGCCTGTCTGCAATCGCCGTTTTGATTTATAATGAGAGGTATGAACAGGCAAGCCTATCCCTCCGACCTGACCGACGCGCAGTGGGCGGTGATCGTCCCGCTGCTGCCGCCCCCCTGCAAAACCGGGCGCAAGCGTACCATCGACCTGCGCGAGGTGCTCAATGCCCTCTTCTATCTGGACAAAACGGGGTGCCAGTGGCGCGCACTGCCGCATGACTTCCCGAAATGGCACACCGTGGACAGCTACTATCGGCGCTGGCGGCTGGCTGGGGTGTGGCCGCGCATCCACCAGCGCCTGCGCGAACAAGTCCGCATCACGCTGGGCCGTGAGCCCACCCCGAGTGCCGCCGTCCTTGACTCTCAAACCGTCAAGACGACGGAAAAAGGGGGGTCCGTGGCTTCGATGGGGCCAAGCTGACCACAGGGCGCCAGCGCCATAGCGTGGTGGACACCCTCGGCCTGCTGCTCGCTGTGCTGGTCCATGCAGCCAATGGGCAAGACCGCGACGGGGCCAAGCCCTTGCTCAACCGGTTGCGCGGGCGCTTCCCGCGCCTGGAGGTGATCTGGGCCGACGGCAGCTATCGTGGCCCCTTGGAGGAGTGGACCGACCGTGTGACCGGCTTCATCCTCCAGATCGTGCGCCGCGACCCGGACCGCAAGGGCTTCTACGTGCTGCCCCGCCGCTGGGTGGTCGAGCGCACTTTCGGCTGGTTCGGGCGCTACCGCCGCCTCAGCAAAGACTATGAAGAAGTCCCCCAGAGCAGTGAGTCCATGATCTATATCGCCATGATCCATCTGATGGTCCGCCGCCTTGCCCCCTCCTAACGCGTTTGCAGACAGGCTCTCAGTGAGCGCCGCTCCGACCGGCGCGCAGCGGAACCCATTCCCACCCGAGACCTGATAATCGACGCCGCTTAGATACCTGTCATAGTGGCATAGGTACTAGTCTCTTGGTTGGGTGACGGCACTTGGCTTGTCCTTTGCTACGTCATGTCTTCGATATGAGCAGCCATCCTTGTTCCTGCTATATTTCAGTTCTAGCTCCCTTATCTCATACTCTCGTACGTTCGTGCTACTCGCCGTAGCTACACCCCTATCGTCACATCCGGCCCTGACTACCGCCTGACCCAAAGCCTGATTTTCGGCTGAACTGCGCCTGATCTTTCGCTGAGAAAGTGCCTGACCAACGCCTGACCCATCCCTTGATTTCTGGCTGAGCAGGCAATGGCTTTACCCTGACGCGCGTCTGACCGGTGAGACGCCCAAAGCATGGCCAAGATATTGCTAAAGCATCGCCAAAACGTCGCCAAAGCCGAGAGGCTAGACCGGCCTATAGATAGGGAGACGCGGCCGGGGTCCAGGCGGATCTGGTCGAACAGCGCGACGGTGGCCGGCTCTGGCACGGCGTCGAACTCGTCCCGCAGGGCCTTGACGCACAGATAGTACTGGCGCAAGGCCTGGGCGCGCTCACCGTGCCGCAGATAGCAGCGCATGGCCAGACGATGGGCGTCTTCGCGGCCGGGGTCGTGCATCAGCAGACGCTGGACGTAGTCCAGGCAGGCGGCATCATCGCCGCCGCGATAGCTGTCCTCGGCCAGCGCCATCAACAGCGCGAGGTAGCGACGCTGCAACCGCTCACGCTCCACGCCGGCGTAGGTGTCGTCGGGCGCGCTGAACAGGTCGCCCCGGTAGAGGCTCAGCGCGTGGCGATAGGAGGAGGCGGCCGCGGCATGGTCGCCCGCGCGAGCCTGCGCGTCGCCGGCGTCGACGATGGCATCGAAGCACACGATATCGGCGCCCACCCCGGCGGCGTCGTTCAGCCGGTACCCGCCGTGGTCATGCACGACGAGCGGCGGCCGTGTCGACTCTGTTCCGTGGCGGGTGACGAGCTTATGCAGCAGGCTGTGCAGCGCCTGGCCAGCCAGGTCCGCCTCGCGCTCCGGCCAGAGCAGGTCGAGCAGGGTCTCGCGCGGCAGGTCATGGCCCCATCGCAGCGCCAGGACGGCCAGCAGCAGGGCCGCTTTGCTGTCCCCATGCACCGTGACGGGGCGCCGGTCCTCGAGCAGACGGAAGGGGCCGAGCACACAGACCAGCGCCGGCCAGGTTGTCTCGTCGGTCCGTCGCGGCAGTCGCCCGCGCTGGCGCTGCGAGTGCTTCTGTTGATCGTGGCGTGATGGGTGGGGCTGCTTGCCGTGGGAGGTGCGAGGCTGCATTGGTCTGCCTTTCCGCGCGTGGTGGGCGCCTTGGGGACGAGAGAGGAGATCAGGCCCTCTCACTTGTAGAGATGCGCGGATAGGACTAAACGGGCCACGACAGTTGGGCTGAAGCGCCATAGGACCGCATCAAAGGGTGTACCTCAAAATTGTGAAACGCCGCCTGCGACTGCGGTCGCATGGCACACCACGGACACTGCGGTGTCAGACGGGGGCCAGGAGCGGCGTGGCGGAGAACCACACCCGACCGCAGTCGGCGTCCGTTTGCCATGCGACCGCAGTCGCAGGCCCGTTGCGGCCACCTGTCACTTTTTTGGGGTACACCCGCATCAAACGAGCTGTTGCCGCGTGGACGCGCGCCCGGTAGGGTGAAAGAGGACGCCGACCAGCCCTCGGCCTCCCTGGACCACGGCGATGCGGGAACCCGGAGACAGCGAGGAACCGTCGGACGAGGACCTGGCCCGAGCGGCGCAGGCTGACGACGCCGCGGCCTTCGTCGCCCTGGCCGCGCGCCAGCGGCCGTTCCTGCTGGCCTACTTGGCGCCTCGTCCGCGATCCCTCCTATGCCGAGGACCTGACGCAGGCCACGCTCGACGTGGCCTATGACCAGCGCGCCGCCCTACACCAGCCGGAGGCGGTCGCGGGCTGGCTGCGCGTTATTGCCCTGAACCACCTGCGGCAGGATTGGCCGCGACGCCGGCGCCTGGTCCCCCTCAATCTATCGCGTTCCCTACCGGGGAGCAGCGGGCCCGACCTGACCCGGCCGCTGAGCGAGGAGCTCGAGGCCGCGCTCCCCGCCGAGGTGCGCGCGGTGGTTCGCCTGCGCGCCGACGGGTACGGCGTGGGAGAGATCGCGCAACGCCTGGGCGCCAGCCCCAGCACGGTCAAGCGCAGGTTGCGCGAGGCCCGCGAGCGCGTGCGTATACTATTGGAGGAGGGGGATAGGCCTTGACCTCGACATTGTTATCCGCGTTCGACACACCGCTGCCGCCGCACGACTTCACTATCGACGAGTTGCACGCCTTCACCGAGGGCACGCTGTCGCCCCGGCGGGCCGCCCACGTCCAGGCGCACCTCGACGCCGGCTGTGCGGCCTGCAGGGCCTGGATCGCTGCCTCCGATCCCCTGGGCCGGCTACTCAATACACCCGCCGCCTGGGCGTGGCCGCCTCTCGATGCGGAGGACGGTACCGACGCGGCCATCTCGATCAGGTGGCGGGAGCGCGCGGGCCGCTGGGCACGCCGCCGCGTGCGGCCCCAGCGGCTGACGGTGCTGGCGGTCGCCCTACCGATAAAGATCGCGCTGATGGCGCTCGTCGCGCGACGTGGGGCGCGGACGGAGGTCCGGGCAGGGGCCGGTCTCTCGATCGCCGCGTTGACCGTCGCGGTCCTGCGCTACGTGCTATGGCGGCCCAACTGGCTGGCGACAGGCGCCCCAACTGGACGCCGACGGGGACGGTGACTACACGCGCTCAAGCGGGCAGGGCGTTGCTCATGCATGGTGAACGATCGTACTTTGCGGTTCAACCGACCGCGGTCGGCGTGGTTTGCCATGCAACACATACGGACTGACTCCCGACCAGCTTCGCTTTACGGACTGGCCCCCGACCGGCTGCGGCCGGTCCTGGTCCAGCCGGCTGCGGCCGGTCCCAGTCCATTCGAGCAGTCGCAGGCGGGCCCGCATCGCTAGGGGAAGAGGCGGGCAATGGGATAGGTGAAGCTGGGTACCACGTCCTCGCCATCTAGTGTGTCCTCAATACCCTGCACTGTCGGTGCGTCATTGCCAGGATGCCACACGTCGACGCGGTTGTGGCGCGGCCGTATGACCCACACCAGACGTGTGCCGAAAGCCAGGTACGTCTTCGCTTTCTTCGCCAAGCCCGGCGCGAATTGGTTCTCCGATGCCGCCTCGACGGCAAGATCGGGAGCCAATTGTGGCGCCTTGTCGTAGTCGGGCGACGTGGGCGGAGGCAGGCGGTCCGCCCGCACGAAAGCGACATCGGGGCCCAACTCCGTATCGAGCGGGTGAGCAGGGTCGAGACGGTAGCCGCCCTGCTGACCGGTCAGGACGCCCAAGTCGTTGTCTTCGACGTACGCGCCCAGTCGTATAGCTAGGCGCATACCGATACTCGACACCCGAAGACCGCTCATTGGCATACGAACAAGCACCCCCTGAATCAATTCATACACCCATCCATCGTCCGGGATGGCGTGCAACTCGTCTATCGTCATCGGCGGCATGTTGGGCACGGTCTCGGCCCATGGCGCAACAGGGTCCGGGATAAAAGCACGAGGAGTGGTCATTTGGGTCGTCATCTATAGTGACCTCTTGTTCATCGATCTCGAGAGAAGGAACACCTGATACGGTTGCACAGCCGTACCAAAGGTGATTCGACGTCTTGCTTGTAAGTAGGCACGCTACATGCCTGTTTAACGGTCGCGCTCGTCGCCGTGCTTGAACACCTGGGTCAGGCCGGACATCGAGCCGATCAGGGCGCCCGCGACCGCGCCGAGCACGCTGCCGAAGAGGAACGTCTGCCAGGGGCCCGTCATGATGTCGCCGGGCGATTGCCGCGAGAAGATCCCGACGAGCATGCCGCCGACGCCGCCGATGATCGCTCCGAGGACGATGCCGAAGGCCGCGCCGCGCTCGGCGTGGTTGTTGTCCCCGATGTCCCGGCCGTTGGAGTCGGCCCCACCCATCGAGTTGAGCACGTAGGCCTGGCCGAGGGTAACGCCGTAGATGACGTGCAGCACCAGGTTGCCAAGGACGGGCAAGGGGCCGGCATTGACGCCGGAACCGAGGAATCCAGCCCCGGCCACCGGGAAGAAGACGACCACCGAGAGGATGAAGGGGACCAGGGCAAACAGCAGCCCGCGCATCCAGGGGGCGCCGCGCAAGACGGGCTCGGCAAAATAGGCGTAGACCACGGCGAAGAGCAGGCCGATGACCAACTGCACCATCAGGGCGGCATAAAGGTTGTCGGCGGCCTTGTTAGTGACCGCATTGTGCGCCAGGTTATAGAGCCATTGCACGAAAAAGTTAGAACTGGTCTGCTGACCAGCCGTCAGGGCCGCGCCATAGGCCGCGGCCAGCACGACCGTGGCAGCCGCCGTGGCCATGAACCCGGCGATGATGGCCCGTTGCAGCCACGCTTCTTTGCGCTGCCCACGCAGCGCCGGGGACGAACTGGTTGCCCTTGCTGGGATGGGTGATGTGACGGACATAGCCGTGTCTCCTTATGCCCTCTCTAACGCCTCTTTTATCCCTAGCGTACCACAAGTCGCGCCGCGCGTCCTATCGCCCACTGGCACATCTTGTGCGATACTATGAGGAGGAGGACAAGGAAGGATGAGACAGTATTGGAATACCCATCGCGGCTTTCGAGACGCCTGGATGGCCTCGCTGGCCTTTGGCAGTATTGGCTGGATCACGGGCGGGACGATTCCCGGTATTCTAAACGGCGCCGATCCCTTTGCCGGGCTGCTGCTATTTACTTTCTTGTTTGGTACAATCGGTTGGTTCGTGGGCTTTATGATCGGCAATACGGTCGAACGGGCAATCAGGTACTATCAAGGCGAGGAGCCCGCGGACGCTGAGCCCGAGCCAACAGCCTAGCCCTGGGTAGACCGGCCGCCGCCTCATTGCGATGGGTAGCCCCCCAGATTAAAGGGTAGGATGTAGGGAGGGTATCGGCGTGCATAACCGTCTCATCAGCTTCAATTTGCGCCTGGGAGTCGCCTTGCTGCTTGGCGCGCTCTTGCTATTCTTGCTATCCTTTGTCTGGGCCGCCCTCTACCTGCGCTAGAGTCGTCGACAGCCGTATCCAGGCGATTGATGCAATCAGCGTGGCTGTGTCCGATCGCTGCGCATGGAAGATTGGATAGGAACATGAGAAGACAGGAGTTGTTCGGGCAACCGGCCAGCCGTGACGGCGGCGGACGGCCTGCCCCTGTGTCGGGTCCAACGACCGCCTCGCACGCGGGCCACGCGGCTCATGTCGACGCCGTTCATGTCGTCGAGCCAAGTTGGCAGCCGTTGATCCTGGCCATCGGTCTTACCATGACCCTGTCCGGGGTCGTGGTCGGCCCGGTGTTGTGGATCGTCGGGCTCGTCGTGGTCATCGTCGCGGGGGTCAACTGGGCGACTGAGTTGCGCCGCGACTATCACCCCGCGTCCAATTATGAGGACGCGTTGTAGGCGCTTTTCTTACGGCACAAAACGCGCACGGGCCGCGTTGCTATGAGCGTGCGGCCCGTGCGCGTCCTATTAGATCGGCGCCGGTTGTTGTTACTCTTTCTTGCGGCGACCTAGCAACCCCAAAACCGCTCCGGTGACCACCGCGATGCCGATGGCGAGAGTCGTCCGGTTTTCCGTGCCCTGCCCCTGCCTGGCCTGCCCGCTGGTAGGCGCTCGTTCGCGGCCGCGCGTGACCCTTATGCGCACGGACTGCCCCGTTCCCGTCGCTGAGGCCGCGGCACCAGCGCGCGGCAGGGGCCGCGCCAGGCCCGTGTCCCGTCGCGGGTCGATGTCGCGCGCCTGACGGGTCGCGGCTGGATCGAGCTGCACCGTGGCGCCGCCGCGCACCTCACGCGCCCCGATCGACCGTAAGATCGTGCGTGCCTCCTCCGGCCGGCCGGGCGACCGCACGGTCACCGTTGCCACCGGCTCCGTCATCGGGACCAGGGCTGGAATGTCCTCTCGTTCGCGCCTGGACACGTCGCCGTAACCCAGAATAGCGCCCAGCATCCAGCCGAACGAGCCGCCTACGAGCGAGAGAAGCAGCACGGTCGGGACGGTCCAGCCAAAGCCCCCGATCGTCACCAACGACGACGGGGCAAAGAACGCGGCCAGCAGCCCGCAGGCCGCCCCGCCGAGGACCGAGCACCCAAACGCGTAGGGTAGGGCAAGCGATGGAGGGGCGGGAGTTTCTTCCTGCTCTGTCTCGACCTGTTCGAGTCCTAACGCCACGGCGTCGCGGTCAAACCCCACCTCGTGCAGACGGCGCACGGCGTGTTCGGCGGCGCCGATCTCGTCGAACACGCCCACGACCGGCGGCGCGTCCCGCGCCGTCCGCGGACCCTGCTCTGTTGTCGTCATCACTCTCTCCTGCTCCTGCCGCCCGATCAGGTCTAGCGCCTTATGAGGCGCTGGAGGCAACCATAGGCAACTATCGCTCGGTTTCTTCGCGACTGGGCATCTTGGGGACCGGGCCGACGCTCTCAACGGGGTAGGCGCCGCGCCCGAAGCCGCTATCCGCTGGCTGCGCGGGGTCGAGGCAGCCGGTCAGGCGCATGTCGCGCACCGGGCGTATCGATGTCACGGTCGGCAGTTGCGCGAAGTTGTACCAGGGCGGCGGCGAAGTCGTGGCCCACTCCAGCGTGTTGGCCTTCCACGGGTCGTCGCCGGCCCGCTTACCGTTGCGCAGGCTGACGAAGACATTGACCATGAAGAGAAGCACGCCGACGCCCAGGATGTACGAGCCGATGGTCGAGACGGCGTTCATCCAGCCCCACCCTGGGATATCCGGATAGCTGGCCTCGCGCCGCGGCATACCTGACATGCCCAGGAAGTGCTGGATCAGGAACGTCACGTTGAAGCCGATGAGCATCAACCAAAAGTTCCACTTGCCGAGCCTCTCGTTGAGCATGCGGCCAAAGACCTTGGGGAACCAGTAGTAGAAGCCGGCAAAGGCCGCGAACACGGAGCCGCCCATCATGACGTAGTGGAAATGCGCCACCAGGAAGTAGGTGTCGGTCACCTGCTGGTCGATAGGGATAGTGGCCAGGTAGACGCCACTGACGCCTCCAACGAACCACTGCACCAGAAAGCCGAACATGAAAAGCAGCGCCGTGTTGCGAAAGATGTAGCCGCCCCACAGAGTGGCGGTCCAGTTGAAGGCCTTGATGCCCGAAGGCACGGCAATGGCGTAGCTCATCAGCATGAAGGTCCCGCGCGTATACAGCGGCGTGGGCGAGACCAGCATGTGGTGACCGAACACCATCATGCCCATGATCATGATGGTGACGGTGGCGAAGGCGATGGACTTGTAGCCAAAGATAGGCTTGCGGGCGAACACCGGGAAGATCTCCGAGGCCAGGCCGAACGCGGGCAGCACCAGGATATAGACCTCGGGATGGCCGAACCACCAGAACAGGTAGTCGTACAGCACCGCGTCGGAACCCGCGCCAGTAAAAAAGTGTGTCCCGCCTATGCGGTCGAGCAGGCTCATCATCTCGACCGCGCCCAGCACGGGGATGGCGGCCACCACCATCAGCGATGTAGCCAGCATGGACCAGACGAACAGGGGCATGCGGAAGAAGGTCATGCCTTTGCAGCGCATAGTGAGGATCGTCACGATGATGTTGATGGCGCCCACCAACGAGGAAATACTCAGGATATGGAGGCCCAGAATCCAGAGGTCCTGACCCATACCGGGCGAATACAGTATGTTGGACAACGGCGCATACCCCCACCAGGACGCGGCCGCCGGCCCGCCGGGCACGAGATACCCGGAGAGGATGACCAGGCCGCCCAGCGGCAGCAGCCAGAACGAGAGCGCGTTAAGACGGGGGAAGGCCATGTCGCGCGCCCCGATCATCAGGGGCACAAAGTAGTTGGCCAGGCCGGTGAAGACAGGCACCAGCCACAGAAAGATCATGATGGTCCCGTGCATGGTCATCGTGGCGTTGTAGGTTTGCGGAGACAGGAAGTGGTTGTTGGGCGCGATGAGCTGCGTGCGCAACGCGAGCGCTTCGAGGCCGCCGACCAGGAAGAAAAAGAAGGTGACGGCGATGTACATCAGCCCGATGCGCTTGTGGTCGGTCGTGGTCAGCCAGGACACGACGCCTTTAAGTTGTGGGCTGCGACCGATGATACGGGGTACCGCGGCTGTGGTCGATGGCGGCGGAGCAGAAACTGTGGCCATATCTTTCCTGTCATCCTCACTAGATTGTGCTCACGGGGCCGATTAGGTGGCGGCGGCACGGCGTGTGCCAGTTTCCGCTCGCCGAAGCGTCGGGCGATAGGGCAGGGGCGCCGACGGGACTCCAGCGGGACCTTTGACAGGGGCGGTCGTTTAGGGCTACGCTATCACTGTACACCGATGTCCCAGCCCTAAGCAAGCATCGGTCGCCCCAGCCTTGCAGTGTCCGTTGGCCCCAAACTCAGCTTAGAGGAGAAAACCACGGTATGGCTGTTCAATCACGGGACGACCGCCCTCGACCGCATCGACGCCCCTGGGGTGCGCTACGCCTCCTCCCTCTGCCTCTGCTGCCCTTACTGCTCTCGGGCTGCACCAAATATCCCCTGTGGCCCATCGACCCGGTCTCGCCGACGGTCAACCGCATGGACCAGGTGTGGACCCTCGTCAGCTACATTGGGTTGGGCATCCTGGCCGTGGTCGGCGGGCTGATGGTCTACGCCGTGCTGCGTTTCGGGCGGCGCGACCCGATCAGCGACGACGACGAGCCGCCCCAAATCCACGGCAACAGTCGCCTGGAGTTGACCTGGACACTCATCCCCATCCTGATCGTGACCCTGTTGCTCGCCGTGGCCGTGGCGACGTTGCAGCTCAACCAGATCCCGCCCGGTCTCGCCTCCAGCGGCAGGACGATGCAGCTCAACATTCAGGGCTATCGCTGGGCCTGGGCCTATAGCTTCCCTCAACTGCCCGGCCTCAACCCCGGCCAGCCGGGCACAACCGAGCCAAACCACCTGACCGACCTGCACCTGCCGCTGGGCAACGTCGAGGTCGCCGTGACCGCGAGAGACGTGGTGCACGATTGGTGGGTGCCGGCGCTGGACGGCCACCTGGATGCCTGGCCGGGCCACATCGTGCGCAGCTACTACACGCTCAAGACGCCCGGCGCCTACTACGAGGAGTGCTCCAAGTTCTGCGGCCTGCTGCACTGGACCATGCACAACGACGTGATCGTCGAATCGCCCGCCGCGTTCGCCCGCTGGGCCGTCGCGAATGGAGCGAAAGCGGGCGATGTCTCGCGGCTGCTCGGCATCCCCGCGTCCCAGTTCACGGCCGCCGTGGTGAATCCTGCCCGCCGCCATGTGTAGGCTGATCCTCACCACCGCCCTGGAAGTGTCAGCCTATTGGGGGTAGCCGGCGCGCGCCCGTGTTGGGATCGATGTCTGGCTCGACCGCGCTCGGCGCCTGGCCGTGCTTCTCCACCCGATGCTGGACCCCATGAGCCTGCCGCTGATCGTGCTCGGCATCACGGATCGGCGGCTCCGGCGGTTCCTCGCCTCCGATGCGGGGCAACGCGCGCGGGCGCTGCTCGGTGGTACGGCTCGTTGGGGCCGCGGGCGCGGTCTCTGCCGCGGGTTGAGACGTCCGGTGTTCTTGCGCCGATGACGCGGAGTGTGCGGGTA
>JAABUX010005252.1_pt1 | contig 15985 bp, 19 predicted proteins | sample 5561851 | NCBI WGS metagenome assembly JAABUX01 (sample SAMN10711883, study PRJNA513361) | rock metagenome | isolation source: Antarctica rocks | place: Antarctica: Victoria Land, Richard Nunatak red sandstone | collected 2016-01-03 | reverse complement strand
GTTTGCTCAATGATGGCGAGCTAGTGATTAACTGGAATAGGAAAGTCCGTAATAAGGGTAATAGAGTTGTTGCAAATTAGATGTCTATTAGCTTACCGATGGCAAAATACACCTGTGGCGAGTTGCGGACGGTAGACAACTGCTCACCTGCAGGGGGCACACTGGTTGGGTATGGTCCGTCGCCTTCAGTCCTCAAGGTAAGATCTTGGCAAGTGGTGGTGCTGACTTTGTTGTGAGATTGTGGGACATCGGTACAGGTCAATGCTTGAAAACTCTGCAGGAACATACTCATCGCGTCTGCTCAGTTGCTTTTAGCCCCGATGGTCACACGCTTGCCAGTGGCAGTGTAGACCAGACGGTGCGGCTGTGGAATGTCCAAACGGGTGAGTGTTTCAGCACTCTGCAGGGACACACTAATTGGGTACGCGCCATTGCCTTCAGTCCTCAAGGTAAGACCCTGGCCAGCAGCAGTAATGACTCCTCTGTGAAACTGTGGGACGTAAGCTCTGGTCAGTGTTTAAGGACTTTACAGGGACACACCGACTGGGTGTGGTCGGTAGCCTTCAGTCCCGACGGTTGCCTGCTTGCCAGTGGCAGTCCTGACTCCTCGGTGCGGCTATGGAATGTCCGAACGGGCGAGTGTGTCAGCACTCTGCAGGGACACAATAACAAGGTACGCTCAGTTACATTCAGTCCGAATGGTCAAACTCTGGTCAGTGGCGGTGATGACTCCTCGGTGCGGCTGTGGGATGTCCAAACGGGCGAGTGTTTCAGAAGCCTGCAAGGACACAGTGACAGGGTCTGGTCCATCGCCTTCAGTCCGGATGGTACTACGCTTGCCAGCGGTAGCGATGACCAGGCAGTCAAGCTCTGGGAGGTCACAACAGGTCGATGCCTAAGAACTCTGCAGGGCTACAGTAACAGGGTCTGGTCTGTGGTTTTCAGCCCCGACGGTCAGACGCTCGCCAGTGGCAGTGAGGACCGAAAGGTGAGGTTGTGGAATTTTAGCTCTGGTCAGTGTCTGATGACTTTGCAGGGACAAACCGATTGGGTACGGTCTATTGCTTTCAGTCCGGATGGTCAAACTCTGGTCAGTAGCAACGATGACTCCTCGGTGCGGCTGTGGAATGTCCGCACGGGCCATTGCTTCAAAAGCTTGCCGGTCTTGGAGGGACGACATAACAACTGGGTATGGGCATTAGCCCTCAGTCCCAATGGTCACACGCTTGCCACTGAAAGTGATGACCATACTATAAAGCTTTGGGATATCGGCACGAGCCAGTGTTTGCAAACTCTGCAGGGACACACTCATTCGGTATGGTCAGTAACCTTCAGTCCTCAAGGTACGACGCTGGCCAGCGGCAGTCAAGATCACACAATCGAGCTTTGGGACATCGACACAGGTCAGTGTATGCACACTCTACAGGGACACACCGATTCAGTATGGTCAGTAACCTTCAGTTCACAAGGTAATATCCTAGCTAGCGGTAGTACTGATCATACTGTAAGGCTATGGGATATAAACACAGGTCAATGTCTCAAAACTTTGCAGGGACATACCAGTTGGGTATTGTCGGTCGCTTTCAGTCCGGATGGCTATGCGCTTGCCAGTAGTAGTGTAGATCAGACGGTAAGGCTTTGGGATGTCCGCACAGGCCAATGCCTCCACATTCTACAGGGGCATAGTAACAGGGTACGCTCAGTCGCCTTCAGTCCCGATGGTTATACCCTGGGTAGTGGCAGTGATGACCAGACGGTACGCTGCTGGGATAAAAGGACGGGTGAGTGCTTGAAAACTCTAAGTGCTGCCAGACCCTACGAGGGCATGAACATCACTGGCGTTACGGGCTTAACTGAAGTGACTATTGCTACTCTCAAAGCTCTAGGAGCAGTTGAGTTGGATCACTCATCTGCTACCTTCAAGACTAATTAGCCCCTCACGCCTGATGAGATAATTGCGTCGACTCAGTCGATACCTTGACCTGCGGCATCTCAAAGCGCTGGGGTGGATGGTAAGTAACCAGACAGGATTAATTACATACTGATTCTTTACAAGGCAAGGATTTCAGCCGACATTTCTGTAATTAATTGCGCCTAAGTACTTATGAGCGATTTGGCTACTTTATAGTACCTAAATTTTTAACGGCACCAAGGCATCCGGTGATGATCTTGCCGAGATTTACAGCAAAAAAACTTAAGTTTGTCCTTAAAACCAATAACTTTACTAGTCAAAACCTTTACTAAGTTGGAAACTCTACTTAGTTGTTAGCTCATTGCAGGAACAGCTAAGATCGACTGATGGTATTCAAACCTTCTGCCACATGTGGAGCACTCACGGGTCTCCTTAACGGGATCGTAACTGGTGTACCTAGAACAGCTGGCAGTGAGAGCGTTACCGACCGTCATGAGAACGAAAACCATGATGAAACGAATGAAAAGTTACAAATACCGCGCTCCGATGACAAACACCGAGAGGAGCAAGCAATCATGAAGGCACTCCGTGCTACCTATGACGAATGCGAACGGGCTAACAAAAATTATACTAGTCAAACTGCTGAATCACACATTGACTAAGAGCCCGAAAAAGCACAGTTTCCGACTGGTGTGACACCGGTGAAGGGCGACCTTATGGACGTGGATTCCATGCGTGCAAAACGAAGCAGCAGTGGCAACAGGCGTAACTGCGCCTTGTTTAGCTGCTAAGTAAATTTCTAGTAACTAATTCGCATGAGGTAGGAGATGCCAAAAGCAGTACGCTTTGATCACTACGGGAATGCTGATGTTCTCGAGGTCACCGAGGTTGAACGGCCCTCACCCAGTCCCGGTCGGATTCTGGTTCGCGTGATCGCGGCCGGGATTAACCCCGGCGAGATCGCCATACGGGAAGGCCAACTCGACGAGCAGTTTCCGGCGACGTTCCCGTCAGGCCAGGGGACAGACTTCGCTGGGGTGGTCGCCGAGCTCGGAGACGGCGTGACCAGTCCCAGCGTGGGCACGGCGGTCATCGGCTGGTCCAACGAGCGCTCCGCTCAGACCGAGTTCGTCGCCGTCCCTGCCGACCAGCTCGTCGCCAAGCCCGGCTCTCTCGACTGGGACGTGGCCGGTGCCCTCTACGTCGTCGCATCAACGGCGACGGCCGCTGTCGCCGTCGTCGCCCCCCAGCGCGGGGAAACCGTCCTGTTGTCCGGCGCGTCCGGCGGGGTAGGGTCGCTCGCCGCTCAGCTGGTCCTGCGTACCGGGGCCTCCGTCGTCGGCATTGCCGGACGGCCGCACCACGACTGGTTACGATCAATCGGTGTGACGCCGGTCGACTACGAAAACGACTTGCGAGAGAGCCTGGGTCGTTTGGCCCCAGGCGGCTTCGACGCCGTGATCGATACCGTAGGTCGCGGGTACGTCGACTTGGCGATCAACCTGGGTGTCGAGCCCGGGCGCATCAACACCATCATCGATTTCCCGGCGGCCGCCCGACACAAGGTTCATACGGACGGAAGCTCCGCAGGTGAGTCGGGTGCCGTTCTCGCCGAGGTGGCCGGGCTGGTTGCGGACGGTGAGCTGCAGGTCCCGGTGGCCGCCGTGTACGACCTCAAAGACGTGCGTCAGGCGTACACCCGGTTAGCCGAGGGGCACACCGGCGGCAAGATCGTGCTTCGGGTCGCAGCACCCTGACTCACGAGCTACGCACCCTGCCTGATACCTGGAAATTTGGCTCCTGCACCATTGATTCGGATAACCAGCTTACAAAGGAGATAAACATGGCTTCTTCAAATCAAACAATTCTCGTCACTGGCGCGACCGGCAACCAAGGCGGCGCGGTGGCCCGTCATCTTTTACAGCGCGGAAATTTCACGGTTCGCGCCTTCGTGCGCGACCAGAACAAGCCCGCCGCCCAAGCTCTCAAACAAGCGGGGGCAGAACTCGTAGAAGGAGATTTCAGCGATCGCGCTTCACTTGACCGTGCTCTGCAAGGTGCTGACGGCGTTTTTTCGGTGCAAACCTTCCAAGACGGGATGGGAACCGAAATCCGTGAGGGCAAGGCGGTCGCAGACGCGGCGAAAGCAGCGGGCATCCAGCATTTCGTCTACAGTTCGGTGGGTAGCGCCGAACGGAAAACCGGCATTCCGCATTTTGACAGCAAGTTTCAAGTCGAAGAATACATCCGAGCCAGCGGTTTGCCCTACACGATTCTGCGTCCGGTTTTCTTCTTTTACAATTACAACATGATGCGCCCGATGGTCGAAAACGGAACGCTGCCCCAGCCGCTCAGTCCTGAGACGAAATTGCAGCAACTTTCCGAAGAAGATTACGGAGAAATGGTCGCTGAGGTGTTTGAGCGTCCCGCAGATTTCTTGCACCGCGAGCAGGAAGTCGCCAGTGTGGATATGACAATGACCCAAATCGCTGCCGCGTTCAGCCGAGTTTTGGGAAAAAACGTCGAATACCAACAAATTCCATTTGAAGCGTTTGAGCAGCAAGCCGGAGAGGAAATAACTATCATGTATCGCTGGTTTGAGAACGTGGGCTACAGAGCGGATTTGACACAGTTGAAACGCGATTTTCCTGCACCGACCGACTTTGAATCCTATTTGCGCGAACACGGCTGGACAAAATCAGTCGAAAGCGCGTTTAGTGGCAAGTCAGAAGGTTGATAAGACGTTTAAGTGACCTCAACTGCCTGAGCGGATAACTAATCATGCCTAGAAGCTTGTGACTGACAAACCTGCAAAAGATGAGGGAGAAGATAACGTACTGATAGTAGGCGCAATATGTCAGCTTATTTGCAGCACGTACTGATTGTCCAGACGCAAGTGCCAACGACTGTCTGAATTCAATAAAAAGCATAGAGAGGTGAGATGAAAGTTCTGATCATCGGTGCTACAGGTCCGACTGGGCAACAGATCGTACAACAAGCATTGGCGCAAGGACACGAAGTGACCGCGCTAGTTCGTAATCCTGACCAGTTTGAGATGCAGCACGATCTGCGGCGTGAGTACGCATTGGAACCAAAAACTGGGTTAAGGAAAGCTACTTCAAAGAACTCGCTGCACACCCTCAGTCAGCAAGATTGTTCTCGCTGCCGATTAGATTAACTGATCGAGTTTTAGGAGGAAATTGGCGAGTTTGACTAAACCTCCTCTTACCGAACCTATCAATGCACAAGGAGTTGCCAATGAAAAAGCTAGAAGGAAAAGTTGCGATCGTGACCGGATCGAGCCGTGGAATTGGGAAAGCGATCGCGATGAGACTGGTGCAGGAAGGCGCTAAAGTGGTCATCAACTACAGCAGTAATCCTGAGAAAGCCGAAGAAGTTGTCCACCAAATCCAGCAACAGGGCGGCGATGCTATAGCAATCCAAGCAGATATGAGTCAGGTTGACCAAATTCAGCAGTTAGTGACACAAGCCGTTGAGAAGTATGGTCAACTCGATATCTTGGTCAGTAATGCAGGAGTTGAGCATTTCGGAACGCTGGAGGAAATCACCCCGCAGGATTTTGAACGGGTGTTCTCGATCAACGTTGCAGGTCAACTGTTTGCCGCGCAGGCAGCGTCTCGTTATCTTCAATCCGGTGGGCGGATTGTGCTGACCTCCTCGGTTAGTGCCCGAATTGCGGTCTTTCATCACACGCTCTATGCCGCCAGCAAAGCGGCGGTTTCGGCGATGGTGCTTAACTTAGCTCCTGAGTTAGGCGAGCGTGGTATTACGATTAATGCGATCGCACCTGGCGGCACAGCAACAGACATGGCTCAAGAGAATGGAAAGCGCTATACTCCCCCATCACTACAGAATGTAGCACCTGATGCGTTGCTCAAAAGCACGTCGTCCTTGCAACGTCTGGCTCGGCCAGAAGAAATCGCGGCGGCTGTCACATTTCTAGTCTCTGATGACGCTTCCTACATCAGTGGCAGCACACTCGCAGTTGATGGCGGCAGGCTCTAAGGAAATCTCGCTGAATGAACTAGCGAGCAGCTTTGCTGTGCCACTCGTTTTCACTAAACGCTGACCAGAACCCTTAATAGATGCCTCATAACCTAATCGAGGCGAAACCTACTAAACACTTTAAAAAGAGCAAATGATGCGATTCTCGAACAAATTCGTCGTTATTACGGGTGCTGCCGGAGGAATTGGTAGCGCGATCGCACGGCGCTTTCTGTCAGAGGGAGCGAAGGTCTGTGCGGTAGATAACAGAACGGAAGCACTTAACCAATTGGTGCTTGACCTCGGTTCGCCCGATGCGTTACTGGCGATCGCGGCAGATGTCAGCAGTGAGGAAAGCTGCAAGACTCTCTCAGCCAAGGTACAGCAGATATGGGGTGCAGTTGATATTTTAGTCAACAATGCGGGCAAATTTCCGGTCACGCCTTTCGAGGAGATCTCGTATGCTGAATGGCGCGAGGTTTGTGCAATCAATCTTGACGGTCCGTTTCTGGTCACGCAAGCGCTCCTACCGTTAATTAAAGTCAGCAAAGCCGGACGCATCATTAATACAAGTTCTGGAAGTATTTTTGCAGGAACGCCAGATCAATGCCACTATGTCACTGCGAAGGCGGGCGTGATCGGGTTCACTAGATCGCTTGCGAACGCACTTGGACAACACAATATTACCGTCAACGCGATTACTCCGGGCATCACAGATACACCACCCATCCTTGCGCTTTTTCCTGCTGCTGTACTCGACGAGCAGGCACAAGCAAGAGCGATAAAACGGCGAGAAACTGCCGAGGATCTAGTTGGGACGGTACTATTTCTCGCGTCTGATGACGCAGCATTCATCACCGGTCAGACTATCAACGTGGATGGCGGAAACAACTTCGTCTAGTGAGGGGAAATACCGTCGCGTTTGGATGACCACAGATCATCTTCTACTCACAGGTTCAGGATCAGTGCAGCGCATTGACCGTGGACTTCAACAGGACAACGTAAACAAATGTTAAGGGCATTGAGATCGGACTAGAGGGATGGAGGAACAGAGACCTGCTAGAAAATTCCTGCGAGTTCCTCTGTCACCTTCGTATTGACGCAAATTGGTTCTAAATACAATTTGGTGGAGGCAAAGGCTTTCCGCTAAACTGAGAGCATCGCAATGCACAGACAATTGTAAACACTTCATCTTTTTAGATGCCACCTGCTAATCAGCCTTCAACTTTACGAGTTCCGCCGTTGGAAAGTGGCGATCGCCTCACTCGCTCTGAGTTTGAGCGGCGCTATAACGCCATGCCCCGCGTGAAAAAAGCAGAATTGGTTGAAGGAGTGGTTTACATGGCATCGCCCGTTCGTTCCAGAAGTCATGGCAAACCCCATGCGTTGCTCCTTGCATGGTTAACCGACTATTGGCTAGATACTTCAGGCACCGACTTGAATATTGAAGCGACGGTGCGGCTAGATTTGGATAATGAGCCACAGCCAGATACCTTGTTGCGGATTGAGGAAGCAAATGGAGGACAATCTCGCATCAGTGAAGATGATTACGTTGAAGGTGCGCCGGAACTTGTGGTAGAGATTGCGGCGAGCAGTGTCGCCTATGATTTGCATGACAAGAAACGTGCCTATCGTCGCAATGGCGTTCGGGAGTATCTGGTTTGGCAGGTGTTGGATCAAAAACTAGATTGGTTCTGTCTACAGGATAGCGAATTCATTTCCCTTGAACCAGATGATCAAGGGATCATTTGTAGTCAAGTGTTTCCGGGATTATGGTTAGCGGTGACAGATCTATTGACGGGAAATATGACGCGGGTGCTGGCAGTATTGCAGGAAGGATTAAATTCAGCAGAACATCGGGCATTTGTGCAACAGTTGGCAACAAGAGCAAGGCAAAAGTAATGGGCGTTTCCTTGCGTTTCACTTCCTACTTGCGACTTGAGTTGACTATAGTCACTCGTGTTGTACCAATGATTTCTGAAATTGCTTGATGGGTCAAGCGCAGGTTGAGCAGCCACCCTTGGTCAACTTCTTGGCTAAATCTGTGAGCCAGCCAGTTGAGGAATTTCAGGAATCGGAGTGAAACCAGTTTACAGTGCATGATGTTGAGAAGTTCTTCCATTTGTTGGATATGTGAAAGCATGGCATCTTGGGGGTAACTTGGGGATTGAGCTGCTTTTTGCGGTGGTGACTAGGACAGGCTGCTTAGAATGGAGTCAGACTGTTCAATTATTAGGGAGTCATGCCAAATGAGTTTTCAACTTCTGGAGCAGCCGATAGTAGAACAGCGAGTTGTCTTACAAGGCGTAAGTTGGCAGCAGTATGAGGGATTGCTAGAAACGCTCGGGGATGAGTTTCCTTCGCTGCGATTGAGCTATCTGGAAGGAATACTGGAAATCATGACCACTTCTCCTGAGCATGAAGAACTGAAGAAAATGATTGGAATGCTGATGGAGGCATATTTTCAAGAAACTCGAACGCGGTTTCACGCCGTGGGGTCTGCTACGTTTCGGAAGGCAGCGAAACAACGAGGACTAGAGCCGGATGAGTGTTACTGCTTGGAACGAAAGAAGGAATTTCCTGATCTTGCAATTGAGGTGGTATTGACCAGTGGCAGCGTGGACAAGCTGGAGATTTATCGAGGGTTGGGAGTTAAGGAAGTTTGGTTTTGGCAGGAAGGGCAGTTTTCGATTCATCATTTGCGCTCCTCTAGTTATGAAGAAGTTGTCAGAAGTGAACTCCTACCTGAACTTGATTTATCGTTGTTAGCTGGTTATGTTAGACCGGATGAACAGTTTGATGCGCTGATGGAGTTTCGGGAGAGAATTCGGCAACAGGGGCTAGGTTGATGATTTGTTAAGCCTCACGTTCTTTTTCTTCTTCTACAGGCACTAAAAAAGAGACTGGGGGATGCACCAGTTGTCATGTTTGCCTCATCTTTAGTAGTGCGTTGCAGCGTTAATCAGAACAGTCTCAGCAGTAACCGACTAGTGCTGTGCATATAGTTGCGGTATTCGTCGCCAAATCGCTCCAGCATCATCGCTTCTTCGTCAGCAATTCGGAGAAAGTACAGCACACTCCAGCTAACGACTCCTGCTAGTCCCGCAATCCAGTTAGGCAGGAGCAATGCTTGGGCGATTAATTCATTTTGGGCATTTACTGGACGGGCACTCTAGGGTTTTTGAGTGGCGATCGCCAGCTTTGCTCCCTCAACCCGATGCAATCGATCCATTACCTCAAACCGGTGCTGCCGCTACCGCCGCCCAAACCAGTTGCAACACCCAAATCACCAATACCGATGACCGCTTCGCCACTCAATCGCTCCCAGATTCGGGCTTTGGAGCGAACGAGGCGCTCTTGCTCCTCCTAGTACTGCTGTAATAAGATACGTTTGCTCTGTCATCCACAGCTTTATAATACCCACCTCATCCCTTTTGCTCAAGCCATTTTCTTCTTATAAATAGAATGACGGTGCTTGTCGTAATCAATAGTGCTAAAAACGTAATGCAGCTCCAGTGTCCATTCATTTTGTCTAAAATATGCCAAGGTAATATGAAAATCACTAAATAAGCCAAACTGTGCAGCTTTTTCCAACCGTCTTTTAAAACTTTTACACTCTAATTATTGGATGTTAATGCTAGTAAAGTGAAAATAAGTAAAATGGAAATTCCGTGAGAAGAATGAATATAGGTGCGGTATTCTAACAAATTTAAATTCGTTTCATTTATTAGTAAAACGCTATGACTCAACCCAAAGTTAAAATCTGCAACACCTGTCTTTCGACGGTTTTTCAGTAGCCACTTTAGAGTTTTGCTTTTCTGAGTAGCTGGGAAAGTTACTTTAACTATACTAGGAATAATGGTAGAAACATAACAAAACAAGGATAAAAAACCCAAAATATTAGCAAGTGGTGCAGGTTCAAAAACCAAAAAAATAAATAAAATGATGATATAGCCAGTGATAGTTAATGATAGAAAAACAATTGTGTCTTTTCGCAGAAAAAAAGGTTTACTAGCAGTAATTTTTGTTTTCGTTTGAGTTAGTAAAATTAGAAAAAAATGCATTGAGTTCTCAAGCATACAATTTCCAGAGGCGAGAATTTTAGTAATAATTTTGTCGTAATTCTCTCTAATCATCACCTGGGTGGATACGGTGAAAACACTGAACTATCTGCTTCAACAGCTAGCAAAGCTCAGTGTTTTCACTCTAGACGCTCCTTATTTCTGGATGAGTCCAGATCCGGTAACACTTCCAAGCCATGCTAATAATGGAATGTGTGTAGGCATACTCAGTATTTTTACAGTCGTAATATCAAATCCGATTAATTACCCATAATGGATGTAGGAGTAACTAGAGGCTCCCAGCCCAATAATACGCAGAGAAATGCAAAGTGAATATTTTTGCATTATTTTTGGCCGGGGTTTTCCTGGTCGAAAATGCATAGTTTTACCTGGGGGATATGTTTGTATAGCTAGCTTCGTAAAACAGCCAGTGAGCGGCAATTAAGAGATTGCCAGAACTGGAGAATCATTCGTCCTACTTGAGTCGGATGGTAGTAGTGAAAAAAGTGTCTCCCTTGCGGACATGACCACAGGCGATCGCCCTCTTTCAAGCAAGACCGCCATCCTTGCAATGCATCGGGGTCTACAATGATGTCGTCCTTACTGCCACAGACCATCAACGGCACTGAGACTCCGCCTGGGGGCACACTCAGCTGTTGAAACAGAGAGTGAGGCGAGGGTGAGCAATCTAAATCTTGCTCCAGCATCCTCACTATACTCTTGATAGTGTGTTTATCCTGATAGCCAAATAGGTTATAAGCCATATTAGTAAGAACAGACAGGCGACTACACGGTAAGCACTGGTAATGGAGATGGACGTAGTAGTGGGCTTGCCAGTTAATAGCTGGATCAACGCCCACAGCCAGTAGTGTTAAAGACCGTACTTTTTCTGGATGTTGACGGGCATACAGTAGCCCTACCAAACCGCCAATGCTGTGACCAACCAGATGCACAGGTTGATTGCAGGATTTGAGATAGTCATCCAGTAGCTTCCTCACTACATCTAACGAACAGGCTTCGTCCTGACTTTGGCAATATTCCCACTGGGCAATTGCTCCTTGGTGAGATAGGTAACGCAGCAAAGGTCGATCAAAACGTTGCAAACTAGGGCTTGTATTTAACCAAAGTATATCCGGTAGTTTAGACATGAAAATTCCCTTGATAAAATTAGCAGTTAGCTAGCTTGGCTAACTACTAAGCGCTAAATGCGATCGTCAGTTTCAGCTACAGACCAAACTCTTTTTTAAGTTCAGAAGTCTCTCAGCAGAATGCGGTGCTGGGGACGCCGGCTCAACTTTCCTTCTTGTTCAAGCTGGTTAAGCAGTCGCGTTACACTCACTCGTGTTGTCCCAATGATTTCTGAAATGGCTTGATGGGTCAAGCGCAGATCGAGCAGCCGTCCTTGGTCAACTTCTCGACCAAACCTGTAAGCCAGCCAGGTGAAGAATTTCAGCAAGCGGAGTGGAACCAGTTTACAGTGCATGATGTTGAGAAGTTCTTCCATTTGTTGGATATGTGAAAGCATGGCATCTTGCAAGTAATCGCTGTAAAACGGTAGGCTGCTTACTCTCACATTTGTCAGACACTCAATCTGATAAGGCTCAATTTGAGACAGAGGTTTCCCGACAACATTCCCCGGTCCCCAAAGCCCCAGAGTTGCTGTCAGCCCCTCTTCATCCCACGTTGTGGTGCGAACGAATCCACTTTCAATTTCCCACAGAAGAGTTGGTTGCAGTGGTAACAAGTCTCCACGCCTGAATGAATTCTGGCATGAGTGATTTGTGGGTAACAGGACTAAATCAGAAATTGTCATAGAACTTTCTGCCGCTTCTGGTTAATGTTGTCGCAGCGAAGGAAGCTGTCGCGTCTCGCTTCGCGATCACAGATTGCCTGGAACATAGTTTACAAATTGATAACCCAGGCTGACTCACTGGCAAATGGATCGGGTTCACAACGAATCAGCAAGAAAACAAGACTGGCTTGTGTCCGCAGTGTGTGAGGCGTTTGAGCCGGGATAAACACGAACATTCCTGGTTCTAAGATCACAACTTCTTCATGCAGAGTCAGGCTACCTTGGCCTTCTAACACCGTGAGCGTCACATCTGTGGCATCGCAAATCTCTAGCAGTTCTACCTCAGCCCCCAAACTCATCAAGTTCTGTTGATACAGAGTTTTTCTACCATAGGAGTGTTGAACTATCTCCAGGTTGATTACTCGGTGTGGCAATGCTTCTATTGGCAATAGCTGTAGGTGAAAGGCTCGGTGCATATTCATCGCTTGAACCATAAGGTTGCTCCAGATTAAAGGACTTGGGCGCTTGAAAGTGCTTGCGGTTGAACTAGTTCAACCGCAAATGGTTAGAGAGGAACAGTCAAGTCTTAGTTAGCCATGGTTGTCATGGCGCTTTACCTCCTTAGTAAGAATTTTTAGAATAGCGGCAGATTTTACTGGAGTTATTGAGATTTATCTTCAATAAGCTTGAAAAAAGCTTAGCACAGCTATTGCGTTTTTTTGTCATTATAATTTTGTAAATTAATATAAAGCGCTAGTCGCAATAGGAGTCTAAAGCTCGACAGAGCTTGATTTGCCCCTAGATATCACTTATTTACACCCACAAAATAGATGAAAACTCCTTGTGATAAATTTGCTATTAACTCTCAATAAGCTCTATTTGGCCTTGAGGTTGCTCTGTTAATTCCTGCTTCAAGGCAGTAATCCCACATCACAAAATGGACTGAGTCCTCTTTGTTCTCCGTGGGCACCAAGCTAGATTAGGACAAAGGCAGTTAGTTTCAAGGCCAAAACCTTTGTGAACTGGCTGCTTGTAGGAGGCAGACAAGTTAGCGCAATATATTCTCAATAAGCTCTGCTTCTTGCAATCAGCCTGGAATTGGGACTATCATTGTCAATACCAATTCTTTTTTAGAGAGGTTGAATATGCCTCCCGACACATCTAATTCTTTGAAAGCAGAACTCAACGCCAAGGGCTGGCGTTTGACACCGCAGCGGGAAACTATTCTGCATATCTTTCAACATCTCCCCCAAGGGCAGCACTTAAGTGCAGAAGAACTCCATGACCTGCTGCTGCAACGCGGAGAGTCAGTGAGTCTGTCCACGATCTACCGAACAGTCAAGCTCATGGCGCGGATGGGAATTTTGCGGGAACTGGAATTAGCAGAGGGACACAAACACTATGAACTTCATGCTGCTTCACCGCATCAGCACCATCACCTGGTCTGCATTCAGTGCAGTCAAACGATTGAGTTCAACAACGACTCAATCTTAAAGCAAGGGCTAAAGCAAGCCGAAAAAGCTGGATTACAGCTAATTGACTGCCAGTTAACCATTTACACCATTTGTCCAGAAGCATTACGTTTGGGATGGCCTGGCTCACTGCCGAGTAATTGGGCATGCTCTCGATCCATTGCAGGCATGGGGTGAGGCAGGCATTAAAAGCATCATGTAGAACGTCGGCGGCGGCGACTTTGGAGCCACATGGTAATTCCAGTTATCGCCAGAATGAGCAATCCTAAGGCGTTGAGGAATGGGTAAATGATCTCCAGGTGGAGGTTGCCAAAGTTACCCTTGTGAAGCTCCAACAGCCAACCAAAGGTGTCCCCTTTATTACCAAGATCTGCCATTTGATACAGCGATCCTGTGATCAGAGTTAGTAGTAACGGCAGAACCATAACGGGTGCAAGAGCGCGGTGCAGACTAAGTAAGCGGGATTTGCTGAAGTTCATAGAGAAGTTCTTATATATTAAAAATTATAAAGTCTTTTCTCGGCTGATACCACAGCAGAGCTTAGTCTGACTAGCCATGGGTTGTCTTGAATAATTAAATGCGGTCAAGAAGCTTCGCTGCTAGGCACTTATTGATATTCCAATAGATTTTGACTTTAGTTTGTCTAAAAAGTTCCTGACTTCTACGATTGTTTTTTAGCTGGTAGTAGCTCGTGACCCACAGCTCAACTACTGTCAAGATGCTTATCAGAGTCTATTGAGAACAATTGACAATAATTTGAGTGAGTCTTATACTTGGTGACTGTGGATAGTTGCAAAACAATTGCAACTAACTTGCTTTAACGTTTGTCCATACCATGCAAAATCGCCTGATGCCAGGGAGAGTCAAACCCTGGAGCCGTCGCCAGTTCTTGAAATTCGGATTAGCAGGAGCAGGTGTTACGGGTGCTGCAATCGCCTTGCAGACCCTCAAACCAGAAAAAACGCCTCCAGTCAGAGTGCCACCCTTTCTCAGTAATGGGTCAACAGCTACCACTGGTACTAACCCCATGGCTGTGTTGCGGGATTTTGACTATGGCACCGTTAAGCAAGAAAATGGACGCACTATCCGGGAATTTCGGATTATTGCTGGAAATTCCACGATTCAGCTTAATAGTGCCGTCTCTTTCAATAGTTGGAATTTTAATGGTCGTGTACCCGGACCGACGCTAAGGGCAAAACAGGGCGATCGCGTCCGCGTCCTTTTCCTCAACCAGGGGGGTCATTCCCACTCTCTACATTTTCATGGTATTCACCCTGCCGAAGTAGATGGTGTCCGCCCAGTCAGGAACAGCGCAGCAGCTATTTATGAGTTTGACGCCGAACCGTTTGGCGTGCATTTGTACCACTGCCACACTGCGCCTGTAAGTCGCCATATTGGTAAGGGGCTGTACGGAATGTTCATCATCGACCCGCCATCCGGGCGTCCTCCAGCTGATGAGATGGTGATGATTATGGCTGGGTATGACGTGAATGAAGACAACCGGAATGAATTTTATGCTTTTAATGGTCTACCTGACTATTACATGATGCATCCCATTCCCATTTACCAAAATCAGCTGATCCGGCTTTACGTCCTTAATATGATTGAGTTAGATGCAGCGGCGTCATTTCATCTACACGCCAATTATTTTCAGGTTTATCGCACGGGGATGAGTTTGACCCCCAGTGAGCAAACAGATGTGCTCACGATGGGCACGGCTGAGCGTCACATTCTGGAATTTTCCTACCGCTATCCCGGCAAGTATATGTTCCATCCCCATCAAGATGTGATTGCTGAGAACGGTTGTATGGGTCAGTTTGAAGTTATCAGTCAAGTATAGTTGCTATTATTTTTCAACGGCATTAAAAAAGTTTTTACTAGCGAGATCTTGAAGGTTTGCAAAATTAACATTATGTCTATTATTCGTTTCTTGTTTCTTGCCATTGCCACCGCCATGCTAAGTGTTGTAATCAGCTGTAGTCAGTCAGCACCGGGTAATAACTTAGCTCAGTCGTCTAATACCGGTTCAAGTCCTGTAGTAACTACCGTTGGCAGTGAAGCCGGTGGCAAGGCTAAGATCAACATAAACACCGCGATTCTGTCAGAGCTGGATAAGTTGGAAGCAAAATTAGGTGTTCCAGCGCTGTCAAATAATATTCAAGGTCATCGTCCCTACGGCAACCCTGAGGAATTGGTCTCAAAAAAGGTGCTCACTCAGGAGCAGTTCAACCAAATTAAAGACCTAGTCACTATTCAAGATGTGGTACTTACTGGTGTTGCTAAAGATGTTGACTATATGACTAAGCTGGGCTTGATGAAAGGGCATCTCATAGTTGCTAAAAAGCTCTTGGATCTGCAACAACCTAACCAGGCGGTGCCCCACATTGGTCATCCAGTTGAAGAGATTTATGTTGATGTGGAAGACCAACTGAATGAACGCAATGTCAAAGCATTCAAGGATAATTTGATCGGTTTGCAAGATTTAGTGAAATCCCAGCCCAAAAATCCCAAGGTTGCCACTAATTTTACGACTTCGATGCAAGCAGTTGATACGGCAATCCAGGCTTTGCCCGAAGCACAACGTCAGAATCCTCGCTTTGTGCTACAGGTAGTTAATGGGTTGCTGGATTCGGCAAATTCTGAATATCGAGCTGCGATCGCCAACGGAAAAGTAGCAGCAGTAATTGAGTACCAAGACTCTCTTGGTTTTGTCACTTATGGTAACCAACTCTACCAAGGGATT
>JAABUX010005251.1_pt1 | contig 15985 bp, 14 predicted proteins | sample 5561851 | NCBI WGS metagenome assembly JAABUX01 (sample SAMN10711883, study PRJNA513361) | rock metagenome | isolation source: Antarctica rocks | place: Antarctica: Victoria Land, Richard Nunatak red sandstone | collected 2016-01-03 | reverse complement strand
CCCACTCTGTTGGCTTCCTTTTCGGCCAAAGATATGGCGCTGATCTGTCAAGCATGTTGCGGCGAGGTTTGCAGCCGCAGCAGGTGCAGGGCGAGGTCGCCGCGCAACCCGTTGGTGGCGATCCAGGCCACGTTCTCGGCCACGTAGGTCTCGACCACCGACAACGCGCCCGTCACCAGCGCCACACCGATATACAGCAGCGCGGCATCGACCAGTACGGAAATGTCCGATGTGGCCTGCGCGGCGTCGATTGCGCCGCGCAAGATCAGCGGGTTGGCCAGGTCCAATGCGATGCTGCCGACGATGAGCACGACCCGCCGCCACTGCGGCCGCAGGTACGTCGCCAGCAAAGCCCCGTACTGTCGAAACGAGAGATTCACCCCTACATAATGTCAGATCGCAGTGATGGCGGGATTATCGGCTTCTCTGGCAGTTTGATACAGCTTTGGCCCTGTGACTGGCAGCTTCGTCGCCTTTATGCTTGCGTCTGGATGACGACAGGTTTCGATCACCGGGAGGTCCATTATGGCAGCAGTACGACGCCTACTCCGCTCGCTTCTCATTGCTTTGACCGTTGTTGTCATTATTGCGCTGGTCTTGATCGTGGTCGTGATAGGCCTGTTGGCGCTTCAGGACCGACAGAGACAGGATGACGAGGCTGCCGCGCGGCAGACTATTCAGCGAGCGGTACTGCCGGGCGCCAGCCTGGCGTACACCCTTGCCTACATACGTGCTCATCCCAGGCTATCGCTTCCCAATCACCATTTCACGCAGCAGTATCTCAACCTACCCTTTGAGCGTACCGCGCGCTACGACGGCTTTGCCCTGAGCTCGGAAGACTATCCGAAAGGGAAGGCATTGGTGGCCGGCTGGTCGGGCGCGAGCGAGGGCGAAGCAACGCTCGACGTGGTTTTCTTCTTCGACAGCAAAGGGCGTTTCACGCGCTGCACGATCAAGGAGGTCCTGATCCAACTACCGTAGCGATACCCGATCAACAGGGCTGGCAGCAACCGTCATCGGATTATCGTGGACGATACCGTCTGTGTACAGGGACAGTCTGTGGATTCCCGCTTGCGCGGCCGTCGTGACAGACCCTGGGCGATGTGAGGACGTTGTCCTTGGCTTCGCGCTTGACGTCCGCGCCGTGTTTACAAGGCGCCGCGCAGCGACGTAACGGGCGTCGGATAATCCGGTGCAGGCCGCTCAATCGGTCGTGTTCAACATCACCCACCGTGCCCGAGGCGTCGCATCTCGGAACCTGTCGCCAGGAGATCATTGCATTGCTCTTAGCAAACTCTTAGCTTTTTCTGGCCCTGTCCTTAACTCCGTCTTATCGTATTCTCATGGTTCGTCCGTAACCTATAGATAGGCGTCAATGCAGAGCGCCACACAAATGGATAGACGGATACAGATAAGGAACGAGGATTGGGGTATGGATATTGGGGTCATTGATAGAGCGCCGGGCAGGGCGCTCGCCCACCCGGCGCGGACCTTCCGCTATCGCACGGCGACGGCGTGGGCGCTCGCGGCGGTCGTCGGCGCCAACGCGGCGGCGATCGTCTGGCTCTGGCTGAGCGGCGGAGACGTCTCCGGCGTCCACGGATTGGGCGACCTCTCCACCAGCGTGGGCCGCGTCACCGGGCTGCTCAGCGCCTACCTCGCGCTGCTGCAGGTCCTGCTGCTTGCCCGCCTGCCCCCCCTGGAGCGGTTGGCCGGCTTCGACCGGCTGACCGTCTGGCACCGGCTCAACGGCAAGGTGTGCCTCTCCCTCGTCCTGGCGCACGTCGTCTTCATCACCCTCGGCTACGCGGCAAGCGACCGCATCTCCATCCCCAGCGAGGTGTCCCAGCTGCTCGGCAGCTACACGGGCATGGTCGCGGCCACGGTGGGCACGGCGCTGATGATCGCGGTCGTGGCCACCTCGCTGGTCATCGTGCGCCGCCGTCTGCGCTACGAGGCCTGGTACCTCGTCCACCTCACCGCGTACGCGGGCATCGCGCTGGCCTGGGTCCATCAGATTCCCACCGGCAACGACCTCTCCGCCAATGACACTGCCGCCGCCTACTGGACCGCGCTGTACCTGGTCACACTGGCGCTGCTGCTGCTCTTCCGCGTCGCCCTGCCGGCCGCCCAGGCGTTCCACTATCGCCTGCGGGTGGCGGCGGTCACGGTCGAGGGGCCGGGCGTGGTCTCGCTGCGCATCACCGGGCGCCGCCTCGACCGGCTGGGCGCGCGAGCAGGCCAGTTCTTCCTGTGGCGCTTCCTGGACCGCGGACGATGGTGGGCGTCGCACCCCTTCTCGCTGTCGGAAGCGCCCGACGGCCGCTCGCTGCGCATCACCGTCAAGGACGCGGGCGACTTCACCCGCCGCATCGGCGCGATCAGGCCGGGGACGCGGGTGGTGGCCGAAGGTCCCTTCGGGGTCTTCACCGACCTGGTGCGGCGGCGCGACAAGGTGGCGCTGATCGCGGGCGGCATCGGCATCACTCCACTGCGCGCCCTGGCCCAGGAGTTGGCTCATACGCCCGACCCTCCCGATGTCGCGCTGATCTACCGGGCGGTGCGCGAGGACGACATCGTCTTCCGCGCCGAACTCGACCGGCTGGCGCGCGAACGCGGCCTGACGCTGTACTACGCGGTGGGGGACCACGCCACTCCCGACGGCGCGCGCCTCCTGTCGCCCGAACACCTGCGCGAGGCGCTGCCCGACATCGCCGAGCGCGAGGTCTACCTTTGTGGGCCGCCCGCGATGATGCGCGCCGTCGAGAGGAACCTCCACCGCGCCCACGTTCCGCCGCGGCACATCCATACCGAACGCTTCGCCCTCTAATCCTCGGACAAGAACCGAATAAAATAGCAAAGAAGGAAAGGACCACGCCATGCATCGCTCAATTCCCATCCTGGTCACGACCGCCGCGACCGTCGTTCCGGCCGGTCTCATCTGGACGGCCGTCCACCCCACGCAGGCTTCAACCGCAGCGTCAAGGCCAAAACCGACCCCGACACACGTCGCGCACCCACGACCCGTCGTCCGTCCCACCGCCACTCCTCGCCCAACCGTACGGACTATCACGGGTCCCAGCGTCGACATGCAATGGGGACCGGTGCAGGTGACCATCGTCGTGACGGGCAAGCGTATCACGGATGTCCAGGCCTCCGCGCCAACGGAGCGGGACCGCTCGGCGTTCATCAACTCTCAGGCCATCCCGCTGCTGCGACAGGAAGTGCTCCAGGCCCAGAGCGCCAACATCGACACTCTCTCCGGCGCGACGATGACCAGCGAGGCCTACATCCAGTCGCTGCAGTCCGCGCTGCAGACGGCGCACCTCTAAGCCGATGGGTACGATCCTTTCCAACGCGCCGCAGGGTCTGCGCCGCGTCGAGCACATCATGGGCATGCCTATCATCGTGGACGTGCGCGACCCGGACATCGACCCCGCGGCGCTCGACCGGGCCTTCGATTGGCTGCGCGTGGTGGACGCCACCTTTAGCACCTATCGGCCCGACAGCGACATCAGCCGGCTCAACCGCGATGAGCTAATGTTGGCCGACGCCCAGCCCGATGTCCGCGCCGTCCTCGCGCGCTGCGAGCAACTGCGGGTGGAGACCAACGGCTACTTCGACATCCGCGCCCCGCTCCTGTCTCGGCAAGAGACCGGCGCGGATGCAGCTCACCCACCGGGCGTCGGCGACCCCTCCGGCCTGGTGAAGGGCTGGTCGGTGGACCGCGCCGCGCGCATCCTGGATGACGCTGGCGCGCTCAACTACTGCATCAACGCGGGCGGGGACATCCGCGTGCGAGGCTACCCGGCGCCCGCGCCCTGCTGGCGCGTCGGCATCCAGCATCCGACCCTGCGCGACCGCGTGGCGGCGGTGGTCACGGCCAACGACCTGGCCATCGCCACCTCGGGCGCCTACGAGCGCGGCGCCCACATCGTCGACCCGCGCGCCGGACAGACCCCGAGCGGCGTGCTGTCCGTCACCATCGTCGGACCGGACCTGACCACGGCCGACGCCTACGCCACGGCCGCCTACGCCATGGGTCGCGCCGGGCCGGCCTGGACGGCGCGTCTCGTCGGCTACGAGGCCATGACCATCCTGGAGGACCAGACCGTCCTCTCGACACCGGCGTTCCCCGCGACGTGAATGCACGGTCTACAAATTCTCGTTGGCCGGCAAAAGACCCGAGACAACTGACGACTGGGAGCGCGGGCGGCTCGCCCGCTTGGCCTCGCGGCAGCCTGTGCAGGCACACCGACCACCGCGGTCGCCACCGGTGCGGGCGAGCCGCCCGCGCTCCCAGTCCGTGAATTCACAGACCGTGGACGTGAATGGATCAGGTCGAACTTGATACCATGGAGGTGAGTATGATGGACGGAGCAGAACTGATGAAAGGATGACTATGGAGCGCGACGCGCCTGCCCTTATCCCGCCAGGTCCGCTGGATCGACCGGCCTTCCTGCGCGGACTGGCCGCGATCGGCGTGTCCTGCGCGGCGCCGACCCTCGTCGGGCGCGCGACGACGCCCGCGGTCTCAAGCCTGACCGCCGGCGACAGGGCCATCCTGGGCGCCGCGGAGGTTGCCGAGGCCCTCGCCGTCACCACCTATACACACATCATCGCCGGCGCGCCGTTCTACCAGCGCCTGTTCCCGCAGGATCAGGCCTACCTCCAGGCCGCGCGCCAGCAGGAGATGGCGCACTACCTCCTCGTCCGCGGCCTGATCGCCGCCTCGGCTCCCGTCGCGGCGTTCTTCTATCCCCGGGGCATGTTCGCCTCGGCGCAACGCACGGTGGACACGCTCGTGGCCCTGGAAGAGGCCTTTATCGCCGCTTACCTCGTCGCCGTGCGCGATTTCTCGACGCCCGACCTGCGCGTGGCCGCGGCCAGGATCATGGGCGTCGAGAGCGACCATCGGACCATGGCGCGGGTGATGGCGCCTGGTCTCGACCCACAAGATGGCGGCCCGCTGCGGTCCGTTACCGGCAGCGCGGGTAGGGCCGAGGCAGTCGATCCGGCCTGCAACAACGGCTACGAGCGGACGCTCGGGTGGACCCATATCGAGCAGGCCATGGCCGCCTTGCGCCCGTTCGTCGATCCCGCGGCGGCGGCGAAGGCATGCTTCGACACCACGAAACGCTACGCTTTCACACCGTTTACCCCGACCCTGCCCACCCCGCTGGGCGCTTTCTAGCCGTGACAATCTCCGGTAGGCGGTCGCGGCGGACGAGCCGAAGAGGGCAGGAGAGACCGATGGACGAGCAGCACCACCTCGAAGATCTCGTCGCCGCCTATGTGCTGGGCGCCGTCACGCCGTCGGAGGCGACGCTCGTGGAGGGGCACCTGGCGGTCTGCCCCGACTGCCGAAGGCTGGAGGCCGAGCTACGCGAGGTCGCGGAGCGGCTGCCAGCCCTGGCCGGCGAACGGGAGCCCTCGCCCCAGCTCAAGACACGCATCATGCAGCAGATCTCGTCGGAGCCGCGCGCCTCGACGCCGAGCCGAGGCGCCGAGCCTGTCGGGATAGCGGATAGACCGGTGGAGGATGGCTCCTGGGATACGTGGCGCCAGCCCTTGCCCCTTGCCCGGCGCCGCGGCTCGGGGCGGCGCGCCTGGCCAGCCGCCCTGGCGGCGCTGGCCGCCGTGGTGGCCCTGGCCGTGGTCGGCCTGCACCTATGGCAGGGATCAGGGAGCGCACCCGCGCCGACGCTGCGAGTTGCGCTCGCCGCGACGGGCGTGCAGCCCGCGGTCGTCGCCACGCTGCGCTACTACGCGGGCGACGACCGTATCGAGCTGGACGTGCGCGGCGCCAGACCGCTCCCCACCGGTCGCGTCTACGAACTGTGGCTGATTCGCGGCCACTACCGCGTGTTCAAAGGGGTTGGCGCGTTCCAGGCGGCATCGGACGGGACGGGACATCTCACGGTGCACGGCTGGCGAGCGCCCGACTACACGCTGGCCTGCCTCACCGTCGAGCAATCGCCGAGCGCATTGAGGCCAACCTTCCCTCTTGTCGCCTACGGCCAGATCGCGGCCTGAGCTACCGCATAGCCCTGGCTCGCTAGATGAGGGATTGTCCACACCCAATTGGCCTGGTATGCTGGACTAAAGTCAGCGATCTACATAGCTTCCGACCGAGCGCCAATGCCGCGGCCCTCATTGGTCCGCCAACACCATCATCTCTCCCCGGCGGACCGGCGGACCGGCGGACCGCCGGTCCGCCGACCCTGAGGAGAGGGAGGACCGCGCGATGGAGTACGAGCACGACCATCCCCAGGCCGCCCCCAAGCGGCACGCGCCGCCCTCGCGCGACCCGGCGCCTGATGACCGCGCGACCACCGACCACGCGGCGGACGTCCACACGCTCAACATGCGGGCCGAGCAGGTGCGGCGCCAGATCGTCAAGGAGCAGGCGCGGGCGGCGGGCGAGCCGGAGCCGACGTTCGGGCCGCTGTCGGAGGCGCCCGACCTCTACTCGCCCGAGGCGCAGCGCGCGCGGCTGCTGCGCCAGTTCGCCACGGAGCGCGCGGACCGGGCGGCGTGGGCGGCCTCGGAGGAGGGGCGCGCGGCGGCGGCGGCCGGGGAGCGGGCAGCGGCGCGGCGGGCGGCGGAGGCAGCGCGGCGGGCGGCGGAGGCGGCGGAGATCCAGGAGCGCCAGCGGGCGTGTCACGCCCGGATGGCGGAGGAGGCGGCGGAGGCGGAGGCGGCCGCCCGTGCGGCCGCGCCCCCGGCTCCCGTGGAGGCGCCCCCCACCGCTCACCCGGCGCCGCTTGACCCGCCTGCCGCGGCTCACCCGGCGCCGCACGGGGGGAGCGCGCCGGCGGCCGCCGCGGCGGCCACGCCGAGCGGGCTGGCCCCGCTGGTCATCCCCTCCACCTCCCGCCAGATCGAGGCCTTGCGGGCGCGCGAAGAGGGCGTGCCGCTCGCCCCGAGCGCGGCCCAGGGCCTGGCGGCGCGGCTGGGCGTGGCGGCGGCGGACCTGGCCCCCGTCCGCCTGCACGATGGCCCCGCCGCCTGGGCGCTGGCCGCGCAGTTCGGCCAGCCGGTCTACGCCGAGGGCAACGACATCTTCTTCCAGAAGGGCGCCTACCAGCCGGGGACGGTGCGGGGGCGCAACCTGCTGGGCCAGCAACTGGCGCGCACCCCCGCCGTGATCGCGGCGGCGCAGCGCCTCCGCGCGGCCACGGATGCCCCGCTCGACAGCGCGCGGGAGGCCACGGTCGCGCACGCCCCCGCGGCCGCCCAGTCCGTCACGCGGGAGGAGGCGACGGGCGCGGCGGCGTCCGGCCCCGCGCCGCCAAACACGACGCATCCCTTGCCCACGTTCGGGTGGGTCACGCTGGGCGACGCGCCCAACCACGGCGGGCTCAACCTGCGCCCGCAGCCGAGCACCAGTTCCTGGTTCAAGACGCCGCAGACGATCGCGGACCGGACCAAGCTGCTGGTGGACCGGCGGACGGCGCAGGGCTGGGCGCACGTCACCCTCACCGATGGGCGCAGCGGCTGGGTGGACAGCCAGTTCGTGGACACGCGCTGGCCCGAGCCGGACGCGCAGTTACACCGCGTGGTGGCGGGCGACAGCGCCTTCAGTCTGGCCCACCAGTACTACGAGCAGGACGCGCGCCTGATCCAGGGCATCGACAAGCGGTTCTTCGTCACCGTGCTGGCCTACGTGAACCCGCACCTCAACATCTACGACCTGCGGACGAACCCCGCGGAGTACCTGTGGGTGCCCAGCGCGCGCTTCGCGTTCTCGCTGGCGAGCATCCTGAGCCACGGATCGCTGACGGGCGGGGCGTGGGCGGATCTCAGCGGGGCGTGGAGCGGGGCGTGGGGGGCGGCGGAGGGGGCAGCGGAAGCGGCGTGGGGCTACGTGGAGGGCAACGTGGCCTTCGACGTGGGCTTGCTGCAGAGGGCGTGGGACGCGGTGTGGAGCACCGTCACGGGGCTGGCAGGGTTGTTCAAGCTGCCGTTCGAGACCGTCTGGGCGCTGGCGTGCGACCTAATCACCGGGACATTGGTGGGTAAGGCGGGCGAACTGTGGGACGCGGCGTCGAAGCTGAACCCCAGCCAACTGGTGGGGGCGGCGGGGACGCTGCTGGGGCTGGCGCTCAAGGACTTCCTGTCCAAGTGGAACGACCCGGACGTGATCAAGAAGTGGAACGTCCGGGGCTTCGTGGTGGGCGAGGCGGTGGCGCAGGTGCTGCTGACCTTTTTCAGCGGGGGCGAGTTGCTGGCCGCGCGGGCGCTCTCGCGGGTGGGCCGGCTGGCGGACCTGATCGAGCACGTGGGCGTGATGGGGCGCCTCAGGGAGGCGGTGGGGGCGCTCAAGGGGGGCGCGGCGGACGCGGTGCGGGGGGCGCCGCGGGGGCTGGCGGCGGCGCACGCCTGGGCGGCCTCGGCGCTCAAGATCCCGGCGGAGGTGCTGGTGGACCTGAGCGAGGACGCCATCAACCGCCTGCGCACACTGCCGCCGTGGCTGCAGGAGCGCCTCAGCCAGCTCAACGTCCCCGGCCTGCGCCGCGTGCTGGGCTGCGCCTCGCCCTGCCTCGTCAACCTCAAGGAGGTCGTGGCCTGGCTGACCAACCTCGCCGCCGACGGGGCACGCGCTGGCGATAGGATGACAGCTGGCATGACGCCAAGCCCTTGAGCCCTTGGCGCGCGCTTGACCAGCATACCCACTTCATTGTAGGATGGATGCAGCAACGCGAACGACTAGTAGGTCAAAGACAAGAAGGGAATGAACTCATGGCAACGCGCATTGTCCGATCAATCCTTCTCGGCTTTATCGTCGCTGGCACGCCCTCCATCGGACAGCCGTTGGTCCATGCAGCGACGCCAGCATCGTCTCCTCGGTACCAGAGGCTGGGTGACTGGGCGCACGTCGATGTCGTGTATCGCTATGGTAGCGATGAAACCATCACATTCAGCGCGGACGATGATTGGGCGCAGAGATCGCGACAGAATTTCGTCGGCAGCGGGGAGTTCGGCTTGCGATGCTTCTACCCTAACCACACCGGCGACTCCTCGCTTGACTGTAACGATGACCCGAACCAGGGGCCGGTATCGCGACCTGGCTCGATCACCTGTGCATTTATCCAACGCTACAGTGGCTACTGGCAATATCTCCAGGACTACACGAACGTAGGACAAGGCCAGTCGTTAATCGCCGTTCGCGATGATGGTTCGACCTCCTCGTCGTCTTACGACTGTAGTTCGCTCTATGGATGGGCGACGAATCAGGATTTCCAGAATGGATTCCCCCCGCCTGTCATCAACGGCGGTGGTGGTGGCGGCGGCGGTGGTGGCGGTGGCGGCGTAACTCCTCCTCAACACGCGGCGCAACATCCATCGCATACTCGCTGTAAGGCGCATGCGCGCTGCCGCTGATTTGCCCTCATGAGATACGCGGACTGCCCGAAGCGGATCAGTACGGTTCGAGCAGTCTGCGTAGGGTGTTGAGCCGTCGCATAGTACCCCGCGCGAGCCGCGCATGCCTTCTAACTACTCTATCCATCTGCCAGCGGCGTGGGCGACACCGGCGCCGCCACGTCCATCAGCTGGCGCTCGATGGCGGCCAGTTCGTCCGCCGAGCCCTGCACCTTCGGCCCCGTGAACCAGCGGCGCGCCGACAGCAGCCACCACCCACCGGCAAAGAGCAGTACCACGCCCACGGCCACCGGGGCGTAGTTGAAGTTTGCCGCCGTGATGGGGCTGGCCTGGGGCAGCAAGAACAGCACTACGATGAAGACGACCCACAGCACCGCGACGATGCCGACCGGACGGCTCCAGCGGCCCAGGCGCTAGGGTCCCGGCGTGAAGCGGTCCCCCGCTCGCAGGCGCAGAAACACCGGCGCGACGTAGGCGATGTAGAGGCCAATGACCGCGATCGAGGTCACCGCCGCGTAGGCGGTCGCGTTCCAGAGGTAGGGCAGCCCCAGCAGGAACGCGCCCACCGTGGCGAACCAGATGGAGTTGGTGGGCGTGCGCGTGCGCTTGTTGATGCGGTGCCAGACGCGCGAACCGGGCAGCGCCCCGTCGCGCGAGAAGGCGTAGATCATGCGCGAGTTTGCCGTGATCGAGCTCATGCCGCAGAAGAACTGCGCCCCGATCACCACCAGCATCAGCAGCTCGCCGCCCGTCCGCCCGATGGCGTCGATGAAGATCTGCGCGGGCGGCACGCCGGTCGGGGACGCTAGCTCCGCGTCGTAGTTCTGGATGGCGAAGGTGACGCCGAGCAGCAAGATCCACCCCGCGACGAGCGAGACGACGATGGAGAGCACGATGCCCCACGGCGCGGCAACGGCGGCGTCGCGCGTCTCCTCGGTCATGTGCGCCGAGGCGTCGTAGCCGGTGAACGTGTACTGCGCCAGCAGCAGCCCGAGCAGGAAAACGTAGACGGGCGCGCCGAAGCCCGTGTTGTTGACGTACTTGGTGAAGACGAACGACGCGGATTGGTGGTGGGCCGGGATAATCGCCAGCGCCAGGACGATGGCCAGGACGCCCAGGATATGCCACCACACGCTGACGTCGTTGAGCAGCGTCACCAGGCGCACCCCGAACGTATTCAGCAGCCCGTGGAGAAACAGAACTACCGCGTAGACGCCGATCACGTGCGGCGGGTCGGTGGGGAAGCCCGTCAGCAGGTTGAGCTCCGCCGCCGTGAAAAAGGCCAGCCCAAAGTCGATGCCCGCCGTGACCGCGACCTGCCCCAGCAGGTTGAACCACCCGGTGAACCAACTCCAGGCGGGCGCGTTGCTGCCCGCCAACTTGGCCGACCAGTAGTACAGGCCGCCCGCGGTCGGGTAGCTGGAGCAGATCTCGGCCATGGCCAGCCCCACGATGATGACCATCAGCCCCACCAAAGGCCAGCCGATGATCATGGCCACGGGGCCGCCGGTGGCCATGCCAAAGCCGTAGAGGGTCAGGCAGCCGGAGAGGATGGAGATGATGGTGAATGAGACGGCGAAATTGGAGAAGCCGCCCATCTGACGCAGCAACTCCTGGGCGTAGCCCAACTCGTGCAGCCGCGCGGCGTCGCTCTCTCGCCCCGCGACCCCTATCCCCTGAGATGCCGCCCGCGCACGGTGCGCCATCTGATCCGTGTTCGCCATCTCTTGACCTCCTTGGGCCTTCTCCGAACCGTCACCGCCTGATTGTGGCGGAGTACGTCTATGGGGTGGACGCGCCAGTGATACCAGTGATAGTAGCGTGACGTGGGCGCGCCGCCGCGCGACGCGATAGATGGAGATGGGGAGTGCCTTGCGGGTACGACAGCGTCCATCATGCAAAGCCCCGGCCCTTGTGCTATTTTTAGCGGTATGGGACGGCGTCTGTCAAGAGGTAGCGTCCGGCTCCTGTAGCAGCGAGGAAAGGGATGAGATGGTGGCGGACGCAACAGCCGTGGAGAGCTTGCCGGTCGAAGGGATGCTGATCGAGGGGCGGCGAGCCGCGGCGGCCGGCGGAGAAATGTTTGATACCTTTAATCCGGCAACGGGCGCGGCCATCGCGCGCGTTGCCCTGGCCGGCCCGGCCGATGTGGATCGTGCCGTGCGCGCCGCGTGGCGAGCGTTCGATGAAGGGACATGGCGCTGGGCGACCGCTGGCGTCCGTAGCGGGATTCTGCTGCGCGCGGCCGCCGCCATCCGCGCGCGGGCCGAGGAACTGGCGCAACTGGAGACGCGCAACGGCGGCAAGACGATCTCCGACGCACGCGATGAAGTGCTCGGGGCGGCCGCGTGTTTCGAGTACTACGCCGGGGCGCCGGCGCGCCTCTACGGCGAGACGATCCCGGTCTCCGCGCCCGGCCTTGACCTGACGCTACGGGAGCCGGTCGGGGTGTGCGCGCAGATCATCCCCTGGAACTTCCCCATCGTCATGGCGTCCTGGAAGCTGGCGCCGGCGCTCGCGGCGGGCTGCACCGTGGTGTTAAAGCCGGCGGAGCAGACGCCGCTCACGGCGCTCGCCGTCGGCGAGATCCTGCACGAGGCTGGCCTGCCCGAGGGCGTCGTCAATATCGTCACCGGAGCGGGTGAGCCCACGGGTTCCGCCCTCATCAACCATCCCCTGGTGGACAAAATCGCGTTCACCGGCTCGACCGAGGTCGGCCGGACGGTGATGCGCGCCGCCGCGGACGGTCTAAAGCGGGTCTCGCTGGAGCTTGGCGGCAAGAGCCCGAACATCGTCTTCGACGACGTCGACATCCCGTCGGTCGTCGACCAGTGCGTCTATTCGGTCTTTGCCAACGCCGGCCAGGATTGTTGCGCGCGCTCACGTTTCTTTGTCGCCGCGACGATCGTCGAGCCGTTCACTGAGGCATTGGTCGAGCGCACCCGCCGGCTGCGCGTGGGCGACCCAACGGCCGCGTCAACCGAGATCGGGGCCCTCATCTCGCCGGAGCAGCGCGCGCGCGTGGAGGGCTACCTGGACCTCGCCCGACGCGAAGGGGCCGTGATTGCCCACGGCGGCGGGCGCCCGGACGAGTCCGCGCTCGCCGGTGGCTGGTTCTTGCGGCCGGCCGTCCTCGGCGGTGTGCGCAACGATATGCGCGTGGCCCGCGAAGAGATCTTTGGCCCGGTGGTCGGCGTGATCCCCTTCCGCGACGAGGAGGAGGCTATCCGGCTGGCCAACGACTCCCCCTACGGCCTGTCCGGCTCGATCTGGACGCGCGACATCGGCCGCGCCGTGCGTGTGGTGCGCCGCGTTCGCTCGGGCACGCTCAGCGTCAACAGCAATCGCTCCGTCTTCGTGGAGGCCCCGTTCGGCGGCTTCAAGATGAGCGGCATCGGCCGCGAACTGGGCATGAAGGCGCTCGACCTGTACACGGAGATCAAGAACATCTACATCGCGGCTGAGTAGTCCCCGGCCCGACGCACGCTTATCAATGGGATCGCCGTCTCCCCTCTCCCGCGCATAGGGAGAGGGGCAGGGGGTGAGGGCTCCATCTCCCCTCTCCCGCGCACAGGGAGAGGGGCAGGGGGTGAGGGTTTACCCAGATCACAGGAAAGGAGCGATGGATGGACAACGCCGGGATACAGGGCATGCTGACGCGCGAGCAACTGCGCGATGAGGTCGAGCGCGGTGAGATAGACACGGTGCTGACCGTATTTCCCGATATGTATGGCCGCCTGATGGGTAAGCGCGTCACCGGCCGTTTCTTCCAGGAACACGTGGCCGCGGACGGCATACACGCCTGCGATTACCTGCTGGCCTGCGACATGGAGATGGACACCGTGCCCGGATACGCGTTCTCGAACTGGGAGCGCGGCTACGGCGATGTCCATCTGGCCCCGGACCTCTCCACGCTGCGGCGCGCGGCGTGGTTGCCACGCACCGCGCTGGTGCTGTGCGACCTGCACACGGACCCCGGCCACGCCCCCGTCGAGGTGGCGCCGCGTCAGATACTGCAGCGGCAGCTTGAGCGCGCGCGGGCGGCTGGCTTCGTGGTGATGGGCGCGGCCGAGATCGAGCTCTACTGCTTCGACGAGACCTACGAGACGGCCCGCGCCAAAGGCTACCGCGACCTGCGCGCCATGGGGTCGTACATCGAGGACTACCACATCTTCCAGGGCACGAAGGAGGAGGGGTTGATCGGCGCGATCCGGCGCGCGCTGGACGCGAGCGGAATCCCCGTCGAGAGCAGCAAAGGCGAGTGGGGTCCCGGCCAGCAGGAGATCAACCTCGCTTACGACGAGGCGTTGGCGCAGGCGGACCGCAGCGCGATCTACAAGCACGCCGCCAAGGAGATTGCCTACGCTCAGGACAAGGCCGTGACCTTCATGGCCAAGTGGGACCAGAAGCACGCCGGGTCGAGCATGCACGTCCACCTCAGCCTGCGGGATGTGCAGGATCAGCGGCCCTGTTTCCCGGGGGACGAGGCGTTCGGCCCCGTGCGAGCCAGCGCGACCTTCCGGCGCTTCCTGGGCGGGTGGATGCGCCACGCGCGGGAGTTGACCGGCTTCTACGCGCCGTCCGTCAATTCCTACAAGCGCTACCAGGCCGGGTCCTTCGCCCCCACCGCCATCGCCTGCAGCTACGACAACCGCTCCGCGGGCTTCCGCGTCGTCGGCGGGGGATCATCGTTGCGCATCGAGTGCCGCATCCCCGGCGCCGACGCCAACCCGTACCTCGTCTACGCGGCGTCCATCGCGGCCGGCCTGGATGGGATCGAGCAGGGGATCGAGCCCCCGGCCTTTTTCGACGGCGACGTGTACCAGGCGGCGGACTTGCCGCGCGTGCCGTCGACACTGTACCAGGCCATTGCGGAGCTGGAGCAGGGCGAGTTCGCGCCGCGGGCCTTTGGCCAGGAGGTCGTCGACCACTATCTGCACTACCTGCGCACCGAGCAGCGCAAATTCGACGAGGCGGTGACATCCTGGGAGCGGGAGCGATTCTTCGAGCGGGTGTAAGTGACACGCCACGTCCCCCTGGCCCGCGATGGCTCACGGCCGGGGCGCAACCGACGTACGATAAGGGAGGGAGACGGAGACGATGACGCGCTTACAGGATAAAGTCTGCATCATCACCGGAGCGGGCAGCGGCATGGGTCGCGTGGCCGCGCGGATGTTCTGCGCGCAGGGCGCGCGCGTCGTGGCCGCTGACATCTTGGAGCGCGACGGCGAGGAGACGGTGTCCGCGGTCAAGGAGTCCGGCCTGGGGGACATCGCCTTCGTCCGCGCCGATGTCTCGCGCGAGGAGGATTGCGCCGGCCTGGTGCGCGAGACCGTGCGGCGCTTCGGCCGCCTCGACGCCCTGTACAACAACGCCGGCATCATGCCCGAGGCTGACCACTCGGTCGTCGACACGGCGGTCGACACGTGGGACCAGGTGCAGAGCGTGAACACGAAGGGCATCTACCTGTGCTGCAAGTACGGCATCCCGGCGATGGTCCGGTCGGGCGGCGGCTCGGTCATCAACGTGGCCTCGTTCGTGGCGTTGGTGGGCTGCTCCGTGCCGCAAGACTCCTACACGGCCTCCAAGGGCGCTGTGATCGCGCTGACCAAGTCGCTCGCGGTCCAGTTCGGTCCCAAGGGGGTGCGCGCTAACGCGATCTGCCCCGGCCCGATCGAGACGCCGCTGCTGACCGAGTGGCTGCTGTCGGACCCCGAGGCCAAGGCGTTGCGGCTGAACCGCATCCCCATGGGGCGCTTCGGGCGCTCCGAGGACATCGTGCACCTGGCTATCTACCTGGCGTCCGACGAGTCCACGTGGACTAATGGCGCCACGCTCGTGGTCGACGGGGGCATCACGTCGAACTATTTCTAGCGGGGCTCCGCCTCAGACCGACGGGAGGCCGACGAAGTGTACGCGACTCAACGCAAAAACTTGACGCAATCGCAACACGTTCTGGCCTTTTAGGAGTCTAACGCGAGATGGGCCGAGGGCAGTCGGTTGAATACTTCCGCTGCACATAGCTACTGTTACTAATTCACTTGAGATAGTGGTAGAGGCGAAACAAGCATAATGGCAGAGGGCGACACGTCGAGCGGAGGGGGGCCGAGGACACGGCGTTCCGTGGGCGCGCCACGCGTCGTCCCCCGATCCGAGCGCGCGACACGACCTGGAAGGGGCCGAACTATGAGGGGTAGGCGGATGGGCACGTGGCTACTGCTCCTCGCGCTGGTTATCGCCGGGGCCGCATGGGCCCGTACGCACACGCAAACCAGGGCCGAGCCGGCGGTCCTGCGCACCGTCCCCCTGCGCGGCCAGCCCCTGAACATCGCCGTCGATTCACGGATGGGGCGTGCCTTCGTCGCTGCTCAGGACACGCGCACCCTCACGGGCGGTGGCAGTGTGGGCGTGGTCGACACGCGCACGGGCAGGCTTCTGACAACGATCGCTGTGGGCACGAACCCCCAGGTCGTGGCCGTCGACGAGCAGACCTCGCGGGCCTTCGTGCTCGACGCGGGCTATGGCGGCGTCCGTTACACCGTGAGCGTGCTCGACACGCGCGGCGACACGTTCCTGCGCACCGTGCCTCTCACCGGAG
>JAABUX010005250.1_pt1 | contig 15985 bp, 15 predicted proteins | sample 5561851 | NCBI WGS metagenome assembly JAABUX01 (sample SAMN10711883, study PRJNA513361) | rock metagenome | isolation source: Antarctica rocks | place: Antarctica: Victoria Land, Richard Nunatak red sandstone | collected 2016-01-03 | reverse complement strand
CGTCCAAGCTTTGGCCGGCACCTCGCCGGTCGTCTTCCAGAGCGGCAACTATGCCTCGGTCCACAAACGCTACGCCTGCAGCAAGCCCTTGCGCAACGCCCTGCACCAGTTCGCGTGGCAGAGCACGTTGCAGGAGGACTGGGCGAACGCCTACTATCGTCGGAAACGTCGGGAGGGAAAGAGTCACACGAAAGCGATTCGCGCCCTGGCCAATCAGTGGGTGCGCATCATCCACGCCCTGTGGCACAAGCGCGAGACCTACGACCCAACGATTTTCGTGGCGGCCCAACAGGCCCATGCGCCACGGGCGGCGTAGACAAACGTCTCTTTCCCCACGCGCCGCAGCGCGTGCCTTGTGTGGATCGCACCCTCCTCTACGACGACGATATGACGCAACCGTGGACAGGTAAGAACCGTCCACCCCCATGCGCAACGTCACTTGACAAGTGATGTATCGGTCACGTATCTTATAGGTGGCTAACAGGTCACTTATTACAGGCTGGATGTGGACGAGGTTTTCAAGGCGCTAGCAGACCCGCATCGGCGGTTGCTGCTCGATCTGCTCCACGAGCGGGACGGGCGGACGCTCCTGGAGTTGCAGGCGCACTTGCCGATGACGCGCTTCGGCGTCATGAAGCATCTGCGCGTGCTGGAGGAGGCCGGTCTCGTGACCGCGCGCAAGGTCGGGCGCGAGAAGCATCACTACCTGAACCCGGTCCCGATCCAGCAGGTGTACGATCGATGGGTGGGCAAGTACGCCGCCCCGTGGGCGCGCGCGCTGACGGGGCTCAAGTATCTGTTGGAGGGGGACATGGCCGACACGCGCACGCACATCTTCGAGATCTACATCCGCACCACCCCCGAGCGCCTCTGGCAGGCGCTGACCGACGGCGAGCTCACACGCCAGTATTACTTCGGCTACTGCGTCGCATCGGACTGGCTGCCGGGTTCACCCTACCACTATGACGCCGCTGACGGCACCCTTTGTATCGAAGGCGAGATCCTGGAGGCCGACCCGCCGCATCGTCTCATCCAGACGTTCCGACCGATATGGACACCCGGCGCCGCGAGCGAGCAATCCTCGACCGTCACCTGGGACATCGAGCCAGTCGGCGCGGCCTGCAAGCTCACGCTCGTCCATGAGGGACTCGACCTCGCCAGCCCACGAACCAGGGATATCGTCGCAGGATGGGCGCGCGTCCTCTCCGGCCTCAAGACACTGCTGGAGACCGGCGTGTCGCTCGCCATCGCCACCTGATACGGATGTCCAACAATGCGCGGGATGCCTCCGCTGCGGCACTCCCCCTCCCCTGATGCAGGGCGCCCGTGTTCATGACAGATGACCGCATGACAGACGACAGGAGGACACATGACCACCGTTTCGATCATCTACCACTCGGATTTCGGGACAACGGCGGCGGTTGCAGAGAGCGTCGCGGCGGGCGCGCGCTCGGTCACCGACATCACGGTGCGAATGTTCGCCATCACGGGCGAGCAGATCACGGGAGGGCGCTGGCAGGATGATGCCGTGCTAGCCGAGCTAACCGCCTCCGATGCGATCGTCTTTGGCGCCGCGACCTACATGGGCATGGTGTCAGGACCGTTCAAGTGCTTCGCCGACGCCACGGCCCCGATCTGGTACTCGCTGCCTGGAAGGACAAACTCGCGGCGGGCTTCACCTCGTCGAGCTACCCATCGGGTGACAAGGTGATGACGCTGCACTACCTCGCGACGCTAGCCGCGCAACTTAGGATGGTCTGGATCGGGCCGGCCGCGCCGCCGTCAAACATCACCGGCGACGACGACGGCATCGACCGCTGGGGCTACTATTTAGGTGTTGGCGCGTTGGGGAGTGTCCCACCGGGTGCGGGCCTACCGGACGCGGGCGATCTCAGGACGGCGGAGCGGTACGGCGCGCGCATCGCCACCGCGACGCTGCGCTGGTTACAGCGCAGTATGGCGCCGCGCGACGCAGTGTCCGTGTCATGAACCATCCGCCCCTCACCCCGCAGGATCGCTATGCGACGATCGTCGACGCGCTCTTGGGCAGTGCGGACGTCACCCTCGGCTCGCCTGGGAAGAAGGGGTTTGGCTCAGCAGCCTTGCAGGTGAGTGGTAGGATCTTCGCCATGCTCGCCGGGGGCACGCTGGTGGTCAAACTCCCTCGGCAGCGGGTGGACACGCTTATCACCTCAGGGGACGGGGCACGCTTCGATCCCCGCCGTGATGGCCGACTCATGACGGAGTGGCTTGCCGTCGAACCGACGTCCGATCACGACTGGCTAGCTCTAGCGCGAGAAGCGATGGAGTTTGTGGCCTCAAAACGGTGAAAGGATTCAGGGGGGATCAGGTGAGGTCCCACGCCAACGCTGGGTCTCGGGATCACCAACTAGTGACAGAGTGACAGGAGGAGACCATCATGACCGCGTACCCCACCCCCCTTGCCGTCGTGCGCGCCTATCTCGACGCGGCCTATACCCGCCACGACATCGCCGCGGCCACCAGCTATCTGGCTGAGGACCTGGTCTTCGACGGCCCATTCGCCCACTGCACGTCGGCCCAAGCGTTCATCCCAGGCCTGACCGGCTGGGCCGAGAACGTCACCGGCCTGCGGATGATCGCCGCCTTCGGCGACAACGAGCAGGCCCTGGTCATGTATGACGTCATCACCGCCCCGTACGGCACTTTGTCCTCCGCCTCACACGTCATTGTGAGGAATGGCAAGATCCAGACGGAGACGCTGGTGTTCGACACGACGGCCGTGCGCACGGCCAGGGCCAGTCAGGCGCCGGATGCCCCCGCGCGTTAGAACCAGTGATCCCGTTTGTGGTTGGCACTCCAAGCTGCATCGCCCCGTGCGCACTCCCCGTCGTGGTCCATGAGTACGGCGCGCGTCGTGCGCTCGGCGTCGTCGTAGCCGTGGCCGCACGTGCGCTCCTCAATGCGCGGGTTGCCCTCGTCCGCTCATGTGTACCCGCAGATACGGATGAGGATCGGTCTCACGCGTCGATCAGTTCTCATGCGCAATGCTGGCGCGGGCGCTGTCGATTTTGCGCCCCCTCGTTCGTCGTAGTAGGTAGCAGCCGGTGCGGCTGCGGACGAGGGACACGGGCCGCCAGAAGGAGAGACCGATGAAGTACGTGATGCTGTTGACACGCGTGGACGCGGACTGGGAGGCGCTCAACGACGCCGAGCGGGACAAGGAAACGATCAACCGATGGTGGGCCACGCATGCGCAGGCCGGCCACATCGTGGGGGGCCAGGAATTGCACCCGGCCCGGACCGCGACCACAATCCGCTGGGAGAGCGAGACGCCCATCATCGTCGATGGTCCCTTCATGGAGGCAAAGGAGACGATCGGTGGCTTTGGTATCCTGGATGTCCCCGACCTCGACGCCGCCATCGCCATTGCCCAGACCTGGCCGGCGCGCAGCCACAAGGTCGAGATACGCCCCGTCGTGGACAATTCTTGACCGAGACAGGGGGCGAGGAGGGTACCAGGGCCGCGACGGCAGCCGCGATCGCGGCCGTGTTCCGCGACGAGGCCGGCCGGTTGACCGCGGCCTTGGTGCGCCTCCTCGGAGACTTCGACCTGGCCGAGGACCTGGTGCAAGATGCCCTGGTTGCCGCACTCGAGCACTGGCCGGTGGAGGGTATCCCCCGCCGGCCGGGCGCGTGGCTGATGACGACGGCCCGGCGCAAGGCGGTAGACCGCTGGCGGCGCGAGGGGCAGCACCGCCGGATGGTCCCCCTCCTCGACACCACGCCCCTGCCGGCCGCGGCGCAGGCGGAGGTGGATGACCGCCCCCGGTTGATCTTCATCTGCTGCCATCCGGCGCTGGCGCGCGACGCGCAGATTGCGCTGACGCTGCGCGCCGTGCTCGGCCTGACCACGGCCGAGATCGCGCGGGCCTTCCTGGTCCCGGAGGCCACCATCGCGCAGCGGATCGTGCGGGCCAAGCGCAAGATCGTCGCGGCAGGCATCGGGTATCGCCTGCCGGAGGGTGACGAGGCGCCTGCGCGACTCCACGAGGTCCTCACCGTCCTCTACGTGCTTTTCAACGAGGGCTATTTGTCCGGGGGCGACGGGGCGGCGGCGCGCCACGACCTCGCTCAAGACGCCGCGTGGTTGGCCGGCCTGGTGGCGCGCCTGCTGCCGGAGCAGCCCGAGGCGCTGGGCCTGCTCGCGCTCATCCGCTTACACCGTGCCCGCACGGCGGCGCGTTTCGACGCCGCGGGCCGGCTTGTCCTGCTACGCGACCAGGATCGCGGTCGGTGGGACCACACGGAGATCGCGGCGGCCTCGGCCCTCGTCGAGGCGGCGCTGCGCCTGCGGGCGCCGGGACCCTACCAGATCCAGGCCGCGATCGTGGCCTGCCACGCGGGCGCCGCGTCCTGGGACGCAACCGATTGGCCGCAGATCCTGGCCCTGTACGAGGTGTTGTTCCGGCTCACGCCGTCCCCGATCGTGGCGCTCAACCGGGCCATTGCGCGCCGCTACGTCGCGGGGCCGGCGGTCGCGCTGGCGGAGGTGGAGACCCTGCACGGCGCGTTAAAGGGGTATCATCTCTACCACGCGACGCGCGCCGAGCTGCTTGAGACATTGGGGCAGGGTGACGCGGCGCGCGCGGGGTATCAGCGCGCCCTCACGCTCACGGCAAACCCCGCCGAGCGCGCCCTCCTGACACAGCGACTCGACGGAAACGTGCCATCACCGGACCCTACTCAATAGTGGGGCTCTATGATGGTGATAGATGCCCGCGCGTTAGAACCAAAACGCGCGGGCCGTCCTCGCTCGCTTATTTCTCCCCCAGCCTTGACATAGAAAGTCTGTGTGGGCAGCTGGCGGCATGCCCATCTTCGAGATGTCTAATCGCCATCTTCGCTGCTCTGTTCGGTGCAGGCGACGGGCGATCGCCGTCCCGGACGTCGTCGCGATCATAGCCTGCAGTCTACTACTGCGCGGCTACTGCGCGGCGCGGATCAACAGACAATAAGATGTTGACAACGCCGCTCGGTCCACCCTACAATCAGACCGGGTAGCCGCGCGCAAAAGGCTAATCGCTAAACGTTCACCGCCGGAGGAGTTTCCGTTGGAAAGGCCCACCCTGATCAAGCCGGGTCCGTTCGCCGTGGTCGCCGCGGCCGACAGCCGTCGCGGCGTCTTCGACATGCACAACGAGGCGCTGCTCGCCCACGGGGCGCCCGTCGACGCCGTCTTCATCGGCGACTCCATCACCGACATGTGGGCGCTCGACGTCTACTTCCGCGGCGCGTCCGGCGGCTACGTGGTCAACCGCGGCATCGGCGGCGACCGCACGACCTTCGTGCGCCGCCGCTTCGCCGCCGACGTGGCGCAACTGCGCCCACAATTGGCCGTGATCGAGATCGGCGTCAACAACACCTGGGATCTCGACGTCTGGTGGGACCCCGCCTTGATCCGCACGCCCGGGGACATCGAGAACGAGATCGTCGTGGACATCGAGGCGATGGTGCAGGCGGCCCGCGGCGCGGGCGCCGCGGTGGCCCTGTGCAGTATCCTGCCCACGGACATCCCGTTCAACGGCAACAACGCGGCGCGCAATCGGCTGATCGCCCGCTCCAACGACCGGCTCAAAGAGTTGGCGGCGCGCGAGGGCGCCACGTACGTCGACTACCATTGCCACCTCGCGGCCGAGGACGGGCTGACGCTGCGATCCGGGCTGGCCGACGACGGGCTGCATCCGCACACCGCCGGCTACGAGATCATGGCCGGCGCGCTCCTGGATACGCTGCGCCAGGCCGGAGTCGCCGCGATCGAGCACAGGTGAGTCAACCCGTTCCCTTTCGTGCAACTTCAGCAGCACCCTAGCAGCACTCTAGCAGCACCCTTAGCCACCGTCACTGGAGCTTACGGTGAACTTCGCGGGATAGGCGTGGGCGAGCGAATACTCGATCGTGGGCGCCTCAAAGCAAGGGCAATCCGGCTAAAGGTCATTGGCGCCTAAACGAACCCCTCATCCCGCTACCTCGCTGGTGTGTTCCCCCTATCTAGCGCACCTCGGCCCGAAGGCGCTGATCAAGGCGTGTCGCCCGGCTCACGCGGCAAGCGGATGGTGACAGTCGTGCCCTGCCCTTCCTGGCTGTGGATGTCGACCCTGCCTCCGTGCTCCTCCACGATCCGACGCACCCCCACCAGCCCGAGCCCCGTCCCCTGCGTCGCGCCCACGTTGGCCGCTCGTTGGAATCGCTCGAAGAGGCGCGGCAGCGCCGCGGCGGGGATGCCCAGACCATGGTCCTCAACCTCCAGTACGGCGTCATCTCCCTCCTGCCGCACCCGCACCGTGATGGCGCCGCCGCGCGGGCTGTATTTGACCGCATTGTTGAGCAGGTTGTCGAGCACCCGCTCGAGGCGAAACAGGTCCCACAAGCCCACCAGTTCGGGTAGCGTTTCCTCCACGCCGAGGCGGTGAGAGGCGCTGCTCGACTGGTACTCGGCGACGACTTGGTGGGCGAGCGCCACCAGATCGGTGCGGCGCCGATCGAGCGTGAGCGACTGGTCGGCCTGTAGCCGGGCCACGTCCAGGAGTTCGTTGATGAGCCGCGTCATCTTGGTGGCGGCGCCGTCGATGCGCGCCAACTGCTCGACCAGCTCCGGACCGGCTATCGGAACAGCGCCGCTGGCCCTACGCTGGAGCAATTGCGTCAGGCCCTTCACCAACACGAGCGGGTTCTTGAGGTCGTGCGCGACCGTGGTCAGCACATCGGCCCGCACGCGCAGGGCCTCCTCCGCCCGTAGGCGCGCCATCTGCTCGCGCTCAAGCAGGAGGGCGTGTCCCTCGGCCCTCTTGCGCTCCGTGATGTCTCGCAACACCAGCAACTCCCCCGTGGTCCGCCCGTCGCGGCCCCGTAAGGGCGCGATGCGCACCTCCAGGAACGCCGATGGATCGGCCGGCGCTGGGATCTCGCCGGCCGGACCGCCGGAGCGCGGCGGCGGAGGGTCGGTGCGCGCGGGCGTGGACGCCCGCGCGTCCCAGAGGGCGAGCAATGCCAGGCTGCCGGCAAAAGCCTCCCGGACGTCCCGGCCGACGCGCGCCCCCTCCGCACCACCCAGGAGACGCCAGGCGGCGGGGTTGAAGTCGACGATGCGGCCGCGCAAGTCCACCACCAGCACGCCGTCGATCAGGCCCTCCACCAGGGTCGCGCGCGCGACCGGCGTGAGGTCGAGCAGCCGGAATCGGAAGGCGCCCACGAAAAAGAGCAACCCCGACAGCGCGAAAACGAACGGTGTCGGGTCGAGCCCCAAGACGGGGATCAGGCCCAGCAGATACGCCAGATTGCCGAGCCACGGGACGGCCAGCCCCGCCAGGAGAATGACGGCCTGGCCGCGGTAATCGCGTGGGGCGTGGGCGACGGAGCGCAGCAGCAAGACGCTGCCACTCAGCAGGAGCGGATATTCATAGGCGACCGCTAGCCAGAACCAGGGGCCGTGGTGGTAGACGAGCGGCCTGCCGGGACCCGACGCCGTGATGCGCGCCCAGATCAGGCCGTGGCGCTCGTTCGTGAGCGCCAGGCCGAGGGTGACGGCGGGGATGACCCAGAGCAAGGCGTTGGCGGGACGGGGGAGCGCTGCCAACCCGGCGTACGCGCGCGTAAAGAGCAGCCAGAGTGGGGGAATCGCGACGATGCCGATATATTCCAGCTTGGACCAGGCGACCTTCGTGGCCAGCCCGGTCGCGGCGAACTCCAGAGCCGAGAGCGCGCCCCACTCCGCCACGGCGAGCATCATGAGCGCGAACGCGCCGCTGCCGGGGACGGGGCGCCGCCACGCGAGGAGCGCGAGCGTGGCCGCCAAAACGGCGCCCGCCAGCAGCGGTGGGATGTACGGCGTGACCGGCGCGATCATGAGGGCGATGGAAACCAGGTCCACGACACGCCGTAGCGACTTGGCCTAGGGCGCCATGCGACGATATGCTCAGGGGGCGATGAAAACCAGGTCCACGACACGCCGCAGCGACTCCTCCGCTCCAGGGGATCCGCCCAGCGAGTCCCGCGCGCTCGGCTCGAGGGTCGCCGGCAACCCGTCGGCCATGCGGCCCTGCCGGCACGGTACGGGGCCGCACACTCCTGGCGCTCGGGATAGGATTCGAACCTACGACACCTGGTTCCGAAGACCAGTGCTCTATCCACTGAGCTACCCGAGCAGTCCTCCTGCATAGCATACCGCGTCGTCGCCCATCCTCAAAGAGGGCGCCGTCGCCGTACCTGCTAGACTACGCATGTGTACCTCGCGTACTTGCACCACCATCCGCTGCCGCCATGCCCGCCGCCTGGCCCGGGCGACGCGATCTTCTTCCTGGCGCTGTTCGCGGCGCTCCCTATCGGCGCGCTAGCCTTCCGACGCTGGCGAAAGGGCGGCGCCCACGGCGCCGTACTGTTCGTCGTCTATGTCCTCTGCGCCCTCTTCATGGTCGACATGCTCGCGCTCAGCTTCGTCCTCGCGGTCGCGCCCCTGCCGCCCACCTGCCGCTCCTAGCCCGCCGCGTCTTGCGCCGCCCCCACCTCCACCTCTTCGCCCCCTCCGCCCCTAGCTGACTGGTCTCCCGGACTCTAGCCGCGGGTCCGACAGTGGGGCGCGCCTCCGGGGGAACCCTGGGAGAGGGCTCCCCCCAGACCCCCGCCATCCACGACGGAGCCGGGTGAACAGGCGCGACCGCCTGACAATGCACAGACCCTGCCCTCACGCCATCACGCCATGGACCTCATGAGCGGTGGCAAAGCGTATGATAAACTGTACTTAAGTATGGAATAAATCTGAAAAGTCCGGCGACGCCTATGAGCGAGGGTCCGCACGGGCCTTTTCTGTGCCCGCGTTGTGGACGATTGGCTGGTAGTGGATAGTGGAGGGTTCCCGCGGCCTAGCCACGGCCGGCGGCCAAAGTTATGCGTGGTAGCCCCCGGGTAGGGGCTACGCGCTAACTGCCAATCGCTAACCGCCAGGGGCTAATCGCTAATCGCCTAGTGCTGCACGAAAGGATCGGCATGGAGCAAATCATCGGCACCGTCCGCCAGGTCACCATCGAGGACGAGATGCGCGACGCGTACCTCGACTACGCGATGAGCGTGATCGTCCAGCGCGCGCTCCCCGACGTGCGCGACGGGCTCAAGCCCGTGCACCGCCGCATCCTGTACGCCATGAACGAGCTCGGCCTCGGCGCGGGCGCCGGCTTCCGCAAGAGCGCGACGATCGTCGGCGAGGTGCTCGGCAAATACCACCCGCACGGCGACGTCTCGGTCTACGACGCGCTGGTGCGGCTGGCCCAGGACTTCTCGATGCGCCACCGGCTCGTCGACGGGCAAGGTAACTTCGGCTCCGTCGACGGCGACCCGCCCGCCGCCTACCGCTACACCGAGGCGCGCCTGACCGCCGTCGCCGAGGAGATGCTGCGCGACATCGACCGCGGCACCGTGGACTTCGTGCCGAACTACGATGGCCGCCAGGAGGAGCCGACAGTGCTCCCGTCCAAGCTGCCTCAGTTGCTCCTCAACGGATCCGACGGCATCGCCGTCGGCATGGCCACCAGGATCCCGCCGCACAACCTGCGCGAGCTCTGCGACGCCATCATCCTGCTCATCCGCACCCCCGAAACAACCGTGACGGAGCTCTCCGAGATCATCAAGGGACCCGACTTCCCGACCGGCGGGACGCTCTTCGGCGCCGAGGGCATCCGCAACGCCTACGCCACGGGGCGCGGCCGCATGATCGTGCGCGCCGAGTCACACGTCGAGGAGCTGCGCAACGGGCGCACCGGCATCATCGTGACCGAGCTGCCTTTCCAGGTCAACAAGGCCGTGCTGCAGGAGAGGATCGCCGAGCTGGTCAACGAGCGCCGCATCGAGGGCATCTCCAACATCAACGACGAATCCGACCGCGAGGGCATGCGCCTCGTGATCGAACTCAAGCGCGACGCACAGGTCGACGCCGTGCTCAACAGCCTCTACAAGCACAGCGACCTGCAGATCTCCTACTCGGCCAACATGCTCGCCCTCGTCGACAACCAGCCGCGCGTGCTCTCGCTCGACCAGATGCTGCGCCACTACCTCGCCCACCGCCGCGACGTGGTGACACGCCGCACCCAGTACGAGCTGGAGCGGCAGCGGCGCAACGCCCACATCCTCGAAGGCCGCGTCATCGCGCTGGACAATCTCGACGCAGTGATCGCCCTCATCCGCGCCTCGGCCTCTTCGGCCGTCGCGCAGGACGGCTTGATCGCCTCGTTCAACCTCTCCGAGGCCCAGGCCAGGGCTATCCTCGAGCTCACCCTCTCGCGTCTGGCGGCGCTGGAGCGGCAGCGCATCATCGACGAGCTGGCCGAGGTGCGCACGCGCGTGGCCGACCTGGAGGACATCCTGGCCCGACCCGAGCGCGTCGACGCGCTGATCGTCGAGGATTTGGAGGATCTCAAGACCCGCTTCGGCGACGACCGCCGCACGCGCATCGTGCTGGCCGAGGTCGACAACCTGACCGCCGCCGACCTCATCGCCCCCGAGGATGTCGTGGTGACGATGACGACCAAGGGCTATATCAAGCGCGTGCCCGCCTCGACCTACCGCGCCCAGGGGCGCGGCGGCAAGGGCATCGTGGGCATGGTCACGCGCGACGCCGACGCCGTTTCGCAGCTCTTCGTGGCCAACACGCACGACAACATCCTGTTCTTTACCAACCGGGGCCGCGCCTTCCAGCTCAAGGTCTACGAGCTGCCCGATAAGGACAGGACGGCGCGCGGCGTCCCCGTCGCCAACGTCATCGCCGCCGAGCCGGGCGAGCGCGTCGGCGCTATCCTGACCCTCCCCGCCGGGCGCGTCGACGGCTACATCGTGATGGCCACTACGCGCGGGACGATCAAGCGCACCCCGCTCTACGACTTCCGCAACGTGCGCCGCTCCGGACTCATCGCCATCGGGCTCGCCGACGACGACGAGCTGGCCTGGGTGCACCTCAGCGCGGGCGACGAGGACGTGATGCTCGTCACCACCGACGGCCGCGCCATCCGCTTCCAGCAGGAGGACGTGCGCTCGATGGGCCGGCCCGCCGCGGGCGTGCGCGGTATCCGGTTGCACAGCGACGACCGCGTCGTGGCGATGGGCCTCGTGTGCGAGCAGGGCGACCTGCTCGTGGTGACCGAGGAGGGGTATGGCAAGCGTACAGCCCTGGCAGAATACCCGACACATGGGCGCGGCGGCGGCGGTGTCGCGACGATCCGGCCAGGCGACCGGATCGGCCCTATCGTGGCCGCGGCGGTCACGCACGACTCGATCGGCGAGATGATCTTGATGTCCGGGGGCGGCAAGATCATCCGCCAACCCATAGACACGGTGCCACGGCTCGGACGCGCCACGCAGGGGGTGCGCCTGATGCGCCTCAACGAGGGCGACAGTGTCGTGTCGATGGCTTTCCTCCGCGACGGCGAGGAAGAAGCGGGCGTCGCCGGTGAGGGTGGTGACACAGGCGCCACGGCCGATACAGATGACACAGACGACACTCCCGAGGCCGGTGCGCGGCTCGCCGGGGCTGGCGTGGCGCCCGACAACGCGGATGCGGGCGCGTCCGACAGCGACGCGCCAGGCGCGTCGAATGAAGACGAAGACTAAGACGGCCGCCCAGAGGGGGACGGGAGAACTTTTACCGTGATGGATATGACCAACGAGATGCAGCAGCAGATGTCGATGCGTATCTCCCCGCGTCTCATTCAAGCGAACCACGTGTTGGAGCTCTCCTCCATGGAGCTCCAGGAATACATGCAGCACGAGCTGCAAGACAACCCGGCGCTCGACATGACAGACGCCGCGCATTGTCCGCAGTGTGGCGCCCCCATGGTCGACGCGGTCTGCCACGTCTGTGCGCGGGCGCAGAACCCAACCGGCCCCGACGCGACCTCCTTCGACTCCTCCGAGAGCTACATGGACATGGGGACGTACAACAGCGCCGCCTCGCGCGACGACGAGTTCGACCCGCTCTCTCTCGTCGCGGCGCAGATGACGCTCTCCGAACGCCTGCTGGCCGACCTGGCCCCGGCGCTCACAACTCTGCTGCAGATGACCATCGCCGAGTACCTCGTCAACAGCCTCGATGACAGCGGCTACCTGCAGGCGTCGATCGCCGAGGTGGCCGGCGTGCTCGGCGTCTCTGCCGACGAGGTGCAGGAAGTGCTGTCGCGGCTGCAGGCGCTCGAGCCGGTCGGCATCGGCGCGCGCGACCTGCGGGAGTGCCTGCTGATCCAGCTTGCCTACCTGGACAGCCAGGGCCACGGCAACCCCACGGCCAAGAACATGGTGCGCGACTACTTCGGCGAGCTCGGCGAGCACAAGTACGGTCGCATCGCCCACGCGCTCGGCGTGTCGCAGGACGAGGTCACCGAGTCCGCCCACTTCATCCGCGAGAAGCTCAACCCGTTCCCGGGGCAGCAGCACGGTACCCAGCACCGCTCCGCGCCGAACGAAGTCCCGCGCTACATGATGCCCGACGTGATCATCCGGCAGGGCGAGGACGGCCTCGAGGTCGACGTGGTGGAGTCGCGCCGCTTCGTCATGCGCATCACACCGTCGTACCAGGACATGTGGCGCGAGGTGCAGAACAAGCCCCTGGAATTCTCGGACAAGGACCGCGAGCATATCCGCCACTACATCTCGCGCGCCAAGATGTTCATGGCCAACCTCAACCAACGCCGCCAAACCATGCAGAAGATCGGCGGCTTCCTGGCCGAGCACCAGGAAGACTTCCTGTTGCAAGGCGTACGCTATCTAAAGCCCCTGACGCGCGCCATGGTTGCCCAGTACACGGGCATGCACGAGAGCACGGTGAGTCGCGCCACGGCCGGCAAATATGTGATGATCCCCTCGGGCAAGGTCATCCCTTTCAGCGACTTCTTCACCCCCGCGCTCAACGTCAAGGACGTGATCAAGGAGCTCATCGAGGGCGAGAAAGCGCCGCTGACCGACCAGGAGATCATGGAGCGTCTGGCCGAGCACGGTTACCACATCGCCCGCCGCACCGTCGCCAAGTACCGCGACCAGCTCGGCATCCTGCCCTCGTCGCTCAGAAGTTGAAGGCCTGCGACCGCCCTCGCCCGCACGCGGGACCTTTGAGGGCGGCGAACGACGGCGGCGAACGACGACTGCAGTCTAAACAGCACGACACCCCGCGGTTATCCTACAACCGCGGGGTGTCGTGCTATTCTGCACCGGGGCGCCCGTACTCTGCCCTGCGACTGCAGCCGCGGGCCTTAGACCTCGCGGATGACCGAGATCACCTTGCCCTGGATGCGCACGTCGCCCTCGTCGACCACGATGGGTAGCATCGTCGAGTTGGCCGGCTGCAGACGGATCAGGCCGCCCTTCTCGCGGTAGAAGCGTTTGAGCGTGGCCTCGCCCGCCTCGGTGCTGCCGTTAGTTAGCAGGGCCACCACCGTGTCCCCATTGTTCGCCGTGTCCTGCCTGCGGATTACGACGATGTCGTTGTCGTCGATCAAATCCTCGATCATCGACTTGCCGCGCACGCGCAGGGCGAAGACATCCTCGTCGCGCGGGAGCGTGCTCGTGATGTCCACGTATTCGTCGTGATCCTCGGTCGCTTCGATCGGCTGACCGGCGGCGATGCGGCCGCGCAACGGGATACGAAGCATCCGCGGCGCGTCGTCGCGCGCCATCGTCGTTTCGGCGTGCGCCAGCATGATGCCGCGGCTTTTCTTGGGGTCGTGCGTGATGGCGCCCTGCTCGCGCAGGATGCGCAGGTGATAGTCGATATGGCCGGTGCTCTTGCCGCCCAGGTACTCGCCGAGCTCCCGATTGGTCGGCGGGCGGCTGTTGCGCTCCGATAACTCCATGATGCCGTGCACGATACGCTGCCGCATCAGCTCGCCGGCTGCCCTCATCGAGACCTCCTCATAGCGTCTTGGCGGCCGCCTGCCCGACGCCCTAACGGGGGCGGACACGCCTGCACTATGTCACTATGCGCCTTGTGTCCCGCCCTAGTGTCACTAGAACAAGTGTTCAACGCCATAGTAGCACCGATGCGCGTCTACTGTCAAGGGTATTGTGGACCGCGGGTGGACCGCCCGTCCACACCCCGTCCACACCCCGTCCACACCCCGTCCACACCCCCGTTTCCAGCGGCGATGGAGTACTATGTAGGCAGCGTAGGCGGCGCCGCGACTATAATAGCGAGAAAGACTTTATGCCCACCAGCCCGATCTACGTGCTCGGCCACAAGAATCCTGACTCCGACGCCGTCTGCTCGGCGGTCGGTTACGCCGCGCTGATGCGCCTGCAGGGCCAGCCCGCCGCGGTCGCCGCCCGCCAGGGCGCGCTACGCCGCGAGACAGCCTATATCCTGGAGCGATTCGGCGTCCCCATCCCGCCGCTCATCACCGACGTGCGCCCCCGCGTGGCCGACATCATGACCAGCCCGGCCGTTTCCGTGCATCAGGACACCTCGCTCTACGAGGCCGGCCAGCTGATGCAAGAGCGCGGCGTGCGCGCCATGCCTGTCGTCGACGACGAGGGGCGCCTCAGCGGCGTCATCGGCACCGACGACCTCGCCCGCTCCTTCATCGCCGGCCTCGACCTCGACGAGCTCGACCGCGTGCACCTGAACCTCGACAACGTCGTGCGCGCGCTCGACGGCACGGTGCTCGTCGCCGCGCCCGAGCGCGCCCTGCGCGACCGCGTGATGGTCGGCGCTATGCGGATCGACTCCATGTTACATCGCATCGAGCCCGACATCTTGCTCGTGATGGGCGACCGCGTCGACGCGCAGCGCGCCGCCATCGAGTTCGGCGTCGGCGCCCTCGTCATCACAGGCGACCAGCCCGTCACGCGCGAGATCATCGACCTCGCGCGCGCGCGCCGCGTCACCGTCATCGCCGTCCCGCACCACACCTACACCACCGTGCGCCTGATCCACCTTAGCGCGGCCGCGCGCCACATTATGCGCACTGACGTCGGCGCCTGTCACCCCGACGACCTCGTGGACGACGTGCGCGAGACCCTGCAGGATGGCCCCACGCGCTCGCTCGTCGTAATCGACCGCGACCGCATCGTCGTGGGGCTGATCAGCCGCACCGGTCTGCTGCGCCCGGTGCGCCGCCAGGTCGTGCTGGTCGACCACAACGAGCGCGGGCAGGCCGTGGCCGGCATCGAGGAGGCCGAGGTGATCGGCGTGATCGACCACCACCGCGTGGCCGACTTCCAGACACGCACCCCGCCCTACATGCGCGTGGAGCCGCTCGGCTCGACCAGCACCATCGTGGCCAAGATCTTCGCCGAGGGGGACATCGAGATCCCTGAGCCGATCGCGGGCGCGCTGCTCTCGGGCATCCTGGCCGACACGCTGCTGTTCCGCGGCCCGACCACGACGCGCGAGGACCGCCGCGTCGCCGCCCTGCTGGCCGCGCGCGCGGGCGTCGCGATGGAGGAGCTCGGCGACCACATCCTCCGGCTCGCCTCCGACGTGTCCGACCGCACGGCCGAAGAGTTGCTGACGACCGACTTCAAGGAATTCACCATAGATGGCCTCGACCTCGGCATCGGCGTCATCGAGACGACCAGCGGCCCCGACGTGCTGGCCCGGCGCGACGAGTTGCTCTCGGCGATGACGCGGCTGCGCACGGAGCACGGCTACGCCAGCATGCTCTTCGCGGTGATCGACATCCTGCGCGAGCACACCACCGTGCTCGTCGTCGGACACGAGGCCGCTGTCGCCGCCACCTTCGACACCCCGCTCGAAGACGGGCACAGCATCCAGCTGCCGGGCATCCTCTCGCGCAAAAAGCACATCGTCCCCGCCCTCAGCGGCCTCAACGCCCAGCTTACCGCCTCCCGCTAAGCTAGAGTTTGGCGTGCGCCCTTTAACAGTATGAAAGATTGCTCCATTGAGGAGCCATCTCTGGACAACGAGATGAGGACGACGCAGCAGGCGTCGAGGGGCGGCACCCGTCGAGGTCTGAAG
>JAABUX010005249.1_pt1 | contig 15986 bp, 18 predicted proteins | sample 5561851 | NCBI WGS metagenome assembly JAABUX01 (sample SAMN10711883, study PRJNA513361) | rock metagenome | isolation source: Antarctica rocks | place: Antarctica: Victoria Land, Richard Nunatak red sandstone | collected 2016-01-03 | reverse complement strand
TCTCCTTTTCAAGATCTCAATGGATTTCAGTATCACGACAACTGGCTGCATAACCTGTTGATTGCTTCCTCCATGAATGGGCGCAGGCCAGGAAAATAGGTAGACCACAAAGTCCGCTAGAACCAGCCATGCCCGGCTTAGCTTGGCAGAGTACGAGAACGGTAATGTGCTTGCTGTTCATCTCTTTTTCATTCCTAGAATCGATATTGATTGTTTTTGGCTTATCCGCTTCAGGCTCTTGTGGGCTACTTGACTCGGGTGGGGTTTTCACACAGGTAGTTTCGGTGGCAAAGTCCTGGCTGGGTTTGGGCAGATACTCTCCATCTACATGAAATGAACCGGAGTCCAAGTGAATGCTAGGCAACTTTACTCCAAACTGCTTCGCTGTACCCATAACCACATTAGTGAACAGTTGGGTTACTCCTACTTGGTAGAATTTGTCCAAGGCTCGTCCCAAGCGGTCATCGTTTAAGTGTTCGGGTTGTACTCCCTCTCCAATCAGATGCTCAGTCGCTAAACACAGCATCTGGACTAACATAACGTCCGCCACCTGGAAAACCTTCAGCCAACAACCACTCGGAGTCAGGAGAGAGGAAGTCTTGGGCTGGGAATTGATACCAACGTCTGATGATTTCTACATTCTCGGACATAAGTAAGCCTCCTTATCAGGCTTTATAGTGATGACTTAGGCTGATTAGCATCTCGATAAATTTAATTGTCCAAAAAACCTGTAATTATGAGCTATTTCTCTATTTTTAATCGTTAAGCTCCGGCGGAAAATCAAGCACTAAACTTCTCATCATTGCCCAACAGTTGTGCTGCATAAACGCTTCCACACCGCCTAATCGAGATTTCCATTTAGGTATCATCATGCCATTACACTTTTGTATGATGGCATTGAAATAGACTTCGAATACCATCCAGTGATCTTCAGAGTTTACTTCCTGAGCAATATTAGAGAAACTAACTTGCTGGCGTGCTTTGAGGGCAGATGCCTTCAAGTCCAAAATAAACTCGCGCGCTATAGTGACATCTTTTCGTGTACCCAGACGGTTGACGTGACCACCAACAAAGATATCGAAGTCATAACTCAATGCTATGTCATGAGCCTCGATATATCCAGGAACATCATGAACGATCCCTCCCAAACCCTTAAATGGTATCCAACCCGGATAGATAATGTCTTTCAGCAAGAGGACTTTCTGTCGAGGTGCATAGATAAAGAGGTTGCCAGGCTCATGATTTGGACCATTGTAGTCTAGTATCAGGGTCTGTTCACCTGCTTTTAAAGTATAAGTCTTTGAGAACGTTACTGTCGGTACAGGACGTCTGGGATCTTGTCGTCGCGCTAGGGTTGCTGCTGTCTCCTCATGAGCGATGTATGTTGCAGTTTGAGAAAACATGTTTGCTGCAGCAGTATGGTCAGCATGGGAATGGCTATAGATCAGGTAGGTTACTGGCTTATCAGTTACCTCCCGGATAGCATTTCGGTAGTTCTGACCCATTGATACTGGAGCATCAACCGCAATCACGCCCTCATTATAGGTGAGAAACATAGTATTCCAAATACCATCACTAACCCAGTAAAGGCGATCGCGAATTTCTTCGACAAGGTAGCCTTTGTCAGGAGGGACAGCAGTAGCGCGAGCTGCATTAGGAATAGATACCACTGTAGTTGGCTGATTCGTGATTTTAGTGGCTGTTTCGCTTACTTCTGAAGTCATGTCACTCTCCTTATAGTTAGTTACCGACGCAGAATTGTTTTTGCCTTAAAAAGGCTAGTTCTTCACTTTTGAATCAAGCAATTCTAGTTTCAAACTTTTCTCCATCTCGGTGATTGCTAGCTGTAAAGAATTTACGTCTTCCACGTTTAATGTAATAGCGGAAGAGGTAACTTCCTGGATCAGTTTAGATAGTATTCTGCCGGGACCAATCTCAACAAAAACTTCAATTCCTTGTTGTTGTAAGTAACGGATTGAAGGCTCCCAGAGTACAGAAGAAGTAATTTGCTGCTCCAGCAATTTCATCCATTCAAGATAGTTAAAAACTGGCTCGGCTGTAACATTTGAGATTATAGGCACAGTTGCTTTATTGAACTGAACATTACGGAGTACATTAGCAAATTCTGTAGCAGCTTCCTGCATCAGAGGAGAATGAAATGCTCCTGAGACAGATAAAGGGACAGCTTTTATATTTCTTTCAGAAGCAATAAGAATAACAGACTCTATTGAGTCATCATCTCCAGAGACAACAATCTGATTAGGTGAATTTAAGTTTGCAGGTACTAATACGCCACCTGCTTTAACCGCTTCTCTACATAGCTCCTTTGTTTCCTCTAATGCGATCCCCATAAGGGCAACCATACTACCTCCCTGCATCTTTGACATCAAAGCACCTCTTTCTTGAATCAGACGCATAGCATCAGAGAAGGAGAGAACACCACCAGCAACTAACGCAGCATATTCTCCAGCACTATGACCGCACACAAATTCTGGTTGTACCGTGAAATGCTTTTGAAAGACAACGTAAGACACTATACTCGCTGCCAACAAACAGGGTTGAGTAATTGAGGTTTCCCCCAAATCATCCTCAAGACCAGAAAAAGAGAGTTGTCGGATGGGTAAACCCGTTACCTGTTCAGCAGACTTAAAAATTTCTGTAGCTGATGGAAATAGCTCAGCGAACTCCTGTCCCATCCCCACGTACTGGGCACCCTGTCCCGGAAAGACAACTGCATAACGAATCGGTTTTATTTCCTTCATGCTTTTCCTCTGCTTAATATAGCCTCTAGGACATAAGCGACTCCATCATGCTGATTAGAAAGAGTAACAAAATCAGCTAATTGCTTAACTTTGGTTACTGCATTTTCCATTGCAATACTTAATCCCGTACTTGCAAGCATTTCTATGTCATTGTAATTGTCGCCAAAGCTAATTATTTCTTCTGGACGCACTCCAAGTTGTTTTGCAACTTGTACGACAGCGTTACCCTTGGAAATATTAGGAGGGCGAAGTTGTAACCGCCAAACATCTTCTAACCAAGGAACCATTACATAACTGAAACTACTTGGAAATTGCTTGGATAGCGCTGCTAGTAAAGAGACAAGTACATCCCTTCTATCCATTATTAGAACTGTTGTAGGTTCCCCTTTAAGGTATCTAAAGGAGGAAACATAAGTAAGAGGCACCTCCAAATCTTGTGAATATTGCTCACTGTAAGGATTTGCTTTAACAAGATAGATGGTATCATCAAAATTGAAATGAACGATTATATCCTTTTCGTCCAACAATTTCAACAGGTTTGAGATTACAGTCTTAGGAATCGTTTCATGGTAATAAATCCTGCCAGTCCTCGCGCCCTTGACTAGTGCTCCATTGTGCGAGACCACCAATTCTGGTGTTCCTAACCTTTCTAAATGATTCTTGACTGCACTAGTCATGCGACCAGTTGCTAAAAGAACAATTAAGCCAGCTTCTGCCACCATCTTGACGGATGCAATTGTACGTTTAGTAAGTTGGTGGTCAGAACCTAATAGAGTCCCATCCATGTCAAAAGCTACCATTCTAAAGCTGCCAAGCTGCCTTTCACCTACCAATTGCTGTAGCTCAGTAAAACGTGGCTTGACCACATTATTCATGACTTCCCCCCTGAATTTAGCAACTGATAGGCATCTTGCACTGTTTTGATCTTGCCAACCTGTGAAGTAGAAACCTTCACACCAAACTTTTGGCGTATTAATAAAGCGATTTTGACAATGTCTACAGAGGTAATTCCAATATCTTTAACCCAAAGCGCAGAGGGACGAAGCAAATTTTGTTCTACTTGCAGTCGGTGTGCAGCTGCTTGGCAAAAATCCTCAAACGAAACTGTTTGCTTTTTAGCTAATCCTTCCATAAACCAGCTCCTTCTCCTCTTCTGTTTCTCTAAGTTATAGAAACTATTTGCTTGCTAGAGCAAATAGCTTGTCTCGATGATAAGGAAACGAATGATGAGCTCCTTCTATAACGACCAACTTTTTTTCTCCTGGCGTTCCTTGGGCAAAATCAATTAATTTTTCAACCTCTGTTATTGAAACTACTGAATCTTCTGTACCATGAATTACTAACAAAGGCTTGTGGATTTGATCCATCTCCTCAAACATGTCGAGGTTCGAAGATTCACTCAGAATCCTGGGGCCACATTGGAACAGCTGTCCACGATATATAAACTCAGCTTCACCTCCCTGCTGCAGAATTTGAAAAGCTTCTTCTCCGACTAATCCCAATAAAGCGTTTGCAAAATTAGCAAACGGTGCCCAAGCAACTACTTTGTGTACTCTTGGATCTCTAGAACCTGCACGGATAGCAGTAACTGCTCCTAAACATTGTCCAAAGACTCCTATTCTCTGTGAGTCTATGCCAACTTTAGTGGAAACTACATCGATTGCTGCTTGTAAATCTTCAAGCTCCGAAGCTATAGTCAGGTCTACAAATTTTCCCTCGCTATCACCACAACCGGCAAAATCAAAACGAAACACAGACAGATTATGTTCTACGGTGTATTGGGCAAAATCTACTAAAAAACGGCTCCTATCCCCCATTTTTGTTTCAACAAAACCGTGACATGCAATTATACAAGGTCTAGGTTCTTTACCAACACCATGATGCAAAACGCCCACAAGATTTTGATGCCGGTAATTTTTGAAGACAAATGCTTCTATCTTTGCCATAACTCTAATTCCTTTAATTATAACAATGTTTCAAGCCTAAAACTTTTGGCTAATTCGAGTCATAGAAACCAATTGACTGTTAGCTCGAAAAGTTCTTCTTGATGATAAGGAAACGAATGATGAGCTCCTTCTATAACGACCAACTTTTTTTCTCCTGGCGTTCCTTGGGCAAAATCAATTAATTTTTCAACCTCTGTTATTGAAACTACTGAATCTTCTGTACCATGAATTACTAACAAAGGCTTGTGGATTTGATCCATCTCCTCAAACATGTCGAGGTTCGAAGATTCACTCAGAATCCTGGGGCCACATTGGAACAGCTGTCCACGATATATAAACTCAGCTTCACCTCCCTGCTGCAGAATTTGAAAAGCTTCTTCTCCGACTAATCCCAATAAAGCGTTTGCAAAATTAGCAAACGGTGCCCAAGCAACTACTTTGTGTACTCTTGGATCTCTAGAACCTGCACGGATAGCAGTAACTGCTCCTAAACATTGTCCAAAGACTCCTATTCTCTGTGAGTCTATGCCAACTTTAGTGGAAACTACATCGATTGCTGCTTGTAAATCTTCAAGCTCCGAAGCTATAGTCAGGTCTACAAATTTTCCCTCGCTATCACCACAACCAGCAAAATCAAAACGAAACACAGACAGATTATGTTCTACAGCGTATTGGGCAAACTCTAGTATAAACCGCCTGCTACCTCCAGTTTTTGTACCAACAAAGCCATGGCATGCGATTAAACACGGTCCAGGTTTTCCCCCTTCTCCATAGTGTAAAACACCAACCAAATTTTGCTTTCTACTATTTTGAAATACAACTGCTTCCATCCTTGACATGCCATAACTCCTCTTTATGTAAACCAGATTCCGAACACTAAATTACTAGCTTATCTTTAAGCTAATTGATAACTTAGTTTGCTAGTTTCATTGCAACTGCAATTCCCAATGCATATTTTTTGTGATGACTAATACTTACTTCCATCTGATTGAAGCCAATTTGTCTCCAACAATGAAGTGCAGAGCCTTGCAAAAATACAATTGGCTTTCCAAAGCCATCGTGTAAGATCTCAATATCGACTAAGTCAATCTGCTCTATACCGCGTCCCAAGACCTTCATAATTGCTTCTTTACAAGCAAATTTCCCTGCTAATCGTTGCAGTCGATCAGGAAGGTCTGCTATGTTTCTCCATTCATGTTCTGTCAGCAAAATTCCAGTTGGTGCACTTGCCAATTCGCACATGTCGTCACTGTAAACAATATCGATTCCAGTTCTCAGGTGAGTGGCAGAAATACAAACTTTTTCTTCTATATTTTTCATAGCTAATTCTCCAAAGACTACATGTTTATTTAATAAATGAATCATCCCAATAGATCAGGCTAGCCGCGCAAGTAAGCCCAGCTCCGAACCCAACCATCATCACATAATCACCTGGTGCAATCCTCTCCTCTTCAACTGCATCAATCAAGGCGAGCGGAATCGAAGCAGCAGACGTATTACCATAATTTTCAATATTTATCATGAAACGCTCAAGCGGAAAATCTAAACATTCGGCTACTTCTTTAACTATGTGAATATTAGCCTGATGAGGAACAATAAGCTGAACTTTATCAAGGGATACACCTGCTTTTTCACAGGTTTCCAAAATGAGATCAACTACCATTGGCACCACAGCTTGAAACAGTTCCGAACCATTCATTTTGAGAAAATGTTGCCTATTTTGAATGGTTTTAACTGAAGCTGGAAGTGCAGTTCCACCAGCTGACACGTGTAATAGACTTTGCCCGGAACCGTCCGCGCGAAGAACACAACCTAAGAAGCGATTTTCTTGTCCTGCCTCAAGAAAAGCTGCTCCTGCCCCATCACCAAATAAGATACATGTAGAACGGTCTGACCAGTCTATAAATCTTGAAAAGACCTCTGCTCCTATAACCAACGCATTCATAGTTGCACCATTTTTGATGAATTGTGCCGCTATTTCCAAACCGTAGACAAAACCAGAGCAAGCTGCCGATATATCAAAAGCTGAAGCATTGACAGCTCCTATTTCATGCTGTACCTTACAAGCAACTGATGGAAACGGGCTGTCTGGCATCATCGTTGCAACTACAATCATTTCTACTTTCAACGGGTCGATGCCACGCTTGTTCAACACCTCTCTGGCAGCAGCTATTGCTAAAGTAGACGTACTTTCTTCAGGGGCAGCAATTCGGCGTTCGCTGATTCCAGTTCGCGTGCGAATCCACTCATCGGAGGTATTTACGATGCTAGCCATATCGTCATTTGTCATAATTTTTGCTGGTAAGTATCTTCCTAAGGCAGTCATTTTTACAGCCATTAAACATTCCTCCTACAGATGCTAGCAGTCACTGGGTTGAAGACGCCGTCGCCGGATCTCATTAGCAAAGGTGTGCCCGAACTTCTGGCACAATTGCTGAATAGTTTCATAGATTTTGCTCAGGCAAAGAAAAGGCCATCATCTCTTCGATATTTCGGTAACTCAAGGACAACCGGAAGTACATTGAGAAACAGTGGCTAATAACTTCAGCTGGGAAGCAGTAGCGGCGGTACAGGTTAGACGACGTGTTCATCGGTCAAGTATCCTAAAAACTCCTGTCTTGTTTCAGTGAGCCGTTAATCTGACAGTACCTAATACCCTTTGAGATGAAACCTTAACTGCAGGCTTACCATCTACTAAAGTCAGGAGAAGACAGCACGTAAGGATTCAGGTCTAAGACTTGACAAGGGGAGAATTTCCAGTAGCCTATCTATATGACCCCAGCCATTCCACCGCAACTACCAGACCCAGAGAAGCTTAAACAGTTGCCCAAGGAGGAACTGGTGACTATCATTCTGGAACAGCAGCGGGTGATCGAGCAACTGATGCAGGCAGTGAACCGCCTCCAGGTAAGCCTACATCAGGATAGCCAGACATCTTCCAAACCACCCTCAACTGACCTGCTCAAGAAACCCGAAAAACATAAAACATCACAGCCGCCTGAAACGGCAAAAGAAGAACCATTACGGAAGCCTGGTGGTCAACCCGGACATGAAGGAAAAACCCGAAAGGGCTTTAAGCGAATTGACCGCTACCAAATTCTACGACCCCAAGAATGTCCAGCCTGTGGTGGTCATGAGTTTGTCACCGAACCAGTCAGAGTGCAAGTGCAGCAAGTAGCACAACTGGTAGAGCACCCCATAGAGGTAGTGGAATATCAACAACACAGTTGTGAGTGTGTTCATTGCGGTGAGATTCACACTGCCTCCTGGCCAGAGACCATAGTACCAGGGCAAGACTTAGGCGTGAGTCTACAAGCGCTGATGGTATGGCTGGGCAACTATGGTCATCTGTCCTACGAGAAACAACAAGAACTGTTGTGCGAACTCGGCAACATTAACATCGGTGTGGGTACTCTGCAAGCCACCAATGCACGCATGGCTGCATCGGTTGAGGGTAGCGTCGAAGCATTACGGGAGTGGGTAAAGCAGCAACCGCAAGTGCATGTGGACGAATCGCCTTGGCCAGTGCTGGGGCTGAAAGAGTGGATGTGGGTAAGTGCAGGGCAAGAGTTCTGCCTATTCCATGCCGGTGATACCCGTTCGCGTGCTGAACTGGTCGAACAGTTAGGGGAAGAGTTTGACGGAGTTCTGTGTAGCGATGATTTCAGTGTCTACAATGGCTATGCGGTAACAGCGCAGCAGAAATGTTTGGCACATTTGAGGCGTCACTTCAAGAAAGTGGTTTCCTTGGGTCATGGCAACAACCCTGTATTAGGGCAAGCCTTCTTAGACTTGATTGATGAAGCTTTTGTTCAGCATCGACGTTGGCGGGAAACTCAGGATGCGATTACCTTATCTACTTGGGCTTCTGAGTTCAAGATCCGGATAACCCAGGCTGTTGAGCAGTGGATTGGTCAAGCCGGATACGACGCGCTTATGTTACTGCGATCGCTAAGAGATAAAGCCGAACAGTGGTGGTACTTCCTAGACCATCCAGAGGTGCCACCGGACAATAACCTAGCAGAGCGTTCGCTGCGTTTAGCTGTGACCAAGCGCAAAGTTAGTGGCGGTTCCCGTTCAATGGATCGCTTTGCTCAGACAGCAGACTTACTGAGTGTGGTGCAGACCTGTCGCCGACAGGGACGGTCAGCCATGCAGTTTTTTCAGTCAGCTCTGATGGCGAAGTCGGGGAGTGGGAAGTCTCAACCATCTCTATTGCCTCAACCGACTACCTGAATCCTTACGTTGGCTCAAAGATAATTGCATAGTTTGTGAAATGGCTGAGATTTGGATTCAGCATATTTTGTCAGGCAAAATCTTGACAATTAACTAATTTTTCTGGCTTTTTTAGGGAAATTTCTCCTGAATTAAGACTCTGATTGAGTGAAAACATTAGACAATTTAGTGATTAGGAAGAAGCCTCATCTCTCATGTTCTAAATTAGGTTTTGAATTCAGTTTGTGAGAAATGCGGGTTTACAGCGGATTTCAGCTTGATGAAGTACAGTGGCAGCCTGTGAACTCCGATACCCTGGCACAACCCGTGTACTCTGCTTACTTGAAATCTGCTGTAAGCCTCACCACTACTTCCATATCACTACCTATAAGTGTAAAGGGTCAAGGCTATGGCTAGAAAACGAATTGATTGGGAAACACTTGAGCCTGCACTCCGCAAGCGGAAGAAAGAAGAGCTGTTGAAGGTTCTTCGTGATGCATACCAGGCGCTGTCTGCCTCCGATGTTGTGTCCGTTTTCGGCGCGTATGTGGACTTCACGACGCTTGACTTACAGTCTCCCTCCAGAAAGAGCATGGCACAACATCGGCTGCTTGAAGCCGTACAGAGCTTCCACGCTAAGAGTCTGGCGGGTCAATACTACGAGTCCTTTCAGGTCAACTCCAAGAACTTCATGGAGAGGTCCGAGGGCACCGAGCTCTGGATCAGCGAGTGCAATCAGCTCTTTGACAAATGTGTTGAGTTCAGTGGTCAGGGACATCATGCGGAAGTTCATTCCGCCATGGACCTCCTGTTCGAGTTGCTGGCACAACTCGATACCGGCAGCGACGAGATCATTTTCTTTGCAGACGAGCCAGGCTCCTGGCAGGTCGGGATAAATGACAACAAAGTCCTGCCCGCCTATTTTACCAGCCTGGCTGCTGTAGCTGAGCCGGAAGATTACGCAGTAAGGGTTATGGAGGTCATCAAAGAACACGGTTCGTACGCCTCGGAAAAATTTTTCGAGGCTGCTCGAAAAGCTGCGAACGAAGCGCAGCGAAAAGCTCTTGCCAAGAAATGAGGTACATAGATGGGTATTTGGGTAAGAGATCTCTACCAATTTGCTTTGATACTGCTACAGATCCGATCCCCGTTCGCCCCCATCATTAGTGTGGGTTGGGGGGATCATCTGTTGCGAGCAAAAAACGAAATGGTAACAACGATCAATCTCCGGCATCTCTGCCAGAGCTAAAGTTCTCGTCATCCATTCTCCAAGAGGTCTCGGCGCGAGAGACCCAGATTTTTCGCGCCTGGGAAACGGGGATATTGGGAAAAAGAGCATGGAAACTCACAAAATAGCTCGTTCTTTCCCCTTGAAGGCTCAATTTGATCTTGCCGCTCAATATTTCACATCAACCTTTACACAAAAACCCACAACCAGTTGACTGCTGTTGCTATGTTCCATCCATTTAAGAACCGCTGTAAGTGTTGTAGGGTGTGGTGATTGAAGTGTTCAACTTCCATCGCTCATCTTCTTGTAAATCTTTGTCATCGAAATTGAAGTTAAAGCCGAGGGAAGAGATAAGATTGAACCTATGTGCCGATAATCTGTATCGAATCTATCAAATTTTCGCAAAAAGGATTGATTGTTATGGCTACAACATAGGGAACGTCACAACAGAGTGCTGACCACCAACAAGTGGCTGAACATCACCAGAAAGCTGCTGAGCATCACGAACACGCGGCAAAACATCATCGTGAGGCGGCTAAACAACACACGTCAGGTAATGATGAAAAGGGCAGTCATCACGCACATCTGGATCACGGACATCACCTTCACGCGACACATCATGCAGAAGAAGCAGCAAAGCACCATGCAACTAAACACGAGACTCAAGCATAATTTCACGAATCAGCAGGGGTAGTGAGAAACTCTCCTCTTGTAAGGTTAGTGGTACAGCTAAACTCAGCGGGATAGTCATCCAATCTTACTGGTTTTAACAAGACCGTAATTCATCAACTCCCGCTTCCTTAGGAAGAAAAAAATGGACAGCTTAAAAATCACTTTAGGCGACAATAAAAAGTACTCCGAGTACTCCATTCATGATATCAGCAACGTTAACTGGAAAGGTGACGACATCCAGGATTACTATAACGCTAAAGAGTTTTATGTCAAAACTAAAGATGGCGTTGACCACTATGTAGAACGTGATGAGCTTTCCGTACATGACGAAAAACTACTAGATCGGTGGGTCGGCCCGACCCCAATACTTTAGACCTCTTGCACGAATCAGCTAATCAGAGCTAGCTCAAAGTTGATGATGCCTGCGAGTAGGTAGTGATATGGAAGTAGTGGTGAGGCTCAAATCCCTTCCAGCTCTGCGTTGTAGCCATGAATGAAGTACCAAATCGCTCCAATGTGATTGTTCAGCTTTTTGGAGAATGATAGACTTTCTCTTACCAGTCGAGAAACCTGCTGTCTGAATGTATTATTTAACCGTTCAACATGATTAGTTAGACCCGTTTCCTTACCAACAGCTCGATGACGTTCAGGAGAAATAACTGTTTTGTAAGCTTGCCAAAAATCTGTATAAGCGAAGGCATATTGCTGATAAACTTCTGGTAAAGAAGCCCATAATTTACGAGCCGACTTTCGAGTTCTATCTCCCACAAAGCAACCGACAATTTTTCGAGAAACACGATTGATTGCTAGCCAGATATAAACCTCGTTTTTCTTGTTATCAACAAATGATCACATTTCGTCACATTCAATGGTCAACCTACCTGAAAAATTTTCTGAGACCCTTATCTGGCGAGGAGTACGAGCTAGCTTTTGATTTACATACTCCTGCAACCAAGACCAACTTACTTGAGTAACTCTAGCAATTCCTCGCAATGATATTCTCTCAAGTAAAAGCCGATCAATGAGCTGTTTTATTTCCTTTGAAACTATTGTTTTAGTAGGATTGAGAACAAATTGGCGACCACAGCTTTTACATTGATGCTTTGGCTTGCCATGGTGAGTCGAACCATTTTTGCTCAAATGCTCAGAACCACAGGTAGGACAGACTTGTTCTAGGAGTTCTTCACACTTTCTCTGGGATGATTTTACCGACTCTCGTGCTAATTTAGACAGTAGCAAAACGCATGAGGAAAGTAAGAATACCAAAATAGTTTTCATCAAAAATACTAATTTTTTGGTAATTATTTGAGGGTTAATTGTATTAGATAATATTATACGCGATCTTGACGGGGTAAGGGTTCTGTCTCACCACTACTTCCATATCACTACCAAACGCTCAATAACTGCAACTTTATACCAGATTGCTCAACTGCCTGTACACTCTTAGGTTTGAGCCACTCCAAAATTTTCTAGTTTAGTGGTCTAAGGAGAACAAGTTTTTTAAAGATTTCTGGATAACTATTGTAGTCTTGATATGCAACACCCGTGTAATATCTCTCACGTCACCCCCATTGAGTGTCATCTCCACTATATTGCTGCAGAACTAGTTGAATATGTTCTAGACCGAGTGCTTCACCTAAAAATTTTTACCCAACTCTTTGTACCGCGCTTCCAATTGTTTTGCAACACAACTGTGTTGAGCGTATACTAAACAATTTGAGTCTCTAAGGATAAGCAATGGTTCGTTCTCCCCTAATTGATCTAGTGCATCGCGCTTACAAAGTTGCCCATTTATCAAACAAAAGCGGACTTCCCCCAAATGAATTAATTGAGCGGCTCGATCAGAAAGTTTCTCGTCGCCGTTTACTATATGGAGGTTTAGCAGTAGCAAGCGCGATCACAGTTACCGCTTTAGACAGCTGGAAAGACTCTTCCGCTGCTATGGCGACCATTTCTCCAGTGCTGGTCGTTGGTGCCGGGATTGCCGGGTTGACTGCGGCTTATCGTCTCACCCAGACAGGAGTACCTGTTAGTATCATCGAGGCAAGAAATCATATAGGTGGACGAATCCAGAGCCTGTCAAATGCAGCAGGCACTTCTACCATAGTAGAACTTGGGGGAGAATTCATTGACTCGGATCATACAGCTATGCTCAACCTGGTCAATGAATTGGGGTTAAAGACTGGTGATCTTGTGGCATCAGCATCTGGTTTGGTGACAAATACTTGGTACTTTGAAGGACGCAGCGTTCCTCTGGCTGAAATTGTGACTGCTTTTAAGCCTTTAGCGCAGCAGATCGACAAAGACGTAGCAAGCACTGGCAACATCATAAGCTACAAGTCATATAATCAGGCAGCGCAGACACTAGACAATACCTCGATCTCCGATTATTTGAATCGCTACTGTCAAAATTCAACGCTGCAACAGTTAATTCGCATTGCTTATGTAGCAGAAAACGGTCGAGAAGTGGATGAGCAGTCTTGTCTGAACCTGCTGTTGCTGATTGGCACAGGTACCACCATAGATACATTCAGTATCTACGGGCAAAGCGATCAGCGCTACCAGGTTATTGGCGGCAATCAGCAAGTACCGCAGCGACTGGCAGAGCGGCTAGCAGGCCGTATTGAAACTGGAACTGTTCTGGAATCAATCAGAACTCTGCCCGATGGTCGTTATCGAGTGAGCCTCCGTGCTGACAATAGAACCTTTGACCGCACCTATGAACGCATCTTGCTGACCTTACCATTCAGCACTTTGAGGACAGTCCGGCTTGCCGTAGATCTGCCGCCTGTGAAACGACGCGCCATTAAGCAGTTAGGCTACGGCACAAACGCCAAATTAATTACGGCCTATCAGGAGCGGATTTGGCGCACTCACTATAGGTCAACAGCCTCTGTTTATAGCGACTTGGGGTTCCAAAATACCTGGGAGAGCACGCCCTTTGCTCCAGGCACCAGTGGTTTGGTCACAGACTTTACAGGCGGTCGTAAGGGTTTGTCACTGGGGAAAAACACTCCTGAGGCCCAAGCCCAAATTCTGCTACCGCAATTAAACAAGATTTTCCCTGGCATCAGTGCCCTACGGCAGGGAAGAGCAATCCGGGCTTACTGGCCTGGAGAAGTCTATACACGGGGTTCTTATTCTTGTTTGTTAGTAGGGCAATATACGACAATCGTTGGATCGCAAGCAGAACGAGTGGGCAATCTGTTTTTTGCAGGCGAACACTGTTCCCTCTCAGCGCCGGGTTACATGCAGGGCGGCTGTGAAACGGGTGAAGCTGCGGCCCAGGAAATTTTGCAAGACTTAGGTGTAGCGACCCGAACTTATAAACGCTTCGACCCAAAATTATCACATTTTTGAAACCACGTCATTTGGAAATGACAAGAGCATAGGACTCAAGGGTTGTTGTGAACTAAACGTTCCAAGATACCCAGAATCAGGATGAACAAAGGTGTATAGCCACAAACACTCGAATTGCCAGTTAACTGTGGCAATTGGTGTTTTCCACTAACTGAACAAGCTCCGGTGCAAAGAGCGCAATCAGACCCGTCCCCAGTTCCCTCTTGTCTCACTCGCTCATCCTCCCCAATTGATTGCTTGTCTACAGGAAGCAACATTGCTCAACGCTCTAGGCCCCCTCCCCAACTGCCACTTCCCCTGTGCATGCTCATACTTCCTCGATGCTCACCTGCTTAAGGGAAGCAACATCAGAAGCGCGATCGCACCCGTCACCCATTCTTGATCGCACTGCTTGTCTCGTATAGCCCGAGCTGCTACGGTGATTGAGCGATCGCCCTACTCTTCAAGAACCAAGCTTTAGCACCGCTGATAGTGCAGTGACGCCTAACGAGCCTGCAACCAATCCGTCAGATCTTGCATAGAGCCAAAATCGAGCAAAGCTTCACCCAATTCTTCCAGTTGTGCCAGGGGAAGTTGCTGGATGTGCGATCGCACTTCTGGGGAAAGCTGACCAACCCGACGAGCAAGCTGACGCAGAACAAGGCTTGCTCCTTCTTCTTGCATACCCTGTTCGCGACCCTCTTGATGACCCTCTTGATGACCCTCTTGATGACCCTCCTGACGTCCCTCTTCCCGTGCTTCTTGATAAACTCTTGTTTGTTTCAGTTCACTTAGCCCTAGCATGTCTTCTATCTCTTCTCGGTTGAGTTGGGGAAACTTGTAGACCATGATCGTTTGTATCAGTTCTATTATCCCCTGTCTGGAAAGACCAGCAACCGCTTCTTGCTGACTCTGCTCAATCAACTGCCTGGCTCGGTTAGCTGCTTGGGCTTCACTCTCCACCACTAACTGAACCAGCCCTAGTCCCAGTGATAGCTCTGCCACCGCTGCTAGGTCATCTAAATACATCCGCTGCACTTGAGGACTGTCTAACAACGCTCGATGCAAATTGGACTCATCCGGCTCTAGGCTGCGCCGAGGATAGATGACAACTGCTTGCCAATCTTGCGTTGTGGGATTTTGGTCCAGGTAGAGAAACAGCTCAGCAAAGAAGCGATGATACAGTAACTGGTCTTTCTGGAATTGGACTTCCACAAAGTAGACTGTTTGAGTTGAGGAATTGCTGCTAGGAACAAAGACACCATCAATCCGAAAATTTGGTTCTTTGACTTCGACTGAGCGGAACTCGTAGCTGCTAGCTTCTAGGGCATTGCGACCAATTAGCTCGAAGAAGATACCAGGAGAATTGTTAAAGAGTTCATAGAAAAGGCTGTCAGTTCGCACGACTTCAGGCTGAGGGGCGATAGATAGGGATGAGTTCTAGGCCAAAATATTGAGCTTTTTTCTGACTTTCTGGGCAAGTTGGGGATAACTTTTATTTATACTCCAAGGCAGCAATCTTCAGCGAACTTCAACGTTAAATTTGCCAATCTTCTTAGGCTTAGCTTCAGCTTTTAAAGCAGATGGTTTAGCTAGAGGATCTACGGGGTCTGATTTCTCTTCCGGCTTCATAACTAATTGGGCAGAAGCATCTTTTAGCGCAGTTTGAGACTTGGCCTCGACTTTAGGACTAGTGGAACCGGCTACCAACTTAAAGCGGGACAAAAAGAGTGGAAATCAGTAGGAGTTTTCGGTATCAACCCTGGTTTTGCCGTCAGCAAATGCCTCGGCTTGAGAGGAAAAGACCTGAGCCAAGCAAACGGG
>JAABUX010005248.1_pt1 | contig 15987 bp, 14 predicted proteins | sample 5561851 | NCBI WGS metagenome assembly JAABUX01 (sample SAMN10711883, study PRJNA513361) | rock metagenome | isolation source: Antarctica rocks | place: Antarctica: Victoria Land, Richard Nunatak red sandstone | collected 2016-01-03 | reverse complement strand
GGCTACACGTCACACGGCTACAAGCCAGCCGGCCCGAAAACCATCGCCCGGGGTCTCAGCCGTCTCGACACCTTCCTCAAAGGCTGGGACATGGCACTTCATTCCGTAGATGTGTGACGCCCGTAGGCTAGGCGGGAGATCGGGACGCAGACGTCGGTAGGCCAACCCTCTGCGCCAGGGTGCTGCCGCAAGAGGGCGAAATACGCATCATGTCGTGCCTGCCAGAGCCGGTCGCGTTCCTCTTGGCTTGCGAGCCATCGACCTATCGTCCCTTTGGAGTCGGCCGCGAGGGAGGAGACCTGTTCCGCGTACGCTGCCACGGTTGCCGAAGTGCCGTTCAGTTCCAGAAGCAGCGTCGGCGCAACGGTCAAATCGAGGTTCGAGTAGGCATTGACGGCCTGGATCGAGGCCGCGTCCATCAGTTCTGCCCGGGCAATCGGAATGCCGGCTTGGACAGCCGCAATCACCAGATCGACGGCGTGACGGATCGAGGGAAAGGTGCATGCACTGGCCAGAACCGTTTCCGGTATTCCTTGGAGTCGCACGGTGACCTCGGTGATGATCCCGAGGACGCCGCCAGCGCCCACGAACAATGCTGTTAAGTCGAGCCCCGCCGAGGACTTGCGTGCGCGGCGCGCGGTACGGATGTCCTCGCCGTTTGGCAAGACGACGCGCAGGGACAGCACGTTGTCACGCATCGTTCCGTAGCGGACGGCATTGGTGCCGGAGGCACGGGTTGAGGCCATGCCCGCGAGTGAAGCGTCCGCGCCCGGATCGATCGGGAAGAACAGGCCGGTATCGCGCAGATGACGGTTGAGCTGCTTGCGCGTGACGCCCGCTTCCACCGTCGCGTCCAGGTCCTCGGGGGAAACGCGGAGAATCCGGTTCATACGGCTCATATCGACGCAGATCCCACCCCGAACCGCCGAGATGTGGCCCTCGGCCGAGGTCCCGGTGCCGTAGGGGATGATAGAAACGCGGTGTGCCGCGGCAATCCCGACGATATGCTGAACTTCGGTCGTATCGAGCGGGTAGGCGACGGCCTGCGGCGGCCTCGCAGGCATAAAGGTCGTATCCTTGCCGTGATGGCCACAGACGGCGGCGGACGTCGTTATGCGGTCGCCCAGAAGCTCTGAAAGGCTGCCCAGGAAAGCGGTCGGGAGCGGTGCGATGTCGTTGATCATTGCGGGTCCTCCTTTCTGTCGGACTGGCGCCATCCCGGGTGGAGGGGAAGCGGTAGCGTGGAGCGCTTTGCGATTTCGGAGGACCTCCGGACGATGGCGGTGCACGCGTCTGCGCCATCAAAGGCCGTCTCCCATTCGGTTGAGGGCCGGGCCGCGATCGCGTCGGTGATCGCTGTGCGGAGCCGTGCATCGTCTTGGTCGTCCTCGACGCCGACGGTCCGGAGAAAGTTGCGCCAGAAGCGGTCTTCCAAGGCTGCGACCGCGAGGTGACGACCGTCTGCACATCGGTAGATGGCATACCGAGGCGATGCACCGGTGTAGAAGCGGCCATTAGGTGGCGAGGAAGGGCCTTCAGCCGCCGCCTCGGCAAAGGCGAACAGGTTGAAGATTGCCAAATTGTCGGTCATCGACACGTCGAGGTGGACGCCGGCGCCGGTGCGCTGGCGGTTTTGGAGCGCAAGAACGATATTGAGCGCCGCCGGCAAGACGCCGGCACCGATGTCGGCGACCAGGGTTGGCGGCAATGGAGGGTTGCCGTCCCCGTCGGTCACGGCATCCAATAGACCCGCCTGGGCCATGTAGGTCAGGTCGTGATCGGCACGAGCCGCTTTGTCGCCCGCCTGTCCGTGGCCGCTGATGGAGCAATAGATCAGGTCGGGCCGCTCATGCACCAGGTCGGGATAGGATAGACCAAAGCGGTGCAGGACGCCGGGCCTAAAACCTTCCACCACCACGTCGGCGATCCGAACCTGGTCCTGCACTCTCGCGCGATCGACCGGGTCATTCAGATCCGCAGTCATCGTTCGCTTTTCGGCTGCAAGCCAGGCGTGGGGAATGCTGATGCCGTCACGGAACGGCCCAACAGCGAGCATCGGGTCTCCTGCCGGCGGCAGTATGCGCGTCACCTCCGCACCGGCTTGTGCCAGCAGCAGCGTGGCCAACGGCCCTGGCAGGAGCAGCGTGAAATCCACGACGCGTATCCCGCTCAGGGGACGCACGGAGATACGGCCTTCGCGGCCGCGCGGTCCCGAACGAGGACACGGACAGCCTTGCTTTCGTAGCGGGGCAGCGTGCCCTCCTCATGACACTCGACCGTGCAACCGATTCCCAGACGAGCTCGTATTAGGTTGGTCACAGACTGCCGCAATTCTTCGGGCGTGGATGCGCAGGTGCGGCGGCGTTCTATCGCGATTGCGACGGCATCGAGGACGCTGCTGCTCCGGTCTATGTAGATCTGCCAGGCTTCCTTAACGGTTCCCTCGACCGAGGCGACGATGTCCTCGATCTGACTTGGGAACACCATCACGCCACGCACTTTCAGCATGTCGTCGGATCGGCCGATGATGCGCCCGATTCTTGGGAAGCCATGTCGGCCACACGCGCAGTCAAACGGGCGGTCCGATAGCCGGACCAGGTCGCGGGTCCGCCAACGCACGACGGGTGAGGCTTCCTTTTCGAGCGTCGTCACAACGATCTCTCCGACTTCGCCCGGTCCAACCGGCCGTAGCGTGATCGGATCGAGCACCTCGGTCAGCACGGTATCCTCGTTGATCAGGTGCATCTCGTCGTCCGCATGGCTGTGAGGGCACGAAATGCCGAGTATCGGGCCGCCCGCTTCGGTCGTGCCGTAAATATTGTGGGCCAGGAACCCGTCCGGCATCTCGGCCTCAAGCTGCGTGCGGAAGGCGGTGGAAACCGATTGTCCGCCGAACAGGCCCGTGCGCAAGCGCCAGTCGCGTCGCGGATTGATACCCCGGGTTCGCGCAATGCCCACCAGCGTCATCAGCCAGAGAGGGGACATGGTGCACGCGGTGTAGGCATGGTCGCGCAGCCACTCCACGACCAGCTCCCCCCGGCCCGGACCCACCCCAAAATTGACGGCACCGAACGGCTTCAGCGCGAGGTCCATCGCGACACCGCCGATCCAAAGACCGTAGCCGTAGCCTTGGTAGACGCGTTCGCCGGGACCCATCCCAACCGTGCGAAAAATGCGACCAAGCTGGCGCGGGATCAGGTCGTCGCAATCGCGATGGCTGAGTCCGAACAACACCGGCAGGCCCGTGGTGCCCGAAGTCGCGCAGAACCTGGCCACGTGGTCCGGCTGGACGGTCAGGAAGGGAAACGGATAGTGCTGGCGCAGGTCCGCCTTTTCGAGCATCGGTGCGTTTGCAAGCCCGTCCGAACCTGCCAGGTCGCGCGGATCCATGCCGGCCGACGCGAAGTGCGCACGCCACGACGCGTCGCCCTGGAGCCTGGCGCCGAGTGACGCGAGCTTGGCCTGTTGCATCGCCAACACGCCATCCCTGTCAGACGCTTCCGCAAGGTCCTGGCCCGTCACAGCTTCGCTCCGGTTCCAATCAGGGAGCAACTGCTAGCGTCTAGCGGACGGAAAGCCCGATTGGACGGTATTGTCCGGACCAGCTTGTAGAGGTCCCACTCGGAGATAGACTCGGCCGGGCGCTTGGCCTCGTAGAGATAGAGGTCGTGGAGCTTGCGGCCGTCCGCACGGATCGAGCCGGTGCCGAATAGTGGATCGCTGGTGGGCATCGCTTTCATTGCCTCCACCACGGCCCGGCCGTCGTCGGCATTGCCGACGTGATGAGCCGCCCGCAAATAGTGCAGTGCACCGGCGTAGACGCCGGCCTGAACCTGTGTCGGATACCGTCCGTTGTTGCGGGCGGCGAAGCGTCTGGACCAGACGCGGGTGTCTTCCGTTCTATCCCAGTAGAAGGCCGTGGTGAATTGAAGTCCCTGGGTGGCCCGGAGACCCAACGAGTGGATGTCCGTCAGGAAGACAACCAGCCCGGCGAGCTTTTGTCCCTTCGCCACGATTCCAAACTCGGCAGCTTGCTTCACGGCATTGGCGAAGTCCGAGCCACTCATCGAAAGCCCGACGATCTTGGCGCCCGACCCCTGGGCCTGAAGCAGGTTTGCCGCGTAGTCGGTGGTGCCGATCGGAGTGTAGCTGCTGCCAAGCACCTGTCCGCCAGCTGCGCGCACCACCGAGGAGACGGCTGCCTCCAGGCTCCGGCCGCCAGCGAAGTCAGAGGTGATAAAGAACCAACTGTCACCTCCGGCTTCGACCACCGCCCGTCCCGTGCCGTTGGCCAGGGCCCAGCTGTCGATCGTCCAGTGAACCGCGTTCGGCGAGCATGCCTTCCCGGTCAGATCGTCCACGACCGAGCCAGACACGACCAGGACCTTGTTGGCTTCGCGGACAACGGAGCTGACGGCCAGGGCCGCGGCGGAGTTCGGCACGTCGAATATGGCATTCACCCGTTCGCTGCTGACCCACCGGCGTGCAACGCCTGAGGCAATGTCCGCCTTGTTCTGGTGGTCGGCGCTGACCACGTCGACCGTCAGCCCCGGAAGGCTGGCCGTCGCATCCTCTGCCGCCATCTGTGCCGCCAGGACGGACCCGCTGCCAGACCAGTCTGCGAAACCGGTCGAAAGGTCCGTGAGGACGCCGATACGGATCCGGGCGGAGTCTGACGCCGTTTGCGTCTGCGCCAGGGCAGGCGTCGCCACAGACAAAAGCAGCAACGACTTCAAGGCGCGACGACGTGTGTGCATTTCGTTTCCCTGCTTGTTCCGGACCTTGTATCGGTCCTGCTTAAAATAATTAGTTCGAACGAACGGTCTTTTAACAGCAGCTACCTCGACTGCTTGCTGATCAGGTCAGACCGTGGACGCTGTGCCGAAGATTGCGGTGGAGGCACTCGACATGTAGCCACCTGGCGCATGGGCGAGAGCGATCTGAGCATCGGCGACTTGCCGTGCCCCGAGGCCGCCCCGTAACTGGCGGACGCTCTCGATGATCGTGAAGATGCCGTACATGCCCGGATGGCAGTAGGACAGGCCACCACCATTCGTGTTCACAGGCAGTCGCCCGCCCGGCGACAGCGCGCCGCCGCTCACGAACGCGCCACCCTCGCCTTTGGAGCAGAAGCCCAGGTCTTCCAAGAAGATGATGGGATTGATTGTGAAGGCATCATAGAGCTGGAGCACGTCTACGTCGGCGGGTTTGAGCTCAGCCGCGGAGAAGGCGCGCTGTCCGGACTCGCGGGCTGCCGTGGTTGTCAGGTCCGGCATCTGCGCGATGCTCCGGTGACTGGCAGCCTCACCGACGCCAAGGACATAGATCGGGGAGTTGCGCGACGATCGTGCCCGGTCGGCCGAAGCCACGACCACCGCGCCCGCACCGTCGGTCACGAGGCAGCAATCCCGCACTCCGAACGGCTCCGCGACCCTCCGGGCCGCCAGCACATCTGCGATGGTCAACGGATCGGTCGCCTCGGCGCCCGGGGTCAGCCGTGCCCATGCGCGCGCAGCGACCGCAACCTCCGCCAGGTGTTCGCTCGTCGTACCGAACTCGTGCATGTGCCGATTCGCGATCAGGGCATAGGCCGCCGCCGGTCCGGGGACGTGATACGGCGCCTCGTAAGGGTTCGGCTCAGAGTGGCTCACGAACCTCTTGCCGCCGGACCGTTGCGTACTGCCGTAGGCAATCAGCGCGACGCTGCACAACCCCGCATGGATCGCGGCCTGCGCGTGGTTGAGATGCGCGATGAACGCGCCACCGCCTACCTGCGTGCTGTCCGTGTAGCGCGGCTGCAGCCCGAGATATTCGCACAGGCTAAGCGTCGGCATGAACGTCTGAAGGCCAGCGGCAAAGACGCCGTCGACGTCCGCAAGGGTTAGCCTGGCATCCCCCAGGGCCTTGCAGGACGCGAGCGCCATCCCGTCGATGGGCGTCGTGCCTTCGGGAAAGCCGTCGATCCCTGCTTCACCGATGCCGACGATCGCCGTTGCGCCACGGAGCACGGCGCTCATCGTGGGCTACCATCAAGCTCGAAGACGGGATGAGCGCCGTCGGTTCCATGTTCCATCCGCATGCGGACCCTCGCGCCAATCCGCACCTCGCCGGGCGGGATGCCGAGGACGGTTGCAAGCATTCGAAAACCCTCGTCGAGGTCGACCAACGCAAGCGCCCTTGTGCCATCCCGGCCGTGCAGCACCGTGACGGCATGGACGGCGCCGACGCCCTTGGAGGTTTCCCAGACAAGGTCGAGCGAACCGGTTCGCGGCGCGACGAGCCTTGGCGGGAAAATCGCGGCGCCAGTGATCGGGTCGCGCTGGAAGGCAAGAACCCCGGCATTCGCGGCGTCCTCAAACCTCCGACGCGGTGAGAGGTCAGCGTCCGGCATGCTGATACTTGCGACGATCATGGTCCGGAAAGACCGGAGCGGACCGCGCCGGGCCTCCCCCGGCCGGCGTTAGGCGCGCGCGAGCTTGTGGGGCGCGCTGGCTCCGGCCGCTTCGGGCCGGGGCAGGAACCCATGCAGGAAAAGATCGGCCATGTGACGCGCCAGGTCCGGTGGGGACAACGAACCGGCCGAGTCGTACCACGTATAGGTCCAATTCATCAGCCCATACAGCATCATCGCGTAGGGCTTGCGCAACGTAGCCTTGCGCATCGCGTCCGGGTTCACCGCGGTGAGGAGCGTGACCGCGAGGTCCACCAATCGGCGTTCGAGACGGCGGACCTCGGTCTGTTCCGTCTCGCTCAGATGACCGGTGTCGTTGATGAGAACCGCGTGCTTCGCCTGTGCCGTCGCATAGTCCTGAAGCAGCGATCCCAAGAAGGCGCGAAAGCGCTCGACAGGATCCGAGTAGCCCTCGATTGCCCGGATTGCGCCGGCAAGGACTTGCTCGACGTGGGTGGTCAGGATGGCGTGAAGGATCGCCTCCTTGTTCCGGTGATAGTGATAGATCGCGCTCTTGGACATGCCCGTCGCTGCGGAGATGTCGTTGATCGAGGCGGTGGCGAAGCCCTTCTCGGCGAACACCTCGGCTGCCTTGTCGAGGATCAATTGCTGCTTGTCCTCGTAGTCGTCCGCGCGTGTACGAGCCAAGGGTCCCCTGCCATTCGACGTTCGAGCATGCCGACTCGGCAATTCGCCGGACGAGCGTTCTAGTCATTGCCGTGTGGCCGGGGCGGGCGCAAGTCATTCGGCGGCAATCTCCAGACTTTTGGTTGTGCTCGCAGGGGGTGCTTGGCGAAGCAGCCCGAGCAGCCGCGACAGCTCGCGCTGGGCACGCTCGACGTTGGCCGCCTTCACATGACCGAAGCCGCGCATCGCCTCGGGCATGGCCGCGATCTCCATGGCAAGCGCGTGGTTGGCGGGTGTCAGCAACCCGACTACCTCCTCCATCGTCGCCCGATACTCGTCGACCAGCGCGCGCTCCATACGCCGTTCGGCCGTCCAGCCAAACGGATCGAGCGCGGTCCCACGCAGGAATTTTACTTGGGAGAGTACCCGGAATGCGCCGAACACCCACGGCCCGAAGGCTCGCTTGCGTAGATGACCGGTAACGGGGTCGCGCTTGCTGAGCAGCGGCGGCGCGAGATGCAGCTTCAGCCGGTAGTCTCCGTCGAACGTCGCGGCAAGGCTGGCGCGGTATGACGGCAGGCTGTAGAGCCGCGCGACCTCATATTCGTCCTTGTAGGCCATCACACGATACAGGGCGCGGGCCACGGCATGCGCGAGGCCGGTTTGTCCAGGGGTTTGCTTAGCCTCCGCCGCGGCCACCCGACGGACAAAGCTGCCATAGCGCCGGGCGTAGCCGGCGGACTGATAGCCGACCAGGTCCGTCTCCCTGGCCACGATCTCGTCGTCCAGCACCGCCGGTTTCGAGACGTCCCGTTCCAACCCTGCCAGACGTAGTGTGGCCGCCAAGTCGGCCGCGGCGTGGCGTCCCCAGGCAAAGGTCGACTTGTTAGCGGCCACGGCCACCCCGTTCAGTTCAATCGCCCGCATCAGGGCGTCAATGGACAATGGAATGAGGCTGTTCTGGAATGCGTAGCCCAACAGGAACAGGTTGGTCCCGATAGCGTCGCCGGTCAGCCTGGTAGCCATACTGGTGGCGTCCAGCACGTCGCACAGGGCAGGGCCAGCCGCGTCCTCAAGCACGTCAAGCAGCGCGGATGTCGGTTGGGCCAAGTCCGGATTTCTGGTGAACTCACCGGTTATCGTCTCGTGCGTGTTCGCCAATACTCGCGTCGCCCCATGCTGAATTCGCCGCACGGCATCCGGTGTGGTCGCGACGACCAAGTCGCAGCCGAGCAACAGGTCTGCAAAGGCGGTCGGCACGCGCACAGAGGGAAAAGCGGTGCAGGCCGGGCCGAGCCGTATATGGGTGACGACCGCGCCACCCTTCTGGGCCATCCCCATCTGATCCAAGACCGCACAGCTTCGACCCTCTAGATGTGCCGCCATCCCAATCAGGGCGCCGATCGTCACCACGCCGGTCCCGCCGACTCCTGCGACAAACATGTTCCAAGGGCGGTCGAGCGCCGGGATAATAGGGTCCGGCACCGGCGGCGGCGACGGCAGCTTTGGCCGGCGCAATTGCCCGCCATGGACGGTCACAAAGCTCGGACAGAACCCGTCCACGCACGACAGATCCTTGTTGCAGGACGACTGGTCAATCTGCCGCTTGCGGCCCCACTCCGTATCGAACGGAACGACCGACAGGCAGTTGGACGCGCGGCTGCAGTCGCCGCAGCCCTCGCAAACACGGTCGTTGATGAACGCGCGCCTGGGCGGGTCGGGCAGTTCCTTGCGCTTGCGCCGGCGCCGCTTTTCTGCCGCACAGGTCTGGTCGTAGATCAGGGCGGTCACGCCCGGCTGTTCGCGCAGCGTTCGCTGAACGCTATCGAGTTGCTTCCTGTCGTGAAGTCCCACCCCGTCGGGCAGCGCCATTTCGCCCGTGAAGCGCTCGGGCTCCTCCGCGACGACGTGAACCCCCTTCACGCCCTCGGCCAGAAGTTGCCGGGCCAGCATCGGCACGGTGAGCTGCCCATCTACCGGTTGGCCGCCCGTCATGGCCACCGCATCGTTGAACAGAAGCTTGTAGGTGACGTTCACGCCGGCCGCGATGCAGGCGCGGACGGCGAGCGAACCCGAGTGGAAGTAGGTGCCTTCGCCAAGGTTTACGAAGACATGCGGCCGGTTGGTGAACGGCGCCTGTCCGATCCAGGTCGCGCCCTCGCCGCCCATGTGCGAGAAGGTCTCCGTCGAACGGTCCATCGACGTCGCCATGTAATGGCAGCCCACGCCGGCGATGGCGCGGCTGCCATCGGGCACCTTGGTCGAAGTGTTGTGCGGGCAGCCGGAGCAAAAATAGGGTGGCCTGGCGACGGACGGCCGCGGACGGGCGAGCGGACGGCCCTGTGCGTCCAGCGCTGCGAGCCGTGCCTGAACGGCGTCCACGCCCAAGCCGGTCAGATGCGGACCAAGCGCCTGGGCGACGTCGTCGGGCGTGATCTCGCCGATCCAGGGGAATTGCGGGCGCCCCGACCGGTCCAGCTTCCCCGTGACGACGGGGGGCCTGGAGCTGCCGTACAGGATTTCTTTAATCTGCCCCTCAAGGAGCGGCCGCTTCTCCTCTACGACCATGATCTGGTCGAGGCCCTCGGCGAAGCGCGTCACCGTCTCAGGGTCGAGCGGCCACGGCATGCCCACCTTCAGGATCCGCAGGCCCGCTGCAGCCGCCTGTCGCTCGTCGATTTGAAGGTCGAGCAGCGCCTGGCGAACGTCACCGTAGGCCTTGCCGGCCGCGACAATCCCCATGCGCGCGCTGTCCCCCGCGTCCAGCACCGTCCGGTCAATGCCGTTTACGCGCGCGAACGCGTGGACCAGGCCGAGCTTGTGTCCGACCGTGCGCGCCTCCCAGGCCGGCCACGGATCGGGCCAGCGGAAGTGCACGCCGCCCCCGGGCGGTACCCCGGTTGGCTGCACAATCTGCAACGCGTGCATGTCGGTCGTCATCGACATTGAGCAGTCCAGGTTTTCCGCCAGTGTCTTGAGGCCGACCCATGCACCGGTCGCCCGCGACATCGCCCAGCCAAGCAGCCCGAAGTCGATGATCTCGGCGACATCAGCCGGATAGAGAACGGGCATGAGAAGGTCGGCGAAGGTCGGCTCGGACGCGTAGGGGTGGGTCGACGATTTCTGGGCATGGTCGTCGCCCACCACGGCCAGCACACCTCCGTGCGGGGAGGTGCCGGCGCCGTGGGCATGGCGCATCACGTCGCCGCAGCGATCGAGCCCGGCGCCCTTGCCATACCACATGCCGAAGACGCCATCGTAGCGGCTTTCCGACCCATGGTATTCGTTCATCTGGCTGCCCCAGACCGCTGTGGCAGCCAGGTCTTCGTTGATGCCGGGCCAGAAGTGAATGTGCTCGCGCGACAGGTGATCTTTTGCTCGCCAGAGCTCGCGGTCGAATCCGCCGAGCGGCGACCCGCGATAGCCTGACACGAAACCGGCCGTGTTCACTCCCGCTGCCTCGTCCCGAATCCGTTGCGCAAGGAGCAGCCTCACAAGCGCCTGCGTTCCATTCAAGTAGATGCGGCCGGCCTGCTTGCTGTAGCGGTCGTCGAGCTCGGCCGGCAGGAGCGTTGTCGCCAATGCCATCAACAGTCGATCCTTCTGTTCATCGCCGGGATGGCTGCAGCATATGCGGGCCGACCGCGGCCACATCCGCACAGCCTGCCAAAGTCATCGTCGTCTCGAGCTCGGACCTGAACAATTCCAGCACGCGCCCGACGCCAGCCTCCCCGCCCGCAGCGAGTCCCATCGCAGCGGCGCGTCCCAGCACGACGACATCGGCGCCGAGCGACAGGGCCTTCAGCACGTCGGTTGCGCGCCGTACGCCGCCATCGATGGCAATAGCCATGCTACGACCGACCGCCTCACGCACTTCTGCCACTTGGTCGAGTGCAGCCGGCGCGCCATCGAGCTGCCGCCCGCCGTGGTTCGAAACCACGACACCAGCCGCTCCAGCGTCCCGCGCCGCGACCGCGTCCTCGGCCGTCAGGATGCCTTTTACGATGAAGGGCAGGCGGCTCCGGGCGCACAGGTCTGCCAATTTGTGCCAGGACCACGGCGCCTCGCCGCGAGGCACGAGGTGGCCGAAGATATCCCACGGGCTGACCCCGTCTCTGTCGCGGTAGTTTCCGGCGACGACCCCGGCATCCGGCATGAAGCCGCTTCGCATGAGGTGCTCGCGCCAGCCTGCGGTCGGACAATCCGCAGTGATGCAGACGGCGTCATATCCGGCATCCTCCGCACGGCGCAACATTGTCAGGAAGTTATCGGCCGGCCCAGCGGGATGGAGCTGGACAAAGCGCGCTGCCGAAGGCGCTGCGGCTGCCACTTCTTCCATGGAGAACGAACAGGCCTCCGGCACGATGGACGCGGTGCCGAACCGCGCATTGGCGCGCGCGACCGCACGGTGCCCCTCTGGATCGAACAATCCATCGGAGCCAAACGGCGCCGTCAGCAAAGGCATGGCGAGCGGAACGCCCAGGAAGGTCGTCGAGAGGTTCGGCGCTTCCATGCCGGTCAATACGCGGGGCCGGAACCGCCACCGGGCGAAGGCGGCTCGATTGTCGTCCAACGTCTCGTGCTGTCCGGCCCCGCCATCAAGGTAGTCCCAAACGGGCTTCTCAAGCACGGCCCGGGCTTTCGAATAGACGTCGTCGAGCGTCGGGAAGGCTGTGGCGCCCAGATCTGACCAGCCGTAGGCTTTCGTTGACGGACGAGTGGAGTCCGTCACGAGCGGCAGGTCATTGGGCATGGGAGAGCTCGGCCTCCAGCTCGCGTTCGAGCGCATTCGGGATGAGTTCGGGCACCATCTGGCGCCACCGGTGGATGAGAACGCTCCCGAACAGGCCGCCTACCGTGTATGGTTCCTGCGCCAGGAAAGCCTCAACGTCCGACTTCGTCGCGAAGTCCAGCGCCATGACGCTGCCGACCGGAGTGTCAGACTCGTCCAACAACGGACCGCCGGTCAGTACACAGGCGCGATGCTCGATCATGTATAGCAGATGTCTCGCCCGGAGACGTCGCCGTAGCTCGGGCCTATCGGGCGCATCTAGACATGTGACAACGTACGGCATGAACCCTCCCCAGCGATTAATTATTAGTCCGTACGGACAGACTGTTTATTAACGACGTCCGTGTCAATCCCTTTTTCGCTCGCCCTCATGAAACTCACGGGATCGAAGCCGGGGCAGGAAACCTGCGAACGCAAGGGAAGGTGACCGCGCTCGAAAAGCCGCTTCGCCGCCATGAAAGTGCGCGCGTCGTTGAGCGAATCGACGGCCAATAATCTGTCCTCCCGGAAGTACCAATGGCTATGACCGCGGCCGTCCGCCCGCATAAGAACGCGGTCGTAACCGCGATTCAGTCCGGCGATCTGCAGCTTCACGTCATACTGGTCCGACCAGAACCACGGCACGGGTGCGTAGGGCCGGGCGTCGCAAACCATGTCATCGGCCACGGTCTCTGCTTGCTCGATGGCGTTCTGGACGTTTTCCAGCCGGGTCGCCTGCCCGTGCAGAGGAAAGTTCGCGCAGTCGCCCGCTGCCCAAATATCAGTGGCGGAGGTCCGGCCATATGCGTCGACGACGATGCCATCGGCGCAGACGATGCCCGCGCGCTCAGCCAGAGACGTGCGGGGCTGGACCCCGATCCCAAGCAAGGCGAGGTCGCAGCGAATCACCGCGCCGCTGTCCAGCTCAACGCCACAGAGCTCACCGTCGCCAAGCGCGCGCACGATTCGGGAGCCTGCGACAATCCGTACGCCGTGTTGCTCATGGAGCGCGCGAAGGTACTCCGCAGTTTGGACGCAAACCGCTCGTTCCAGGATCCGCCCAGCCTGCTCGACCACGGTCACATGGAGTCCGGCCTTCGAAGCGACGGCTGCAGCTTCCAGCCCGATAAAACCCCCGCCTACAACCAGCAGGCGCCGCCCGGCGACGAAGGATTGCCGCAGCGCATCGACGTCGGCGATCCGGCGCACCTCATGGATGCCGCGCAGTCCGGCAAGGACGGCTGGCTTTGGGCGGGGCGCCGCGCCTGTCACGATGGCCAGTTTGGTCCATACCACCTGCTCGGTCCCGACCTGCAGCAGGCGCCCGATCGGATCGATCACCGTGACCGCCTCCGCCAGGCACAGACGCACGCTTTGATCGCGCCAGTGTCCGGCAGGCCGCAGATACAGCCGCTCGGCCGACCAGGCCCCGCTGAGATACGCCTTGGAGAGAGGCGGCCGCTGATAAGGCGGGTCTGGTTCGTCCCCGAATAAGGTGATCGCACCGTCATATCCCCTCGACCGAAGGCGCAGCGCGAGAGCCGCTCCGGCCTGCCCCGCTCCGACGATCGCAACGTGCCCGCCCATCTTGCCGCCCTTTCAATTGAAAGTCCGTGCGTTCGAATTATTATGGTGTACGAGGGTGACTTGCAAGGAGACGAAACGGTCATGGTCGAGAACACGGGCGGCACCGAGGCGGCGCAAGTCCGGGATCGGGTCGCCCGTCGGATAGGGGCTGCCGTGGGTGCCTGGGCGGCCGGGATGACGCTCGAACAAATCCGGCAAGCCTACGACGCCCTTGTCGCAGCACCGCTGGGGGTGCGACCGAGTCCAGTCGCGATCGGCGCAATGCAGGCGGCCTGGATTTCTGCGCCGCACGCGGTGCCGGTCCGTGCCGCGCTGTATTGCCACGGTGGCGGCTACCAGATCGGATCCATCCAGTCTCACCTCAACCTGATGGCCCGGCTTGCGGCGGCCGGCCAAGCCCGGGTGCTGGCATTCGAGTATCGCCGGGCGCCTGAGCATCGCTATCCCTGCGCAAGCGATGATGCCTTGTCAGCGTATCGCTGGCTGCTGGATCGTCATGGAGCTCCCGCCGCGATCCTGGGCGATTCCGCCGGTGCTGCCCTCGCGGTGGCCACCGCGCTCCAGGCTCGTGATCTTGGACTGGCCCTGCCGAGCTGCCTCGTCCTCCTCTCGCCGTGGCTCGATCTCACGATGCGGGGGGCAAGCTACAGCTCGCGCGCCGATCGCGACGTCTTCTCGAAGCCGGCCCAGCTGCGGGCCATGGTCCGTGCCTATCTCGGCAGAGGCGGCGATCCGCTGATACCGCTGGGATCGCCGGTCGAAGCAGATCTCACCGGGTTGCCACCCATGCTGCTGCAGGCGGGCGACGACGACATCACCCTCGACGACTCCGCTCTGTTCGTAGAGCGCGCACGCGCGCAAGGGTGCGACGCCGAGATGACGGTCTTCCCGGGCATGTTTCACCACTTCCCGATGTTCGACGAACTTCCCGAAAGCGCCCAGGCGGTCGCCCAGGCCGTATCGTTCATCGAGCGGCATGCCGGATCGGCGGAAATCAGCCCTGGACATCCGCGACCATGACGACAAGCCCGTCGAGCTCCTCGGACAAGCTGATCTGGCACGATAGGCGTGAATTGGGACGGGGCTCTTTGGCGAATTCGATCATGTCGCGCTCCGGGGCCTCGGGTTCTCCTAGCCGGGTCATCCAGGCCGGATCGACATAGACATGACATGTCGCGCAGGAGCATGCGCCGCCGCATTCGGCGACGATGCCGGGCACGTTGTTGCGCAACGCCGCCTCCATCGCGCTCAGTCCGGCTTCAGCTGAGACCGAAACGCGTCGGCCGCCATGCACGATGTAGATGACCTGAACCGCCACCCGGCTTCTCCTCGTCAGCTTCCGCAGCCCATTCCGCCCGACACCCCGAGCGTCTCGCCAGTGATGAACCCGGCGTCGGGCGAGCAGAAGAACGCCACCGCGGCCGCCACCTCCTCCGGCGAACCAAGCCGGCCTAGCAGCGTGATTGCGGTCATGGACTCGAGCAGCCTGGCCCCATGTTCTACCAATGCGCGGTCCACCATCGGGGTGCGGATCGGGCCCGGCAGCACGGCGTTGGCGGTAATTCGGTAGCGCGCATTCTCACGGGCGATGGATCTCGTGAAGCCGATCAGCCCAGCTTTCGCCGCCGCGTAAACGGCGCCCCCCTTCGATCCCAGACGCCCAGCCTCGGACGAGACCGTCACGATCCGGCCATAGCGCGCCTGCTGCATCAATGGCAGCACCGCTTTGGTGAAGGCGAACGCCGTCTCCAGGTTGACCGCCAGAAGATGCCGCCATTCGCTAGGGCCGGTCTCGGTGAAGAAGGCGTGTTGATCCGCGCCGACGTTGTTGACCAGGACGGCAAAGCCATCTTGTGCCGCAAAGAGGCCGGCGACCGCCGCATCGTCGGTGGCATCGAGGTGAACGAAGCTCGACCCGGTCGCTCGCTCAAGGGCCGTGCCCCTAGTGCTGTCGACGTCGCAGAAGGTGACCGCCATCCCGTCGGAGACAAGCCTGTGCACGATGGCTGCACCAATGCCGGACGCGCCGCCGGTAACCAGTGCACGGTGGCCCGGGGTCGTGGTCACGTGCCCCGGAAGACCGGTTTGCGCTTCTCAATGACCGCGGCCAGGCCCTCGCGGGAGTCGGCGGTCATCGACAGCTCGGAGACCGTGCGCGCCTCCTCCGGCAAGCAGGCTTCGACACCCAGTCCGATCCCGGACCAAAGGAGACGCTTGGCCGCGGCAAGCGCCTTCGGTGCACCGGTCGCGTAGAGGCGCGCCGTCCTTGCCGCCTCGGCCGCGAGCTCATCGTCCGCCACGACGCGGGTGACGAGGCCGATGCGCTCTGCCTCCGTACCTTCGACGATACGGTTCGACAACACGATGTCCATGGCGCGCCGGAACCCGACAAGCCTGGGCAAGATGACCGAGGCACCTCCGTCTGGGGCTACGGGGTTCGCATAAGTGCGAAACGACTTTCTCTCGGTTTTTAGCTGTGATTCTGTCGCCTCGAGCATTGGCAAGAGGTCGGCTTCATGGTGCAGGAAGATCTTGGTGGGTTCGGTGATGC
>JAABUX010005247.1_pt1 | contig 15988 bp, 14 predicted proteins | sample 5561851 | NCBI WGS metagenome assembly JAABUX01 (sample SAMN10711883, study PRJNA513361) | rock metagenome | isolation source: Antarctica rocks | place: Antarctica: Victoria Land, Richard Nunatak red sandstone | collected 2016-01-03 | reverse complement strand
CCGCCGCCCCAACTCGCCTTGATCATCAGCGGTACGCCGACCGCGCGCGCGACTGCGGCGGCCTCGTTCGCGTCGGCGGGCAACGCCGTGCTCGCCGGAATCACAGGGACGCCGGCCTCCGTTGCGAGCGCGCGCGCCGATACTTTGTTCCCGAAGCGACGCATCGTCTCCGACCGAGGACCCACGAAGATGATACCCGCGGCGCGCACGGCGTCCGCAAAGTCCGGATTTTCGGAGAGGAAACCGTAGCCCGGATGGATCGCGTCAACGTTCGCCTCGACCGCGATGCGCACGATATCGTCGATGTCCAAGTACGCTTGCACGGGCGAACGATCGGGACCGACGAGATAGGTTTCGTCGGCCTTGAAGCGATGCAGTGCGAAGCGATCCTCTTGGGAAAAGATGGCGACGGTCTGCAGTTCGAGTTCGGTCGCTGCCCGTAACACGCGGATCGCGATTTCGCCGCGGTTGGCCACGAGGAGACGACGGATGCGGCGAACGGGCTCTCTGGTCATCGCTTGCGCTCTTCAGAGCACCGCGCGCAAGAACCCGCCGGAGGCTGCGAGCAGCTCGCGCGCGCCCGCGGCGTCGACGGAGCGCGCCGCCATCACGACCGCCACCTTCACGCGGCCGTCGGCCGCGGCGAGCATATCGCGGGCCCGCGCGTCGTCGACGTTTGCGAGCGAGCACACGAGACGTAGCGCGCGCGCGTGTAACTTCGCATTGGTCGCCACGACGTCCACCATCACGTTGTCGTACACGCGGCCCAAGCGCACCATCGTTGCGGTCGTAATCGCGTTGAGCACGAGCTTTTGCGCGGTGCCGGCTTTGAGCCGCGTGGAGCCCGCGAGTGGTTCCGCGCCCGTTGCGACGACGATCTCGAGGTCCGATTCGCGCACGAGCGGCGACGCGGACACGCTCGTGATGCCGATCGTCAGCGCCCCGCACGCGCGCGCCGCGGCGAGCGCGCCCAGAACGTAGGGCGCGCCGCCACTGGCCGAGAGCCCGAGCGCCACGTCGGCCGGCCGCAGGTGCGCGCGCGCTTGCGCCGCGCCCGCAGCCCCGTCGTCTTCGGCGCCCTCGATCGCGGCGACGAGCGCGGGCGCGCCGCCCGCAACGTGCGCGACGACGAGCGACGGCGGCGTTCCGAACGTCGGCGGACACTCGGCGGCATCGAGCATTGCGAGCCGGCCCGACGTCCCCGCGCCGAACGAATGTAACGTCCCGCCCGCGCCGAGTCGCGCGACGATCGCTTCGACCGCGCGCGCGATCTGCGACGTCGCGGCTTCGACCGCTTCCGCCGCGAGCCGCTGCTCGCTGCCGAGCAGCGCGACGAGCGCGTCGACACCGAGCGTGTCGAGCCCGACCGTCCGCGCGTTGCGCGACTCGGTTTCCGGAAGCACGCTCACGCGAGCAACGCTCGCGCCATCGCGAGCGCCACGCGTTCCGGCTCGTCGCGCAGGCGCACGACCTGCGAGCCGGGCGTCTCGCTCGTCACGCGGGTCTCGAGCAGAAACGTGAGCAGCGAGTTCTCCCGCAACAGTCCGCCCGCGAAGGCGATCGCGGGCGACGCGTCGCCGAGGCCCGCCTGCACGATCGCAGCGCGCGCCAGATCGGAGAGTTCTTGCGCGGCGGTCTGCACGATCTTCGTGCTCGTGCGGTTGCCCTTGCCCGCGAACGCGACGATCGCGGGCGCGAGCGATGCGACGCGCGCGACGTCGAGCGGCGCGTCGTAGATCGCGGCGAGCAGCGACGCGCGATCGGTCGCACCGAACGTCCGCGCCGCGAGCGCGAGCGTCTCGTCCTCGCGCGCGCGACCGTCGTACGCGCGCGCGAGCGCTCGCAGCGCGGCCACGCCGATCGCGAACGCCGAGCCCTCGTCGCCGAGCACGTAGCCCGCGCCGCCGACGCGGACGCGCAGATCGCCCGCCTCCGCATACGCGACGCTGCCGGTACCCGCGATCAAGACGACGCCCGAACCCTCGGGGATCGCCGCGCGCAGCGCGACGCGCGTGTCGTCTTCCACCGCGATTTGCGTCGCCGATCCGAAGTTCGCGATCAAAGCATCGCGCAACGCGTGCGCGCTCGCCGAGCGTCCCGCGCCCGCGGCCGCGACGAAGATCGCGGCCGGCGCCCGACCCGGCACGCACGCGCGCACGGCATCGGCGATCGTCGCCGAAGCCGCGTCGATGCCGCGCGACGACGCGTTCGCGGGGCCACCGCGGAACGTCGCGACGTCGCCGTCGCCGTGTGCGGCCGCAACGGCCGTCGACGTTCCGCCGGCATCGACGCCGACGACGAGAAAATCGCTCACCTAAGGTTCGTTCGCCGCGACGTCGTCCGCGATCTGCGCGAGCAGCTCCGCGAGCTCGTGCGGCGCGATCGCGCCGAGCACCGTCGCCGCCGACGCGCCCGTCGCGCGCGGAAGATTGGCCGGACGGCCGCGCAACGTTTCGTACCCGAGCAGGGCGAACGCCAGCGCTTCCTTCGCATCGACGTCGATGCCGAGGGCGCTCGCGAGCACGACCTCGTACGTCGGCAGGCGCGCCGCGAGGCCCGCGACGATCGTCGCGTTGTGCGCGCCGCCGCCGCTGAGCACGAGGCGCGCGCGCGCCGGTCCGTAGCGCTCGAGCGCGTCGCCGATCGTCGTGACGGTAAACGCCGCGAGCGTCGCGCACGCATCGTCGAGCGGCATGTCGTCGAAGAGCTCCGCGTGCGCGTCGAGGAGCTGCTCGCCGAAGCGTTCGCGTCCCGTCGATTTCGGTGGCGGTTGGATCAGGAAAAACGCTTCGCGCGCGATCATCTCGTGAAGCGCACGCTCGTCGATCGTGCCGCGCGCCGCGCGAGCGCCGCCCGCATCGTATCGCTCGTTACCGTTCTTTCGGCGTGCCACGAACGCGTCGAGGAGCATGTTGCCCGGCCCCGTATCCCACGCGGTCGCAGCCGACGCATGCGCGCCGCGCTCGAGCACGGTGACGTTCGCGATGCCGCCGAGATTGAGCGCGACCGTATCGTGCTCGTGCGACGCGAACAACAACGCATCGACGTAGGGAACCAGCGGCGCGCCGTGTCCCCCGCGCGCGCAATCGGCGCGACGAAAATCGAAGACGACCGTCGCACCGATCGCGTCGCGAATGCGATACGGATCGCCGATCTGTAGCGTGGTCGCGGCCTCGCCCCGATGCGCGAGCGTGAGTCCGTGACTCGCGACATAATCGACTCGCTCGCCGGCCGCGACCGTTCGCGCGGCCGCGGCGAACGCGTCGCCGAGCGCGCGATCGAGCATCGCTGCATCCATGGCCGTCGCGTGATGCGGCGGCAACGCCGCGAACAATCGCTCGCGCAGATCGCCCGCAAACGGAACCGTCGCGAACCGCACGAGGTCGAGCGCGTACCCGTCGCCGCGCGGTGCGATCTCGACGAGCGCGGCGTCGATGCCGTCGAGCGACGTGCCGGACATCAGCCCGATCGCGCGCATCAGCCGAACGTCGCGAACGCGGCGTCGCACACGGCCGCGCGCAGATCGCGCAGATCGCGCCGACCGTAATAGACGGCATTGGTGAGCAACACGACGCTGACGTCGCGCGCGGGATCGGCCCACACGCACGTGCCGGTGAAGCCCGTGTGGCCGAAGGTGTCGGGCGACGCCACCGTGCCGCACGAATTCTCGTCGCTCGTGCGGAGCGCCCAGCCCAGGCCGCGGCGCAACACAGCATCCGGACCGTGTTCGCGCGTCGCTTCGCGCGCGAGCGGCGATGCGATACGGCCGGTCGCCGCAGCCAGATAGACGTCCGTCACACGCGCGATATCCGCCGCCGTTCCGAAGAGTCCCGCATGCCCGGCGACCCCGCCCATCAGAGAGGCTTTCTCATCGTGCACCGCTCCGCGCACGCGCCCGCGCCACGCGTCGCATTCCGTTGCGGGCACCTCGTGCGGCGCGTCGTTGCGTGGGCGATAGTCGGTCTGCGACGCGCCCGCGCGGGCGAGTGCGTGCCGCACCACCGCGCGCAGCGAAACCCCGCTCGCGCGCGCGAGCAACGCGCCGAGTGCGATGAAGCCGAGGTCGCTGTAGACGACGCGTTCGCCGGGCCGCGCGACCAGCGGGCGCGCGAGGGCGTACGCCTCGACGTTCTCCGAAAAGAGCGTGCGAAAATCCGCCCCCGACTGGAGACCCGCCGTATGCGCGAGCAACATTCGCAGCGTGATGGCCGCGTGGTCGTCGTCGTGCCACGCGGGCAACCAGCGCACGAGCGGCTCGTCGAGCGCGAGCCTTCCGCGTGCGACCGCGACGAGCGCCGTATGTGCGACCACGATTTTCGTCAGCGATGCGAGGTCGAAGCGCGTCGTTACGGTCGTCGCAGGCGACCCTGCGGCGTCATCGAGCGTTCCGTACGCTCGCTCGAAGACTGCGCGGCCCGCACGTTCGACGCGCAGGACCGCGGCCGTGCAGCGCGTTCCGATCGCAGCGCGGGCGATCGCGTCGAGCGGCCGAGCCGGCGCGATCACGCGCGTGTCGTTGCGAGCGCGACCGGCACGCGGCCCGTCGCTTCAGCACGCCCGGCGAGCACGTCGGCGAGTGCGTCGATCGCCGCGTCGTTGTCGTCGAACGTGCACGCGACGCCGCGCGCGCACGCGAGCCCGGCTGCGTCGAATGGCTCGAGCGCACTCACTCCGACGGTATGCGCAAATCGCGCGACCACGCCTGCGATCAGGTCGCGCTGCCCGGGGTAGAGGTGGGCGCGCCGCGTCATCACAACGATGTTGCGGTCACCCTGCGCCGCGAGCAGGTCGAGCAGCATCGCGCCCATCTCGGCATCGGGCTCGAGCGGAACGCGTAAGAGTTCGCTGCGAAATTTGCGCCGCCGCAGCGCCAAGCTGAGGGACGGCCGTTCTCCACCGTGTTGCGCGATGCCGTCACTCGAAATCCCCTCGAACGAAACGACCGTCACCGGCAGCGCCGGGTCGAGCCGCACGTCGCCGGAAAGCCGCGCGACGGCCCGCGCAGCTACGAGCGACGCGATTGCGACCGTCTCCGGCGGCGTATCGGAACGCTCGGCGGTCGGCGCGAAGCGAGCGCGCAGCGAACGCACCCGCGCTGCGGCCTCCTCCAAACGCGCGCGCGGCAGCGTGCCGTCGCCGACGGCCGCGACGATCGCATCGCGCGCTTCGCGTGCCAGCGCGAGCCGATGACTGATCGTGCAGCAATCGGCGCCCGCCGCGAGCGCGAGCACCGCGCCATGTGCCGTTCCGACGCTGCGCGCGATCGCGTCCATCTCCAAGCAATCGGTGAAGCACACGCCGGCGAAGCCGAGTTCGTCGCGAAGCAGGCCGGTCAGCACACGGTGCGAGAGCGTTGCGGGAAGCTCGGCATCGAACGCCGAGACGATCGCGTGCGCGGTCATCACCGCGCTCGCACCGGCGGCGAACGCCGCGACGAACGGCACGAGGTCGCGCGCGCGCAGCGCCGCCGCCGGCGTCGCGATCGTCGGCAGCGTCACGTGCGAGTCGAGAGCCGTCGCTCCGTGGCCGGGGAAATGCTTCGGTACCGAAGCGATTCCGCCGCCCTCGATGCCCCGCACGAGCGCCGCGCCCAGTGCCGCCACGCCCCCGGGATCGTCGCCGAGCGATCGCGTTCCGATCACGGTACTGCGCGGTGCGAGCGCGAGATCGAGCACCGGCGCGAAATCGACGTTCGCTCCCACGCGGGCACAGTCGGCGGCGTGGCGAGCGCCGACGCGCCGCGCGAGTTCGGCATCGTCCGTCGCGCCGAGCGCGAGCATCGAGGGCACGCCCGGCTCGAGGAATTGCAGTCGCGCGACGCGACCGCCCTCTTGATCGACGCACGCGAGCGCCGGCGCGTCTCCGCCAATGGCCGCCCGGGCGCCAGCCACGAGCATTCGTACCTGCGCTTCGGTCGCGACGTTGCGTGCGAAGAGCAGCACGGCGCCCGGTGCGATCTCCGTTAGTTCGCGGGCGGTCGCCGCGTCCAGCGTCGCCGCGGGCAGTCCGACGCACAGCACGTCGCCGGCGAGCTGCACGAGCGAACGCAACGCTATTGCAGGTAGATGATCTGCGCCGTCAGCATTTTGGCGCGCTGGCTCAGCATCACGGTGAGGTGCGCGCCGCGCTTGATATCGGTGATCGCGCGAAAGCCGGTCGTCTTGCCGCGAAAGTCGGTGCTCGGCAGCACCGTGACGTCGTAGACCTGTCCACCCGAACGCACGCTCATGCGGTTGGTCCGATAATCGACGGACACCACCTCGCCGTCGATGCTGCCCGCGTCTTTGGCGCGCACGTGCGGACGATCGCCATCGTCGTTCCCTTCGCCCTCACCGTCGGCGACCACATAGGCGGCCGGCGGGGCCGCGTGCGCCCGCGGCGCTGCGGACGCCGCAGCATGACCTCCAACGAGAAGGCCGACGAGTAGTGCGAGGAATGAAGCGAGCCGTGACATGACGCCTCTCTAACGTAGCGAATCACGCTGAGCGTTCCTTTCGCCGGTCGCTCCGTCGGCTAGGGTCCCAGCATAGGCACTGACGACAGCCCGATGCAAGTCGGCTCGCTCGGCCTTCGAGGACGCGGGTAAATCGGCGAGCGAGCCGAGCTCGGCACGTTCCCGTCGGCGAACGGCATCGACCGCGCTCGGATCGTCCGTGGCGCTCGCGCGGGCCAGCTGGGCGTACGCGCGGAGTCGTCGTACCGCGTCGTCGCCCGGCGCGTGACCCGCGAGCACGAGCCGTAGCGCGATGAACGCCTCGTCGGCGGCCCGGGCACCGACGGCTTCGAGCGCCCGATAGAACGGCGCCGCCGCCGGCAGATCCGATCGCGACACCAGCAGCGCGGCCACGACGTCGGCTTTCGCGACGTCACGCCCGAGAAGATAGCCGTCGACGACTTCGAACCCCATGACGATGCGTTTCGCTACCGTACTTCTCTGCGTCTTTTTCTGCGTTGGCGCACCGGCATCGAGCGCGCCGACAAAAGGCGGACTCTCGCTCGACGCACTGCTCGAACGTGCGCGCGCGGCGAGCGGCGAACCGTATCGTTACCACGTCGTGAGCGTCTCGCGCGAGACACACGACGGACGAGCGTTCGAGGTCACGACCGAAACCGACGGTCTCAAATACCGTGCCCGCAGTTGTTCGAAGGCGCTGTGCACGGGCTTCTACTTCGACGGAGAGCGTAGTTACGATGCGAATTTCAACCAGACCGCGTTGCCGCTGTCGTCGCGCGTCGATGCCTTACAATTGACGTTGCGCGCGATCGTCTCGTATGCGTTCGCTGCGCCCAATTTTCGCGCGCAGGGGGGCCAACTGCTCGAACGCGAGCCCGTGTTGCGCGAGGGGCGTTCGTATCGCCGGCTCGCGGTCGCGCCGTTCCGGGGCGCGTTGCTCGATGCGGTCGTGGATCCCGTGACGGGTCTGGTTGCGGGGGTCGTTTCCGACGAACGGCACTACGCCTTCGAACTGCGCGATCAACGCCGCGTCGGCGGGAAGCTGATGCTACCCTACACGATCGCGCTCAACGGCGCCGTGGTCGAAAGATTCGACACGCGCGCAATCGCGAGCGCGCCGCTCGAAGCTCCAGCCGGTCTCGTGCCGACGATCGCGAGCGATGCCGCTCCGGTCACGTTCGTCAAACACGACCGTCCGAGCGACCCGCCGATCGTCGCGTGCACGATCGGTAACACGACGACGACGTGCTTGCTCGACACGGGAAATTCGGGACTGTCGATGGACCTCGCCTTTGCGAAGAAACTCGGCCTCTCACCGCGCGGCGGCGCCTTCGAAATTGGCGGCGTCGGACGATTCGTCGCAGGGCTTGCGGTGGCTCCGCCGCTCACGGTCGCCGGCGCCACGTATCCGCGCGCGCAGTACGTCGTGTTGAACGATCTGCACCAGTACGGCTACGACGTCGTGCTCGGTGCGGATGCGTTCGCGCACGCGCGCGTCACGATCGATTTCGCCGCGCACCGCGTCGCGATCGGCCCCGAGTCGCAGGCCGCGGTGCCGTCGAAGGCCGCTCGGCGCATCCCGATCGTCTTCGATAATTTCGTTCCGTTGGCACAGGTATCGTTCGGATCGTCCGTCATCTCGCTTGCCATCGACACGGGCGACGTCGGCTCGATCACGGTGTCACGAGCGTTCGCAAGCGACCATCCCGAATCGTTCGCAGCCGATCGCTCCGCGACGACCGACGTGCTCGGCCACGTGGCGCGGACGCGCTTCGGAACCGGCGCGACGGCGGAACTCGACAACGTCCCGATTCGCGCGACGAAAGATATTGCCGACACGGCGAAAGGTCACATCGGCACCGCCTTCCTCGCACTCTCGCACGAATCGATGACCTTCGACTACACTCACAATCGCATCGAATTCGGACCCTCCGACATGCTCGATTCCGATCGCTCCGCGGCGCCCGCGCAGAAGCCCGCCTCGCGTCCGCGTCCCAATCCGACGTCGACCGGCACGGGCGAGTGAACGAGAGGCCTCGAGGACAAGCCTCGAGGCTTCGAATGGCTCCCGAATCTGGACGCACTATCAGGTCAATCCAAAACTCGAGGCGATACTTCCAGCAAAGCGTTTCGGTCGTGCCGACTTCCGCAAAACTGCTTTTCATAGTACTTGCGTCTTGTAACGGCATCCGTTACAATATTAGATATAAAGCAGTAAGAGCGCGGGCAAGGGAGTCGTTTTTTTGCTCGGGCGCTTCAAGGACGAAGCGACGTCTGACATCTTCAACGGCGTGGATTCGAAGAAGGCTCGTAAGGCGCATCCCGCCGATCTCACGGCGAGCGCGCGTCGCAAGCTCGCCCGCGTCGACACTGCAAGCGCGCTCGATGATCTCTCCGTTCCGCCGGGCAATCGCCTCGAAGCACTGACGGGCGACCGCAAGGGTCAGCATTCTATCCGCATCAACGGCCGTATCACTAAGGAGCGCAATTTGCGTGAATTCACGATCCCCAAGAATAATCCGGTAACGCCCGGCGAGATTCTCGAAGAAGAGTTTCGCAAGCCGCTCCGTCTCACGCAACAGCAGCTCGCGGATGCGCTCGGCATATCGCGTGTCCGTTATGCGGAGCTCGCGAGCGGAAAGCGTGGCGTCACGATCGACACGGCAGCCCGCCTCGCTCGCGTGCTCGGTACGTCGGCGCAGTCGTGGCTGAACTTGCAGCACGTGGTCGATATGTACAAGCTCCAGAAATCGGAGACCGGCAAGGAGATTAAGAAACTTCGTCCGCTCAAGATGGCGGCCGAGGGCGAGCCCGCGCTCGTTCCAGAGTATGCCAGCAAAACGCCGCGGTCATGGTGAGGGCCGCCTGTGCCCGGCAAGCGTCGCCGACGATAAGTCTACGCTGCGTCGCGCGCGGAAGCACGCCTCAAGCTCCATCAGCTGAAAGTCACGATCGCAACGGGTCCGCGCGTGAATACGCTCACCGATCGCACGACCGTCGCGACCTACCTGCGTGCGTGGCTCGCGATATCGATATCCGCGATCGCACGCGCGCACAGCTTGGTCGATGCGATGGGCGGTATCAACATTAACGTCGACCAGGACATGGACTACGTCGACAACTACGGCAAAACGTTCGGACCCAGACGCGATGCGCGTGGAGCGTCTTTTTATTGATAATCACGAGGTTCGGCGGTGGAGCTTCGGCCTATAGATGGCTTCGGGCGGCAGGTCGCATCGTGTCGATCCCGATGCACGGCTCGAAAGATCTGGCGATCGGGACGCTCGCCAATATTCAAAAAAAAATTCGACGGAACGTGGAGACGCTAGTGTCCGACAAAACGGAATTTGAATACACCTTCGTCATCGAACGCAGCGAAGACGGCGGGTGGTCTGCAGCGTGTCCCGATTTGCCGGGTCTCGTGCTCGCTGGTGATACGCAGGTCGAGATGCTCAAAGACGCACGGGAAATCGTCGCCGATTACGTCATGGAAATGACAAAGCGCGGGTTCGAGATCCCGCAACCGGGCGAGCACTTCGTGAAGATCGCGGTGCCGGCGGCGTGAGTTCGCCTGCGGATTGGAAACGAGCACAGCGCGAGCGCGCGCTCTCGGCAAAATTATGTATCGTGTGTTGCTTAACGCCGTCGCGTGCAAACCGCAAGACCTGCGCAAAGTGTTCAGCAGACGCCTATGAGCGCGTAAAAGCGCGACGATCGACGAAGTAAAAAGCCCGCCAGCGCGTAAGCGCCGCCGGGCTTCAGAGATCTCGGATGATTCGGACGTGGAGTTATAGGATCGCGTCGATGCGTGCCTTGAGCAGCTCGAACTCGGCAAAGGCGAACTTGTCGATGACCTGCTCAACGTGCGCGTTAGCGACTTCGCGAGATCGAGATCATCGGCGGGACGCGGAACTTCGGCGCGAGTCCAGCGATTGCGCTCGCATCACTGTAGTCGACGCCATGCGCTGGGTAATTCACGGATGTAGCACCGGGTCCATCACCTCAATGGTGCACACGCAGCTCGTCGAGCGTCGCGGGCGCCGCGGCTGCCGTGTCGAATCGCTTGCGAATCCGGCGCCGCTTCCCGGCCACCGACCTGAGAGAGGCGCAATTTGTAACGGCCCGGTCCGCTGATCGATTCGGCGCCCCACGGCATCTTTTCACTGGGCCCGTTTGGGCCCAAGTGGGTGTCCATCCTAGCGAATATGCCGAGTTTGCCGACTTGCGAAAGCCGCAATATTTGTAGTACAACGTGGCAGAAGACGGCGAAAAAGAAAAAACCGCACTTTCATGCGGTCTTTCAAATGGCTCCCGAATCTGGACTCGAACCAGAGACCCGCTGATTAACAGTCATATTCATTCACGAGGGAGCTTTGATAAAACCCGTATTTTATGGGTTTTTCACTGCGTCAATTATCCCAAACGAACCATGCTATTCCCTGGCAAATCACCCGGCAAATCCGAGAAGGCAGCCGGATCGTAAGGAGGGGAGGGAATGCTTCGGAGTGACCCTCCGCCGTCAGTGATCCGCGAGACTCGAACCTCCCTACGATGCCCTACGATGTTTTGATGAGCGCCGATCGTAAGACCCACCCTCTCACCATTGCCGAAGAGAAAGACCTTGACCGCCTGGCCGATGGCTCCGAGTTTTTCGGACGCATTCGAGCCGCCTTCGCGGAGTGGGGGACCCTCACACATCGTCAGTACGAAGTTTTCTCCCAGGCTCGCGATCGTGACGCTTGGCGAAAAGGGGCAAAGCAAATCGGTGGCGTTTCCGTCCGCAACCGGTACGAGACCCCCGACGGCAGCGTACTGTGTGGGAGCCGGGCCAAGCCATCATGCCGTGCGGTCGCGACGATCGTGGTCGGCAATTTTGGATATTGCTCAGAGCATGCTGATGAAGCCAAACGTGGTCTCGACGAATGGCGCGCGAATCTCACGAAGGCTGAACCGAGCCCCTCCCCCTCCGTCGCGTCGACCCCCGACATGCCTCGTGGAGTTACCCCGCTAAACCGGACACGCGAGTTTATCCGAACCAATCCATCACCCGCCGCGTTTCCGGCTTAATGGGGGCAACTCCACCAACATCGATGCCGAGGGCTGGCTCCGAGGTGTCGTCGCGCGGGGCAGCGGAAGCTTGCAATTATGTCTATTGATCTATCCGAAATCGAGCTGAGAGCAGCGCTGCTTTTCTCACAATTGTATCGGGCTCATAATAGCGTTCCCGAATGTGTCAAACAGGTGCGCGCCAGATTTCCAGGTCTAGGCGAAGAATTCTACTCATGGTATTTGCCGAGAACTATTATTGTAGCGGTTACGGATGATGATCTTCTCTTGCCAGAGGATCATTAGAATAATCCAAAGTCTAACTTCATCTCGGATAATAAACGATATCAGATTTTTTGGCGTCGTCTTAGCAAGAACTGATCTTGTGCTTACGTGGCAATAGAACTCTTACGTAGAGATTTTAAATCGTAACGTACTAACGAGAGCGCTTTCGTGTAGCCGTTTTTTTTGTCGATGATTTTTTGCTCGGTAACGCTGTCCGAACGTCAGGCCGTGTATTAATGTGAAGGACGATTCGTACGTCATCACTGCTCGCAACTTCGAGAATACAATCCTGTCCCGTTCGCAAGTCACTAATTTCAAGAAGACCTGCGGCATGCAGTAGTTGCACCGCAGATAAACAGCGAGGCGTAACGCGTTCCGCCTGTCGATACCACTCATCAAAAATTGTAGATTCTTGCTCGCTTCCATTTGCGGCAGCAAGATACCGTGCCCAAAGTCGCGCCAACACCGATAGATCCGCCACGGTCTCGATCGTGCCGACGTTCCACGTTTTCATGACCTCTGAGATCGCACCATACGGAACTAAATGCGACGGAAGATCTATCGTAACGATTTCGTCCGAGAAGCCTCCGTCGCTATCTGTCGTTGCTGTATTTACTTGGCGCGAAACAATCGGCTCAATCGTTTCGGCGGTTTCGAACGCCAATACATCGTGCAATGCAAGATGCCGAATCAGCTCCGAGGCACCACGAACTAAAATGTTGGTCAAGACCTTATATTCTGCACGATCCATCGGCGATGGACTCTCGTGCCCAGTTTCGAGAAGAGCATCGAGCTTTGCGAGCGTCTCGTAAACATTGAACTCGTGGGTATACATATTGCTCCTTTTAAGTGCGCGCTTTGTGCGTTAATGAACAGACGCAGCGCGCCCGAACGAGTGATCCACTAATAAGTGACAAAATAAGCTTAGTGCGCGAAGTTGCTACACATTCGCGTAATTACGCGAATGTGACAAAGTACGGGCTTCCGCAAGTTCAAAAATCAGCATTCAATCTAAGATAGGAGATGGCACGGTCAGACGCGACGTTTAGGCGCCATTTATAAGAGCATCTTCTTTACTAGAATTCGACGTTTTACCGGCGCCCCTACGATCGCTCCAACGGCATGTGCTGTAAGCCGACATTCGAAATGTTCGTGACGATTTATCTGACCAAAGAGCAGATCCGCCGGTACAGCGAGTTAAGATGCGAACGAGCACGGCTTACTTTGCCGTTTTCGGCTTTGGATAGATGACCTTAAAGCCGCGAGGCATTGGCTCATATCGGCCCTTAAGTTTTTTTTGGAGGAGCGTTTCAAGCTCTTCTCGTGCTTGTGCATGAGAGCCAAAAACGTGCGCTTGTTCTTGAAGCCAGAGAACGGACGCCTTGTAGCCAATAATATTAACAGTCCCAAACTCCCTGTGGAGCTTCCGACCGCTGACGCTCAAAACGTAAATTTTACTGCTTACCTTGTGTTTCAACGATTCATTAAGGCCAACGTAGAGCAGAACTTTCCGATTTATCCGGGTAGGTGCGGCCATTCAAAGCACTCCATTACAAAATCATCGGCGGATTAAGTGAAAAGCGATGTTTGAGAGCAACAGGCGAGTCATAATATAGCAAATGTAGTTGCAGAACGTCTTTGTTGCGCGTGTAAAAAGGAACGCTGCGTTGAGAACAGTGCCACCACTTCCGAACGCCACAACGTGAATTTATATTGAATTAAGCGCTACTTTTTCGGCAGTCTCACTAAGAGATCACAAGTCACTACTTATACGATTCACGAACGGTTCCGAGTTGATTGCCACCCATGGCGATTGCTCCGTCCTTAAAGATAACTACTGTCTTTAACCCATGATGGCCATAATGCTCGTCAACTCGGAGCTTCAAATAAGACGAGACCGTCGTGGTCGGATGTTTTTTACTTTGGTACGGATAAGGCGCGAAGCCACGCTTATTGGAACGTGCGTTTCGTCCATCAGCATGGGTGAATCTTACAAAGAAGCCTTCGACTTCAAAAATCTTGTCTTCTATTTCACCAAGTGTTGCCAAACCCGGATCCTCCTCAAGGTCTTCAACCGATACGTCTACCGAACCACGCGTCGAGAACCAGCTGATCAATAGACCCGCGCCCGCTAATGCCGCACCAGCGGCGAGTTGACGATAGCTTTTTGCCACGGGGTCTTCCAATCCAAGCGGTTTTGCGAAGTCCGATCATCATGCCTATAAATGATCGATAAGTCAAGGATAAGTTGAATCTATGGCCGAAATAAGTGTGGAATAACGACGACCACTTGGAAACATACTTTTTGTCCTTATTTACTGGCTACGGCCACGCCGGGTTGATGCTGATGATGTAGGGAGTGAGGCGTTATTTTTGAGGTCGAACCTCGCCCGGATCATTTTCCAGGCCCGATCCGAACCGGGCTCTACGTAATCGGGCATGCCAATTACCGCGAGCACATCCGAGAGATGCACCTTCAAAACGTCGTTCCCCGGCAAAATTACCCGGCAAGCCCAAATCATCACCCTCCCCCTCCGCCGAGAAAAAGAAGAAAACCCTTACAGCGTAAGGGTTTTCAAATGGCTCCCGAATCTGGACTCGAACCAGAGACCCGCTGATTAACAGTCAGCTGCTCTACCAACTGAGCTATTCGGGAACGGTCATGCCGGTCGACGTGCTTCGCGTGGCGATGTGACCACCCTGCCCGTGCCGACGCCATAGTATAGCGACTCGGAGGCCCCGCGTCGAGCGGAGCCTCCTGCCGTTCCCTGTGTGACGTGCGTTTGACACCCGGCCCGCGACCGTGATACGGTTCGGCTCGCATGTCGCTCGTCGTCTGTTGTCCGGTCTGTTGCTGCTGTCGCCCGCTCGCGGGTCGGCGCGGTTTGCTTATCGGCTGAACGAACTCGCACGCACGAATTCGCACACTCGAAAAGCCCCCGCCGATCACGCGGGGGCTTTTTCGTTGCCGCACCATCGTCTCGCTCTCGTCAGGAGCCCGCCCCAACCCATGCCATTCGATCCTCGCGTCTCGCTCGTCGGCCTCGTTGTCGGAACGTTTATCGGCATCTCCGGAATCGGTGGCGGCTCGATGCTCGTGCCGCTGCTGGTCCTGGTGATGCGGGTGAAGCCCAGCCTCGCGATCGGTACCGATCTCCTCTACAGCGTCCCAACGAAATGGCTCGCGCTCGGTTTGCACGCGCGACGCGGCAACGTCGACTGGCCGCTCACCCGCGCGCTCGTTGCCGGCGGCGCGCCCGGCGCCATCGCGGGCCTCGCGGCGTACGCGGTGTTGCGCGCGCACGTGGACGAAGCGACGTTGCAAACGACACTACGTCACGCGATCGGCGTCGCGATTTTGCTCGCGTGCGCGGGCGCGACCGTCACGTGGTTTCTGCGCCGTAGCCGCTCGAGGATCGACGCGCTCCGACGCGACGATGCGGCGCCTCGCGGCTCGTCGATCGCAACCATCACCGCGATCGGTGCAGTCGTCGGGTTTCTCGTGAGCATCACCTCGATCGGAAGCGGCTCGATCACGCTACCGCTGCTCGTCTTTGCGGTCCCCGCGCTGACGCTACGCCGCCTCATCGGATGCGAGATCGCGTTCGCCGCGTTTCTCGTGCCGATCGCGGCGTTCGGTCACACCTCGTTCGGCGATGTGGACTACCGATTGGCGCTGGGCATCCTCGTCGGTTCGCTTCCGGGCGTGTGGCTCGGCAGTCGGCTCTCGACCGCACTCGGCGACGGATGGCTGCGACCCATTATCGTCGGTGCGCTCGCGTTCGCGGGTTCGCGGCTGGTATGACGATGACGATCCCGAAGCCGCTCGAGCGCGCAGAGCGCATCCTCGATGAAGCGCTCGCGACTTATCGCGGGAAGGTCGCGCTCGCGTGTTCGTTCGGTGGACCGGCGGGCATGGCGCTGCTCGATCTTGTCGCGGCGCGCGATCGTTCGGTCCCTGTCTATTACCTCGATACGGGCCTGCTCTTCGACGAGACGTACGCACTCGTCGATCGCGTGCGCAAACGCTACGGTATCGAACCGATCGCGGTGCGGCCCGAACTCACCGTCGAGCAGCAGCGCGCGCGCTACGGTGAAGCGCTCTGGGCGCGCGATCCCGACGCGTGCTGCAAGCTGCGCAAGGTCGAACCCCAGCAAGCATTTCTCGCAAATTTTGATGCATGGATCACCGGCATTCGACGC
>JAABUX010001848.1_pt1 | contig 15990 bp, 10 predicted proteins | sample 5561851 | NCBI WGS metagenome assembly JAABUX01 (sample SAMN10711883, study PRJNA513361) | rock metagenome | isolation source: Antarctica rocks | place: Antarctica: Victoria Land, Richard Nunatak red sandstone | collected 2016-01-03 | reverse complement strand
CGAGCATCCGGATGGAGATCCGCCGCATCGGCGCGATCAAGGACCGCGAGACGGTCACCGGCAACCAGACCCGGGTGAAGGTCAGCAAGAATAAGCTGGCGCCGCCGTTCCGTCAGGTCGAGTTCGACATCATGTACGGCGAGGGCATCAGCAAAGTCGGCGAGCTGGTCGACCTGGGCGTCAAGGCCGGCGTGGTCGAGAAGAGCGGCAGCTGGTTCTCGTTCGACAGCACCCGCATCGGCCAGGGCCGCGAGAACGCCAAGCAGTTCCTGCGCGAGCACCCGGACGTGGCGGCGACCATCGAAAAGAAGGTTCGCGACAGCTCCGGCGTGGTCGCCAACATGATGATGGCCGGCGAGGGTGCCGGTGAGGCCGAGGAGTCCGAGGCCGAAGCGGCCGACTGACTTGCCAGCCGCTTCGGTCGACTTCAAGCGGTGACGACGATTTTGCCGATCTGCTCGTTGCCTTCCATGTAGCGGTGCGCCTCGACGATCTGGTCCAGCGTGAACGTCTTGGAGATTTTCGGCGTCAGCGCGCCCGACTTCAGGCCGTCGAGCACGTATCGCTTGCCCCGCTCGAGGCGTTGCGGGTCGGTGACAACCTCCATCAGCGTGTAGGCGCGCATCGACAGCCGGTTGCCAAAACTCGCCATGGTCGGGAACGGTGTCTCCTCGCCGCTGAGGCCGCCGTACTGGAACAGGATGCCCGACTGCGCCATGCCGGCCGCCAGTTTCAACACCGTGCGGCCGCCGACCGGGTCGAACACGATCCGCGCCCCCTTGCCGCCGCTGGCCGCCATGATCGCCGCCGGCACGTCATCCTCCTCGGTCGCGATCACCGCCGCGGCGCCCGCCTCGAGCAACGCCGCCCGCTTGGCCGATGTGCGGGTGGTGGCGATCGGCGTCGCCCCGGCGTGGCGCGCGATCTGGATCGCCGCCAGACCGACGCTGGACGACGCCGCCGCGATCACCACCGCGTCGCCCGCGCCGAGGTGGGCGATGTCGACCAGCGCGCCGTAGGCCGTCATGTATTGCATCCAGATGGATGCCGCGTCCTCGAACGACATGCCCTCGGGGTTGGCCACCAGCATGTTGGCCGGCACCACCGCCACCTCCGCGTAGACACCGTACTTGCCCTGCGAGTAGCCGGGGACGGTGCTGACCGCGTCACCGGCCTTGAACGCCGTGACGCCTGGCCCGACCGCGCGGACGACGCCGGCCACCTCGTAGCCGATCCGCGACGGAAAGGTCGGTTGCTCCATATAGATGCCGCGCCGGAACATCGCCTCCGCGCGGTTGAGGCCGATGGCGCGAACGTCGAGCTGCGCCTCGCCCGGACCGGGATCGCGCGGCGTCTCGTCCTCAAGCTTCAGCACCTCGGGGCCACCCAACTCGTGGAAACGAACAACCTTGCTCATCGAGCGGTCTCCTCCATCGTTACGGGGAGGACGTGAGGCGGCGCCGCCGCTTGATCAATGCCGGCGATCCCGGATCGATGGCCGGGGCCGTGACACCCGGGCGACGCTGCGCTAACCCCGTCGCTCTCCCGCGATACCCCAAGGACCGACCGATGGCTGCCACCAGCAACGATATCCGCGCGACCTTCCTCGGCTACTTCGCCCGCCACGGGCACGAGGTGGTCGAGAGCTCGCCGCTGGTGCCGCGCAACGACCCGAGCCTGCTGTTCACCAACAGCGGCATGGTCCAGTTCAAGAACGTGTTTACCGGGGCGGAACGGCGGCCGTACGCGCGCGCCACCAGCTCGCAGAAATGCGTTCGCGCCGGCGGCAAGCACAACGACCTCGACAACGTCGGCCTGACCGCGCGCCACCACACGTTCTTCGAGATGCTCGGCAACTTCAGTTTTGGCGACTATTTCAAGGACGTCGCGATCGAGCACGCCTGGACGCTGCTGACCCGGGATTTCGACATCGCGCGTGAGAAGCTGCTGGTCACGGTATATTCCGATGACGACCAAGCCGCCGACCTCTGGAAGCGCATCGCCGGCCTGGACGACCACAGGATCATCCGCATCGGCACCAGCGACAACTTCTGGCGGATGGGCGACACCGGCCCGTGCGGCCCGTGCAGCGAAATCTTCTACGACCACGGCGACGCCATCGCCGGCGGCCCGCCCGGCAGCCCCGACGAGGACGGCGACCGGTTCATCGAGATCTGGAACCTGGTGTTTATGCAGTACGACGAGGGCCCGCCCGGCGTGCGGGCGCCGCTGCCGCGCCCGTCGATCGACACCGGCATGGGCCTGGAACGGTTCGCGGCCATCCTGCAGGGCAAGCACGACAACTACGACACCGACACGCTGCGGGCGTTGATCGTGGCCAGCGCCGAGGCGACCGGGACCGAGCCGGACGGGCCGTTCCGCGTCAGCCACCGCGTCGTCGCCGACCATCTGCGCTCGACCTCGTTCCTGATCGCCGACGGGGTGCTGCCGTCCAACGAGGGCCGCGGCTACGTGTTGCGCCGGATCATGCGCCGCGCGATGCGCCACATCCACATGATGGGGGCGACCGCGCCGGTGATGTGGCGGCTGGTGCCGGCGCTGGTGCGGCAGATGGGCGGCGCATTCCCGGAGCTGGTGCGGGCGCAGTCGCTGATCGAGGGCACGCTGAAACTGGAGGAGGAGCGATTCGACGCCATGCTCGGGCGCGGCCTCGGTTTGCTGACCGACGCGGTCGAACGGCTCGGCGAGGGCCAGGCGCTGGGCGGCGACGTCGCGTTCAAGCTGTACGACACCTACGGCTTCCCGCTCGACCTGACGCAGGACGCGTTGCGCGAGCAGGGGCGGGCGGTCGACGTCGCGGGCTTCGACGCGGCGATGTCCGAACAGCGCACGCGCGCCCGCGCCGCCTGGGCCGGCACCGGGGACGCAGCCACCGAACGCGCCTGGTTCGACCTACGCGACGCCGCCCCGTCCAGCGAATTCCTCGGCTACTCGACCGAGGCGGCCGAGGCGACGGTCGTGGGTCTGGTGATTGGCGGCATGGTGGTCGAGCGCGCCGAGGCGGGTGACGCGGTGGCGGTGCTGCTGAACCAGACGCCGTTCTACGCCGAGAGCGGCGGCCAGGTCGGCGACACCGGCCTGTTGACGGCCGACGACGCCACCATCCGGATCACCGACACCCAGAAGCGCGCCGGCAGTCTGGTCGCCCACATCGGCACGGTCGAGCGCGGCACGGCGAGGATCGGCATGGCGGTGCGCGCCGAAGTCGATCAGGCGCGCCGAACGGCGATCGAGGCGCACCATTCGGCGACCCACCTGCTGCACGCGGCGCTGCGCGAGCGGCTCGGCACCCATGTCGCGCAGAAGGGGAGCCTGAACGCGCCCGACCGGCTGCGCTTCGACGTCAGCGCGCCGTCGCCGATCGGCCGTGCCGACCTCGCGATCGTCGAGCGCGCGGTCAACGCCCGCATCCGCGAGAACGCGCCGGTGACGACCCGCCTGATGACGCCCGACGCGGCGGTGGCCGAGGGCGCGATGGCGCTGTTCGGCGAGAAATACGGCGACGAGGTGCGCGTCGTCTCGATGGGGGCCGGCGACGCCCAAAAATCGGCGTTCAGCATCGAGTTGTGCGGCGGCACGCATGTCGGGCGCACCGGCGACATCGGCCTGTTCCGCATCGTCTCCGAGGGCGCCGTCAGTGCCGGCGTGCGGCGGATCGAGGCGGTGACCGGCGAGGCGGCCATGGCGGCGTTGGCCGAGAGCGAACGCCACCTGGCCGAGGCGGCGGCGGCGCTGAAGGTGACGCCGTCGGAGGTGCCGGAGCGGCTGGCGTCGCTGCTGGCCGACAAGCGGCGGCTCGAACAGACGATCGGCGACCTGCAGCGCAAGCTCGCCACGGGGGGTGGCGCGCCGCCGCCGGAGGAGATCGCGGGCGTCATGCTGGCGGCGCGCAACCTGGGCGAGATCCCGGCGCGGGACCTGAAAGGGCTGGCGGAGGCGATCGCGACGCAGCAGGGAACCGGCGTGGTGGCGCTGGTGTCGACCGCCGACGGCAAGGCGAGCGTCGTCGTCAGCGTGTCGTCCGAACTGAGCAAGCGGATCAACGCGATCGATCTGGTGAGGGCGGCGGCGACGGCGGTCGGTGGCAAGGGAGGCGGCGGGCGGCCCGAGCTGGCGCAGGCGGGCGGGCCAAACGCGGCCAATGCCGACGACGCGCTTGACGCGGTACGGGCGGCGCTGCTGGTCGCGTGAGCCTCGGCGTCCGCTGGACCGTCGGCGACGTCAGCGCGCGGGGTTTTGTCGCACTAAGGCTGTCGGTGCTGGGGGCACGCCAAGTGTTCGGACCGGACGCGGCCTACACCGTGTGCGTCAACACGCTCTCGGTGGCGGAGGTGCGGGCGCGCACGGGGGAACTGCCGGTGACGTGGCACACGGTCGGGCCGGACGACCTGGCGGGGTTGCGGCCGTACTTGGATGCCGGGTTGGCGGAGGGTGTGGCGTGGAAGCTGGCCCCGTTCCGGCTGTTTCCGGATCGCCACGAACTCGCATTCGACAACGACTGCGTCCTCTGGTCCGAACCGGCGACGGTGGCGGCGTGGCGCCGGACCGATCGCTGCCTGTTGGCCGCCGACGCCGCCCCGGCGTTTGGCCGGTTCGCGTCGATCTGCGGGCCGGAACCGCGCAACAGCGGGATTCGCGGACTGCCACCGCGCTACGACCTCGGGGCATTGACCCGCGTGCTGGCGGCCTATCCGGGACCGCTCGCGACCGAGCTGGACGAGCAGGGGCTCCAGGTCGCGGCTTTGTCGGACGCGATGGTGGTGCCGATCGAGGATGTGTCGATCAGCTCGCCGTTCCCGCCGCACTCGGAGGGCATGGGACGGTGCGGCGCGCACTTCGTCGGCCTCAACGTGCATCGCGCGCGGCCGTATTGCGACGCGGCGACGATGGCGACCATCGCCGCGTTCTGGGACGCGCGGGTGGTTTCAGTCGAACGTCAGGTGGACCTTGATCGCCCGGGTACGGTCGCCGGCTAGCGCGAACGCCGCGTTGGCGTCCGCAAGCGGGCGGGTGCCGGACAGGATCGGCGTCACGTCGATGCGCCCGCTGGCGAGTGCGGTCACCGCTTGGTCGAACGCCGTGTGGAAGCGGAACGAGCCGAGCAGGTCGATCTCGCGCGCCATCAGCAGGTTGACCGGCACCGTGACCCCGCCCGGCGGCAACATCCCGAGCTGGATTACGCGTCCGCCCGGTCGCGCGGCGCGGATGACGTCGCCCAGCACCGACGCGACGCCGGTGCACTCGAACGCCACGTCGAACTTCTCCGCCCGGTCGAGCGCCCCGGGATCTTTGGCGACGTTGATCACCGCATGCGCCCCGGCCGCGCGCGCGATCCCGAGCGGTTCGTCGGCGATGTCGGTGATCGTGACCCGTGCGGCGCCCGCCGCATGCAGGCCGAGCGCCACCAATTGGCCGATCGGCCCGGCGCCCGCCACCAGGGCGTTGACACCGAATACGACACCCGCGCGCGAAATCGCGTGCAGGGCGACCGCGAGCGGTTCGGCGCAGGCGGCGACGCGCGGATCGGTGCCGGGCGGCACCGGCACGCACTGGTCGGCGCGGAGCACCACGATCTCCGAAAACGCGCCCTGGACGTGCGGGCTGCGGGCGGCGCTGCCGAGAAACCGCATGTCGCGGCACAGGTTGCTCCGCCCGCTGCGGCAGTAGTCGCAACGCAGGCAGGGCCGGCTTGGGTTGATCGCGACCAGCGTGCCGACCGCCGGGCCGTCGACGCCCGCGCCGAGCGTCGCCACCGTGCCGGAAACCTCATGGCCGAGCGTCAGCGGCTCGCGCACCGCGAAGTCGCCGACCCGGCCCTTGTTGTAATACGACAGGTCGGAGCCGCAGATGCCGCCCGCGCTTACCCGTACCGCGATCTCGCCCAGACCGGGTTCGGGTGTCTCGCGCGCTTCGATCCGTAAGTCGTGCGCGCCATGGAGCACCGCTGCCAACATTGCCACTTTCCCCTCAAGCCGTATGGCCGCAGCGTGCGCGCGTGAAGCCAAACCCGCAATCGGAGCAGAAGATGCCATCGTTCGACCTCACCGGCCGCATCGCGCTGATCACCGGATCGAGCCAGGGGATCGGCCTGTCGCTTGCCGAGGGGCTGGCCGCCGCCGGGGCGCGCATCGTGCTGAACGGGCGCGACGGCGAGAAATTGCTGGCGGCGCGCGACGGCTTGGTCGCGCGAGGGGTTGTGGCGGACATCGCTTTGTTCGACGTGACCGACCCGCAGGCGGTCGCGGCCGGCGTCGCGCACGTCGAACGGCACGTTGGCCCGATCGAGATCCTGGTCAACAACGCCGGGCTGCAACGCCGGGCGCCGCTCGACCAGTTCAGCGTCGAGGACTGGCACACTTTGATGCGGACCAATCTGGACGCGGTGTTCTACGTGGGACAGGCGGTAGCGCGGCAAATGATCCCGCGCGGCCACGGCAAGATCATCAACATTGCCAGCGTGCAGAGCGAGGCGGCGCGGCCGGGCATCGCGCCGTACACCGCGAGCAAGGGCGCCGTGCGAAACCTGACCCGCGGCATGTGCGCGGACTGGGCGCGGCACGGGTTGCAGATCAACGCGATCGGGCCGGGCTACTTCGACACGCCGCTCAACGCGGCGCTGGTCGCCGACCCAGTGTTCGACGTGTGGCTGTGCAAGCGTACGCCGGCCGGGCGGTGGGGCCACGTCGAGGAGCTGCATGGCGCCGCAGTGTTCCTCGCGTCGGACGCTTCATCGTTCGTGAACGGGCAGGTGCTGTACGTCGACGGCGGCGTGCTGGCCGTGCTGTGAGCGCCAGAGCCGCGTGAGCCCGTCGTGCCATTCGACGCGGGGTTGCCACCCGAGTGCCAGCAGGCGGGTGCAGTCCAGCACGTTGACCGGCACATCGGCCGGGCGCGCCGAATGGAATGTTAAACGCGGCATCACACCGGCGATGCGGCCGAGGTCGGACACCACGTCGAGCACGCTGCGGCCGACGCCGCTGCCGACGTTGAATATGCGATGTTGCCCGTGGGCGGTCGCCGCCAGCGCTAGCGCCGCCACGACGTCGTCGACGTGGATGTAGTCACGCACGACCGACCCGTCGCCCCAAATGGCTATGTCCTGGTCCGCGCGGATGCGTTGGACGATCGCGGCGAGCAGCCCTTGGCCGCGCGCGCCGTCCTGATAGGGGCCGTACGGATTGGCGATCCGCAGCACGGTATGGCCTGCGTCGAGCAGCAGTCTTTCGGCCGTGAGCTTGGCGACGCCATAGGGACTGATCGGGTTTGTCTGTGTGTCTTCTCCGATCGGATCGGACCCGGTGACGCCGTACACCGCGCCGCCGGACGACGCGAACACCACCTTGACCGGCGGCCGGCATGCGTTGATCAGGCGCCGCGTCGCCGTGGCGGTCGCGGCCACGTCGGCGCGGGCCGGCAGTCCGGCGCCGATCAGGTCGAACACGATGTCGACGCCGCCGAGCGGCAGCCGCTGCGCGGGCCAGACGCCCTGGTGCCACTCGATCCCGTCCAGCGCCGCGGCATCGACGCAGGCGCGGCCGAACGCCGCGACCTCGGCCCCCGCGTCGCGCAAGGCGCGGCACAGGTTGATTCCCATGAAGCCGCCGCCGCCGAGCACCAGGCAATGGCGTCCGGCGAGGGTCAGTGCCGCAACGCCGTCTCGCGCGCCAGCACGTCGAGCCACGGGTGGCGCTGTTCGACGTAGGACACCATGGCGCGCTTGTTGTCGGCCTGCTCGGTGATGGCGTTGACCATGCTGCCGGCGTGGACGCGGTACTCGGTCAACACGTCGGCGACGCCCACGCCCCACAGGCCCAATTCGGCCATGCGGCACCACAGGTCGAAATCTTCCCAGCCCATCGCATCGCGCCGCACGTAGTAGCCGCCCGCCGCAGCCCAGGCCCATTTCGCGACCATCGCCATGGCGTCGATGTAGTTGCCGACCACCAGGCGCTGCGGCTCGAACCGGTCGCCGCCTTGCTGCGCTTCAGAGCCGCCAAAGAATTGCCGCCGCGGATAGGCGAACCCCGCGAGCGTGCCGCGCAACACCTTTAGCAGCGTCTCGGCGCATTCCGGCCGCAGCCGGTTGTCGGCGTCGAGCGGCAGCACGTACGGCGTCTCGGCGTGCGAGAACCCGGTGTTGCGGGTGCCGCCGAGTCCGGCGTTGGTCAGGTGCCGTAGCACCAGCAGGCGATTGAAGCGGCCTGAGTGGCTATGGGCAAAGTCGAGAATGAGCGCGATCGTTTCCGGGTCGGGCGAACGGTCGTCGACGATCACCAGGTCGAGCGCGTCCAGAGTTTGCACCCGCACGCTTTCGAGCGCCTCAAGGATCGTGTCGGCGTAGTTGTAGCTCGGGACGATGACGGTGACCTCAGCCGCACCACCGGCGTCGTGCGCGAACAGGATTTCGGTCGGCGTCACGACGGGCGGTGGCAGGGTGGGCAGCGTGCGGCGGTGCAGGCTGTCGACGAACGCGCCGGCCGCCGGCTCGCCACCCATCTGCGCGTCGAGAAACGAGCGGGTGAGCATTGCGCGGCGCTCCGGCCCGAACGTCCAGAGGATCGCGTGGTAGGCATCGCGGGCGATGCGGGCACGCAGGTCGGGATCGTCGGCCAGGCGGGTGATCGCGGCCGCCCACTCGTCGGGCGTGCTGGCCAGTATGCCGGTGACGCCGTCCGCAATCGCGCGGCGGTACGGGCCGGTCGGCGATGCGATGGTGGCGACACCGGCCAGCGCCGCCTCGAACCATTTCAGCTCGCTCTTGGCCTCGACGAACGGGTTGCCCTCCAGCAGCGGGGCGAGGTTGATGTCGAACCGCGCCAGCTCGGCCGGCAAGCCCGCCAGCGACACCTGCTCGCGCCATTCGATCTGGGCTTCAAGTGCCTCCAGCTCCGGAAACTCGTAGAGCAACACGAGGCCGATCTTGTCGAGCCTGTTGTAGAACAACACGAGGCGGGCGTCGGCGCGCGCGGTGAGCAAAGCCGTGATCGCTGGGGCGACGATGGCGAAGTCCTTCTGGTGCGTGCGGGTGCCGCCCGCGTAGCCGACCCGAAGCAGGCCGTCGTGCGGCACCCGGCCACGTTGCCGCACGGCCGCCCGTGAGGCGGCAAGCGTGGCGTGGTCGAAACCGTTCGGCAGCACGTAGGCGGCGTGCAGCCAGTCGCGCATCGCGTGCGCCAACTCGTCGGTCGTCGCGGTCGCGAAATCGACCCCCTCGAGCGTCTGGCGCATGCGCGTGAACATGTCGCGCACGCTGCCCTCCGACGACTGGATGCTGCGAATGCCGTCGATTGTGGAGATGCGGGCTAGTTCGGGGCGGATCATCAGGTCGTCGAGGTCGAGCGCCACCCGACCGCCGTTGCCGCGTACGATCGTGACGATGCCCTCGACATGGACACTCCACGGCACCCGCCACAGCACGACGAGATCGACGCCGATCAGCGTCTGGCCGTTGATCTCCTCGACGTAGATCCAGTCCGCGTCGTGCCCGGCCGCACGCGCGGCTTCGGCGTAGCGGACGCACCGGTACTCGCAGCCGGGCGTGCCGGGCTCGCCGGCCGCATACAGCACGCGCAATTTCGGATGCCGTGCGATTGAGACCAGCGGTGCCGGAGCCTCGAATACTGCGTCGAGCTCGGGGAGCGGGATGTCCGCGACGGGTGCGACCTCCACCGCTCGCGCGTCGTCGTCGGCGATGCCGCCCAGCACCGCATCAAGCTCGGGTGTAGCGGACACTGGTGCCGCGATCGCCAGCGGCGGCGACGGCGGTCTCCGGCGAACCGTGCCGCTGATCGCCCGCAGCGGCGCGCTCACCCGCCAACTGGTGGATGCCAGGATCATCCGGTTCTCGGCGGCGTGACGCCCGGCGTCGGACTGCGCCGTGGCGGCCGTCTCGGTCAGCTCGGCCACCTGCCGGCGGGCGATCGCAAGCGCCCGTTCGGCGGCGTTGCGGCCCAGTTCAGCGTCCGACAGCGCCGCGATGGCGTGTTCGCCCATCTCCGCCCTCGCCTCCGCGCGGGCCGCGCGAATACCGTCGCGCTCGGCCTGCGCGCGCGCCGTGGCGCCCTCGCCGATCGCCCGCGTGGACGCCGCCTCGGCCACCGCCGAACGTGCCGCCGCGTGCCGCAGCTCGAGCTCCGCCGCGGTCGCGCGGGCGGTCGCCGTACGCGCCTGCGCCTGCAGCACGTCGAGCGTGCGTCGCGGCCCGTCAGCACCGCCCTCGAGCGACGTTGCATACTTGGCCATCTCGGCGAACTTGGTCTCGAGCGTCGCCACGTGCGCGCGAAGGTCGTCGAGCCCGCGCGACTGTTCCGTGGCCCGGCTTTCCAGCACGCAGCGTTCGCCAAGGGCGGCAAACCGCTCGCGCACGCGACCGATGTCGGCGGGATCGGTCAGGCCGCTTAATGCGAGGACGTCGCTCGGCGCGTCGGCTCCGACGCACAGCACCCCCAGCCCGTGCGCGTGCAAAAACTCGAATCCGGGGTGGCGCTGGCGCAGCTCGCTCCAGAGCCGCCAGACCCCGAAGTCGCGCTCGCGCACGTTGGTGTCGTGAAACAGCACCACCGCGCGCGACGACAGCTTTGGCGCCCAGCTCGCATAGTCGTGCGCGACGTCATCGTAATGATGGCGTCCGTCGATGTGCAGGAGATCGATGCTGCCGTCCGCGACGTAGCCGAGCGCCGCGTCGAACGTGCCGCGCAACAGCTGTGAGAACCCCGAGTAACGCGCATCGTGGAAATCGCGCAGGTCGGCATACACGCCCTCGTCGTAGAACCCGGCGTGCTCGTCGCCTTGCCACGTGTCGACGGCGAGGCAGTTGGTCGGCAGCGACAGCCGCTGCACCGCATCGCAAAACGCGCCGTACGAGACGCCGGCGTGGGTGCCCAACTCGACCAACGTCCCCGGGCGGGCAGCGGCCACGATCCAGTGCGCGAATGGCACGTGACCGTACCAGGCGCTGACCACGCCGGTGCGCGCCGGCCGCCAGAACATCGCGTCCATCGCGGGGTCGAGCAACGCCGCCTCGCTCATGCGACATGCCAGGGGCGCGGCACGCGCGGCGGGAACGCCAGCGTCGGCGTGTGCAGGTCGAGGCTGTGGTTCAAACTGAAGAACGGATCGCGCGCGAGCTCGGTCGCCCAGCGACGCTGCATGTAGGCGATCTCGGCCATGAACCGCGCCACTTGGTCGTCAGCAAAGTCGCTGCCGCGCGATTTCGACTCGTGGTGGATCAGCTCGGCATAGGGCGTGAACACGATCCGGTATCCCGCCTCGCGCAGCCGAAGGCACAAATCGACGTCGTTGAACGCGACCGCGAGGTTGTCCTCGTCCATGCCGCCGACCGCGTTCCAGGCGGCGCGCGGCACGGCCATGCAGGCCCCGGTGACCGCGCCCACCTCACGCGATAGATGCAGCAGGCCGAACGGTCCCGGATCGGCGGCGGCGGCACCGATGCAGACGTGGCCGGCGACGCCGCCCAACCCCAGCACGACGCCCGCGTGCTGCACGGTCCCGTCCGGGTACAGCAGTCGCGCGCCGACCGCGCCGACGCCGGGCCGCAGTGCGGCGCGCACCATCTCGCGCAGCCAACCGGGCTCCGTCACGGCGACGTCGTTGTTGAGCAGCAGCAGGATGTCGCCCGTGGCGATCGCGGCTGCCCGATTGTTCAGCCGCGCGTAGTTGAACGCGCCGTCGTCGCGCAACACCACGGCACCTTGCCCCGACAGCCGCCCGAGATACGCGAGAGTCGCGGGGTCGCTGCTGCCGTTGTCGACCACGATCAGTTCGAGGTCGTCGTAGGTGGTTCGTTCCAGCAGCCCATCGACGCAGGTCCGCAGCAGGTCGAGCCCGTCGCGCGTCGGCACGATGACGCTCACCCGGGGCCAGCGCTGCGGGTCGGCGGGAACGACGCGGTGGTAGTTGTCGATCCCGCCGGTCACCGTGACGGTCTCGCCGAGGTTGAACGCCTGCTCATGCAGCGCCCGCCGCGCCGCGTTGGTGGCCCGGTCGATCTGGGTAGTGCTGAACGTCGCGGCACTGGGGTGCATGCGCCAGTGGTACAGCACGTGCGGCACGTGGATCACCGGCGCCCGCGTCCGCGCCACGACGCGCAACGTCAGGTCGTAATCCTGGCTGCCCTCGTAGCCGACCCTGAAGCCTCCGGCGGCGCGCACGGCGGTGGCGCGGTAGACGCCGAGATGGCTCACGAAATTCTGCCCGCGCAACAGCTCCATGCTGAAATCCGGCTTGAAATACGGGTCGTGCCGCTGGCCCGTCGCGTCGAGCTTGTCCTCGTCCGAATAGAACAGGTCGCTACCCGGGTGTACCGCGATGGCATCGGCCATGGTCTGCAGCGCATGCGGGGCCAGCACGTCGTCGTGGTCGAGCAAGGCGACCCAGTCACCCGATGCCAGCGCCAACGCCGTGTTGCTCGCCGCCGAGATGTTGCCGTTGCGCGGCCGCAGCGCGAGTTTTACCCGCGAGTCCGACGTCGCCGCTTCTTCCAGCACCACACGGACATGCGGCGCCACGGAGCCGTCGTCGGCGAGGCACAGCTCCCAGTGCGGCCAGGTCTGCGCCCGCACCGAGGCCAGCATCGCGCGCAGCGTCGGCTCTGGCGTCTCATAAACCGGAACCAGGACCGAAAACTGCGGCGGGCTTTTCACGGCGGCGGCACGGGCGTGGAGCCGTGCCAGGTCGGCGTCGGTCGGCGTGTCGTAGCGGGCCACCCAGTCGACATATCGCCCGGTCACCGCGGGCGCATGCGCGGCGGCGAGGTCCCGCAACGTGCGGCTGTCCGCGCGGGCCGCCCGGACCATCGCGCGCGCCAACGCCTCGGCGCGGCCGATCTCGCGCACGGTGACCGCCGGCCCCGCCGCCGTCGGGCGCGCGACCCCGTCCTCGCGCGGCGGCCGCACCAGGGCGAACGCGCTCGGGCCGTGGCCGGCGCCGTCCGGCAGCCGCAACAGCCCGCGATGCCGCCCGCGCGTCAGGTCGGCGAGGCCGATTTCGTGCGATCGCCCGCCGGCGGTGATCCGCAGCGCCGCGCCACTTGCGACCAGCTCGGGGTCGGCGGTGACCAGCGCCCAGCCGCGCGGCGGCCGCCCGAGCACCGACGCCAACAGCAGCTCGCCGCCTGGCCGCTCGATGTCGGCGACCATCGCGTGGGTCGGACGCAGCACCGCCCGCCGCACCCGGCCGCGCCACGTCGGCGGCTTCGGCCGTGTTGGTCCCGGGTCGGTGGCAGGATGCAACCGCCGTCCCTCGAACTGGCCGTTGCCCAGAAAGTGCAGCAACGCGTTCAGCCCCGCGGCGCGCACGTCCGGGTTGGCCGCCTCGTACCGCCTTGTGCCGAACGCCGGCCCAGGGTCGCGACCCTCGGCGGCGCCGTGGCGGAGGTAGTGCAGCGCCGGATCGAGGCCGCCCGCATCGACGTCCGGGTAGCTGCGCCGATACCACTCGGAGTCGAACAGGCCGGAGCGACGGATTTGTCGCGCGGCCCGCAGCAACGCCCGCCGTCGCGACGCGCGTTCGAACCAGCGTTTGGGGAGGGAAATGGACGGCATGGTTTCGGGCGACACGCTATGAACAGCCTGTGTAGCCATCGCCACCCCACGCGTCCACGCCATGTCCGAACCGGAGCCGACGATGACCGTATTGCAGGATTTTAGCGTCGGCGAGGTGATCGAGTGCCCCGGCCGCTACGAGATGACGCTGGCCCGGCTGGAGGCGTTCGCCCGCGAGTGGGACCCGCAGCCGATGCACCTCGATCCGGCGGCGGGTGCCGCCAGCGTGTTCGGCGCCCAGGTCGCCAGCGGCTGGCATACGCTCTGCGCCACTATGCGGCTCATGGTGGACGGCGACATCCTGCGCGGGTTGCCGCTCATTGGGCTCGGGTTCGAGGACGTGAGGTTCCTGCGGGCGGTGCGGACGGGCGACGTGCTGCGGGTGCGCGTGGATCCTGGAAATCCGCGCCTCGCGCAGCCGGCCCGGGCGTGGCCTGCTGCGGATGCGCGTCGAGACGCTCGACGCCGCCGGAGCGCCGGTCGCGTCCTGGCTGCCGACGCTGACGGTGCCGGCGCGCGGTTAGGTGTCCAGCCCCGCTTTCTCGCCGGCCTTCTCGTACTTCGTGATCCGGTCGACCTTCGGGCCGGAGCGCGCCGGTTCGAATTCGCTGGCGAGGTAGGCGGTGACGATCGACTTGGCCAGCTCCGACCCGACCACGCGGGCGCCGAGCGTGATGATCTGCGCGTTGTTGCTGCCGCGCGCGCGCTGGGCGGAGTAGGTGTCGTGCGTCTGGGCGGCGCGGATGCCCGGCACCTTGTTGGCGCTGATCGCCATGCCGATGCCGGTGCCGCACAGCAACACCGCGCGGTCGTGGCGGCCCTTGGCGATGTCCTCGGCGACCGCGAACGCGACGTCGGGGTAGGCGGCGGTCTCGCCGGCCTTGGTGCCGTAATCCTCGACGCTGTGGCCGGCGGCCAGGATCGCGGCCTTGACCGTCTCCTTCAGGTCGTAGGCGGCTTCGTCGCAACCGATCGCGATACGCATGGTGGTCCTCCGGTGGTTGCGGCCGACGTACGGCGGGGGGCGGACGGGTGCAAGTGTCACCTTGCGGCACGATCCGGCGTAATGTCTCGATGGCGACATTCTTGAGGCTTGCGATGGTATGCGTGTTCCTGGCCGGCTGCGGTCTACCGCCCGTCGAGCGGGACGAGATACCCAATTTCGAGCGCAGCCATGGCCGCCCGTAGCGTGGTGCTGCTCGTCTTGGTTCTGGTGCTCCAGGCCTGCGGCGTGCTCCCGCAGACCGGGCCGCCGGACATCAGCGGGACATACTATACTTTAAGCCACGGGCGGCCGTAGCCGGGCCACCGCCGCATTCGCCGTTTGTTCATCCGCGCTCGCTATAGCGGTGGGAGAACGCCCGGGGGTTTGTGATGCCGCGTCTGCGCGACTTATCGATCGCCACCAAGATCGGCGCCGCGTCGATCGCGGCGCTGCTGCTGCTCGGCCTGCTGGTTTGGTCGGAGCTGCAGTCGATGCACTGGATGGCGGGGCTCGACCAGCGAATGGAGGCGGCGGTGGCGGCCGAGCGGGCAGGCTGGCGAACCATCGCCGCCGCCCGCACCCTGCGCGCGCAGGCCGAGCGGTTGCAGTACGCGCGGACGCTTGCCGGTGTCGACGACGTGACCCGGATAATATCCGGCGCCACGGCAACTGCGGCGCGGCACATCACCGACATGGTCGACCTGGACGTGCCGGAGGCGCTGCGGACCGACGCCCAGGCGGCGCTGCAGGCGCTTGCCCGCGCGCTCGCCCAAAAGGCCGAATTACGCAAGGAGCTGCTGTCGACCCGCGACGACGCGTTCATGCCGGCCATTCCGGCCATTCCGGCCTTCGAGGCGGCGCGCGCGACGTTCAGCAACGCCGTGACGCAGGCGAGCCTGCCGTGGATCGAACGCGACCAGGTCGAACGCACGCTCAAGACCTACCTCGGTGCCGTGACGATTGATCGCGACGATGCGCTGCTGCTGCTGGTGTCGGGCGACACGGCCGCGATGCCCCAGGTCTTCGCGCCGTTGCCGGGAATGACCCTCACGCTATCCGAAGCGGACACCGAGACGCTGCAGCCCGCTGCGGATGCCGTCGTTGTCGCTGGCGACGCCATGCGTGCGGCCGTCATCCAGCTGTTCCGCACCGAGCGGGCGCTGTCCGAATTCGGTCGCGCGACGGTGCGACCGGCCGTGATGGCATTCGATACGCAGCTGGAGCGGTCGATCGACGTGTTTTCCATGTCGGTCGAGCGCAACCGGGCCCGGTTCGCCGCCGGGCAGATCGACGCCCGCCGCAACCTGGTCGGGCTGGGTGGGCTGATCCTGTTGGTGTTGGTGACGTCGAGCTGGCTGACGGTGCGCGCGGTGGCCGGGCCGATCGCGTCGCTGACGCGGCACGTGCAGCGGATGGCGCGCG
>JAABUX010005243.1_pt1 | contig 15991 bp, 10 predicted proteins | sample 5561851 | NCBI WGS metagenome assembly JAABUX01 (sample SAMN10711883, study PRJNA513361) | rock metagenome | isolation source: Antarctica rocks | place: Antarctica: Victoria Land, Richard Nunatak red sandstone | collected 2016-01-03 | reverse complement strand
GAACCGTCAGCCCTTGACGCCGCCGCCGAAGGTGAACGCACCGCCGAGGCGTCGGGACAGGACCAGGTACAGCAGGATCGAGGGCAGCGAGTAGAGCAGGGAGTACGCGGCCAGCTGGCCATAGACGATCTGCCCGTACTGGCCGAAGAAGGTGTAGATGGTCACCGACATCGGCTGCTTCTCCGGGGTCAGCAGCAGGATGAACGGGACGAAGAAGTTGCCCCACAGGCCGATGAAGGTGTAGATCGCGACCACCGACAGCCCCGGCCACATCAGCGGGAGCACGATGCGGCGCAGTCCCTGCATGGGCGAAGCGCCGTCGGTCCAGGCGGCCTCCTCCAGCTCGATCGGGACGCCGTCCATGAAGTTCTTCGTCAGCCACAGCGAGATCGGCAGCGCGGTCGTCGCCATGAACACCATCGTCGCCGTGATCGAGTCGTCCAGCGCCAGCTGTACGAACAACCCGTACACCGGAACCATGATCGCGGTGATCGGCAGCCCCGTGGAGAACAGGATCGTCATCAGGAACGGGCGCTTGAGCCGCGACCGGTAGCGGGACAGCGGATAGGCGGCCAGGGTGGCGCAGGCGACGGTGATGAGGGTGCCGCCCCCGCAGAGCACCGCTCCGTTGAGCAACGGCCGGTAGGTGGTGTCGGTGTTGAGCACCGCCCGGAAGTTGCCCAGGGTCAGCGGATGCGGCCAGCTGATCGACACCCCCTGCGCGGGGTCGCCGTTGACCGCGGCCAACAACACCCACAGCAGCGGCACGATGAACATCGCCGCGATGAGCAGGAGCACCGCACTCGCTGCCAGCCGACCGGTGAGCCGGGGCCGCCGCCGGTTGCCGTGCCCGGCCCGCGTGCGCTCCGGCGCGTCGGCGAGTCCGGAGACCACCGCGCTCACCGGGACGGCTCCGAGGTCCGCAGCACCCGCAGGTAGACCACGGAGAAGATGCCGCCGATCAGCAGCAACAGCAGGGCGATCGCGGTGCCGTACCCGAGGTCGGAGGACACGAACGCCTCGTTGTAGGCGAACAGCGGCAGGGTCAGGCTGCGGTTGCTCGGGCCGCCCTTGGTCATCGTGTAGATCAGCCCGAACACGGACAGCGTCTGCAGCGTGATCAGCATCAGGTTCGTTGCGACGCTGCGGCGCACCAGCGGGATGGTCACCGACGTCAACCGGCGCAGCCCGCTCGCGCCGTCGACGGTCGCGGCCTCCTCGATCTCCTTGGGGACCTCCGACAGCGCCGCGGAGTAGACGAGCATCGAGAAAGCGGTGCCGCGCCAGATGTTGGCGATGGAGACCGCCAGGATCGGTGTCGTGTAGAGCCAGCTCTGCGACGGCAGGTGCAGGAAGCCCAGGACGCCGTTCAGCGACCCGTCCGCGCCGAGGACCGCCTGCCACAGGTAGCCGGCGACGACCTCGGGCAGCACCCAGGCGCCGATCACCACCGCGGAGGTGAAGGCGCGCGCGAGGGCGTGGCTGGACCGCATCAACAGTGCCAGCGCCATCCCGACCAGGTTCTGGCCGATGACGGCCGAGACCAGGGTGAAGAACAGGGTCAGCCATACCGAGGAGAGGAACTGGCTGTCCGTGAAGGCGCGCCGGAAGTTCGCCAGACCGACGAAGTTGGTCCCCCGCTGGCCGGTGAGCGCCATGTCGGTCAGGGAGGCGTAGACGCAGTAGATGATCGGCCCGGCGAGGAAGACCACCAGCAGCACGACCGACGGGCCCACCGGCAGCCCGCGCAGCAGGGTGCGCTGCACGGGCCGGGCGGGGCGGCCGGTCGGCCGGGTCTCGGCCCAGGACGCCATCAGGCCTTCGTCACCTTCGCGCTGGTCACCGCCTGCTCGACGCCCTGGCCGAAGAAGGCCACCGCGGCTTCCGGTGACGTCGAACCGGTCATCACCTTCTCCGTCGCCTGCTGGATGAGCAGGGAGACCTTCGGGTAGTCGGAGTAGGCCGGCCGGTAGACGGTGCTCGCGACCAGGTCGGAGAAGAAGGCATTGGTCGGGTTGGCCGCGATGAAGCTCTTGTCGGCGGCGACATCGCTGCGCACCGGGATCTGGACACCGGCGATGTCGTAGGCGAGCTCGTTCTGCTTCGAGGTGAGCATCGCGATCAGGTCCCAGGCCGGACCGGGGTTCTGCGCGTTCTTCGGGATCGCCCAGGTCCATCCGCCGGACAGGCTGATCTTCCCCGCGCCCTGGCCCTGCTGGGTCGGCATCCACGCCTGACCCATGACCTTCGACCACTGCGGCCACGGCGACGGACCGCTGCGCAGCCAGTTCCCCGACAACCAGCTGCCGTCGATGGCGATCGCCAACTTGCCCTTCGGCAGGTACTCCTGCGCCACCGTGTTGGCCCACGTCGGGGCCAGGGCCTGTTGCGGGGTGGGGCCAAGGCCCGAGGAGTACACGGTGTGCACGAACCCCATGGCGTCGGAGAACCCCTGCGAGCCGACGACCCACTTCTGGCTCGCCTTGTCGAACAGCGTCCCGTTCGGGGTGCCGTAGAGGAGCATCTCGAAACCCTGCATCGACGCGGCCTCGCCGACCCCGGTGCCGGCGTAGACGTTGAGTGGGACGATCCCGGGCAGCTTCGCCTTGATGGTCCGGGCGGCGGACAGGATGTCGTCCCAGGTCTTGGGCTGCCACTTCGCCGGCAGGCCGGCCTTGGCGAACAGGTCCTTGTTGAACCAGATCGCCCGGACGTCGGTCCCGTCCGGGATCCCGTAGGTCTTCCCGTCCAGCGCCTGGGCGGCCGACTTGGCCGTGGGCTTGAAGCTCGCCCAGTCCGGCCAGTCCTTCAGGTGGTCGTCCAGGGCGGTCAGGTAGCCGGCGGAGATGTCGGAGTTGATCAGGAACGTGTCCTCGTACACGACGTCCGGGGACGTCCGCGGTGAACGCATCGAAAGCTGCAGCTTGGTGTAGTAGTCGTTCTCCGACGCCACGATCGGCTGCAGCTTGACGGTCACGCCCTGGTTCGCCGCCTCGAACTGCTTCTTCACCCCGACCAGGAAGTTGGTCTGCACCCGGGACGCGCCGAACTGCTGGAAGCTCACCGTCAGGGTCTTGGCCGACGACCCTGATCCGCCGCCCGCGCTGTTGCCGCCGCCGCACGCGGTGGCCAACCCGGCGACGGCCCCGGCCCCGGCCGCTGCCCTGAGAAAATCGCGTCTGCGCATCGCTCCTCCTTGAGCTGGTGGTGGACCGCGGGCGGCAGCGTGCAACAGCACGTTATGAGGCAGCTACCACCGGTCCCGCGAAACGTTATTCCGTCGGCGGCCGCTGTCAAGGACATCCGGGCCGGCGTGTCACCTCAGTGGTGCGCCCCGGTAGAGCGGGGAGCGCAGAGCGGGGAAGCTGGGCGACCGTGAGCGCGCACGGACGCCCGACGATGGTCGACGTCGCGCGGGCGGCGGGCGTGGCGGTGAGCACCGTGTCGAGGGTGGCCAACGCCGACCCCCGGGTGGGCGCCGAGCTCGCCGACCGGGTGCGGACCGCGATCGACCAGCTGGGGTGGGAGGCCGACGACCGGGCCCGGCACCTGCGGCTGGGCACGAGCGGGACGATCGGTGCGGTCGTCGGCGAACTCACCAGTACCTTCCTGCGGGCGGCCGAGCGCGCCGCCCGGTCGGTGGACCTGATGATCCTGGCGACGTCGACGGAGAACGACGACCAGCTGGAACTGGAGGCCGTACGGTCGCTGTGCCGCCGGCGGGTCGACGGGCTGATCATCGAGCCGTGCGGCGCCCCCGCGACCACCGCATACCTGGCCGGGCAGATCGCCCGCGGGCTGTCCGTCGTGGCGCTGGACCGGCCGCTGCCCGGCCCGGCACCGGTCTCCGATGCCGTCATCGGCGACAACGCCGCCGGCATCCGGCTCGCCTATGACCACCTCGTCGGGCGCGGCCACGAGCACCTGGCCTACCTGGGCGACGACGAACGGCTGTTCACCGGGCAGCAGCGGGCGGACGCCTTCCGGCGATGCGCTGCCGCCCGGTCCCACGACGTGCGCGGACGGGTGTCCACCGGTGCGGTGACGCCGGACCGGGTCGCGCGCGCCCTGGACCGGGTGCTCGACGAGCACCCGGCCCCGACGGCGTTGATCACCGGGAACGCGACCGCGACCACCCTGGCGTTCCGGCATCTCGGGATGGGCCTGGCGGGCCTGGACCTCGTCGGCTACGACGATGTCGCGTTCGCGGCCGTCCTCGACCCGCCCCGGACGGTGATCGTCCAGGACTACGCCGCGATGGGGGCGCTGACGCTGCAGATGGTGACGACCCGCCTGGCGGACCGGAACCTGCCGGTGCGACGCGCGGTCGTCCCGGTCCGACTGCTCGACCGCGGCACGGGAGTGCCAACCGGTCCCGGGTCGACTCGTTGACGGCTCCGGCCGGGCGCGGGACACTTACCAGACCGTTACCTGAGCCGGCAACCGATCGAGGACCTCACGATGGCGAAAGCCCTGTTCGGCTATGTCAGCAGCTCCACTCCGGCGATGGCCGCGGAGATCATGTCGCTGCGGTCCCGGGTCGACCAGCTCGAGGCGACGGTGCTGAGGCTGCGCGCGGAGAACGACCGGTTGTCCGCGGCGGTGGACGACACACCGCTGACCGTCGGCTCGATCGTCGACGAACGCGAGCCCGCTCTTACCTGAGCCCGCGACCGCTGCGGACCGACGCCCGGTGCCTGCCGTTCGATCATCGCTTCCGCCTTCCGGGTGCTCACCGGACCGAGACCGGTTGGCGGTCCTCCACCGGGGCTGGCTCGTCCTCGGTGTCGGGGTCGTCGGACTCGATCCGGAGGTTGGGGAGCCGCCGGTCGAGGGCCGCGGGCAATTGCCAGTTGCGGCGTCCGAGGGTGTGCATGATTGCCGGGACCAGCATGGTCCGGATCAGGAGGGCGTCCACAGCAATGGCGGTGGCCATTCCGATGCCGATCATCTTGATGTCGCGGTCGGTGGTGAAGGTGAAGGCCACGAACACGGCGACCATGATTGCGGCGGCCGCGGTGATCGTCTTTCCGGTGACGGCTTGGCCGTGGTTGACGGCGTAGCTGTTGTCCCTGCGTCGGAGCCACTCCTCCTGGATCCGGCTGACGAGGAACACTTCGTAGTCCATCGAGAGGCCGAACAGGACGGCGAACATCAGGATCGGCAGGATCGGGTTGATGGGTCCGGTGGAGGTCACGCCCACCGCGGATCCGAGCCATCCCCACTGGAAGATTGCGGTGACAACTCCGAACGCGGTGGCCGCGGACAGTAGGTTCATGATCGCGGCGGTCGCCGGGATGAGGAGGCTGCGGAAGACCACCATCAGCAGCAGGAACGACAGCAGGACGACCATCCCTACGAAGATCGGCAGCTTCGTCGACAGCTGAGTGGCGAAGTCGTCAGCCAGGGCGGTCTGACCTCCGACGAGGACCTGCAGGTGCTCGCCGTGCAGTGCGCCGGGGATGACGGTGTCGCGCAGGTGGGTGAGCAGCTGCGAGGTGGACGCGTCCTGGGGACTGCCAGCAGGGAACAGCTGTGCGACCGCGACCGCAGGGTGACCCGGTCCGGCGGGTACGTAGGTCGGCGGGGTTGCGTTGACGACGCCGCTGGTGTGCGCTGCGGCGGTGACCACGCCGGCGAAGGTGGCCTGGTCCGCGGGACTGTGGGTTTCGGCGACGAGCTGCAGGGGACCGGCGAACCCGGGACCGAAGCCGTGGGCGAGCCGCTCGTAGGCCTGGTAGGTCGTGGTGCTGGTGGGGTTGCTGCTGTAGTCGGCGGTGCCCTGCTGCATGGACAGGAACGGGATCCCGAGCAGGACGAGCACGGCGAGGGCGGCGACGGAGAAGCTGATGCGGTGACCCTGGACCCGGGTCGCCCATGCCGACCAACGGCGGGAGGCTTCGGGGAAGTCGGTCTCCCCGCGGGCGAGAGCCGCCCGCTGGCGGCGGGTGAGGGTCCGCCGGCCGAGCACCCCGATCAGCGCGGGCAGCAGGGTCTGGGAGGCGGCCATCGGGAACAGGACCGCGATCGAGGCCGCGACCGCAGCACCGGACAGGACGCTGACGTTCATGACGATCATGCCGAGCAGGGCGATGCAGACGGTCATCCCCGCGAACAGGACCGCTCGTCCCGCGGTGGCCGCAGCGATCGTGACCGCCTCCTCGATGGTCCGGCCTCGGCGCAGCGCTGTCCGTGTCCGGGTGAGGATGAACAGGCAGTAGTCGATCCCGACCCCGAGCCCGATGAGGGTGCACAACTGGGAGGTGAACCCGGCCATGGCGAGGTGGTTGGACAGCACGTTGACCAACGACAGCGCGGCAACGAGCGCGATCCCGGTGCTCAGCAGGGGCAGCAGCGCCGAGAGCAGCGACCCGAAGACCAGCAGCAGCAGGACGACCGCCGCGACGATGCCGATGAGGGTGCCGTTGGCTGACGACGGGTTCGTGGACGCGGCGACCTCGCCGACCACGTCGACCTTCAGGTTCGCCGAGTTCGGGGCTCGGGCAGCGTTCACCAGGGTGGTGGCCTCGGCCGCGGAGACGCCGGTGTGGTCGACCGACAGGTTGACCGTGGCGTAGGCGACCTGCCGGCTCGGGCTGATCTGCTTGGCCCCCGCCGGACTGTAGGGGGAGACCACCCCGCTCACGTTGGGCAGGTGGGCGATCTGTCCGAGGGCGCTGTGCATGGCGGCCTGCACCGCGGGTGCGGTGACCGTCCCGGAGGAGGTCTCGAACACGACCAGTTCGGTGTCACCGGACTGGCCGGGGGTGGCCTGCTGGAGAAGTTGCTGGGCGGCCGCGCTCGGCGTCCCGGCGAGAGTGGTGCTCCCGGCGTAGTTGCTGCCCGACGCGGACGAGGCGAAGTATGCGACGACAAGGACCACGATCCACCCCGCGATCACGGTGAGGCGGTGGTGGAAACACCAGCGGGCGAGGGATCTCAACGAAGTCTCCGACCTGGTTCCCGCGTGCCGGGAACCGCACCGCTGACGCTAGGAGTCCGGGCGCACCTGTCTCATCCGCTCAGCGGACGCTGTTCCTCATGGCAGCTCCTCCTCGCGGACTACTCCGGGAGATGGGCGAGCGGCTCGGTGCGGTCGCTTTCCCCGGGAACGACGAGCCCGCTCTCGTAGGCGAGAACCACCAGCTGGGTCCGGTCCCGGGCGTCGAGCTTGGTGAGGACGCTCGACACATGAGACTTGCAGGTGAGAGCGCTGATCTGCAACAGAGCACCGATCTCGGCGTTGGTCAGCCCACGGGCGACCAGTTTGACGATCTCGATCTCCCTGGTGGTCAGTAACGGTGACAGGACCGGGGCCGGGTGGTGCCGTGGGTCGTCACGGGCGACATAGGCCTCGATCAGCCGGCGGGTCGCACCCGGGTCCAGGAGGGCGTCCCCCCGGTCCACGGTCCTGACCGCCTCGATCAGCGCATCGGCCTCGATCCCCTTGAGCAGGAACCCACTCGCGCCGGCGCGCAGCGCTCCGAACACGTACTCGTCGAGGTCGAAAGTAGTCAGCACGATCACCCGTGTGTTCGCGAGTCGCGGATTGGTGGTGATGCGCCGGGTCGCCTCGAGTCCGTCCAGTCTGGGCATGCGGATGTCCATGAGGACCACGTCCGGGGCGTGGTGGTCGGCCATCGCGACCGCCTCGACGCCGTCACGGGCGTCCCCGACGACGACCATGTCGTCCTCGGTGCTGAGAATCGACCGGAACCCCGCGCGGACCAGCGGGTGGTCGTCGACCACCAGGACCGAGATCTGCCTGGTCGTCGGTGCGGTCATCGGGGCCTCCCGGCCAGGGGGATCCGGGCGCGCACCCGCCAGCCGCCGCGGTCGTCGGGGCCGGCCTCGAAGACTCCGCCGACGGCGGTCGCACGCTCGGCCATGCCGGGTATCCCACGCCGCGAACCGGCTGTGACCCCGGCCCGCTGGGGGCCGTCGTCGGCGACCTCCACGATCATCTCGGCGCCGTCCACCTCAACCCGTACCCGCGCGAACCGGGCCGTCGAGTGCCGCAGGACGTTCGTCAGACCCTCCTGGACGATCCGGTAGCCGGCGTGGGCGACCGCCGGGGAGACGGTGTCGGGCACAGGGGCCGACCGCCAACCGGACGCCCAGACCCGCGGCCTCGACACCGTTCAGCAACTGTCGGAGCTCGGTCACGTCCTGAGCCGGGTGCAGTGGGGCCGACTCGGCCGGGGTGCGGAGTGTCGTGAGGGTCGACCGCAGGTCCGCCAGGGCCTCGGCGGCCGTCGCGGCGATCCCGTCCATCGTCTCCGGTGAGGTCGTACCCGGGTTGCGGCGCTGCAGGTGCGCGGCAGCCGACGCCTGCACCTGGATGGCGACCAGCGCGTGCCCGACGATGTCGTGGACCTCGTTCGCCAAGCCCAGCCGTTCCGAGTAGCCCTGCGCCTGCGTCTGCGCGATGCGTTCCCTCGCCGCGTCCTCCGCGATCGCCCTCGTCAGGGCCCCACGTGCGCGTACCGCCTCGCCCGCAGCAAGCGATCCCAGCACGAGCGCCAGATAGGCCACGAACTCCAGCAGTTCCACCCGGTGTCCGGGACTGGTGAGCAGCACTGCGCTCGCGACGACCGGGGCCATCAGACCGCCGACGAGCAGCGACCGCAACCGATCACCTTCCATACCCACGGTGAACACCAGACACATGGTCACCCCGACCGTCGCCGAGTTGGGGTGGAACACCGCCAGACAGACCAGCAGCAGGGGCACGACCAGGGCGAGGACGCCGAGCGGGTGGCGGCGGCGGGCGGTGAGCGGGAGTGCCGTCACCGCGGACAGCACGACCACCACGGGAGTGACGTGCGTGATCTTGTGCTCCGTGATCGGGTCCACCACCAGCGCCAGGAACGCCACCAGCGCCAGAGCGGAGTCGGCGTCCGGGGCGTGCACCACGTCGCGCCACATCGCCCGCACGACCCCAGCCGAGGACTGCCGGGGCCGGGCGCCGCTGCGGTGATCTCCGGCGCGACCGGAGCCCCGGTGGACGTCAAGCACAGGCGGGATCCCCTCGATCGGGGACGGCGGTCCACATGGTGTCGAGTGTCGCCCGCATCGCCGCGCGCGTCATCGGCCTGACGGCCCACTCACCCCGCCGAATGGTCGACAGCCCGGTTCGGCGACACGGCGGGCTCCGGGTCGCCGAACGGGCTGGCCGGGCCGGTCCGCTCGTTAAGGTCGCTGCGGTGAGGACGCCGTGCACCTGAAGACGCTGACGCTGTGCACCTGAAGACGCTGACGCTGCGCGGCTTCAAGTCCTTCGCCTCCGCGACCACCCTGCGCTTCGAGCCGGGGATCACCGCCGTCGTCGGGCCGAACGGCTCGGGCAAGTCCAACGTCGTCGACGCCCTCGCCTGGGTGATGGGCGAGCAGGGCGCCAAGAGCCTGCGTGGCGGAAAGATGGAGGACGTCATCTTCGCCGGAACCGCCGGCGGGTCGGCCGGCGCCGGCCGGGGCGCGCTGGGGCGGGCCGAGGTCGTGCTCACGATCGACAACAGCGACGGGGCCCTGCCCATCGAGTACGCCGAGGTGTCGATCACCCGGACGATGTTCCGCCTGGGTGGCTCCGACTACGCGATCAACGGCCGGCCCTGTCGCCTGCTCGACGTCCAGGAGCTGCTCGCCGACTCCGGCATCGGGCGCGAGATGCATGTCATCGTCGGCCAGGGCCGGCTCGACGCTGTGCTCAGTGCCGGGCCCGTCGAGCGCCGTGGCTTCCTGGAGGAGGCCGCCGGGGTGGTCAAGCACCGGCGTCGCAAGGAGAAGGCCCTGCGCAAGCTCGACGCGATGGCGGCCAATCTCGCCCGCGTCGCGGATCTGACCGCGGAGATCGGGCGCCAGCTCAAGCCGCTGGGTCGCCAGGCCGAGACCGCGCGGCGGGCCCAGGCGGTCCAGGCCGACCTTCGCGACGCCCGCGCCCGGCTGCTCGCCGACGACCTGGTCTCGGCCCGCGTCGCAGCCGCCTCGGCGGCCGCGGACCTCGACCGGGCACTGGCGGACCGGGCCGGGCTCGACGACCAGCTGGCACAGGCCCGGCAGGAACAGACCGACGCCGAGCACGCGTCGGCGGCCGGTTCGGCGGCTATCACCGAGGCGGCCGAACGTTGGTACGCCTGGTCCGGCCTCGGCGAGCGGGTGCGCGGGACCGCCGTCCTGGCCGCCGACCGCGCGGCCGCCACGGGACCGCCGTCGGCGCCGGCCGGGCCCGACCCCGATGCTCTCGACAGCCAGGCCGCGGGTGTCCGGGCCGACGAGGACGCCCTGCGGGGCGACGTGGCAACGGCCGCAGCCGCCCGGCAACGGGCCGCGGCAGCGCGCCAGCAGGCCGAGGCCGCGCTCGCGGCCGCCGAGCGGTCCCTGGCCGACCTGCGGCGCGAGGCCGCCCGCCGGCGCGACCGGATTGCGACCCTGGCCGCGGAGAGGGCCGCGGCGGCCTCCCGGGTCGCGTCCGGTGAGGCCGAGGCCGACCGCCTGGACAGCGCGCGGGACGCGGCACGGGACCGCGCCCGGGCAGCCGAGCGCGAACAGACTTTGGTCGAGACCGACGTGGCCGGGATGGACGCCGGTGAGCAGGGACTGGACGCCGAGTACGAGTCGGCGGCGACAGAGGTCGACCGGCTCGCCCTCCGCACTGCCGGGCTCGCCGCCGCCGAGCACGCCACCGACCGGGAGCGGGCGGCGCTCGGCGCCAGGGTCGAGGCGCTGCGATTGTCCCTGGACATCCGGGACGGCGCGGCGGCGCTGCTCGGCCGCACCGGCGGACCGCCGGCCGCCGGGGTGACCGGCAGCCTGGTCGACTTCCTGACCGTCGCCCCGGGTGCCGAACGGGCCGTCGCGGCCGCGCTCGGCCGCTTCGCCGAGGCCGTCGTCGTCGGGGGTCCCGGCGACCTGGTGTCCGCGGTCCGGATGCTGCGTGACCGCGACTGGGGCCGGGCCGCGCTGGTCGTCGGGGGAAGTGAGGGGGAACCGGTCGCGGTGATCCCCGAGGTCGGCTGCCCCCCGGCGCTCCGGCCGGCGGTCGCCGCCCTGCTGCGCGGCGTCGTCGTCGTAGCCGACCTGGACGAGGCGGCCCTCATCGTGGCCGCCGACCCGACGGCCACGGCGGTGACCCGGGAGGGCGACGTGCTCACCGCGACGTCCGCGGCGGGCGGCTCGGTCGCGGCGCCGAGCGGGCTGGAGGTCCGGGCGGCCGTCGAGCAGGCCGAGTCCACGCTGGCCGAGCTGGACCACGCCGCGCAGCGCCACCGGTTCGAGCTCGCGGCCGTGCGGGGTGCCCACGCCCAGGCGGCGGAGCGCGCCGAGGCGCTGCTGGACCGGCTGCACGAGTCCGACGCGCGGATGGCCGCTGTCGCCGAGCGTCTCGGGCAGCTGACCCAGACCGTGCGGTCGGCGCATGCCGAGGCCGACCGGCTCGGGCACCAGGCCGCTGGTGTCCGCGCGGCGACCGCCGCGGCCGCCGAGCGCTGCGCCGGACTGCGGCAACGGCTCGACGACGCCCGCGCCGAGGAGCTCGCCGCACCCGCGACCCTGTTCGACGAGACCGACCCGCGTGCGACCCCGGACGACCGGGCGGCAGCGGCAGCCGCCCTGGAGGCGGCACGCACGGCCGAGGTGGAGGCCCGCCTGGTCGAACGGAGCACGCAGGAGCGGCTCGCCGCGATCGCCGGGCGGGCCGAATCGCTGAGCGCGGCCGCAGCGACCCGTCGTCGTGACCTCGCCGACGCCGCCCACCGCGCCGCGCGCGCCGAGCGCCGCCGCTCGGTCGCGGCCGCCGTCGCCGAGGCGTGCTCGCTCCTGGTCACCGAGATCGGCTCGGCGGCCGAGGCGGCGCGAGCCGAGCGGGAAGCGGTCCAGGCCGGGCAGCAGCGCGCCACCGTCGAGCTGCGCTCGTTCCGCACGCGGGTGCGGGAGCTGACCGACGCCGACACCGCGGCAGCCGGGCGGGCGACCGCGGCCGAGGTCACCGCAGCCGCACGGGGGGCCGATGCCGAGCGGCTCGCGGCCCGGGTCGGCGAGGAGGGCCTCGGCGACCTCGACGTCCTGGTCGCCGAGTACGGACCCGACGTGCCGGTGCCGACCACGGCGGCAGCCGGCCCAGCGGAGGCCGGCCCAGCGGAGGCCGGCCCAGCGGGAGCCGAGTCGGGGGACCCGGTTCCGTACGTCCGGACCGAGCAACTGCAGCGCCGGCGCCGCGCCGAGCGGGCGCTGGCCGAGCTCGGCCGGGTCAACCCCCTGGCGCTGGAGGAGTTCGCCGCGCTGACCGAGCGCCACAGCTTCCTCACCGAGCAGCTGCGTGACCTGCGCACGTCCCGCGACGACCTGCTCGGCGTGGTCGCCGACGTCGACGCCCGCGTCCAACAGGTGTTCGCCGAGGCGTTTGCCGACACCGCCCGGGAGTTCGAGGGGGTGTTCGCCCGGCTGTTCCCCGGCGGGGAGGGCCGGCTGGTGCTCACCGATCCCGACGACATGCTGGGCACCGGGATCGATATCGAAGCGCGGCCGCCGGGCAAGAAGGTCAGGCGACTGTCCCTGTTGTCCGGCGGTGAGCGGTCGCTGGTGGCGGTGGCGCTGTTGGTGTCGATCTTCAAGGCCCGGCCCAGCCCGTTCTACGTGCTCGACGAGGTCGAGGCGGCTCTGGACGACACCAACCTCGGGCGATTGTTGTCGATCTATGAGGAGCTGCGCGAGTCCAGCCAGCTGCTTGTCGTCACCCATCAGAAACGGACGATGGAAATCGCCGACGCCCTCTACGGGGTGGCGATGCGCGGGGACGGCGTCACCACCGTCATCAGCCAGCGCGTCCGGGAGCGCACCCCCGCGTGAGGAAGACCAGCGGCGAAGCGCTGAGGAAGACCGGCGGCGGAGCGACTGGGCTCAGTTCGTGGCGGCGAGCAGGTTCGGCAGCGGGAGAGGACATCCGTCCCCGCCCTGCCCGGTGGTCCGTGCGCTCGGGCGCGGCGGGACCTGCCGTGGCAGGACGGGGAACGTCTCGGTGCCGTCCGGGCGCCGGCCCACCATGAGCACACACGTCGTGTCGCCCGGCCGGACCAGCTCGACCCGGTAGGCCGCGTACGGCTCGACCGCGGGGAGCACCGTGCCCACCTGCAGGGTCGGGTAGGCGAGCAGGAGCTGCTGGACGACAGCGGTGCGGTCCACCTGCTCCCGGTCCAGCAGGACGCTCGCGTTCGCGCCGGGGCTGAGCACCCCGATCGCCGCGGGAATGACGAGGCCGAGGCCGGCCACCTGCGCGATCCGGCCGAAGCTGCGGGCGATGCCCGACTCGCCACTGGCCGGGCGGGCCCCCGCGGCGGCCTGGCCGGCAAGCCGACCCCCCGCCTGCGCGGCGGCCCGGGCCCCGGTCCAGACCGGCGGCCGGCCAGCCGCCCGCCCGGCCGGGTCCGGCGACGCCGCCCGGTTGGCCACCACCAGCACCGCGAGGCCTACCCCGCAGGCACCGGCGAACAACCAGCGGTTGGCTGCCCACAGCGGCGGCAGCGAGGTGAACGCAAAACAACTGCACAGGGCGACCACCACCCGGGACCAGCGCCGGTCGGCCACGGCGGCGAGACCGAACAGGCCCGCCCCGACGTACCAGCCGTACACGGCGGGCAGGCACACGGCCGGGACCAGCAGGGCGAGTGAGATCCGCCGCACCGTGGCCGGCCATCCGCCGCCCGGGTCCGACCGCTCGGCGGCGACGAGCCGGAGGACCAGGAGGGCACCGGCCGCGAGCACCAGCACCCGTCCGGCGGTCCTGGCCGTTCCCGGATCCACGGGCAGGGCCAGCGCCCGGCTCGCCAGCACCAGCGCCTGCCCGACGACGGTGGCCGGCGCGTACCAGGGGGAACTGGCCCCCGGCACGGCTAGCGCGGTCACGAACCCCCACGGTCGGTGGATCCCGGCAAGCGCGGCGAGCAGCGGCAAGGCCGCCAGCGACGCCACGCAGCGGAACAGCAGGGGCCGGCCGGATTCCCGCCGTCGGAGCACGAGGAACACGAACACCAGCAGCGGCGCGGCGGTCACCTTGATCGCGACCGCGGTGAGGGCGAGCAACCACGACAGCCACGGGGTGCCGCGCCGCAAGGCCAGCAGGCTCAGCCCGACGACCCCGGCGACGATCGCGTCCAGGTGCGCCCCACCGATCAGGTGCACCAGCGTCAATGGGTTCAGCGCGCACATCGCGAGCACGTGCGCGCGGCGGGCCGCCGGGGTCATCGCCAGGGCGGCCCCGATCGCGGCGGCGACGCCGAAGACGGCGACGAGCCGCAACAGCATCACCTGGGTGGTCACGTCCCCGTGCACCCCGACGACCGCACGCAGCACCAGCAGGGCCAGGGGCCCGTACGGCGCGGGAGTGGCCCGCCACCGCGGGTCGACGCGGGCCAGCGCCGGGTCGTCACCGAGCAGCACCGGGCCCCCGCCATAGGGGTCGATGCCGTGGGTGACCATCGTCCCCTGGGCGAGGTAGGAGTACGCGTCCATGCTCACCAGGGGCGGGGCCACCAGGATCGGCAGCAGCCAGGCCCCGCCGGTCAGCGCCACCGCCCGGATGCTCATCCGGTTCTGCTCGGCGAGGCGCAGCACCCGCCACCAGCACGCCACGAGGACCGCGAGCGAGATCACCGCGACGGCGGGTGCGACCGTGCCGTTGCCGGGCGACGGGTGCAGGAGTCCGGCGAACGACGCCGGTACGGCCGCCCCGATGGGCAGTGGCGCCCGCCCGCAGGCGACGACGAGCGCGATGGACGCGCAGACGCCCGCGACAGTGACCCGGCCGGTGCGGACGGGTCCTGTCTCTACGGTCCGGTGCGGGGTCACCCCCGGCAGTGCAGTAACGGCCACGACACCAGATTGCCTCACCGGTGCGGTCCGACCGCAGTGGAGGGTGCGTGTCCGGGGGTCTGGGACCATCTCATACGTGTCCGAACCGCTCTCCTACATCGTCCTGATCGTCTCCGCACTGGTGATCCTCGCCGGCATCGTGGTGGTCGCGGTGCCGAGGAGCCGGCACGCGCTGTTCGGCCGGCGCCGCGGCCCGCGTGAGCTGGAGGGCCGCCCCGGGGCTGACGAGCGGGCCCCCGGTGTCAACGACGACGCGGGCACCCCGCGCGACACCCCGACGCGCACCGTCGAGCAGCTCGAGCTTCCCCCCCCGCGGTCCGTGGACCGGCCGGACACCGACGTGCTGGTGGAGCCGGAACCCGCGCTGGTCGACGTCCCGGATCCGGTCGCCGGTCGGTTGACCCGGTTGCGGTCCCGGCTGTCCAGGTCCGGCGGCCTGGGGCGTGGGTTGCTCGTCCTGCTCTCCCGCGACCGCATCGACGAGGACACCTGGGAGGAGGTCGAGGACACGTTGCTGACCGCCGACGTGGGGGTCGGCCCGACGTCGGAGCTGGTCGAACGGCTGCGTACCCGGGTCCGGGTCGAGGGCGCGCAGGACGCCGAGCAGCTGCGCGCCATCCTCCGCGAGGAGCTGGTCGCGCTGGTCGGGGGGGACATGGACCGGTCGCTGGACACCGCGCGCACCGGGGAGCGCCCCGCCGTCGTGCTCGTCGTCGGGGTCAACGGCGCCGGCAAGACGACGACGGTCGGCAAGCTCGCGCGGGTGCTGGTCGCCGAGGACAAGGACGTCCTGCTCGGTGCGGCCGACACCTTCCGTGCTGCAGCCGCCGACCAGCTGCAGAGCTGGGGTGCGCGCGTCGGGGTAGCGACCGTGCGCGGACCGGAGGGCGGGGACCCTGCCAGCGTCGCGTTCGACGCGGTGAAGGCCGGCATCGCCGCCGAGGCCGACGTCGTCCTGGTCGACACCGCGGGCAGGCTGCAGAACAAGGCCGGCCTGATGGACGAGCTGGGCAAGATCGGCAGGGTGCTGGGCCGGGGCGGACCGGTGAACGAGACCCTGCTCGTGCTGGACGCGACGACCGGGCAGAACGGGCTGGTCCAGGCCAAGGTGTTCGCCGAGGCGGTGCCG
>JAABUX010005242.1_pt1 | contig 15996 bp, 15 predicted proteins | sample 5561851 | NCBI WGS metagenome assembly JAABUX01 (sample SAMN10711883, study PRJNA513361) | rock metagenome | isolation source: Antarctica rocks | place: Antarctica: Victoria Land, Richard Nunatak red sandstone | collected 2016-01-03 | reverse complement strand
GCCGCCTTGGTCATAGACAGTGTTTTATTGCCTTTGCCTCCTGCTGCTAGCCATGCTTCTTGAGCTAGCTCAATTCGTTCCTCCCTATCGAGTTGGAGGTCCCATGCGCGAGGGAGAGAAGTTGTAGGAGGTAGATTTGACATTGTGGAGGGTAGATAGGGTGGTAAAGGCGAAGGGCAGTAGTAAAAAAAACTTTTGGAAGTCAGCCCTACAGGGCTGGACGGTTACTAGGTGTGGACGGCTTCTAGGTGAACCCTTCTGTCCTCTAATCTAAACATCGACATGCCTAATATCAAGACTAGAACGGCGATAGACCTACGTGTCCGTGCCTGACTTAAGGCTCTATAAGATCTGTATCAGCTTCAGTCTCCTGAGGTCGATCCTCTTATCTTCCAATATCATATTTTAATACCCGTTTACTATCTTTCGCCCCCGTTCTTTCCGAGTGCAAAGTGTACATCCAATTGTTTCCCACGTCATCCCAATCGCATTCGTAGATTGCATATTTTTCAGACTTGCCGAGAGCGTTGTGCGCTGACTTGAGGTATACCTCATCGCCTATACCGAAAGTTTTCTAGGGTCAGACCGTCAGATCGTGTAATTCGCAATATGTGTTCTAAAGCAAGGTTACCTGGTCCCAGACCTTTAAACTAGGCCCTGAAATGCTAGGCATCGCGAATGAGTGACGATCGAAGTACTTAGAAGAGCTGAGAATGATGCTGGCTATGGCTAGATGTCGGTGTCTCAAGAAATGAGGGATGGCGACCCCTGGAATTAGATAGGATCGTTAGTGCTCGACCCTATTATACGCCAGAGCGTTTAGTCCCCTATCGAACGCACCTGTAAGGGTAGTACGTAGTGACGTGGTTATCATTAGGCTAGTAGTAGAGGGGTCTATTAACATAGCTATTCCTTCAGTTACTATACTACTACGGAGTATATCTTTAGTAAAATTACTAGCGCTAGCTATACTAAGGATATAAAGGGAATATAGGAAAGAGTAGCCTAGAAAATCTACCTTACTAATAAGAATTATTTTAATATTAAATACTCTTTAGTATTAATATTCTATTACCTTACTAATATAGCTATAAGTACCTATAATAGGTAAGCTTAGACTTGATATTAACTTCTATATTAAGCTAATCCAGGGATTAAATTAGCGTTATAAACGTAATAAGTTTTAGGATATTATAATAGAAGTTAAGTGAAAGGTTATTCTATATAACTACTAGTTAAATATAAATTATAAGAAATTTAATAGCTTTTATTAGATAAAGAATTATCTAGATATAAGTATAAGGGCTTATACTATTCCTAGTATTATTTATAGTGTATTTCTTAGACTAAAGGTTCTAGTTTATAATAGTAGTCCTCTTATTAATTCGCCTTATTAGGGTATTATTCTATAAATTTAATAGGGTAAACTAAGGAGGTCCTTTTTAAAAGGCGTTAACTCTATAGATTACTATTTATATATTATAATATAAGAATAAGATAGTAATTTAATTTAAGTCTTATCTTCCTCTTAAGTAGCTATAATATCCTAGAGTCTATTAATAAAGGTATATATATCATCATAAAAGTAACAATACCTAATAATAATCGTTAAGTTAAGTACGAAGCTCCTAAACTATAGGTAAAGACTGTAAGTCTATAGGTATAAGGAATCCTACTGAGAACACCTACTTCTAATGCTCTATAATTGAGTAGCCCAAGCATGCTCCCATAAAACCCGCATTTATAGCATTCCTAGATCTTTTATTCAGGTCATAACAACTCGCCTTAATGATTAGGTATAAGATGGTAATATCCTTAGGCTTAAGAGAGGAGGAGCCGCCGTTCCCTCTACTATAAAGGGCCGGGGAGGCCTTAAGAGGGCGGATTATTATAGATAGACTAACCGTTTTTTCGATTCCTAGCCAAATTTTTGGTATTGACTCGAAAAACCTTACTACTAATAGTTAGCGTATATCCTATAGTAGTTTAGTGTTGCATAACTTTATGAATTCGATTCCAAATTCGATTCCTCGCGGTTAGTCTAGGTAGTACAATTTTTCTACTAGCTAGAAAGATATAGGATTTCTTAGGGATTTAGGACCGGATTTTTGATATCCTACGGGATATCCTACGGAATATCCTACAACGCTAAGGGAATATAGGCTAAGTCGAGTAATATTTTCTATAGACTAAAAATATAGCTTTTTCTCTATCTAAACCCACCCGTAGCGCTGCTACTTGGAATGTTTGTACCGCGATATCCTCCCAAGGCAAGGTCTCTTCTTCTTTCAGTCCGAGCATGAGTTGGTCCTCCTCGCTCAGCTCTACCGACAAGGACAACGCTCGCTTTCGCTTTCTTTGATACAACTCCAAGTACTATCCATCTGCTCGCATACGCTTCACGACTTTGACCTGCCGTCCTCCGACGGGTGTGATGGGTGTCTGAGTTCCGTGTCCACCTGGAGAGTAGCTCGAACTTGACCCAAGGCACGGTGCTAGCTTGTAAGAATGGTCGTGTTTCGGATCGTGTCTTCATACGTCAGTACAGCTTACTTCACCCAGAAGACCAGGCCCACTTACTTGGAAGACTCTGCGGCCGATCCGACTTCATACGTACTCACTCAGTCGATCTTCTAACATCTCTTCACACGTCGTAAGCCATGGGGGCAGATTGGACTGGAGCACACGATGTTCCTTCGTTATGTCAGTAGAGAACTCGTTTCCCTGTCTATCTGCTGAGGTATCTGAAATCTTGTCGTCAGCCTTGCAAGCAAAGGGAAAGCCCAACGCCTTCACGGACTAGCTCCTCGATATCGTTTAAGACTGACTCCCCATCGAAGTAGGCAGGGAGTTTTTCGTATGTGTTAGCTCTGCCCTGAAGTCTCAAATTAGATGTAACCCTCGTTACGGCAATTTTCCGTTATTAGGAAAGAGGACAACCAAAGAATTTGTGAAGAAGGTTCTGGCCTGTTGGGGACTGCAAGGGACCGGACCAAATTCGACGTTTGGTTCGCGCTAATAAGAGGTAACCACCGATCATGGACTGTGGCGTTGCTTCCATCCATAGATTTGGGGGCGGCCGAGGGAGTTGCCGGTGAATCTTTGATTGAAGTTTCCTTCACGTCAACGCCTGAAACGAAGCAACCAATTTCGGCACATCATGCTGGCGATAATTAGGCTCGATAGCTATTTATAGCGGAATTGATAGATAATAATAGTACCATTCGAGTTAGACGAACGGTCCGGGACTTGGCCCGCGCCGGCCTCTAGCCGCCCCTAGCCGCCCCGAGGGGAATGCTCCGTCCTTTCGTCAGACTGTGCCCAATTTTGCTGATTCACGGAAAAACACGGTGTTTATTATACTACAGCAAAGGCTCACGAACACAATTCCGATTCTCACGCCGTGGAACGTGACTGGTGGATTCAAAAGCATGGGCAGAGATTCTGGGATGGAGGGGGGGATATGCAGAACGCCATCCCCAGGATGTAATGAAGAGAGATCAGCTCCAGGGTCTAGAGTCTGTGCGCAATTCTCCTTCACCCGCTTAGGCGTCTCGCGGTGGAAACAAGAATTGGTCCATGCCAAGGCGCAGAGAGCCGCTAATTTTGGTGGAGATTCTCGGACCAATTCTTATTTCTACCGCGAGGGCGTGTAAGCACGGTGGGTAGGAGCACCTCTGTAAAGATCCTGAAGCCTTCAAGACTTATAATGAGTACAGGTGTTTCTGAAGCGACGACTCGGATCAATCGGACACCCACCTCGAAGATGTTCAGAGTCCTAGCTCGACCCTCGTGGAACGGTGCGAATGAAGCTAGTAGGAGATAGTAGCGTTTGAGTCTACGGTTATGCTGCGGAGAGCGTCCAAATGCATGTGGGTAAAAAGCTGCAGCAATTTGGCGAGTGAACCAGCTCTATTCCAACGATTTCAAATCAAAATCCACCACTATTGACCCCAAAAATCGCTGCCCACTCTTCTGTAGGAGTTTGCACCAGCATTACTAAGCTCATTAGAGACCTTCGACGGCATGGACTCAATGCAAGCTTCACTAATTCCGCAGTCACAGTGAGCAGCAGTTGGGCTAAGTGGCTGTCGAGTGCAAAGGAGAAATTTATACGGGAATAGCTCATACTTGATATTCGCTTGCGGACTCCCCTCGGCGGATCATTCCATGCAGGCGAAAGATGCAATTCTACAAGACAATCTGCCCTGTAGTCAATCTTTTTCTTACTATCAGCTTTGACATAAGAGGAAACTGTCCAAGTACGCCTAAGCTTCGCATCAGCTTGTTGGCATCGATCAACAGCATGGCGCAGACCGGTTTCGCGGCGTCGGTAACATCTGTGTCTCTATGAAGGAACGAATAGCTGACCTCTCGGGCAAAGGGAAGGTTCCTCACGATCGCCCTCGCCAGACCATGCGTTGAGAGGCGGGACTGCTCATGCACAACTCCTCTCTGGATATAGTCAATGACCTTCCCCTACCAACTGCCTGTCCGCCTTCCTGGACGGCCCTCGCCATTTCCTCGGAGACAGAAAGATGTTCATCACGAATACTGTGCGATTCTCCAACAGCACAGACGCTACGGACTCCGCCTCCTTCTCTACCCACGGTTGTCGCAGACAAAGAGACAAGATATAAACAGCCGCCAGGAGTTATGATTTGCTCCTGCAAAACCTATGAAAACGCACGAGGAGGAGATTGGGGAGGTCTGGCTAGTAGGTGAGAATGAACTTGATTTCATTGGAACGCGAGCTCCAGGGATGCACGCCGGTAAATGAGTCTATAAGGAGTCGAATTGTGATGTGCGGGGAAGGGGATACACCCTCTGCATAGAAGGCTTAGTCTAGGCCAGGGGGTCAAGAGTGTCAGAAGGAACTCTATACAGGCATGGCCTCAAGCCCTTCCCTCACTTGGAGCAGTGGGGGAGGAAAGAAAAGGGGAAACCAAGAATCGGATCACCAAGGAAGTGTGCCTTATTCAAATAGAATTTGATACATCGGTCCCAACGACATATCATTTTCTCCCCTTCCTCCGGCGAAACTCCTAGCAAGTCCACATCCTCCTTATACCGCCTCGTTTCTCACCCTTCCGTTACTCCGCCACACATCTTTGCCCCCTGTTCCTGCACGCCTAGCATTGTCACCGCCTCCTTCACTTCGCCTACCTCAGCCTCTCCTTTCTCTCCTTAGTCCTCCTCTCCACCTCCATCAACCGGCCCTTGGGCCCTTCTGGTGTCCCTTTTCCTCGTCGATTCTTCTCTTAAGCCCCTCGATCGCCTGTTCCGCGTCCCCACGCACTGCGCGCAGTTGCTCGGTTCAAGCATTAAACAATCCTCTGGAACTGCTTGAATTATAAGATTTTCGGGTTCTGACAATTTAGCGCTGCTGCCCCGCAGCCCACATATTCCTTGGCTTCTTAGATGCTCGCTCGGTTGTTTGGGTGAATGAGGTTGTCGGTGTTACTTCTTGCGAGCCAGCTATACTTGGTTGGCTATCAGACTCCTCCAGCATCCCCACGGACTCAGCGTTTGATTGCTGAGAGCTCTGAGGGCCTGATTGTGAGAAAGAAGGTGACTGTGAAAGATCGAAATCTATATCAGGCGGCAATTCGTCGATGGCGGAACAGATTCTTTTGTGCTGAATCGGCATTCATGTCGTAAACTTGCTTTGTGAATTTAATTCATGGATTGGGTGGCGGTAGAAGGTAGTCTTATCGACAGCGTATTGACCGTATAGCCTCACCGACCTATGATCGTGCGAAATCGAAAAGGCGAGGATTTCCTGGTGAAGCTCTTTCTTGCGCTTTACCGCTTTGAAGAGTTCGACGATCCCTTTTACGGCAACAGTCATACTGTGCGCGTTCTGTCGGTGGGCAACGTCCTGCTGCGGCGCCACACTTCACCTCGCACGTCAGGAACGGAAAGAACATTCGTGTTGAGGCTATAAAATAGGTGGTAAGTTTGGATCCAATCTCGCCCACGAAAGGCTCGAGCTTTTTCAATTATTGATCTGAAAAAGCAGATCGCCCGAAACCAACGGAATAGTCTGGCTGTGGACGAGTACCGTGAAAAGGGATTGCACTGTTCCAACCTTCGTTGACACTTTCATACAGATGATTGAGATGCGTAGCGCCGTATGTGGCTAATGCTTGGGCGGAAGGCACAATTAGCAAACCAATATCCCGAATGACTATCGCTTCGTTTCTGGTGCGAATCTTTTGACAGGTTTTTTCGAAAAGGTCATCGCGAAATAGGGAGTCCTGAGGAACGGTTTGCACCGACTGAAGCAAACGTCGGCATAGACTCCTGCTATCATCTGTGATGTCCAAATCGGACTTGTCCATAAAGCTACCCTTGGCCGCCAACCCAACTTCATATTCCGGATCTCTATACTGAGCACTTTTGACCTCCCTTGGTAATTGATCGCTGGGTGTCTGAAAGCTCGATTCCGAATTCTTGCGGCGAAGGGGCGATGAGGACCACTTCCTCGCAAACAAATGATGTAAGTGGTGAAACCCTTGCATTGGTTTGAATGGCTCTTTCAAGTAATGCTCTTGTAGCCAATCCCTTTCTACGAACTCTTCCGGAGATTTACCACTTTCGGAGTCGTCCCTAACCTGGCTGTCTTGTTCGAAGTACTCCTTACGCCACCTTCCGTTCTGAATCCAATACTGAAGAGGGTCAGGACTACTCTCGCTAGTGTCACTTGCCGCCTCCAGATATAGCTCTTGCTTAGCAGTGCAGCTCAAGGGCGAGGTTCGCGGTCGCTTCGAAGGAGGCTGGTCTCGGTCTTCATGAGAGGAATGTCCAGCTTCTTGCTCTCGTTTCCGTTTCCGTTTCCGTTTAAGTGGGGCTTCCGAGGATTTATAGAGGGCCTGTAGACGCTTTAGTGCCTTAATCAGGTCAGCGGTACGACAGGGTATCAGGGACTCTGAAGGCACATACTCTTCTGGGCTTGGGGATCTTGCTTGTTGGAGGGAAGGGAGGAGCCTGTAATCTCTGGATAAGATCACTTTCGCATGTGGACTGCTTTCGAAGTTGTTGTATTGCTTGCAGACGTGAGCTTTTGCGCACGGTTTGCTGTTTTCGGATGTCTCGAGGTTGTTTCCCTACAAATGGCCAGCGCAACACAGCATTGTGGACTTGGAGCACACGACCTTGGCCCTTTACAACTTGAGGTTGTGGCTTCCCAGTCTTCTTGATGTATGGCTTTGTGTGATCGGGGGCCATATCGACTGGAGTTTGTGGGCAAGGGATGTCTTCATATAGCCGCTGGCTTTGGTGTGAGGGTTTGCAGTTCGGATGGTGTGGACGAAATGTCGCAAGGGCAAGGTGCTCATTGCTAAACTAGCGCCCAATCTGAACCCTCGGCTAGTGCATGAGTCATACACTGACCTAGTGGTCGATCCCTTTGATTCGGAAGTGCCTCATGGTCAACAACAACTTCCCATCCACATGGAGACCGGTCCCTGAGGTAATACCGGCAGCAGCAGCAGCAGGATCAACATTACGATTATCAAGGGCACGATCGTCAAGCAGAGTATGCTGCTCATTTCAACCATTCTACTCGCCGGTATATGTGGGCAGGGCGCCGAAAGAGCTGCTTGTGGGGACGCTGGGCTGGCTGTTCTTGTTGGTCCTCCATAGGGGTAGTAACTTATATACTCTAACTTAAGTAAATAGACTCGTCTACCCGTATACTTACCTACTAATATCTCTACCTCTTACTAATATAGGCTTCATAAATAATAGTAATAAAGCCCTATTATAATTATATTAGTAGTATATATATAAGTGCGAATATATATTTTATTTTAGGTCTAAACGCGCTCTTATAATAAGTTAAGAGTAAATATACAGGAATAGTACTGGTATATAGTAGGTAAAAAATAGATATTTAATTTTAGCTTATTAAGTTAGTATATCTTATTATATAATACTTACTAGTAAAGTTATATAATTAAATATATATTTTACTATAATAGTTAGTATAATATAATTTTTATAGTATTAGATACTAATAATATAAACTTATCTTTAGCTTATTAAGTTTAATATTATATACATAGGTATATATATATATATAATACGCGAATAGCCTTATTAAAATATTACTATTTATGCTAATTATATATTTAACCTAGATAGGAAGGAAGTGACTTCTCTTAAAATATATTAGCTTACTTAGATTTAGGGTCCTAATATCTAGATATTCTATTATAATAAAGAGATTACTATAATAAAAGTAAGGGAGGAATTAGAAAGGGTAAAAGTATAAGTTATAAAGGTATATAAATTAATATAAATATTTTAAATAATATTAAAAGTAATAATTTATGAAATTAAAATAACAATACTTAATAATAAAGATTAGTATAAAGTAATAAAAGAATTAAAAGTAATTAACAAAAGATTATACTTTTAATTAAAGATAATTAAGATTAAGTAGCTAATATCTATATATAACTTAAGTAAAATTAATATGAAGAAGAAGTTCTCCTTATTTAAGAGGAGATAATATCATGATATATTAGTTAATAAAGGATAAGAATATAAAAGTAATAAATAATAAGGAGTAAAAGTTATATAAGCTCTTTAAGATAATATAAAATATAAAGTAAGGATAAATAAGTAAAATATTATAAATGTTTTATTAAAGTATAATATATTAATTATAAATTCATATTAAATATAATATTAAGAATATATTAATATAGTAAATATTAAAAAGAATATATTAATATTATTAATAATATAAAGAAGATTAAATAATTAAGTAAAAGTTATACAATATATTATTTTAAGGTTATAAGTATCTTTAACCTAACTTATATTAGAAGTAAAGAGTATTAGAAAAGCTAAATAACTTATAATAAGAATTAAGAATATTAAGGAGAGAAAGTAATTATTAAGGGTTATACTTATATAACTTATATAAATATTTTATATTATAAGTAAAATTATAAACTCTATTATAATAATATATTAAATTAGAGAATACCTATAAAAATCTAGATTTTAATATAGGGAAGCCTTTATCTAATATAGTACTTATATCTAATAGGTATATAGGATTTCAGTAGGTATACTTCTAATATTAGTTAGATCTTTTATACTAATAGATTAATTTATATAATTTTTAGAGTATTAAATTTCATAGATCTAGACGTATCTAAGTAGCTACTTAGATATTTATTATAAGTTATAATTGTTAAGTAATAGTACACACTAGATTTAGTAGGTAAAGTAGTATTAAGATACTAGATTTTAGTTATAATACTTGTAAAATTAGTTAGATCTTTAATACTAATAGACTAATTCACATTATTTTCAGAGTAATATATTCTATGGATTTAAGTATATCTAATTAGCTATTTAGATATCTACATTATATAAGTAAAGTAGTACTAAGATACTAAGTTTTAGTTAGTAATACTTATAGAATTAGTTAGATCTTTTATACTAATAGAATAATTTATATAATTTCTAGAGTATTAGACTTCATAGACTTAGGCGTATCTAATTAGCTACTTAGATATATATTATAAGTTATACTTACTCATTAGTAGGGTATATTAGTAGATAGGTATAGGTTAAGTAGGTAATAGTTATTATATAGTATTTAAATAGGATAAATTTAAATTATTAGATATATCTTTTATATTATTAGTTATTATAATATTATTTTTAGATTATTAGATACTAATAGTTTATATATATATTTATATTTAGTTAGATTAAAATTATATACGTGGGTATATATATATATATATATAATACGTAAATAGCCTTACTAAAATATTAATATCTATCCTTTAGCCTTAGAAATACCTTTAGAAAAAATTACCTAATTAGGTAGGAAGCCTTCCTATACAGGGTTTCTAGGATATTCTATAGTAGTAAAGAGATAAAGATAGATAATATTATACTTTATATTATTATAATAAAGGTAAGGGAGGAATTAGAAAGAATAAAGAAGTAAGTTATAAAGGTATATAAGTTAATATAAATACTTTAATAAATATTAAGGGTTATAATTTATAAGGTTAAGATAATAATAAATAATAATAATGATTAAGATAAAGTAATAGAAGAATAAAGAGTAATTAATAAAAGGTTTTAATCTTAGTTAAAGATAGTTAAGGTTAAATAATTAATATTTATATATAACCTAAGTATAATTAATATAACAAAGAAGTTCTACTTATTAGTAATAAAGGTTATTTACCTTAAGATAATAAATAAGTTAATTAATAAGAGATTAATAATAAAAGGTATACTCCTATTTTATATTAGGTAAGAAAGGAATTTAACAATTAAGTAATACTTTAATTATTATTTTTATAAGTATATTAGTAAGATTTATATAAGGTTAATAAGATATAATAAGAATATAAAAGGCTACTTGATTAATAATAATATAAATAGCCTAAGTATAGTAAAGTAATATATAGTTTATAAGGATTAGTATCTAGTATAAGTTAAGAGCTACCTTATTAAGTAAAAAGAGGTAAAGAGAATAAAGGCTAAGTTAGAAGTAAAGTTAAAGTACTCTAAGATATGAAGGAGGAAGATAGTATAAGTTATATTATTTATAATAAGAGGTTATTAAGATATAAATCGCTTTTAAATAATAGTATATAATATGAAGTATAAGGTACTTAAGGATATAATACTTAAAGTAAATAATATATTTATATTAAAGAAGGTTAAGAAGTTAATAACATTATCCTTATTAAAATATGAATAGCTATTCCTTCTAATATAAGTTTAATATTAATAATATAAGGAAGGGTTTATCCTAGCCTTTAATTAAGATATAAATATATAAGTGAAATATTAACTCCTATTTACTTAAAAGTAATATATAAAGAAAGAAGGATATGATAATAATACCGCTTTTAAAAAACAATAAAGTTTAAGATATAAATATACTTATTATATAAGAGTTAAATAAGAACTGTCAGGATGCATATAGAGCAAGTCATATGGATATGGTGAACGAGGATACTAAAGCTAGGGAGCGAGTATATACAGCCAGCTGGCAGATATTAGGAGGGCTAAGGCACTAGGCCCGACTAGGGGTAGCCTCACTCGTAACATTATCCCCCCCCCTGTGGAAAGCATGGTCCCCATGCTGTCAAAACCGTAGCAATTGTCCTAGAAAACATAGCCTCCTTGCTGTCAAAACCGTAGCAATTAGCCTGGCCATAAGCCGTGAAAACATAGCCTCCATGCTGTCAAAACCGTAGCAATTGGCTATGCCTTGTTCAATAGTCCAGTCCATGCTTCAGCTCCCATGCTCCAGCTCCCATGCTCCAGCTCCCATCCAATCTAATATAGGTGCACCCGGTGTGCTGGCTGTAGGCAATACCATGGCTGCTGCGGAGCCGGTACGCTGGTATGTAGGTAGGTAGGAAGGTAGGGAGGAATGACGTTGCCGTTGTAGCAGGCTCACTATTTGACTATTTGTTTATTGCCGTTGTAGCAGGCTCACTATTTAACTGTTTGTTGCCTTTGTAGCAGGCTCACTATTTGACTGTTTGTTGCCTTTGTAGCAGGCTCACTTTGTATACCCCATTTGCATACAGTCATGCCATACCCCCCGCCTTAGTTCGGACTCAGGCCACGTCTCACGCGTCTTTGCATGCAGTCGTCCCATACCTAGCCTTGGTCTTACGGCGGACTCCGGCCACGTCTTATGCGTCCGGCTGTATACTGGCACAGTTGTTTATCCTCGACTGTCCCCCGAGGTCTTCCAGATTTACCGTATGCGTTAGGCGTGCTGGTGGCAGTCCGTATGCGTTAGGCGCTGCCGTGTTGGGTATCTAATACCAAGAGCGCAATTCCTTCTGCCTCTCAAGTAGTTTCTTTAGGCTCGTGTACTTCGTACGAGCGGAGTGAGGAGGGGACCTATATCGTAGGGTTGACGGAGCTTTAGTATAATGTCAGGATGTACATAGAGCAAGTCATATGGATATGGTGAACGAGGATACTAAAGCTAGGGAGCGAGTATATACAGCCAGCTGGCAGATATCAGGAGGGCTAAGGCACTAGGCCTGACTAGGGGTAGCCTTACTCGTAACACTAAGCTTTAGCTTCTTATAATAGTATTAGATATAAGGCGTCTAACTACTAAGGGTTAACTATCAAAATATAGTAGAGCCCTTGGAAATTTCATCAAAATTTATAAAGGGGGGGCTTTATATAAGATTTATAGAATAATAGAAGTAGAGTTATAGCTAATTAATAATCTAAGGATACTTAGGGCGCGTTAACTTATCCCCTTAATAGGAGTTATAAGGAGTATATATATTATAATTATTCGTTTCACATCTGTTTCACATCCGTTTTACATCCGTTTTACAACCGTTTCAACAATAACGTCCCTCCCTAGGTCGCGAGAAACCCACCGTGCCGAGAAAAACGATGAGTACTTTGACTTTAAGCAACTCAGGCTCTGTGAACACATCGATATTTCCCATGGTTCTGTATAAGTCGTGTGCTGTGGCCACTCCTGAACACTCGGGACCCCTACCACTTGAAAAATTACGTTCGCATCGTCGTCTTCGCGCCTGACTTGCGGACCGCCTCCTTTCACGGCGTAACAGAACTCCTTCCCCATAGCACCACCATCGAGCTCTTATCACTCCTGATACTCATAGAAGGGTCTTATCCGAGCCTCAGAGCCTCATTACCATGCGACGAAGTCGTCATCAGCCTTGTGGCTGCTGTCGCGCGCAAATTCATGCAAGGTCGCCACGCTGGTCGGTACCTCCAATCAAAGCGATCAACGATCCTCCGTCCCGTCCCGTATAATAAATTACAATGTAACTCTAGCTTATGTAATCACCTGCCAAGCTTGTGGCTGTCAATTCTGTGGCTGCCAGCTGTCTAACCTCTCCTGGCGGATCTCCTCTGTGGACGCAGAAGTCCTGCGTGCAGAAACGATGACACTAGGCTCACAATCTCAACCACAGCTCACATCCACAACCACCCTCCATTGCTTCTATAATCGCCTTGATCCAGTGCAACGCAGACACATGACTTCCTTAGTCTCTGGTCCTCCCGTTCCTTCCGAGCTCGATGACGAGGTTGACGATGCCGACCTCCCTTCCGGACACATATGGGCCTACCCATGCAAGCTTCCTTCGTGTCCTGACTACGGCAAATCCTGGAGACTGCGAAGCAACTTTCTCGATCATTTGCAGGAGCGAGAGACACATGGGACTATAGTGACAACACCTGCCGCACGCCGTGCGATCGAGATAGAGTGGCGGTATACCACCGATCCTTATCTGCCACCTCGGGCGGCCCCAGATTTTCGTTCCCGGGAGGATCCTGACGAGCAAGTCTGGGACTACGGTTTTAAAGATGATACCGGCAAGGTGATAACCGGCAGGGGCACACTGAAGCAAATGGAAATGCATAAGGCATCACGATGCCGGCAAGCGGAAGCAACGCAGGTCGAGTAGCTGCGTTCCTATTTGATGCCGCGCGACGACTAGCGGGCGCTCTGTGCAGCAAAGCGACACCAAGACGGCTTGACCAACATGGTAATTCGCCGTCAAAAGAGCGACGTGAATGCGGTACATCTCGTAAAGAACCTCGACTACGTCGATCTCGGCTCCCGTGTCTCTTGTCTTTGAAAGATCATTCGGTGGCGTTAAGAATGAAGATTATGGCTATGATGATACTTGGGATGATGATTATGACATTGACAATGATATTGATTTCTGGAGTAGAGCGGGGGGCCTGAACTCTAGCCCTTCGTACACACTAGCCTTCACTTTTTCACAAACCCTCACGAAAGATCTTGCGGAGTAAATGTCTCAGGACAACGTTGCCGTTTTCTTGATCGAACATGTTGCGAAATATCTTACCCGTGCTCTTGGTGTAGGCTCGCAGCTCTGCCACTTTGCGAAAGGTCTGGACTCTTTCCTCGGTGTTTCCACGTCCTCGTCCCCACTCAATCAAATCAATAATATTAACATGTGTCCTTCGTACAACCTATGATCCGGATTAGCATGAGTGTTCAGAGTTTCGTGTAACGCGCTCATACTTCCTCGCATTGCTTACACGTTTGCGGAAGCGGCTCGACACCAATGGCACGACAAAGGGCATGCCACGCAGCCAAATCGTTCTCTGCTCCATACCACATGCGCAGTTCGCTTTCTAATGCATCTTGGTATCTGTTCCACGCATCGTCTGACGCAGCATCGCCACGCCGCCACCCTTCATGTTCTCGCAAGTTGGCATACGACGTAGCTGGTGAGAGAGAAGGGTCATAATCAAATGTTGGGAAAGAGCGGAAAAAGATATCTAAAGGGGTCTCCGGATCCCGCTGATGAATGCGAGAGTTCCGCAGGTGCTGCTCCAGAGCCTCATCGCTGCCGAAGGATCTAGCGCAAGTCTCACACTCGAAGGATGGAGCGTGGACGGGCGAGTCCCGCAGGTGCTGATTAAGAGCCTCTTCGCTGCCGAAATGACGGTCGCATGTTGTACAGTCAAAGGCATGCGCAGGTGCGTCTTGTTTGTGCTGCTGCAGAGCCTTGTCGCTGTCGAAACTTCGATCGCAGAGAATACAACGGCAGCTCATAATGTCAGGAGTTTCATACCAGTGTAAATTTTCAGAATGAGCAGGGAGTAATGATAATGGGAGACCATGATCGGCTGAAAGTGGTGAGTCGACTGTTCAATTGGAATAAATGGTAGGCGGGGTAGCTATGTCGTGTAACAGCTAACCCAAAGCCAGCTGATAATGCAGGCTTCGGTCCCGTGATAAGCTCCCAAGAATCCCTTGCGCCAGGTGTCTACAACATCCACATAGCATCAAAGTAGAAAAAAATTGTCAGTGGTGCTGCTGATAGTTTTCGACGAGATATCAAATGTCATCCGGATACAATGTCTGCAATCCTCAAACTAATTAAGAGGCATTGACTGATTCTCACAGCGAACGAAGCATCAACAGCCTCACGAACAGCGACATGTCGTCCAACTTCTTCAGCCTCCCCCGCGAACTTCGCGATCAGATATATGAGCTGGTCTTATTGCACCAAGAAGTTATTGATCCCTGGATTGATTACGATCGACGATAGAAGCTTACCCCTGAGCTCCTCCACGTAAACAAGACTATCCACCGCGAAGCCAGCTCGCTATTCTACGCCCAGAACCGCTTCGATTTTACCATGGGCACCCCCGAGGACGTAGCCTCGTTCCTCGGGCAAATTGGCCGAAACAACGCAGACTATATCCGGTATATCTGTGTCGGCTTTCCGAAGTTCCTCTATCTAGACTCCGGTGATGTCACCCTCGAGGACGATAGCGTTGGCATCCTCGCGAATATACAGAGCGGCTGCGCCAATTTGAGCACGCTTACGACGTCCCTATATAGCACAAATGCCATAGAGCTTAGGCTCGACGCACTAGACAACCCCAAGGTCGTTACTGAGGCGTTAAAGCTGGTCAATACTTACTTCAGAGGCCTTTTGTCCTTACAAAAGATCATCGTCGAGGTGTATAAAGACGGCCCGAGTAATTATATACGAAGGAGAATGGAGAGTTACGGATGGACAATCAGTATTGCAGAATATGCGGAAGAGGAGGACTTCGACAGGAGTTTCAGTGACTTTGAATATGATCATTATGGCTATGATAGTCGTGGTGATGATGATGATGACGATAATTATGGCATTGACAATGATAGTGACTTTTGGAGAAGAGCGGCTGACTGAATTCATCTACATTCACCAACACAAGCGACAATTGTGAAAGCAATCTTTGCCTGCGGCTGCTCAAACGTGGAGAGGAATACACGTGTCCACCATTAGGAGGTCATTGTAATTCCTCTTCCATTGCGCCAAAGGTGAGACCCAAAGGCCATCTCTCTACTGTACAGCAACAGCTCGCGGCCTGCGCGAGCCTGCCTCAAAAGGATCCAGGCTGAAGAACAGAGCAAAGATTCTCCATCCCTTGTGCGGCAATCCAATCTTCCAC
>JAABUX010005241.1_pt1 | contig 15999 bp, 30 predicted proteins | sample 5561851 | NCBI WGS metagenome assembly JAABUX01 (sample SAMN10711883, study PRJNA513361) | rock metagenome | isolation source: Antarctica rocks | place: Antarctica: Victoria Land, Richard Nunatak red sandstone | collected 2016-01-03 | reverse complement strand
CGAGGCTGGCATTTGGGAGAAAGGCAAGTTAGCTTGTGCTCGGAGCTGCATGGCACGCCTTCATGGCGGCCAGCAGCGCAGCCAGCGAGCGCGGCACGTTCAGCAGCGCGGCCGTGCCGGTCGCGCCGACGCCTGGCGGGAAGCCGTACAGCAGAACCGCTATCCTCCGGTCCTGCACATCCGCGAGCGCTGGCGCTCAGGGCACCCCCAGCGCAAAACTGTCTATCGTGTTTAATTCAAAACCGTTTCCGCGCCTCTGTGCATGACGCACTGCGTCCGTCACGCAAGCTGCATGCCTGTCATGCAGCAGTCACGGCACATGTCAGCAGACGTAGGCATGCGGTCAGCTGCTGGCACCTGACCACTCTGCTGGCAGCCCGCATCAGCCTGACCACCCTGGTCTGGGGCCTGTCGCGCATATCTCAATGAAGCTGCGGGCTGGGGGAGGCGCGCGCCTGCGGCGGCGTGCGGCGCAGGTGCACCCACTTGCGCAGGCGAGCGGCCAGGCGGCCGGCGCGCTCGGGCACGAGGTAGATGTCGTTGCCCACCAGGCCGCCCAGGGGCACGCTGTCGATCGCGCCGTCCAGCTCCGGCAATGAGTACAGCACCACGCTCTGCAGGCCCGCCACGCCGTCGCGCATCCAGCTGCCCATGTCCTGCCGCGCCGCGTCTCATGCATGTCTGGAGCCACGAAAGCTTCGCACCACCTTGGCTCCATCTCGAAAGCACCGTGCTCAACCATGACAACCCCTAGGATGCAGTACATGTCTTAACAGCACCTGCAGAGCAAGTGCCGCCCACTGCATGCAGTCCTGGCGGCGGTAAAGGCCTCGCACTACGTGACGTCGTTCCTGGTGTGTGTGCATAGCGGCGGGCGGCAGCGCGGCATGCATCCAGCTGAGCGACGCTTCCGCAGGCTCGGGCGCGCGGCGCTGGGCACGTCACGCCGCGCAGGCATGTTGCCAGGGAGTGTTGCCAGGGGCACGCAAGGGGAGGCCCCGTGCTTCGCCGGGGCTGCACCTGGATGAGCAGCGGCGCAGCGACGACGTAGGGCACGTTCTTGGCGGACAGGATGGCCTTGGCGATCTCCGCCTGGCGCCCGCCCTCCATCGTGCCCGCCGGCCCGCCCACGAGCTGCGCGCGCAGTCGGCGCCCTGGTGCTCATTCTCCGGCACTCTGGCAGGCGCGCTGGTTAGCGTCGCCGCTGTTCGCTGCACTGCCCTGCCTTCCTTTGCCGCACTGAGCGCGGCAACCTTGACATATATGTCTCATGCACAGTCTGCAAGGGCAGGGCACGGCTGAGCAAGTGGGACACAAGCGGCAGACGCGAGCGGCACTGCACCATCCTGCAAAACAGGAATTGATGATAAATTGCCTGGTGTTCACCGCAGCGGGCAGCCAAAGTTACTGCCCATAATAATCGCTGCGCCATGCACAGCTCACAAGGCTGGCGTATGCAGCGGGCACAGGCAAGCAGACATGCAGTGGCATTCAAATTCAGATTATCAGAGTATGCTGGTGGGCGAAGGAGGGCGTGCCGGGAAGCCGATCGTGCTGACGATGGCGTCCACCTCGATGGCGTCGCGGCCCGGCACCACGCCAGCGCCATTCCCGCGCGGCGTGGCGCGCTCGTGCGCGGTGGTCAGCTGGTCGCGCACGATGGTGTGCTGGGCGCGCACAGGCGCCATGTCCGTAAAGAGCAGCATGACAACCTCATCACAGGTCGTGTTCGTAGTGGCACGTCAGTGCGCTTGCGCTACACCGAGGGCATAGGCAGTCGCTGAATGGTGCAGCAGTGGTTCGGAACTCGCTCGAACGTCCGTCAGGCCCGCGCACCGCCTCGACGCCATTGATGAAGATGGGCACGGGCCGCACGCCGCCGGCCTCCAGGCAGCGCACCAGCTGCGCGATGTACGGCTGGCTGGTGATGACGTGCTTGCGGTACAGGAGCACCTGCCGCACGGCGGGTGCGCGGGCGCTCTGCCACAGCAGCCAGCTGGCCGGACGACTCTTGCCGCCGTAGCTTTGCAGTGCTGCCTGTGCGGTGTGCCAGATGTGCAGCGGCCGCCTCGCATGCAGGGCATGCGCGGTCGGGGCCAGACAGGGCGGGCAACGGCGGGGCGCACTGCGACGGTGGGCGCGGACGCGTCGGACCGCAGCGGCCCCGCGCGGCGGTACCAGTCCATGTAGGCTGCCGGCGTCGCAAAGTAGCCCTCGTGGTCTGGGTGCAGGCAGCCTGGCGCGGCCGATGCGTCACACCACCCGTCAGCGCCCGCAACCACACAAGATAACAAGAAGAACAAGCTTCACCAGTGGGCGGGGCGACTCACTTGTCAGCATGGCGGGGCGCTGGTGGGCGGGTCTACCTCAACGCTGGCAGTAGCAGCCTGGTTTCCAGGAAGAGCATGCAGTTGACGTGATCGTTACCATTGTAGCCCAGTGCATGGGGTGTAGCGGGGTGCTTCCATACCAACGCCGCAGCAGCAGCCTGGTCCGCCAGATGCTGTGCACATGAATCAGAAACACAAAACAGCTCTGAGCAGACCGGGGTGCACCGGTGGCGGGGGTCTCGACCAGCGCCGGCAGCGGCAGCCCGGTCGGCAGGAAGTACTGGTCCACCAGGTAGGCCAGCATGGCCGTCACGTTGTCCAGGCCGCCTTGGTTCCAGTAGCCATAGATCTGCGTCGACAAGCACGTGTCGCCTGCGAACTGCAATGTAGCGGTGTGCCTAACTTCTTACAACAACTACGCTGATGAGTGGGTTGGCAGCTCCCGCGCAACCCCATGCACATAGTTGTTGTACACTTTTCTAACGTTCTGCATGGCGGCGCCGATCAGTGTGGGCCGCACCGTCAGCCAGTTGCGCAGGTCGCGCGCCTTGTTACCTGCGCAAGCATACAGTGCACGGAGTCACACGGACTGCCAGGGACCTGGGGCAGCCAGCGCTGCCCTTCCCACGCTCTTGGACCCCGCCATCCATCAGGACATGCATATGGAGGCATGTACAGGCGGCACGCGCTGTGTCCCCTACACGAGCGCGCCAGGTGGACGGAGGGCGGGGGCGCACCGGGCAGGAAGCGCAGCAGCTTGGGGCCGATCTTGAGGAAGCTGAGGTAGCCGACCATGCGGTCCTCCTCGCGCCCGCTCCCAAACAGGCTCAGCACCTTCTTCACCGCCGGCGGCGGGCCCTTGGACTTGCCGGACGGGTCCATCTGCGCGCGCGCGCACGTGCCGGGCTCGGCGCCTGCGGCCCCGCTGGCGGCGCCAGCCGACCTCCTGTGGACGAGCCTGTTATCTGCTAGATGCAACCGCCCGCCAAATCGTATGGTATGCTGTGTCTCAAGGTACTCCGCTCTGAAAAAAGGGGGGATGACCGGCATGTCACCTCACACTGCCCAGCCATGTACATGGCCGGCCAGGCACTCATGCCCTTTTGCGCACAGCGCAGCCCGAGGCTGGTTGGCAGCGCGCCCATGCGGGGGCACGGGCCATGGCGGTACTGTTCCCCCAGCGCGTGTTGCCGCGCCTGGAAGGTGCCGATCTGCGTGCAACCCATCAGCTCCAGCGCCGACTCAAACACCAGGCGCACGGGCACCGCCTGGATGCGCGCGCGCAGCCACTCCACCTGCCGCGCGCGCGCTGGGTGAATGCACGCCTTGCAAGCAGGGTCAGCAGCAAGCTCGCACACCTGCCGCCCTCCTGCCTCCCCTCCCCACAGCCACAGCTCATCGGGCAAAGCAAGCCCAGCCGGGCTTATGCGACTCCTCATGGTCAAAGGCGTTATGGTCTAAGGCGTAATGGTCAAAGACAGGGGCGGCCGGGAGCTTGGATGGATGGATGGGAGGGGATGAGGCGCGAGAGGCGAGGCGCGCCTGGTCGTAGTCGAACAGCAGGCTGGCGAAGAACACGTCGGCGCCGTCCAGCGCGGCGGCCAGCTCGGCCGGGCGCGCGGTCACGTCGCGGTCGCTGAACACGCGCACCTGCACGCCCGGCAGCCGCCGCGCGACCTGCCGCGCCGCCTGCGCGACCGAACACAGAGATGGGTTCAGGTTCAGACGGCTTGACGGGGGCATGGATGAGAGGCTTGGACGGGAAACCTCTGCATGCCCCGGCAGCCGCCGCGCCACCGTCCGCAGCCATCCGCGCAACAGCACTGAGGTGGCTGAGCTCATCCGAGCGACATGCGGGGTTTGATTGCGCGCCCGGCAGCCGCCGCCCCTCCGGCTGTGCCGTTTGCTGCGCTGGGTGCTTGTCCATGACATCAGGGCTCTGGGCGTCAAGACATCCCAGGTTGAGCAGCCATGTCCATCGCACCATGGTACTGAAGTACACAGACAGCAGAGCAGATCGAGTGCCTCAACCATGTAGGGCAGCTCAGAAGGCACACCCTTTCAGCATGCACGGGGCCAGGCCCACTCAGGCTGTGCTTGTAATATGTGCTGCGTGGCTGACAGAAGGCCGGAACAGGGGGCGGGCCTTCTCGTACAGCGCCACGTTGAAGGACTCAAACCCAGAGATGAGCACAATGCGGCAGGTGCCCTGAGGCGTGACGAGCAGGCGCTGCGCCAGGCCGGCCTCGCCCGCCGCCGCCCCATCCTCTGCGCGCACGCATCAGCACGAGCATGGGCATGCTGCCACCCGGGCCGGCCCCCTCCCTCTGTGCCTGACCTTGAAGCTACATCTGGCGTGCGGCCGCGAGCAAAACGGACCCACCCAGCCTGAGCACCTGGCTGCACCTGTGACGTGTCGCAGGGGGCAGCGCCACGTCTGATTGCACGACGCGCTCTCTGCATTGCCACCACAGACTCGCACCCTCCTTGGCCCAACGCAGCCTAACACATGCATGTGCGCCCCCGCGGCCTCACCCCGCCGCCCTGACCGCACGCCCAGGACCCTGCAGCCCACACCCTACCCTGCGCGCGCTGCCCGAAACGCGGCGCACCCTCCTCTTCCTCCCGCACGCGCTGCGCGGCAGCCCGCCGCTCCACGCCCGCGTCCCACAGCGCGCGCTCCAAGTCCTGCACCTCGCGCCGCACCCGCGCGCGACGGCCGGCCAGCGCGGCCGCGCGCGCCTGGAAGCCGCGCCAGCGGCCGTCGCCCGCGGCCTCCGCAGCCGCGAGCAGCGCCTTGAACGCCTGGCGCGGCAGGGTGCAGAGGCTCAAGCGTCAGGCAGCAGATGCTTGGCACACGCTCGGCAGACGCTCGGCTCCGCAGACGCCTCCAGCCGCTGCCACTTCTGACTCCTGCACCGTGCGCCGCACAGGCACGGCGGCCGGTCGGGACGCTGACGTTGCAGCAATCTGTTTGGAAGGTCACAGTGTCGTGCCTGGCGCCTGTTGTGACAGCAAATGCGCACGCTTCCACTGAGAATACTGCTGAGTGCAAAGAAAAGTGTCACAGCTTGAATTGCAAGGCAGAAGCCAGGTCGCAGCCACGCTCGCCTAGCGCTTGCGCTGGGGGATGCCTCAGGTGAGCTAGGTTGCAACGCAGTTGTCAGCTACTTGCCTGGGGCCGGTCGCGGCCAAGCTCGCGGAAGGCAGTCTCTGTCATGCTGTCAAAGCGCTCGCGGGCGCCTGATGCCGCGTCCCCCGCTTCCTGCTGCACCTCCACTTCCAGCCCAGCAAAAGTGGCATTGTAGAGCCCGTCCAGCTCCGTATCCAAGCCCGCTGCCTGCAACAATAACACTCCCTGTCAGGCGTGGCAGGCATGCATTCCGAGCGGTTAGCTGGTGGCCAGCCACAAGCTCGTTTACAGCGCCAGCGCTCGGGAGGACTGTCCAGCGCTCGGGAGGACTGTCCAAGAAGAGTACGAGGACTGATACCTGCTGTTGCAGGCCGAGCAGCTGTTCTTGCAGCTGCGCTGCACCGGCGTCCTCGAGTTGCTTGTCTATGTCTTCCAAGGCGCCTTCTGCCTCAACCTCCTCAGCTAGGCGCTCCGCAGCGCTGCGGAGCTCTGAGCTCTGGCTCACGACGCAGCACCGGTGCCGCTGCCTGCATGCTAGTTTTGCAATGCGCACGCGTGGCTGGCGCACGCAGACGCCGTGTCCTGAGACGTCGCACAGCCTGACACACACACGCAGATGTGCGAGGCTGTGAACTACAGGCTGACACTGCGCTGGGAGCATGGCTCTGCTCATGCAAGCCTGCTCCACCAATCTCGGCACAGCCACCGCACAAAGGCAGTGCTGCCAAGCTCTTGAGCAGATCAAGTGCTAGTGTGACTTCAAACAGAGCCCATGTCGTCGTACCACGCCAAGCAAATGGACCCTAGAAGAGTTACATGCTTGCACATTCTTGCAAGTGCACCACTTCTTTTCCACCAGATGGTGCTTGGCCGCAACAAGTGCCCTTTCGCATGTACGCCGGTCTAGCCTACAGCAAGCGTCGCCATCCTGAGACATACAATGTAATTATCATCAGCACAGGGCCTGCTTACCAAGTGTCTTGTGTAACTCTGGCGTCGCGAGCTCGGGCGCACTGGCCCACAGCTTACACACTCCAGACAGCAATGCATATCAATCTCTTGAACCTGCACCAAGGCCTTGATGTGCTGCTGAGCTTCTCCACCATCACATAAAGGCCAACAAGAAGAACCCCACGCTGTCCCTGCACCCCATTTGATGCCATCCCTATGAAGCGTTGCATGATAATCAGCCTATGGCTCGCCAATGCCGCATACTTGAGCATTGGAATTTAGCCTGCGACTACCCCTGGTCAACTGTTGGGTCACACCATGCGCTGGCACACCCTGCCGCGTCCTGCAGGTGAGTGCGCCGCATACACTACCGTGCCAAGCCCCGTGCCCGAAGTAGCAAGTAGCAAGCAGCGCTAAGCTACCTGTGACGCGCCGCTCACTGCGTCGGCACGTAGCCACACACGCGAGCGTGGTGAGCGTGCGGCCGACACTCTGGCGCGCCTGGCGCCTGCGCCGCCAGGGCAGGCGTTGCGCAGCCGCGCGCTGCGCGCGCGACCTCAGCCGAACGTGATCTGCGAGGCCCCGCCGGGCGGCGCCGACACGCGGCTGGAGTTGCGCGCGGTCAGGAAGTTGCCCACGTTCTGGCCGGACGGGCGGTGGTAGTTGTTGCCGGCCGGGGCGTCGCCGCTGGCGGCGGCGCGCGCGGGCGACCCGGCCGCCGCCGGCGGCGGCGCCGGCGGGGCGGCGGCGCTGCCGATTGCGTCCACGCTTACAGTCTTTGCCACGGGGCCAGCCTGCGCACGCAGAGCAAATCCGAACTGCTTGCTCGCTGGCCAGGATCTTCATCTGCCCCACTAGCACATATGCGTGCCCGCCCCGTTCACGTGTGCTTGTGCGTCGGTGCCCTGCACTGCAAGGGATTAAAGCTCAGGCGTGCGTGGACAGGTGCCACTGTGTGTTCAGGCAGTGAGCACCTTGGTGGGGGGCGCGACCGGGTCGTCGCCAAACACGATCTGCGACGCGCCGCCAGGCGCGGCCAGCACGCGGCTGGAATTGCGCTCGGTCAGGAAATTGCCCACGTTCTGGCCGCCCGGGCGGCCGTAGTTGTTGCCGCTCGGCGCCAGCGCGGCGCCCTGGTCAGCCGGCGGAGCGGCCGCTGGCGCCGCCCCGCCCGGCGCCTCGCCGTCGCCGTACAGCTTACTGCGCTCGCGCGCAGGTGGGTGCATGTTGAGAGGCGCCGCAGGTACCTTAAGGCCTTCATAATCCAGCATAAAGTACGCACGCCAAAGAGTGCCTTAGGCCTTAGGCCTGAGGCCTGCAGGCATGCGTCAATTTCCTGCGATGCCTTGAGTGCGAAGCATGGCAGCAGCGGGCACCTGTGTGTCCTAGAGCACGTTGCGCAGCACTCCTCGCCCCACGGCCAATAATGGTGCAGATCTAAGGTGAGAGGGAACGTACTGGTCTCCGCTGGCCATCATGCCGTCGACTAGACGATCCAGGAGCGCCTCGCGCCCGCCGGCCGGGTTCAGGCCGCGCTTGCGCAGCTGGATGCGCAGGTCCTTCAGCAGCAGGCCCTTGTGCTGGTCGCGCAGCTGCGTGGGCGTCATCCTGGTGCAGAGATCCGCACTGACAGTCAGCTGTTACGCACGGACTGCGCTTACGGATGCGCGTCTCTATGCAGAGACCATCTTGCTATATACGGCGACCCCGGAGCGGCAGGCTGTGTGCTGCTGCATGTGCCCTGCGCGGCTTGCAGCAGCACAAAGCGTGGCAGCCAGCGCGTACGCGCTGGCCGATCAGGGGCGCGTCAAGGGACTCAGTGCCGCAGCAACACGCACAAACTGTCTCTAAAACAGGACCAGAAGGACAGTTGCCTTTGCTACCTGCAGCAGCTACAGCGCTTGGCGCCGCAGACAGGCATGAAGGTGCCAAGCTGCGCACGTGCAGTTAGGCAGCACACCGCGCGCGGCAACGGAACAAGCACCTCAAGTATGCAAGGTATGCTTGAGGCCATGGGCCAGCACTGTTCAGGCAATACGCGCCCAGGCAAAACGGTTTTGCACCTGGTTGCACAAGCTCTGTGGCGCGGCGCCTTGTTGAGTCTCTGCAGCGCGGGATTGCGGTGTGGAGAGGCGGGGCAGAGTGAGCTGTTTTCAGCCCTCCTCTCCATTGCTTGAATGTGAAAAAGGCTAGGGTATCAGTGGGGTATCCACCTCAGGTGGAGGGCCTCGCTTCTCAGAGTCTGGCCTGAGCTGCAGGCAGCTCAAGCTGTGAGCTGGCTGATAGACAGTGATCATCACATACACTCATCTCGGGAGAGCTGATATCTGTTCATGGCGGAGTGGAAGGGCGGGCAGCACCTTGGGAGTGCGCTTGACGAGGCAGCGGTGTTCACGCATGTTCCGTGCCTTATGTGTGGGAGCTCGTGCGTGTCAACTCTAACGTTACAGAGAGCAGGGGCGTGCATAGTCTGGGGACGGTGAGCAGTGTATGGCTGTAAGCTTGCGCTAAGGTGCACAGCTGGAAGTAGCAAAAGCGTCGTCTTGAGACTGCGGGCGCTTCAATGAAGCAACTGCACTGCACGAAGCGCACACTGGTGTATCGTCAGGGCCATCGCCAGGACCACTCTTGCATATGCACCTGTGGGCAAAGGGGCCCAGTGACACAGAAGTGACAGGGGCACGCAGACACCGCACAGACCTGCTGCAGATGCGTGCTCGAGCACAGCAGCACCATTCCACGCGAGCTGCGGTATGCTTCTCCTGTTGCACTCCGCAAATCCAGTACAATACATGTGACGGCGCAAACTTGCCCTGCCAGCAGCCTCCCCGCACGCCTGTCAGCCCTTGGCTCTCCGCGTTTTCCTGCCGCGCTGCGCGGCGGTCTGCGCCGCGGCCTGCCGTGGCTGCGGCGGCTGCTCGACGAGAGGCACAGCGGCCTCCATCTCAACGTCTGCGGGCAACAGCAGTCACGCGTGCTCCAGTGAGGCAGCACCGTGAAAGCCGGGCTTGGTTAGATGCGCAACGCACCTGCGGCCTCCTCGCCGCGCGCCATCAGCGCAAACAGCCGTTCGTTGAGCTTCTCCACCTTCCTCAGGTCGGCAATCTGGTCCGTCTGGTACTGGAGGCACTGCGCCCAGCACACCCATGGTCTGCAAACGTCAGCAAGCGTTCGGGGTGCGACGCTGCACTTCAACTCCCCGCACGCCGCTGCACCCGCCAGCCAGGCGCGCACCACTTTGTCGTCGGTGACCTTCAGCTGCAGCTTGCCCTCCCGATGCTTGTATTTTAGTACATAGCGCACACGCAGCGGGTCGCTCCTGTACAGCTCTTCGGCCTGCTGGATGAACGCGTCCAGGCTCTGTATGAACATAGCGGCGCTATCATGCTGAAGCGCCAAGCGCCATCCCTCGTCTTGTTGCCGGGCGTGCACGCAGCTGTCTCTAGAGGTGTAAAGGTGCTGCTCTGTGTTCACTGCACCAGCTTTTGCTGTTAACTACCAGGCTGAGTAAGCAAGCAGAGGTGAAGTGCAGAAGGCTCCCAGGACACACCTGGACAACAAGTGGCCAGGTTTCAGAACCAGTGCCAAGTTGGCAGGCAGGCAGGTGCAGGTCTGGCAGAGCACAGAGCAGATTCGCCATCAAGTGTTGCCTGGCTTACATGTCTCCCTCCATGTGTATACACAACTCAAACAGCCGCCGCTCCACAGTGGAGCAGGTTCTGTGTTTCGTCTTTGTCCAATACCAACAGAACTGCGTTGGGCGGCCACGCTCCACAGCCCCCACCTGCGGGCGCATGCTGTCTGTTGAGCCGCACAGTGTCCAGGCTAGTTGCTCTTGATGCATATGCCAGGAACAACCACAACATTTCTCCTGGCATGCACAGTCCTTGCACATGCACATATTGCCAAAGATGTGGCTGAGCAGCCCTATCACATAGAAGTGTCCTGCTGGTCAAGAGTCAAAGCTGGCACGGGTGCAACACCGCAGGCGAAGATCTCCCAAAACACGTCCTCTACTCACACATGTGCGGGGTGACGTCAGCGCGCGCCACTTACGCTATCCAACGCACGTGCGAACACTCGGCGCCGCGCAGCGCGCACCTGACAGAGTGGCCCACACTACTTCAAAATCGCGCTTGGTGAGCGCGGGCAGCACGACGACGAAGTACGCGCGCGGGTGCTGCGACAGCGACAGCGCCAGTGTGTCGAGGGCCGCCACCTCGTGCACAGGCAGCCGGACGATACGAATACCCTGTCCGCATAACGACTGCGGTGCGCGTCGCCATGGTCAGCAGGACGGGCATCGCCTGCCTTTCAGAGAGGGCGTCTATTTCATACACCTTGGTGGTGCCCACTGCTCGGCAGGCCAGGCACAGGAGCATTCTAGCCTGCCAGCCCTCTGCCCAGACAGCCTCATGGCTGGGATGCGGAGGAGGATGTATGCATGCGCATGCATGCACCGGCCACCCCACCTGAAAAGCCACAAGAGCACACACAGCGGGCTTGGGCAACTTTTGCAACACCTACAGCCCGGCCAAGGCCGGCAGGTGCATGCCGGTCGCACAGCGCGCGCCGGCATGAAAGGGCAGCCGCGCCTCGGCGAGCAAGTGCCAGACGGCGTTGCTGGTGCCCATCACGTTGCCCAGCACGTCCCGCGGTCTGATCTGCAAAGACACGAGCCGAATCTGCTCCTGCCCGTCGCGCGCGCGCATCACCTGCGCCTCTCCCTGCTGCGCGGCCTCCAGCGCCAGCTCCGTCGCCTCAGGCGGCCCCGCGCCTGAGCAGCGGCGCACGCGTTGCTACGCGTCATGCATGCGCCTGCACCATGGTGGGCCGGCCGCTCGCGCAGGCGTGCGCAAGGCATGTCAGCCCTCGGGTAATTGTTCACTGGGCATGCGCGTGAATGAGCCAGCGGGTGCGCACGCAGCGGCTGCGGCGTGAAAGCCTCCAGCCCGCCGTCCCTCCACTGCAGGGTGGCCCAGGAGCCCACCAGCCCCGCGCCCTGGGATGCCTGCGCAGGCGCCTCACTCGCAGGCGCCTCACTGCAGCCGTCCTGCTCCAGAGTGCGAGCAGGCCCTTGTCTGTGAACACTTGCTGGACGCTCCGCGAGGCGAGGCAGCGCAAAGAGCAACAGAGAGCCACAGTTGCATGCAACCCAGCCATGCTCTGCATCAGGCACGCGCGCTCGCTGCACGGCGAGCGGTGGCAAAATCATGTTACTGCCAACCAGTGGCCAACTCCCGGAAATGAGCACAGTGCACACCGCTCCTCTTTGGGCCTGTTGTCATTAAGGCGCGGCCCCGCGCACCCAGAGCGCCAGCAGGTTGTCCAACAGGTCAGGCCAATGGCTGGAGGCTGCCAGCCGCGCGCGCCAGGCCTGCCGCTGCTCATATGACAGCGGGGGCCCAAGCCACCGGCCTTCGTTTCTGGCCTGCGGCTGCGCGGCACTCAGGGCAGAGCGGCCGTCGTGGCGGTCGGTCCCCACTGACGGGCCCGCCGCGAGCAGCCGTGCAGCGGCCTTCCAGTCTCCTGCGCATACCACCTCAGAGTCGCTGCCGGTTAAACTGAGTCAGGCCCTGCCCGCTTCCACCGCTTCCACCACTTCCAGGACATCCTTTGGGGATGGGCCTGGTTGCAGGCCGCTGCCATGTGGCAGTGGTGTGCCACATGCGTGCCACCCCGCCTCTCCCCTGGCTATCAGGTGAGGCCCTCTTCGCAAGCAGCAGGGCGAGCCGAAATGCAGCTTCCATCGTTACTCCCGCTTGAGGCCAGGTTGCTGCAAACACCGGCAGCCACGCGCTGCAGAACAGCAGTGAACTGACTGACCGAGGACTCTGCGAATGGCAGTGTCATGCATGCGCATGTAACACGCCTCAGAGTGGAGCCCCCAGCGGTCAGCGTGCGTGCGCAGGGCCAGCGCTGCCCGCGAATGGAGCCCCGCCAGTAGCCGCCGCCGCAGGACAGCAGACTGCACACCGAACACAGCGTAGTGCCGGGACACCCATGTCGTCCACCCTCGCGGGGGGCGCCGGGGACGCGCCGCCGCAGGACAGCTCCCGCTCGAACAGCGCGAGCGGGTCGAGCGCCGCCAGCGCCTGCAGCGCGGCCAGGTCGCAGCGCGCTGCCGGCAGCCGTGGCGCGAGCGCGGCCGCCTCGCCGCGCGCGGCCGCCCGCGCCAGCGGGTTGCCCTTGCCGCCGACCACCTGCACGAGCGGATCTGAGTGCCTGCCACTCTGGCAGGTTAAGCCAGCGCCCTTGGCCAGGGAGACGCCTTTGCTGCCAACCTCTGAGGAGGCCTTCCTTTTGAGCACTGTTGCCGTGTTCTTCACTTGTCTGACCAGGACAGTGCGAGCGCTTGTGACAGTATATGCAGAGCTCGAGCGGCGCCAGCAGGCTGCCGAGGCAGTCAGAGCGCTGCCAGACCAGCCTTGTGGGGCGAGCGTCATACTGGGCAAGATAATTTCCATACGTTACAACGTACAATACTTCGCGCCCTGCACAGGGGCGCACCTCGTCCGCCAGGTAGTCGCGCCAGCTCTTGTGCCCGCCGGCCGCAAGCTCACGGAACAGCTCGCCATAGCTCGACAGGAGCGCGTCCTCCGGGCTGCGCTTCCGCACGGCAGCCAGCAGCTGCGGCCCAGCTCACCACTTGCTGCTCAGCCAGAGAGCCAAGCCGTGCACACGAGCAAGCACGGCGCATAGCCTGCCTGCCTGACTTGACAAACAATCAGCAAACACGCCGTTGCAGGTCCCTTAAGGTCTACACTCGCGCATACCTTCAGAAAGGCACGTGCTGGCTTCCCGCTCAGCGCGGAGCTGAGGAGCAGCAGGGACGAACTCGCACGGAGCGCATTCCGCAGCAGCGTCTCCGGGCCTGCACCAGGCAGCGTCAGCGCCCAGTGTCACTCTGCGCAGTGCGGTGAAGAGCGCATGGGTGCGCGCTTGAGCCCTCATCAGCATTTCCGAGGCTGAAGCCGATCGCTTCGCAACGAAGCCTACGGCGCAGCCGGCGCAGCTGGCCTTGCACGCCCTGCCTTGCTTTTTGCTGCAGAGCAGCCGTGTCTGGCTTGGCTGTCGGGATGGCGCACAAGCGCCTTGCCTGCAACGCAGCGCGCTGTGCCACTGCTCTATGACCGAAAGCGCAGGATGGCGGCCGCGTGTTCATTGCTCTTGTGCTGCTCTCTGGTACCAAGTAATAGGCCCATGCCAAGGGCCTTCATGGGCCAGACCTACATCCTGTGGACACGCTGCGCCTGCTGCGCATGCTGCACCTGCTGCGCCTGCACCACAAAGAGTGCGCTGACCATGACAGGACAGGCTGCCACCTATACATTGCTCACGGCTAGCTGTCGGGCCTGTGCATATATCAGAGCCATGAGCCAGTGCTACCGGCCCAGTGGGCAGCTGCAGCTAAGCAAGGATGGGCTCCTCGTCGTTGCCAATGAATACAACTTGCAAAGACACATGTGAGCAGGTTGGAGAAGCACAAGAGCTGCGAATCCATGCACAGGAGCAGACATGTAAATCTTGCGCACTTGCGTGCATTTCATGCGCTAGTCAACGTTGCATAATGCAACTTGCATTCCATGCTAGGCGGCTGCAAACTGGTGGAGGACCTATTCACCAGCATATTGGCACTGCAATCCTTCCGACTACTTGCATTTATACTGTCCCAAGTGTGAAACTGAGAGTAGCACATGTGTCAATGCAGCTGACCAGGGAGCTATGGCGGCCAAAAGTCCCACTCTGGCAGGCCTTCTTGCTGCGCAGTCTTCCCGCTCGCGGCCACAAGCCGCGCGTCTGCGCCAAGCTCCAGCAGATCTTGGCACACCTGCTGAAACCATGATAGGTCAGGAGCGCATATTGCACGGCATATACCCCAGCATGCAGTGACTGGTCAGTAACGCGTATGACAGCCACAAACGTATGTATAACTCGACCTCTTTACGTACGCTCGCTAGCCAAATCGCAGAGAATGCATTAAAGGTTTGATCTGCTGTCGTACGTTGTCAGACACACTTTACGCCTGGTATGCCCACCATGTATGTTTCCAAGGCTGCATATGCAAGGCGTGCCTATTACTGGCCGAGCCCCAGATCGCATGTGGGCCCGAGAAGCAGACACACCTGACTGTGCTCGCAAAGAGCAGCATAGAAAAGGGGCGTCTGGCCATCAGCGTCCCTTGCATCGACGTCTGCGCCGTGCTGGACGAGCAGCTTGACCATCTGCGCCCATGAAGCCACACCGAGTCAGCCTCCTGCGCCCTTCCCACAGGCTGTGGCAGGCAGGGCTTGACTCAGTGCGTGTTGCATGGGCAGACGTTGCTCACTGCTTACTACATGTGCCCCGGATGACGATGTGGCGCACTTCGAGCGCATTTCCACCGCAGGCCCGGCTGGGCCCTCCTGACCAGCAATGTGCAGCCGCATGCGAGAGCTCACCCACGACAGCCGCGCCTCGCTGCACTGTGCTACCAGCAGACCTACCAGACTTGATGTCCTCTTGCAATGGACCCACATGCATGTCCGCTGTACTCTGCGCGGTCAGCTGCCACCCAGCAGCGTGCCGCACCCCGTCCCAGAAGGGGAGCGGACCTCCGTGTGGCCCCTGTCGGCGGCCCAGTGCAGCGGCGTGCAGCCGTCGGGGGCGTCCCGCTCATCGACGCGCGCGCCTGCAGCCAGCGCAGCGGCCACGCCGGCCACATCTCCCTCGCTCGCCAGGGCATGCAGTCTCCCCTGTCCCTGCGGCATGCTGAGACTGGTGAGAAAAATCAGTTGCGTACGGCCCGGCTCAGCTTGAGGCACGCTACCTGTCTCGCCCTGTTGGTCAAGAGCATGCCTGGGTCACTGCTGGTGCTGCCTGCTGCGTTGCAACCTCCCTGCACGCTTGCAAAGACGTGCAGGCGGCCCTAACCTGGCTGAGGCCCAGCAGTTTGGCACGCGACTTCTGGCTGCTGCATATGGACTGAGCGGCAATCCAGCGCTAGACAGAGTCCGGTGCTGACAGTCTGCAACAAGGGAGGGATCGACCATGGCAGGAAGTGTTGTGGCGCACAGCCTGATACCCTTGCTCAGAAAGAAATGGTCAGACCATGGGCATACCTCGTTGCCTGCGCCTGCGCTGTCGTCCTCCGCGGCGTGCACGAGCACACTGAACACGGGGCCAGCAGGGCCGCTGGCTCCTGACGTCTCTCCTTGGTCCCAGTCCGGCAGCAGGCGCGCCGCCGTCAACGCATACTCCCTCTTTGCCTCCAAGCTCGGCATCTCGCCAAGCTCAGACCACGCTGCCCTGCCCCAAAGCAGGCGGCTCTGTTTGAGGCCTTACAATCTGCAGCATGACTCTTGAGGGACTTTCGGCTCCGGAATGGACGATGCATGCAGAAAGCAGCATCGGCCGAGCGCGCAGTGCGCACACCACTTTGATCGGGCCTTCTGGTTGAAGAAGCTCGGACGGAAGGCGGTGCAGGGGCCCTCAGTGGCCTGCTTGTACAGGCCGTACAGGTGCAGCAGTGCGTCATTGTCCAGGCGCCCGCTGCTGGCGGCCACGGCAACTGCATTACTTGCTGCGGTGAAGCGCTCCTCATCA
>JAABUX010005240.1_pt1 | contig 16001 bp, 30 predicted proteins | sample 5561851 | NCBI WGS metagenome assembly JAABUX01 (sample SAMN10711883, study PRJNA513361) | rock metagenome | isolation source: Antarctica rocks | place: Antarctica: Victoria Land, Richard Nunatak red sandstone | collected 2016-01-03 | reverse complement strand
AAAGCAAATCCTCGTATGCTCTCACGACGGTAACGGTCATGCTGTGGTTGATGCAGAGGTGAACTGGGCGCTATGCCTGCTGGGCATCGCCATCATCTGCGGCTTCACCCTGAACCAGGGCACCCCCACCGTCAACACCGTCCTCCTCAGCAACGCCTACGGGGTCGCCGTCCTGGCCGTCATGGCGCGATGCCTGCTTATAGTTTACGTCTTTGCAGAAGATCTTGGACATTAGCGCCATGGCCGCATTTCACACCAGAGCATCCACAGGCCACATTGCGGCCCTTGACGCCTGACCTGGCCTGCATGCTGCAGGTGTGCACCACCTGCCTGGTGACGCTGGTGATCATCATCGTCTGGCGCAAGCACATCTTGATCGCCGTCGCGTTTTTCTGCACCTTCATCTTCATCGAGGGCATCTACTTCAGCGCGACCCTGTTCAAGATACCCCATGGTGTGCAGCCCATATACTGAGCCTGCATCCCGTGCAAGCAACCCGTGCATGGCTGCCGGACGAACTTCCGACCATGAGCCGTGCCCAGCATTGTTCGCGGCTTCTGGCGGCATCTTGAAGTTATACGCTGTCTCGAGTCCCAACCCTGTTCTGCAGGTGCTTGGTTTCCGATTGCGGTTGCCGGTGGTGTGTTCTTAATCAGCTACCTGTGGAAGTGGGGGACGTCCAGGCGCCTGGCGCACTCGGCGGCGCATGGCGTGCAGCTGGAGGACGTCCTGCAGGAGCTGGACACCCCCGACGGTCCGGTGCGTCGCCATCGCAGTGTTTTGCGCCGCTGCCGAGACGCCCAATACGTAATATGTACTCTTTCAAGCAGCACAAACACCCCGAGAGGTACTGTGCCTTGTGTTACTGCTTGACAAGCCTGCAGGTCTTAATGGTCCCAGAATCGCAGAAGTCGGGCCTTGGAAATAACTCATGTCCATCGTCACACGGCACAGCATGTCAGTTCCACACACCGTGATGACGTGGAGGGTTTGCCGATAGGGCGACGTAGTGAAGGAGCGAGTGAGCTCTGCAGGTCCTGTCGGTCATCTCCAACGGCCAGCCGCTGCTGCGCGCCCCCGGCGCCGCCGTGTACTACGCAGACAACCTGCACAACCTGCCGCCCGCCTTCGTCAAGCTGCTGGCCAGCTTCCCCACCGTCCACAACGTGTCCATCTTCCTCACCATCCGCCAGGCGCGCTGAGATGAACGCCCTGCTCAATGGTGCTGCGCAACCAAACCCTCCTCGCTGAATCCCTCTGCAGCGACACCTGGCCTTTGCTGGTCGCCGGCCAATTGGCAACAGCGTCACATGGTTTGCATGCAGTTGATGTGCTGTCACGTGATGACGTGCAGGTGCCGGTGCCGACCGTCGGCAAGCACGAGCGCACGCTGGTCCGCGAGATGCCCTTTGCCGGCTTCTACCGCGTCGTCACCCGCTACGGTTACATGGACGAGGTGCAACACTCGACCTGGTCACTGTGTTCCAGATGCAGGCGCAGGTCGAAACTTTTGAAGGCACGGGTCGGGAGTGCAGCTTTCAGTTGTGGGGTCTGCGAGGTCCCCAGATAGAAGCATCACCTTGCGTGAAAAGGGATCTCGTGCCGCGAACACAGCCTCATGTCTCGAACATTGCGCTGCGCAGGTGGACCAGGGCCAGGAGTTCATCGAGTATATGTTGGACGAGATCGAGCGTTTCCTGGCGGCCAAGGCGGCGGCGCTCCGCCGCAGCCCCCAGGCCGACCCGAACTCTGTCGACGTCCCCACTGGCGGCCTTGCCCTCGACTTTGCCAAACACACTGACCCCGAGGTGGAGCTGAAGCGCCTGGTGGCGGCGCGCGGCATGAAGGACGTCGTGTACATCCGCTCTCGCAGCCGCGTCACCGCCGCGCCCGGCTCCAACCCCTTCAAACGCCTGGTCAGTCGCCTCACTGCCCATGATGCTGTCTTGGTGGCAGCGGGCCCACGTCTGCGCTGTGCTGTTTCAGAGAATGCCTTCTTACCCTTCTGCAATGGGCTCTGCTGACCCGTGTATCTGCTGCTGGCGCAGTTGCTCGCCGCCTACAACCTCCTGTACAGCGTCGCCCGCTCGCCGATCGCGGCGTCCAAGATCCCATTCGACTCCCTCTGCGAGATCGGCATCAACTATGCCATTTGATCCACCACGATGGACACAACCTCAGCTGAAAGGCCACAAGACTCTACACGGCCCGACTTCAAGACAACATCACTCCGGCAGTACCCGCAGCCAGAGCAGCCCTGTGCTCAGAGGCTCAGAGGAGCTGGCGCCTGGAGGCGATAGCAGACATGAGGCGCATCGCGCGCTGCTGAATGTCCGCCCGCCTGTGACAGAGACGCGGGGCACCCCTGTTGCCCGCACATATACTCGCCTCTTTGCAATACAAGCTTTTGCTTACACGTTTGATCATGCGCTTTCTGCCTTCGCTGTCGTAATTTGCAGCCGCTTGCATTTCGGGTTTGAGCAATACTGCTGTTGGATCCGCTGCCTCTGCAGCGGAGGGCCTGGAGGCTAGCCTCAGGACAAGGAGCCCATTTAGGGCTGCTCGAGGGCATAAGCCTATGACGGTGCTACAACGTAGTTGGCTCTTGTTGATTTGATCACAAACACTGCCCGTATCCGCTGACGCCTTGGTTCCCCTTGGGTGCTGTGTCGAGGCTGAGGATTACCTTCACGTAGCCGTGACGCCGTGCCAGACAGAATGACGGCAGAGGCCCGGTATGTGAGTACGGAAGGGAAAGTCACTATGTGAATACCCGGTAACAGTCGATACCATGATATTGCATCCGCGTATGCGCGTCCGGACGGATCCGGAGCAAAATCCTGCGGCGCGCTGGCCTGCAGCACCTCAGGCTCACATTCTGGGTCCACGTCAACTATGTTGCGGCGTGTGAAGTCGTGCATCCTTCGCGGCGCGTGTGGGCGATTGTCGCACTTCCGGACGTGCGCAGCACAAGTGGGTTGTTATTCAAAGCCGGCTGAGATGAGAGCATGCAGATTACTTGCGAGTCAAGACGACGATACCATTGTGCGCATTGGCACCGAGCATATCTCACGGCTTCGCGTTGCTGCCTCCCTGTCTCGGCGCAGCACCATCAGAGCTGGCACCACCAGCAAGCAGGGTGGCGGCGAAGCACCAGCGCAGCAGGGGGCTGTACTGGGCACGGTAGTCATCCACGCGAGGCGGCGCCACAATTGACATGTCAGCAGTGGCTCCTCAAGCGCCTCCTCTGGCGGACGGCAACCGCGGCACCAGGCCCCTCCCAGCATGCATAAGTGGAGTTGCAGTACGTGCTTACGCCGCGACAACAGCGCTTGCAGCGAGTACGCGCGGCAGTGCTTTTGGCGCCACCCGGCCATTCGAATCCCGTCGGCTGGGGAGGGGACCGGTTGCCGGCCATCGCGCGTTGCTGCGAACACCAGCGATAATGACACGTTCCCGACATACGAAAGGGTTTGAATCATGTGACAGACACGAGCTGACTGGACTCCTGACGTGTAGTCAACTTGACTGTGCCGTCAGCACTCAATAGAATTTTCGTTGATTCCAGACGCAGTGCTTGCATCCGCTGGTTGCCGCCCCGAGACTCGGTCCAACAGAGCATCTGCACCGGCGGCTCGCCTCTGCCGCGGAGTCAGTGCAGCATGCAGCTGTTCGCGCCGTCAGACGCATGGAACCTGCGAAGCACCTTTGGTCTCAGCGCCACGGCGTTGCTGGCCGTCTTTCTCCCGCTCTTCTTCGTCTTTGTGCGCTACCCCAGCAGTGTGGACAGCAGGTGACCACCGAGCTCCGCTTGTTCTGCTCCTGTCGTGGTTGCATCAAGGTCCATGCAACAAATACGGCACTCTGCGAGCGGCCGTTGTGCCGGTTGGGTCCGTTCAGTTTCCTGATCGCCTCTAGTAATACCGTGGTGCACGCGCAGACCCCGCACTGCCGTCGCTTGGGGTACACGTTCGCAGCCATGCTTCTCCACTCACTGACATCACGGACTATCAGCGCATATCTGACGTTCTGCATGCCTCTGCGCATGCAGTGACCAGGTCGGTCAGTACTACCAGTGGTTCCTGGACGTGGAGTTCATGGTCTTCCTCGGCTTCGGCGGCCTCATGACCTTCCTGCGGCGCTACAGCTACTCCGCCATCGCCTTCAACTTCCTCATTAGCGCGTTCGTCATCATGTGCGGGCCGCTGCTGGGTGGTCCGTCCGCTGGCACAACATTTAGAACCTGACGGCGCTCCATGGTCCAGATAAGGACCGAGTGTGCACCGCAGAGCAACGCAAGAGCAACTGCTGGGTGTTAACCTGCGTGTCGGACGCCCCGGCGAGGGCGCTTATTCGCGTCGGCGCGACTCATGCTATGCCACCGTATGCCAGGCTAAACATGTCATCTTGTGACACCAAATGCTGAGGGACGCGTTCAATGCATGTTGCAGGTACAGCATCCTCATCCTAGGCTCCCTTTCCCAGGCACGTTGCGGTACACCCTTGTCAGCTCTCTCGGCATGTGCAATGAGCTGCCCTTTGGCCAACGGTTACTTGTGGCCCAATCAAGTCCTTGTGCGCCGCAGGTCGCCTGGGGCGCGGATCACCGCATCGTCCTGGACTTTCCGCTCCTCATCAACTGTGCGCCGCGAACCCTCGCTTTATGGTCCAGCCCTTGCGGCGATGTTACTGGCTCCGAATCAGCCAGCGCTGAGCTGTTGTGCGCCTGGTTGTGCAGGTACGTTTGCTGCGGCGTCGGCGATGATCGCCTTTGGCGCATTCATTGGGAAGGCGAGCCCGACGCAGGTATTGACCCGGTTGCACTCTGTATCCGGTCAGTGACACTCGAGTGCGCATCTGCCATCAGATGCCGCAGCCGGCTGCACGAAGCACGCTTCGTCAGTCGGTAGTGTGGAACGCAGTTCACCCTGCCATGCAGGTTCTATGGCTGTCCTTTGTCATGATCCCGCTGTACGCGCTCAACCAGCAGCTGGTCTATGCGACCTTCAAGGCCCTCGACGTGGGCGGATCGATCAGCATTCACGCCTTCGGCGCGTATTACGGCCTGGCCGCGTCGCTCGTGCTCAGCCGGTGCGCTGACATCTGCAGCTGTGGCCATCATCGTAGCCATCGAAAGCACGCAGAGCTGGCTGGCATGTTCCGAACCTACTGCTTGCCATTTGGGCGCTGTAGCATGAAGTGTAATTGAGACACCTCACAGTGATCCATTTACGTTGGCACTTGTGCTGGCGGGTCCCTGTTAGGCCGGTCCACACCAGCTGACTTTCCGTCGCGTGCTGTGCAGGGATCAGGAGCAGTATACCTCCGTTCACCCGAAGAACTCTGGCAGCTACACCAGGTTTTCACCTGCACCTCCATCCCGGGTGTGATGGTTCAACTGTCACAACATTCTCCATTCGCAGTACTTGCCTACAACCTGTCGTGCTGCGCCGCAGTGACGTCTTCAGCATGATCGGGACACTGTTCCTGTGGCTGTACTGGTGAGCTTCTGCGCTGCTTTCATTGACATGTCAAGCGGCGCATGCATGGCCCTGCTTCTTGTACTCAGCGCTTTCCCAAGTCGGATGTTGCCGCTGTCGACAGGCCGTCCTTCAATGCAGCCCTGGCATCATACAACGCAGTCCAAGGTGAGCATGAGTGCCCTGCACGTGCAAATGGGAACGAAAGCTCTGCATGGGAGAGGCTTGCCGTCCATTGCGCCCGTGCATTTCTGTGACGCCCTTTAACAAACCCATGTCTGCAGCGGAGTTGGTTATGTGATACACGATTGGCAGCTGAGATGCGAGCGACTCATCTGCAGCGGCTGCGCTGCCGGCGGTCCTCCAGTCAGCGCAGCTGCGCGCCGTTGTGAACACGGTGCTGGCGCTGCTGGGCTCCTGCGTGTCGACGTTCGCCGCGTCGGCGTTCGTGGACAACCGCTTCAACATCATGCACGTCCAGGTGCTGCCCTGCGCCCACGCATCCCACCCGTTAGAGCCAACCGTTGTCCATATGGCTCTGTGCTCACCACTTGCAACCAGCAACTGGCAAAGGAATACTGCCTGTGCGCATGTCATGCTTCACTGATGCTTGGGCTCGAGGATGGGGTGCTGTGTCATGATGTAAACCATGCATATTGTTGCCCGCAGAACTCCAGTCTGGCAGGCGGAGTCGCGATCGGCGCTGCAGCCAGCCTCTACATGACACCTGGCGGTAACCTCTCACGGCACTTGCTCCCATTATCCGCTGCGACGCAAACCGAAGATGGCGCTTGCAAGCGCCTGCTCACCACGGGCTGGTCGTGGAGTTGTATGAGCGCGCTGCTCACCATGTCATGAATGGCTGTCTCACCAACACTGAGCACCCTGGTCAGCATCCCTGTGTGCCTGCGCAGGCGCGCTGCTGGTCGGCGTCGCGGCGGGCGTGATCTCGGTGGTGGCCTTCGCCTTCCTGACGCCGCTGCTGGAGCGCGTGATCGGCCTGGGCGACACCTGCGGCGTGCACAACCTGCACGGCATCCCTGGCGTCCTGGGCGGCCTGGTGCGCTCTGTGCCCGCTGCTGGCGCCGAGCCCGGAAGGCGTCACATAGTTGCCGGTCTTTGCCTCAGACTCCGCTCTTAAGCGACAGCATCGCGGAATCGTTGCTGGCGCGCCGGGCACAGAAGTGTCACATATTTGCCGCTCTTTGGTTTCGGACTCCGCTCTCGGCGGCAGCATCACCGGAGTCATTGCTGGCAATGGGCATGGCAGTGTCACGTCCTCGCAGCTTGTTTCTCTCGGACTCCGCTCTCAGCGGCAGTATCACGGGCTGGGATCTAACCGTAGTGCTCAGTGTTACGTGGCACTGGCCTGTAGGATCGCAACACACGAGCAGGCGCCTGTCACACACAGGCACAGGTGGTCTGGACCGGCACGGGTGGCCTGTCTTGCTGCAATTGAGGCCTCGGCCTGCAGGATGACGTCAATGAGCAGGTGTTATCGTTTATGGCAGGTGGCGGGTTTCGCGGCGTTGGGTCAAGACGCAGCGCTGCTGCAGCACAGCTCCCGGGGCGCCGCCTTCGGCTACCAGCTCGCGGCGGTAGCGGTGACCGTCGCCATCGGCGCCGCCGGCGGCGCGCTGGGCGGCTTCCTGGTGACCGCCTTCGACCCGGTCGACCAGAAGCTGAGGGCGGCGCAGCTGTTCGAGGACGGCACCTTCTGGACGGTGCGGGCCGCCCTGCTCCAGTGTCGCGCGGCCACGCAGGCTGCAGCAGTGTCGTTCCGCGACCCTGCTTTACGGCGAGCGAGCCTCAAATGCGTCCGTCATGAGGGACAAACTCCAGTAGTCTGAAATTGACCCTGACCGCCTGACCTCATGCATTTCTGCTGGCCCATCACCAGCAAGCTGAACCCCGACCGTCGACATGCGCCCCGAGTGCGAAGCTGTCGTGCTTCAATACAGGACGTGGACGTTGAGGCTCTGCCGCTGGACCACGCCGACAGCAGCCGCCACTCGACGGTGCACCGTGGCGCGGCGCGCGTCTGGGCCGACGCCTCCCACAGCCTCCACGCGGGCGGCGGCCGCTCCGAGCACGGCGTCTTCGGCCACGCCGGTGGTTCGGCACAGCGCCAGCAGAGCTCGCCGGCGCGAGCGAAGAAGGCGGAGGGCGCCGACGTGGAGCCGGGCGTCCGGCAGCCCGGCTGGCCCAGCTGATCAGCTGATCAGGCTCGGTCCAGGATTGCCCTCAGGGAGCCTGCCGCTCGCGTGACATAGGCACGGCTCGCGGAGAGGCGAGGCCGCCGCAGCTAGTTTCTGTAGATAACAACGCAGCTTCAAACACTGACATAGTACAGGATTGGCAGAGCGGCAGGTCTTCTGAAGTCAACCGTCATGGCCAAAACAATCTGGCTCTGCCCGGGTATGTTCACCTGGAGCTTCGTTGAGTTTGAGTGCGGTGAGCTAGATGAACAGGGTTGCGCAACGCAGTCCGCTTGGTGGCGTCACAGCGCCGAGCGATGCCGCCTAGGTTATTTGGTTAGGTCTGTCATAGATGACTCTCTTCAGATACACATAGGGGTGTGCATACGGGGACAGACGGTGGCTGCGGCTTAGTCTGTGATGTCACATGCACCGTAATGCGCGTCGAGACTCGTTCAGTCTCGACTGGCTGCTCCGTGCCGTGATGAGAGTAGGAGCGCATTTGCGGAAGACCCTTCATGCTGCGTTCCTTAGGGCCATTGCGTGGCCACGCTTGCTGTGCTGCCACGAGCTGCACTAGCCAGCGTGCGCTGATTGTCAGAGTGGTTCATGTGGTGCAGGCGCGAGGATTCAGTGGGACGCCCGGCATTCGAAGGCAGGGCTTGGGGTCCGAACTTTTGAAGAGGGGTGCTGCAACGCCTTCACACGAGCATGCGGGTCGTCTGAAGCGCAGCTTTATGCAGCTTTCGGAGTGCATTGTGGCGTCCTGGGCATGCTGGATGCATGAGCCATGATACGACTGGAATTGCAGTAGCGTTCGGGACGCGGAGATGGGCGATGCAGCGGTCCAGCAGTTCAGCAACATCAAACTAGGCGCTAAAGGGACCAAGGTGGGGTCCCCTTGGGTCTGCCCATGGCTGGCTCGCATCGTTGCCCGGGCAAATGACTCACGGTCCCGCGCTTGCAGAGCTCCGGCACCTTCCTGATATCGGGCAATGGCATCCGATGGAAAAAGGATGCTCAGCATGAGAGTGAGGGCGGAAGGACCATCAGTCTACAGAAGAAGGGTAGGCATCACCTGACACCCCACGCCCCACCCTTCCGCAACCCATCCTCCCTGGGCATAAATGTGTCAGCGTCTGTCGGCGTGACGCCGATAAGGGATAGCCCGGTGAGATGCTCATCACTGTGTGTGCCTGAGGACCTCCCCGGCTGTGTCCCTGCAGACATTGACGGCTTGACATGGACGAAGCTCCCGCAGAGCTGCGCCCTGCGAATACGGCAGTCCAAGGGCTCAACACTGGCCTTCATTGGCTTCCGGGACCAGGTCAGCTGCGCGGACACTCACTCCACTGTACCTCAAGCTCGCTGCGGCATGCGTGCCGCTTTCAGTGCGCAGGGCGTGCAGAATTGCACCAAGGCGCTGCAGAGCTCAATAATCATCAGGCAGGAAGGGCCATCGGCCGATGACAACCGTGACCATCACAGCCTGTTCTGCGTCTGCGTAGGACCTATCGAAGATCAGCAGCATCGCTAGCAGCAGCTTCGAGAAGGAGGTCAAGGTGTGGCACTCCGTACGTGCTGGGCAGTGTTCCAGCCCCAAGCTGTGCATTTGCTAATGTGAGAATGCGCTTGTAGGCCGCCTTACACTATGCTGACTGCGGCGCGTGTGTCTCACGAGCGCAGGAGGAGCAGCTGAGCGTGAGCGGGCGCAACTGGGGCGATGCGGTGGTCGACAAGTCGTCCCTGGTCTTCAGGGTCGACAAGAAGACCGCCTTCAACATCGCCATCCCGGACGTCTCGCAGGTCAGGCTCCTGTGTTTCCGAGTCAATGCTCGCCAGCTTGCAGGATCAGCACATACCGTATTTGCAGCACATGGTCAGGTCGGATTCTGGTTGAGCAATTGCAGGCCTTGTGGCCGCTGATCATGCCGCCTGAGCGGGCAACCTGCAGCCTGGCTCCTTGACTGCAGGATCACAGAAGCTACAGACGTCACAGTTCTGCCGCAGCACAGCACTATGCAGAGGCGGGGCTGAGACCGCGTCTGAGACCGGGCGTCGCGCGCGCAGGTGCAGCAGGGGCGCGATGAGGTGATGCTGGAGTTTTTCACCGACGAGGTCGGCCGCGCCGAGGACGCGCTCATGGAGATGTCCTTCTTCGTGCCGCGCGACAACGACCGCTACGGCGGCGCCGGCGACAATCCGGCCTGCAAGGTGGGGCCGCCACGGATCCACCAAACCCTACATCGCATCGCCCACGCTGGAGCCTGCGCCTCGGCTGCCTTTCTGATAACCCTGCACACCACTCGTGCGATGGTATGACATGGTGTCCTAGACCGCGATCAGACCCGCAAGCTGCTTACGCTTCGACCAATGATGACTGCGACCCTCGCTGCAGACCTCCGTGTCGAGAGCCGTGCGCCGAACCCAAGGCGCGCCCACCTCCGCGCGCAGGTGCTGCTGGACGCGCTGAACGAGCACACGGTGGACGCCGGCGCCGGCGTCGACGCGGTCGCGTCCTTCGACAACGTCAACGTCATGGCGCCGCGCGGGCGCTTCGAGGTGGAGCTGTACCTCTCCTTCCTCAAGCTCATCGGGCAGGTACATATGCGGCCCCGATTGCGCCCCCACAATGTCCCGCCTGGCCTGCCAGTTATGGAACAGAGGTAGGTGGCTTGCTGGAGATGCTTGCGAAGCCTCAACCGTCTCCCGGTCGAGTCGGTGAGCTGCACGGCGCGCACTGCGTTGGAGGTACCGTGTGCCTCCCAGAAGCGCACAGAAGCCAGATATCTATGGTGAGGACCCCTTGCTGACCTCTGCCACGTGCATCCTCTGCACAGAACCAGGACTTCAGGATACAGTACGAGGCCATCCAGCGCGTGTTCGTGCTGCCGCGCAACCACTCGCCGCTGACTCTGGTGGTGCTCGCGGTGGACCCGCCGGTGCGCAAGGGCCAGACGCACTACAGCCACGTCCTGGCCCAGTTCCCGACCGACGAGGACGTCACCGTCAGCCTGCAGCTGTCGCCGGCGCTGATGGCCGAGAAAAACGAGGGAACGGTGCGTGTCGGGGGGAAGGGGGGGGGAGGGGGGTCCGGCAAAATGGTCTCTGCTGCGGGGTATTAACGTCAGTCCATGTGGCGTCGACTTGTCAGGGCGACGGGCCGAAGTAGGTTTGTGTGCATTGGGGTGTGGCCGAAGACCTGATGACTCTTGCCTTGTCAGCCTGCCCGATCCAGGTCCAAGTACAGGCCATGAGCAAGGATGACCCTGGCACATCTGCAGCTGCATCGAGCCGCAGCTAGCCCTGTATGCAATTGAGCACCACCTGTGAGCTGCGGGGCCCACCGGAGAACCAAGCAGTCCGCACTGCATTGTGAGCTCAGCTGCTGCTGGTGCGACGCAGGCGAAGGGCAAGCTGCAGTCGTCGATGACGGGCGGCGCAGCGGACGTGTTTGCGCGCATCCTGCGGGGCCTGGCCGGCGCGAAGCTGACGAGGCCAGGCAACTTCCGGAGCCAGGACAACAGCATGGCTGTGCGGTGCTCGTACAAGGTTCGCAAAACCTGAACTTCTACACAACATGCATCTGCGTCGTATACAGGTCGTAGGTCGTCCGTGTTATGGTCCGTTGCAACTCTGCAAAGAACTGGGCACAATATCATGCGAGTGAAGGATTTCTGTTGTCACGTATTGTCACCAGCACCTCCTCTAAGCGCTGTCATTTGCTTTTCAGCCTGGGTTGTGGTGTAAAAGCGGGCCTTAATCGAATCGCAAATATGCACCGCAGTCTGAACCTGAGCATTTTCCTCCGCAGGCGGACGAGGGTTTCCTATACCCACTGGAGAGGGCGTTCTTCTACATCAACAAGCCGCCGATGCTGCTGCCGCACGACGACATCGAGGAGATCGAGTTCGGGCGCCCGGACGGCAACATGGCGGCCAGCACCAAGACCTTCGACCTCATCGTCCGCACCCGCGCCCCCGGCAGCCAGGTGAGCATGCGGGAAGTCATGCAATTTCGTCTGGCGCTTCCAGATTTGTGTCCGGACACGCAACATGCGTCGCACCGTGACGCAATGAAGCTGACTGCAGATTCAGGTCACATTGTGTCCAAGCATCTCCTCCATGCTCGGAATTTTGTTGTTCGTCGGGCAGCTGGCCCATGCACGCGTCAAACTGCAGAGTTTGTCGGGAAGATGGACGACGAGAGCCAGACCATTGTGTCATGTGTGACCCCCGGACGAGGACCTCACGATTGCGCTGTGCGTGACGCTGCCGACCCGCCGCGCGCAGGAGTACCAGTTCCGGAACATCGTGAAGGCGGAGTGGGCCAATCTGCTGGCCTTTTTGAAGGAGAAGCCGATGCGCATCGTCAACTTCGACGAGGCCGCCCAGGGCCCCGGCGGCGGCCGCGGCATCATGGACTTCGCCGGCGACGACATCGACGCCGGTGCGGCTTCAGCAGCCCGGCCCCTGACCCACCTTCATGTGGCTCGATGACTCCCGCAGCGGCCGCGGCGGCGAGGGATGTCAAATGGCCGAAACGGCCGCCAGATGCACCTTCGACGATTGCACTGCATCTGTTTAGTCAAACGTTCACTGCTCAGCTGCCCAATCAGACGTGGTCGTGGCTGCCAAACTGATGTGCACTCTGACCCAAACCCAAACCTTCAAATCCTTACCCAAACCCTTGACCGACCCTTGTGCCGCGCAGGCCTGGCGCGGATGCCGGAGGAGAGCGAGGAGGACGAGTCGTTCGAGGCGGGCAGCGACGAGGGCGACAGCGACGACGAGAGCGTCGATGCGGAGGACGGCGTCACCGGGGTGCGCCCGCTTTTGGTTCTCGGGGGGTCACGTACGCAGCGAACCATGACTTGGCTCTGGAGTTATCTACACCCTCGCTCCTCCACCTGACTGCTGCGCGACGCTGGCTCGGCTTGTCAGTGATCGATGATTGGCTCAGTGGTGGTGACGGCATACAGGGTCAGCGCATACACAGCAGCACGGCGTCACTTGAGGCTGAGCTCGTTTGTGCTGCGTCCTGCCGCCCCGTGTGGCTGCTGCAGCCACGATGCTGGCTCGGCTTGCGACTGCTCAGCGCTCCGTCCGTCTTCATGCACCCAGGCCGTCGAGGGCTCGGCGAAGAAGAGCAAGAAGCGGCCGGCGGAGGAGAACGGCGGGCCCATCACGCCGGACGGCGAGGAGAGCCCCAGCCCCGCCAAGAAGCAGAAGGGCTCGAAGAAGCAGAAGGTGCGAGGCCGCGGACCCACAGCGCGTGATCGTGCGGCCACACATGTCTGGTCGGCATGAGCTGGCGTGTGCAAGAGATGGTCATAGCTGTTTGCAGCTGCCCTCTCTTGACTCATCCGGTTTTTATGTCTGGCCTGTTCAGCCTAGTAAATACAGATCCGTACTATCACCGCAGTGTCGAGATGCGAGGTGCTTACAGCTGTGGCTCGTCCGCTGATGCAGGTAGCCGCGGGGGCCGACGAGTCGCCGGCGAGCGGCGGCAAGAAGCCGCGGAAGAAGAAGGACAAAAACGCCCCCAAAAACGTGCGCAACTGCAGCAGAATTCGCTGCAAGCAGCAACCGTGCAGTGATCCTCGCGCTTCAGGGATGCGGAGTCTTCCAGCCATCATGAGGCACCTGGCTGATCGGCAGTGGGCTACCAGCTGGCACACCCTCGTCCTCCTGCTGGGAGCGCAGGCGAAGACGGCGTTCATGGGCTTCTCGGCGGCGCGGCGGGCGGAGGTGAAGGAGGCGGACCCCAGCCTGAGCTTCGGCGACATCGCCAAGCGCATCGCGGAGCTGTGGAAGGCGGCGACGCCCGAGGAGAAGGCGCCCTTCGAGGCCGACGCCGCGCAGGACAAGGTGACTCGATCTCTGTAGACCTGACGCTACGTCTGCGCCCGTTTGGGTCTGACCAAGCGCGACGAGCTCAATTGATGCCCTCTCAACCCAGGCGAAAGGGTGTGTGTTGCGGCGGGCAGCCTGCCTGGTGCCCGGTCCCTGTCTGCTGCTAGCCTGACGGCAACCTCGTCATATGCTCCACAAACTGGTTGCCTACCAGCGTCACGGCTGTGTCAACGAGGCCCAGGCCAGAACAAACGGCTGCAAAGGGTTCACAGCTGTGACTGACACCCTGCTATTCCCGCGCAGATCCGGTACAAGAGCGAGATGGCGGCGTACAAGGCCAAGCTCGCCGGCGAGCCCGCTCCAGCAGAGGAGGACGAGCCGGACGATGCCGAGGAGGACGGCAACGCCGACGTCGGCGCCGCGGCGGACGCGACAGATGATCCCGCGGTGGCTGACGGCGCCGACGATGACGGCGCAGATCGGGGCGGCGGTGAGGCAAAGGAAGAGGTCAAGGAGGACGTCAAGGAGGACGTCAAACAGCAGCGCGGCCCGGAGGATGTGAAGGAGGAGCCAATAGAGGATCTGTTGCAAGAGTCCGAGTGAACGCAGACTGAGTGTGGGACTGCTTTCGTCTACCGAGCGTCGTAGCTGTGTCAGGAGCTATATTGTAATGGACTGTGTGACCTTGGCAATGGCCTGGGTGATACTTCTGCCGCATGCATCCAAGTATCCTGCTGAGAGCGAGGCGCACATGCACAGCAACCGCCAACTGTCTGATCAGATACCACATAAGCTGCGCTACGCATCAGACCTTCTTGGCTGCCGCGGCTTCCCGCTCCTCCGGGTCCACAGCTTGCCCGTCCAGCTTCCTGAGCCTTGGCAGCCGCCGGAGCACCTGCACTGGGCAGCACATGGGCAATGTACACGAGTTTGGCGCAAGGGCTCGGGGTTCTCGTTGTGCATGCTGGCGCGGTTTTACGACCCGCAAACGGTGCAGCTGCTCAGCTTTTGTACGCCCTGGACCCGCACCTCTTGCCGGAACTCCGGCAGCGCGCCGCGGTCTTTGAAGTCGGTGTGCAGCGGGTTGCCAATGAGGAGCAGTTCCTCCAGCGCCGGCAGCGCCGTCAGGCGGTCCACCTCCGCCCAGTCCTTGACCTTGTTGTTGCTCACGAACAGGATCCGCAGCTTGGGCAGCTTCTCAAGTCCTGTCTGCGCTGCGGGCATGCGCTTTGTGTGGGCATGCTGCACGTCCAGCGCCTATGAGCAAGGCTCATCCGGGCGCTTCGATGCGCATGTTTACGCACAGCGATGCAGCTCCTATCTCCGCATGAACCGCGGGATGCGGAAGGCCGCCGCGTAGACTGCTGCGGCTCAGATGGGCTCAGCATAGCTGTACGGTAGGCCGAAATATCCCCGTCAACTTACAGGAGGTAGCATGGGCGTCAGCGCGAGCCGAACCTGACACCAAGACAGTCTTGACGCTCACCAGGCGTTCCAGCTGGTTGTAGGAGAGCCAGAGCTGCTCCAGCGTCTCCCCGGCTGGCTCCAGGCCCTCAATCTTGCGGATCAGGTTCCGCCCCAGCGACAGGATCTGCAGCGCGTCCAGGCCCCCCAACCCCGCGATCTTGTCTATGCTATTCGTCGAGAGCGCCAGATGCCTGCCCGCGCACGTTGCCCTCAGTTTTGAAGGTTTGATGCACACGATGATGAATGGTTACCTGTTGTTGTTGTTGTGTGTACGGAACTGGATGTATCCACGATGGATCCGACCATGAGCGCCATAAACCTGGCTGCACAGAAGCGAATGGCTGCTGAGCGCACCTGCAAGCTTTCAAGCTGCCGAGCGCAGCGTCCATCTTCTCGATGGGCGGGTTCACGCCGGCCAGATCCACCTGCGTCAACAACAGCGTAGGTGAGACTTCACGGTCGATGGTCTGACTGTGCAAACTTGGGAATAGGGAGGGGGTAAACGTTAGTGGGCCACGCTGTGATGTGAAGTGAATGAGACCTTCTCTGAGGCCGCTGCCACTACACCCTTCACGCCTTCGAATCCCGCGATGGCGTCCTTGCAGCTGGTCCCCTTCGGCATTGCAGACGATTGCAGGCTGTGTGTGTAGCGTGTTCGGGCGTCTCAAGCAGCCAACCAACATCAGGGTGCGAGGACACCGAACGGTCGATTTTGTCATAATGCGCACGAAAACAGAATTTTGCAGAGAAGGCTAGTGGATCGAGTTAGGTAAACCACGCTATTAAATGCCAAAAACTGCAAACTCAACGATGCAACCAGCCCCTCCACGCTTGTCACTAAGGTACGCAGGCTCGACCGATGCTGACAGCGCAAGCACGCTTGTCGAAGGGTTTGCAATTCAAGCGATGCAATCAGCGCCGTCACGCATGGCAACTGCAAGTCCTGTGCTAGCGTACTTCAGGGAAAAGACCTCCGACAGGCTGATGCCCGGAGCCGTCTG
>JAABUX010005239.1_pt1 | contig 16001 bp, 34 predicted proteins | sample 5561851 | NCBI WGS metagenome assembly JAABUX01 (sample SAMN10711883, study PRJNA513361) | rock metagenome | isolation source: Antarctica rocks | place: Antarctica: Victoria Land, Richard Nunatak red sandstone | collected 2016-01-03 | reverse complement strand
TTCGCCCGTTCGCCAGCATTGCCCATAACTCCGTATCGTCAGACTTGACACTCAAACTGCATTGGACAGGACTGCACAACTTTACCCCTGTGCTTTATTGAGATTATGCTCCTTGTGTGATGGACTCCGTGCAAGTGTGTGCTGAGCAGCCGATGAACTTCTGATTTGATCCGGTCGCTCAATCAAAAGATCTAATAGAACTAGAGAGCATGATTGTAGTTTCAAACGCGGGCTTGAGGAGGCAGGCCCCTGGCAGGGGTCACTGGCACGAGCCTCGCCGCAGCAGCGGTGCAGGAACCGCAGCAGAGCTCGTCTCATGACCTCGACTGCCCTAGCCGACGCCCTGCCGACCCTTGTTCTGTCAAGAGTCGCTCCAGAGCTACTGCCCCGATCTCTATCTGCAGACGACTCCGCACGCAGCATACAGGCCCTCCAGTTGCGCCAACAGATTGCTGCGCACTAGGGCTATTGACGGCGAGGCAATGGCCTGCAGCAGCAGCCAGCGAGGAGCTGCCCGGCTGCGCTGCGGGGAGCAACACAGGGCAGCGCAGAAGACACGGCGGTCCCTGCCATACTGCGAAGGCAATGGACCGCTGCTCCGCGGTGTGCATGCACAGCGCTGGGCCGGTTGCTGCGCGGGGTCTTGAGCACTTCTGCTCCTTGAACTCCACCAGGATCTGATGGTCTTGTGGCACCTGCCGGGTCACGTGCCGGGTGATGCGGCATCGATTACAGCCTGTCACACAATCAGCCACTGCAAGCTCGAGCTCACGAGGGACGGTCGTCCCGCCTGGCCCCCCTCGGCCCCGTGCACCATCGACCCGCGTGCAGCAATTGGCAAACGGCCTCCGTCCGAACTACGCAGAGCCACCTCGACCGTGAATAGGCTGCAACTATCGTCCCCGGCCAAACGGGCTGAACCCGTCTCGTTTGGCTGCTGACGGCCTGTGTCAGCCAGGCACTATGCAGCGTTCCTACCTTCAACCGATGCGACAGTCTCGTTACCGGCCAGCCCCGAGTGTGTCGGTTTAGCACTTCAGACAACCGGCCACGGCGTGCCGCCATTGCACCGGCTTGCGCGGCAGCAGCGATGGCAGACAGCGGCCGATACGGCGCCGACCTGCTGGAGTCCTCGGCTCCGAGCAGCGGCAAAAGGGCAGAGATTCAGGCCCGCTACCGCCAGCGGCAAAAGGTGGGCACACCTGCTTTGTGGCGCATGACATGCGTGCTGGCCACTCCAGCCAGCACCGCGGTCAGCACCGCAGCACAGGATGTTGACCATGTCTCTGGGATGCTGGTGACGGCATGAATTCGGCCGGCGGCATTGGTCGCCCTGACTGGTGTGCATGCTTTGCCGGTGGCACATGAATCGGCAGCAGGACGTCGTACGCCACGCTCCGTCAGCCAGCCAAGGATTAGCATGATGGCTGCCCGCGTGCTTACCGCTGCGCCGTGCGCAGACGATTTCGTCAGGCTCAATTTCGTCCATATTGTGCGTGTTTCTCCATTTATCTCTCAATTCTCTGGTTTTGCCGTGCGCAGGCGAAGGTCCAGGCCCTGGAAGACCAGGTCCATGCTTTGACGCGGCGCCTCAAGGATCTGGAGATGGAGCGCGCGCACAACACGGCTCAGCTGGACCTGCTAGCCAAGTGCGCGACTGTGACATCAGACCCGTACTCCGCCCTGTCGTGTCCCGGCGCGAGGTTTCAGGAGTGGACAGCACGTGCTGTCGCTCCGCTCCGGGCTGGTGACTGGCTGCAGCGGCAGCAACTGCGTACAAGTTCTGGCTTCTGCTGCATCAGACTGACCCGAAGCGTGTGCTCGAGGAGACCATGGTGTGCGTGACAGTGTTTTTTTTTCTGGATTTTTTTTTTCCAAAAGACTAAAATAGTTTTTTTTACAAATTGCCGCGCAGCTACGTGCACACCGGGCCCAATCCGCCTGCGACGCAGCAGGACGGGTCGGAGCGGCAGAGCGCAGCGGAGCGGAGAGCCCAGGTACGCTGCTGATCTGACCAGCCACAACGGACTCCTTGTATCGTCGTCAGGCGCTGTATCTGGATTCATGCGAGTGGAACGGGGCTGCTTCGTTGTTGTTGAGCCTGAACAGGGTCGTGGGGGCGCCGCAATTGCCGTGCAAAAGAGTATTCGACTCCAGATGAAGGTGCGAGGAGATCAGGCAAGGGGCAGCATGAAAGGGCCGGGGTCCGGTAGCCAATCGGGTAGATATTGCAGGCTGACAGCCTTGCGGCCCACATGAATGGGCTCGAGCTGATGCTCTGACCGTGCCTGAGAAGGGGCGAGCCAAGGCATTGGTCACGGGACCCATTGTGGAAGCTGCTCCGCACTGCACAGGGGGCGGAGGCCCTGCAAGAGGAGGGCGCGGCGGCGGTGGCGGGCCTGGCGGCGATGGCCCGCGGCCAGGGCGAGCCGGGCACGTCGGCCGCGGAGTGCAGGGTCGTCACCCCGGGCTTCATGGCGGACCTGCACGGGGTGCGCGATATTCAGGGTCGATGCTGTGCTGCGTCCCCGATCCTGGAACGGCAGGTGCTGGCATGACGACATGGCTTTTGTGAGGACAGAATATAACCCCTGACCACGTTGAGTGCCACGGTCGCAATAGCTCGGTGATCATGTCATGCGTGCACATGCCGAGACAACTGTGGACGCAATGGGAATCCTGAGTTGAATGGCTACATTCAGGGGGCAACTGCTGCGGTCTCAAGCAGGGCTATGGTAACAACATGCTCACTACCTGCCCGACGTGTGTAGTACCGCCCGCACATCACACGGTCCTATGTTGTTACCATAGCCCTGCAGGAGACGGTCAGGTGCTTCGCTGCGATGCTGGGGATGGGCGCCGAGGAGGGCGGCAGCCCCGCCGCGTCGCAGCTCGAGCGCCACGTCAACCAGTTCGTCAAAGTGCGACCCTGGTCCTGCTCCCAGTCGACACCAGCATCCCATGCACTGCTATAGCCAGCCGCGCTACGGTGGGTCCGTTGGCTTTCGCGGCGTGCTGCCTGCAAGGCGGCGATGCTGCCAACGTGCAATTTAGGCGACACAATGCGTGCGGGATCCGTACACAGTTGAGATGGCATGCTGGCAGGTGTGTCGACACCCGCTGCGTGCACTTGCAGATGATCTTCCACGTGTGGCGGACCAACGCGACGCTGCTGCAGAAGATGGCGCAGGAGATTGTGCGCCGTGCGCTGGTCACAGGCCCCCCGCCGCGCAACCTCGCCGGCCTCAAGCTGGTGCTGCACACTGCTGAGCCCTCCAAGTCGCCGCAACGATGTCGACTCTGGTCCTTATCGTGGTGCTGAGCCCAACCCGCTTGATCATTCGCCAGTGCGATATTCATGATAAACAGCTGAAACTTGCTGCAGCATCTGACCCTGGTGCCTGCAACCAAAGCTGCAGCGGCTTCTCTTCTGCAGCACTTGCACCTGGTGCCTGGGGCACACGGACGGTCCCCATGACGTGGCTCCAGGCTATGCACATAGAAGCATGACCTTGTGCACTGCCTCGGACAGCCCGTCCTGCTGCGCTGCAGGAGGCGATGCAGCTGACGAGCGCACAGCAGGTGAGCTCCGGATGTATTGCTGACCCCACGAGCCGTCATCAGCGTAAGTTGCGGGCCGTCGGGCTGACAACCCAGCGCCGTGCGCACTAATTGATGGTGATCGCAAGCCCAGAGTGTCTCAGGCCAGTGGCCAAATAGCCTGCAACCACACTCGTTTCTGACTTGTGATCACCCTCTCCACAGGATGCAATTGGCGCGGAGTACACAGCGATGATGGCGCAGCTCAACGCGCTTTTCGCCCAGCAGAAGGCCCTGCTGACCAGCATCAGCCAGCCGCTGCCGCCGCCTCCAGGGGTCGACGGCGACACCAGCGTCGTGCGCACCTGCCTGCAGTCGTAGAGCACTGATCCGCTCTCTGCACGGTCCCACGCTCATTTTCTCTGCCGTGCCTCCGTCTGTCAGAAAGCAGAGAGGCGTGCAGACCTGTTGTTGGCAGCAAGCGCAGCCATGTAATCGCTTGACCACATGTGTTTTTGGTGACGATGTGCTGCAGCATGTGTAGTGTGGGTAGCACCATGCAGTGACGGCATGGCTGAATGGCATCAATGCTGTCATTGTGCATGCACGGTGTTGCCCATGTTGGGAGCACTCCGAACTAGCAGGCGCCCCCCATGGCGGCCGCTTGGGACCTCAATTGGCGTGTGACCGCTGGCAGATCTTCGAGGTGCACAACGTCGCGCGGCGGGTCCAGGAGATCGTGCGCGAGTACGCGCTGCGCACGCTGGGCAGCCTGCGGCCCCTCGAGATCGCGCGCGGCATGGCCGCCCAGCCGCCATATGTGCTCGATGTCGTCCACATTGGCGCCCACATTGGTGCGACACCGCAGTGGGATGCGGCATGGCTGCACAGCGTATTGCTGGGACGTGAAGGCCTGACACAGTCAGCTGTGGCTGGGACACTGCTTCTGTGACCCAACGATTGCATAGAGGCTTGCGGGTGTCCCCGTTCTTGTGGATGTCAGCCGGTCGTGCACTGGGCCTGAAACGTGGTGCGATATCCACAGTCGATGGAGCCTTGCCCTGTTCGTGACTGCGGGTGCTTCGCACGCAGTGGCTCGGAGGGCGGAGCCGGGCGGTGCGCAGGATCCGGAAGGGTCCATGGATGAGGCGCGCCCCCGCAAGACGACTGCACCTTTGCTCAAGCATAATCTTGTCGCTGGCTCGAAACGAGGGAAAAGGCGTGGTCGCATGTGGCAGTGACGCAGTCCATTTCACTACTCTCGTTGCTGCAGCTACCAGCCTGCAGACTCCTAAGTCACCACGCATGCTGTGCATCGTCGAGCAGGTGTTGGCGTGGTTGATGGGCGACGGGCGGGAATTGTCGTTGGGCGACAGCAAGGCCATGTCCGTCGCATCCTACGGCGACGACGACCCGGCGGGGGATGCCATGCTCGGCGGTGCTGCTGGCGACGGGTCGGACCGGGTGCGCTGTCGTTATCTATGCGTCCCGTGCAGACGGGTGGGGCAGGGACACCTCGCACACGCAGCATCGTAGCATCACACTCTGCGTTTTGCCGCGTCTGCGCGTCTGGCTGCCACATACGACTTCACGTTTAGTCACGGTGAGCCTCATCTCAGCCTGGACTCATGCAGGAGTGACTTGTCATGTCAGGCTGCAGACTGTGCACCGTACTCGTGTTCATGCTGTACGTCTCTGCTTCCAGGAATGGGAGCCTCAGCGGCCAGACCAGCTGCTCCAGGCGGTGGCGGCGCTCATACATGAGCATGGCGCCAGCTCAGATCGAGACGGCGCAGTGTCAGAGGATGCGTCTGCTCGGACGCGCAGCTGATGCCGTGAAGAGGTCCAGTCTCTTCGCGCGTGCCCTCGTCTGTTGGCGGACGTCCTGAGCTGGGATCAACGGGATGGGCGGGCGTGCAGCCTCAACGCCATGATACGAAGGCCGAAGAACGCTGCTCCGCCGTCTGCTCGCGCAGCTGGTCTGGTCTGGTCTGGTCTGGTTTGCTCAGGTCATCGCTCGGTCCTCGATACTTCTGCTGCTTTGGCGTATAATCATCGCCTAGCTGCACACATGCCGGATGATGGTGGCGCCGACCACAGATTTGATGCTGTGATTGCTCACTTCAGCAAGCGCAAGCTCACGAGCGACGACCTTGAAGCCTCCCCCCCTCGGCCCTTTGCGTCATCACCCGCGTGCTGCAGTTTTAAACGGCCTCCGTCTCCGGCGTCAGCTACGCGAAGCCAGCTCATGCGCCATAGACCGCGCTTACACCGCCCGGCCGAACGCGACTAGCCCGACTTGCCGGCTGCTGACGCTGCTGCCGTCAGCCAGTTGCCATGCAGTGACCCTACGGTCGACCAATGCGACAGTTCGTCACCGGGCAGGCCCCAGTTTGGTGGTCTAGCCGTGCGCCAGCCTGTCGCGCCAAGCCGCTATTGCATTGGCCTGCGCAGCAGCAGCAGCAGCAACAGCAATGACGGACAGCGGCGGCGACATGGTCGAGTTCTCGGCTCCGAGCGGCGGCAAGAAGGCAGACACCCAGGCCCGTTACCGCCAGCGGCAAAAGGTGACCGTCACCGCCGCGACATGGCAGGAAGTGTTTGCGCCGACCGGCGCCGCAGCGTCAGGTCGCACAGCATGTTTCAGATGCTGCTGACGACACTGTTCCAACCCGCACACGCGGCAGCATGCACCTCGGCAGCAAAACGTCCACAGCGACGGTCAGCTCTTGCCAGTCTCCAATGCGTGATTTTGCGGGCTGCCTGCATGTGCTCTGTTTATCCCTGCGCGCCGTGCGCAGGCGAGGGTCCAGGCCCTGGAGGGCCAGGTCCACGCCCTGACGGCACGCCTGAAGGAGCTGGAAATGGAGCGCGCGCGCAACACGGCCCAGCTGGACCTACTGACCAAGTGCGCAGCTGGGACCCCAGTGCACTATCATGTACTGCGGACGCGAGGCTCCAACAATGCATGGCATGCGCTGCCTCAGTGACGCAGGTCAACGACCGGCTGCGGCGGTAGCAACAGCACACACACCCTGAATTCCGCTGTAGCACAACAACCTCAAGCTGTGCGCTGGAGGAGACGATGGCATGCGTGACACTCCGCAGTTACGTGCATACCGGGCCGAAGGCGCCTACGACGCTGCACCAGGTTAAGCCAGGGCCGCACAGCGCTGTGGAACGGCGAGCTCAGGTGAGCTGCCACGCTAGCCGGTCAATGCAAACTCCTTCCATCGTCATCATCGGGGTTTGTGGACGGGCTCGCTCGACGCCTGTGCGACAGGGGTGCCTTTGTGTTGTTGAGCCTGCTGCCAGCATCGGTGCCACCATGCAGCACGGTCAATTATCCAGCACTGCGCCGAGGCAGGAGGATGTCAGGGCGTCTGGCAGCGTCGAAGTGAGGGGAACAGCCGCCGGCTGACGGAAGGTCGCAGGCGTGCCAACCTGGAGCCTGGCTGTGCGCGAGCTGCGCTGCTGCTCTGACCGCGTCTGGGAGGGAGCGTGCGCAGGCAGGGGTCCCAGATGCCGGCCTGGCTGCTGCTCCACTGGCGCCGGGGGCCGTGGAGCTGGGAGAGGAGGGCGCGGCGGCGGTGGCGGCCCTGGCGGCGATGGCCCGCGGCGAGGGCGAGCCGGGGACGTCGGCCGTGGAGTGCAGGGCCGTCACGCCAGGCTTCATGGCGGAGCTGCACGGGGTGTGCGTCACCGAGGTCCATGCTGTGCTCCAATTTCTGGTTGGCAGATGGTGGGACACCGACGGCGCAACCTGGGCAGAACGTTTGGCACTCAAACACGCTGCGCGCACCACGGTGGCAGCGGCGCGGTCGACTCTGCCGTGGACGGACAGCTGAGGAGTCCTGAGAACACCTATCAGAACACGGACTAGCGAGCCTCCAGCTGCAGACTCCTGCGACAGCCCTCAAGCCATTGCGCCATGCTGTGTATGGCAGGGCAGCTGTGCGTGTCAGGTGACTCCGCACATGTTCCCAGCAGCCCCGCAGACATGCTATGGGAATGCAATCGCCCCACGCAGGAGACGGTACAGTGCTTCGTGGCCATGCTGCGCATGGGGGCCGAAGAGCGCAACAGCCCCGCTGCGGCGCAGCTCGAGCGCCACGTCAACCAGTATCTCAAGGCGCGGCCCACACCGTCTTCGCTTGCTGACAGTGTGGCTGTTTACCGACCGAGACCAACCTGTACCGTGCGCATGGTGGGCCGTTGCTCATGCCGGGCTTTGCAGTGCCATCGCTGCCTCCTGAGACAGGTCCAGCGCTATTGCGGGTTAGTGTCGGCTGCTGTACACTGCGATCCTCAAAGCAGGGTAGGCGAATGGTGACGGCATCTGCCTCCGCGTAGTTATAGGTTACTGTAACTGTGGCGCAGACGATCTTCCGTGTGTGGGGGGCGAACGCGAAGCTGGTGGAAGACATGGCGCAGGAGATAGCGCTGCGCGCGCTGGCGATCGAAGGCCCGCCGCCAAACAACGTCGTCGGCCTCAAGCTGGTGCCGCACACGCTGCTGATCCCTGTCGAGGCTCTTGATGTCAACCTGGTTGTTGTGTGATGCTGCATCTGGATAGTATGAGTGTTTGTCAGAGCGCACGCCCACTGGCCGTCAGCAGATGCTTCCTGTGGCGTTCTGACATGACTGATCTTTGCACTACAACCGTGAGTCGCGACCCCGTATGCGTCCCGTAGTACGATTGTTGCCACTGCGCCTGACACGCCGTCATGCGTGGAGTGCAGGAGGCGATGCAGCTGACAGCAGCCCAGGAGGTGAGCAGCTGCCAGAGTGCCGCATGTGGTGAGCAGCAGCCTGTGTGCTGCGTCTATTGAGCCGTCCTCAGCACGGACCTGGGTCGTGCACGACACCGGAGGCAGTGTCCCCCTCCGCGAGACATCTTGTCTTGGTCCGCAGTGAGTTGGGACTCTGATCATTGCAGCCTGCGATGGTCCCCGGGAACCCATGCAGTTGCAGTGCTGTCCTTGCAGGCAGCGATCGGCGCGGAGCACACGGCGATGATGGCGCATCTCAGCGCGCTTTTGGCGCAGCAGAAGGCGATACTGACCAGCATCAGCCCGCCGGCCTCGGGGTTGGGCGACACCAGCGTCGTGCGCACTTGCTGACAGCGCTTTCGCCTTTCCTTGTCTTCCAAGTGGTGCCGCTTCTCACAATTGCACTCCTGCCTGCATCTGTCATCACACATTTCCGACAATTGCGGATTTGCATTGAGAAACGGCGAACCCTTTCAGACTCTTATAAAGTGATCGAAGAGCTGGACCGAAACGTGTAGCTGCGCGATGACTTGCGTACGCCACCAAGTTTTTGGCGCACGTCGCAAATGAATCTGGCATCTTCGCCGAGAGCGTCGTGCCGAGCGTCGGCGCTGCACTGTGATGCTATTTTGCGCAGCATGCCGATCTGCCGCCGGACTGCAGAGGTCACCAGTCATGCCTGCGCTCATGCGCCCGCCGGCCGTCAGTCCTTGCCGCCCCCGGCCGCTCGCAGGTCTCAGAGGTGAACGACATGGCGCGGCGGGTCCAGGACATTGTGCGCGAGGGTTCGCAGCGGATGCTCGCCGGCCTGCGGCCCGTCGAGATCGCGCGCGGCATGGCAGCCCAGCCACTGCACCTGCTCCACCTCCTCCACGTCGGCGCCCTCATCGGTGCCGCTCCACCCAAAACTAAAAAAGTTTTAAACTTTTTTCTGGAATGATTTTTGTAATGATTGGAATGAAAGGCAACATAACAGAACGACGTGACCAAACTTTTTAGATTTCAACCTTTTTCTCAATGTCCCTGATGTTCTGCTAAGCTCCCTTGTCGGTGGCCCCCGCGCATGCAGTAGTCGAGTTGTTGCCCTGTCGCAGCCAGGTCCCCGCCTCGCGGGCGCTTGGCCGGGTCATGCACCGTCCTCAAGAGATTTGGGAGTGTTCACCACGATTTCACACGCTAGCTGACCGTAGCCCTGGTCACGCACGAGTTGCCAGCGTTGCGCAAGTGTTGCTGGAGCCTGACCCCACCAAAACTGCGGGTGCCCTGCCTGCAGTCGCTCGGAGGGCGGAGCCGGGCGGTGCGCAGAATCCGGAAGGGTCCACGGAAGAGGTGCGGCCCTGCGTGCCCACCATATTTCCACATGTGGTATCGTTGCAAGCTCCAAGTTGGTGTACACAAAGGGCAGCTCCCCGCGTGTTTCCTGTTGGGTCGTCTATAGCAATCAATCTCAGTTGTCGCAGCTCAGGGCGCTTGTGAGCCCCTCACCTGCCGAGCAGGCTGTCTCTGCGCAGGATCTGGCGTGGCTGACGAGCGATGGGCAAGAACTTTCTATCACCGGCAGCGAGGACATCTCCGCACCGTCCTACGGCAGCGCAGACCCTGCACAGAGACCTGCAGGTGGTTTGCTGTTCAGCGAACCACAGCCGAGTCACGCAGGCCATGCAGTCACCTGCAGTCGTTTTGAAGGCATCCCTGGTCTGTCAGTGACTGTGCTCTGTCTCGAAAAATGTTGCTACAGCCGGACGACACTTGCTGGAACTCTCCCATTGCCTTCAGCGAGTCCGCTGCCTGCAGTTGCTCGGAGGGCGGAGCCGGATGGTGTGCAGAACCCGGAAGGGTCCATGGACGAGGTGCGGCGCTGCGACGCTGCCGCATCGCATTTCTCACGTGTCCCACTGTCGCGCGCTCCGAGTCGGTGTGCGATGATCCACTCTCCACGTTCTCTTATCGCGGTTTGCGGTTGACGATCTCGGTTGCAGCCCGGTACAACGAAGAACCCTAGGTCATAGCGCGTGCCATGCAAGCGCAGGTTCTGGCGTGGCTGATGGGCGACGGGCGAGACTCGGCGATGGCCGGCAGCGAGGCCATGTCCGTGCCGTCCTACGGCACTGAAGACCCTGCACGCGACGCCGCACACGGCACTGCAAATCGCGGCGACGAGGAGCGGACGCGTCCTTATCCTCGTGCGTCCCGTGCAGACTGGCAGGGCTGGCAACTTGCAGCCGCAGCATAACTGCATTATACCGTGCATCGCATAGCATCTGCGTTGCGCAGCATCTGTATGTCTGGCATCCACGTGCATACGATTAACGTGATATCCACCCGAGCCTGGTACTATGACTGTGTCCTCTGCTAGCCTGTATCAGTCCGCAGCCTGTGGTCCAAACCACCTGTACGCTGACACTCCTCTCCATGCAGGAGCAGGAGTGTTCCCGGCCAGACCAGCAGCTTCAAGCTTCAGCAGTGGTGGCGCCCATAGATAAACACGGCGCCTGCTCGGACGCGCACTGTGGGAGGATGCGTTTGCTCGGACGCGCAGCTGATGCCGCGAAGCACTCCAGTGTCTGACCGAAGCGGGGTGCAGGGGGGAAATGCACAACAGCGTTGTGAGCGTTGTGGGTCGCTCCATGCGGAGTGTAGACGAATGACAACGTAAGTGATTAGCAGAGAATTTGCGTTCCAGCTCCAGGAGCTTTTCCTTTCAGATGCCGCTGGCGCAAGCGTTGGACATCGGAACTTGCGACTGCTTGCTGTTTGTCCTTCGAACTTCATCGCCTGCATCGTGCGCTGGCAGTAGGTGATCACCACAGAGTTTTCTCACGAGCCGAGTTGACAATAGCTCGGCATCGCCTGAACGACCGCCGCACGGTTGCCCGTGCTGACGATTGTCCTGAGGTGCCAGTTTTCTCCCGTCGGCGGTGTCTGCAGTGTCGATCAGCTTAGTGTGATAGCCCTAGCGGCTTTGGCCCAACCCCGCCGGTGCGCAGCCTGCTGCAGCCCTGTTCCGACTAGCAGATATGGTGCAATCAGCGGTGGTAAAGACAGAACATGCCGCCAAGCCGGAGGTCAGCCCTACCAGAGCGACGTCTGCGGGCGGGACCAGCAAGCAGACCGCCCAGACCGCCTACAGGCAGAGGCAAAAGGTATTGCCAGAAGTTCATTGCCCACCAGAGCTGGTTCGATGCCTTGAGTAGTGTGCAGTGCAGCGGTCACAAGGGCTGACTGGTGCTTGCCATCTGCTGGTGTAACGTCAGCTCCTACAAGCCATCGGCCAAGGATTGCTATGCCCCGCAATCGCGACGCGCAGGATTGTAAGCAGTGGTACCTGCGAGCGGAGCGCTGTTGCATGGCCGGCGACTACAGCCGGATGCTGATGGCCGCTGGGTCCCGTGCAGTCAGGGATCAGCTTTGCTTGATGCAACACACCTTATGTGTCGTCGTCCCAGAGGCAGTGGTCGCAGTAATTATATGGCTAACGCTGCTGACAAGCCTTGTCAACACCCACCCCGCAGGACAAGGTGCTGGGCCTGGAGGCGGAGGTTGCGGCGCTGCAGGACCGGCTGCAGGCGCTGGAGCTGGAGCGCGCGCAGCACCGGGCGCAGCTGCAGGCGTTCAGCCAGCACGTGACCAGCCGCAATGACAGCGCCGACCTGGGCGGCTTGCAGCCTGATGCCAGCGGCACTGCCGAGGTGTGAGGGCACATCCTGAACGGTCTGCTGGGATCTGCTGCGCGGCCGAGCTTAGGCATAAAAATTTAGGGTCTCCTCTTCCTGATTTGATCGTCGACCTGGGGCTGCACACGCCTGAAGCCGGCGGCAGGGCAGCTGAGGTGGGGAGCTGATGCGCCCCGAAATTGACTGGGGCTCGAGCTTGTCGTGTGGCTCCGTGTCGCGTAGCCCGCACGCCCTACGGCGGATACCCTGATAGTTAACGGCAACAGTTAACCCGAGCATTACGGCACATATACGGTCCTGGCACGCAAGCTCGCTGGTTCGGTGTCGTCGATCCGACTGCGATATGCTGCACTCCACGGCAAGCCACTGAGCCAGATGCAGAGGTTTCCAAGGCTGTCGCTGGGTGCAGCGCGGCGCTGGGGACCTCGACAACGAGGCCGCGGCGGACGTGGCGGCGTACGTGGCGGCAGTGCGCGGGCCCGGCGCGCCCGGGACGACGGCCGCGGAGTGCCGCTCCCTCAGCCCAGCCTTCCTGGCAGACGTGTGGCAGGTCAGCGCGCTTTCACTACGTCCATCATTTTTGACGCACACCGTCACCCAGTACTGAGCAGTAGCCGGCCCATCTATGCGCCCTGAGGCGCACAGTGGTGTCGATGTTCCAACAGCACGCACGTGGTCAAACCGCAAATGTCGGAGCGAGTTGACAGTGGCAGGCACCGCTGATCGGCTGTCAAGATGCACAGAGCTATGCAGGATGTGCTCACACAATGTACATTGGCAATGGTGGATTTGTAATGCCAGCAGACTAGTGGGATTGGCACGGCTCGACTGCGCATGCGCCTGGCTGCAGGAACACCTGCGGAACTGGTTCAGCCTGCTGGATGCCGGAGGCGACATCCCCGGGACCCCAGCGGCGCGATCGCTCACAGCCCAGGTCCAGCTGTTCGTGAAGGTGAGGGCGAAGCCTGTCTCTGAATAATAACAAGATGCCGTGCCTAATGTTGTCTGGTCGGGCGCGCGGTGCTTTGATCATTCGAGCAGTTGCCCACATCCGCCGCGCCTGTGAGGTTATGTCAGGTCATGAGCACGCACTCCTGCCATGTCACGGGTCGGCTGGTCGCCGCTCTGCCTGCCAGCCATCGTCCCTGTCTGCCGTGTCCCTGCCTCGTGCTGTAATGGTGACACACGTGCATACAGAGCGTGAAGCTGGGCTTGCGGGGTCTGGGTCAGGTTAAGAGGTTGAATCCCGTTCCAACCACACCCTGGCTCTGACCGACGCCCAACCCTGACCTCAACCCCATCGCTTACCTTTACCCGCCCTCAAACTCACCGGTACCCTGACGATGAGCCGTCCGGCCACCAGGTGTACTTCTACCTGTGGGAGCACCACCTGGCGCTGCTGCACGGCATGGTGGCGGAGTATATCGGCCGTGCGGTCAAGGCCGGCATGCCGGCTCAGCAAGACCACGTCCACGAGAAGCAGCTGGTGCGTAACGTTGCATGGCACTTTGGGGTCGACTTCAGACCCTGTTCTGGGCTTGGTGGTGGGATGTCCCCTACTCATCGACTAATCACGCAAGTGACGGTCCCAGCATTCTATCTCAAGCCCAGACCCATCATACCGTTTCATGGTGCGACCTCGCGTCACCAAACCTGGCTTGTGGCGTTCTCTGTGTGCCGCGACAGTGGGGAGCCTTCACGGCATGCAGGTCATTGTCGCTCGAACACTTGCAGAAGCAGCTGATGTGCAACCTCGTGCCACTGTGCCTGCCCTGTGGCGTTCTCTGTGTGCTGCTTGGGTGGGTGGCACTCACGGCATGCAGGTCGTTGTCGTTCGAACCCTTGCACCGACGCTTTGTAACACCATAGCCCTGTCCAAGCAGCGGTCCGAGTCCTGTGCGACGAGGGGTCACCCTGTTGGGTTCCCAGCGACAAGAGATGTTGATGTCGAGCCACAACCGTACGTTTCTTCTTGGTGCATTGCAGGCGGCAATGCATTTGTCGGCAGATCAACAGGTGCGTCCGCACCTGGCAGATCGGCGCGATGAGCGAGGCACAGCGCACATCGTGCAGCGCTCCCTGCGTGCGGCTGTGAATCTTGGCATGCTGCACGAAGCAATGTTGTTTCCGCCTGAGGAACTAGGACTTTCTTTACACCGCCTCAAGATTTAGTGGCATTGCCTGAAGGCGCTTGTGTCTTGCAGGGCAAAATCGTGGCTGAGTTCCAGGCCATGGTCGCGCGCCTCAACGCCATCTTCGACGAGAAGACCGCGCTGCTGGCGTCGCTGGGTCAGCCGCACGAAGCCAGCACGGCCAGCCTGGTAGGCTCAGACAGGCGCAACTGCATCATGATGACCATCTGCATATCTGACAGTCGATCAAAGCACTGGGTACGGTATATGCACCGCATCGGCTGTCCGGCTTCAGACATGTGAACCGTGCCAAGGCCCTCAAGGGCCCGCCGTGATGGGCCGGGATATCAACCCGACAGGTCATATCGGACATTGAAGCAGTCAAACCCGGTGACCGTCCCGGCATATCTATCACAGTCAAAGAACGGAAAGTTTTTCCGAGCAACTGCGCGTTTGCTGCCAGGAGACTGACATTTGAGAGGGCATCGTGCGCAGATGTTCGAGGTGGAGGTGAGCGGGCAGGTGCAGGACATCTTCCGGGAGTACTGCCTGGCGTTCTGCCTGGCGCTGCGGCCGGCGGACATCGCGCGGGGCTTCCAGGCGCAGGCGCCCCGGCCGGTGGAGCCCGTGCCGCTCGGCGCGCTCATCAGTGCGTCGGAATTAGATTTGTGTACACTTCAGAGTCTGACAAAAAAGGTATATAAATATGGAAATAAAGATACGAAACAACCTCAAAGCCGAATCAACTAGAGAAACCTGCGCCACGGCCGGCGTGGCCCGTGCCACTGTGCGTGCTCATGAGTGCGTCAGGGCTAGTGTTTCGGCCAGGCGACAGATGCGGTTGGGTGGCAGCTCTATCACCAGTGTTCTGTAAAAAGTCCCAGGACCGAGCCGGCTTTTGGGTCGTGCGTGTCGTGGCTAGTATGAGGTGGAGCACGGCCTTGGGGTTACGACATCAGGAAGCATGCCGCTGGGCGCGCTACACAACCTCAGATCCTACATTGTGGGACCCTGCAACCAAACATTGATCCCAGGCGATCCCTGTCTTTCTTCTTTCCAAAATCCCTGATAGCTGTACTATTGTCACTGGTGTTGGCCCGTTGTCCCAAAACCAAATTTTGTTTAGGTGTTCCTAAGGGATCCTGTTTGTCGCGCAGCGGCACAGCGGGGCGTTGCCGTGGCAGCGGGCGAGGACTCCGGCATGGCCGGCGTGCTCGGGTGGCTGCTGCGCGACGATCCCTCCACCGCGGAGCACGCCATGTCCGTCACCTCGCTGCAGGTGCGCAGGGACACAAAGCATGGAACTGCCTGCCAGACATGCCAACGTTGCCTAGGTCGGCATCCTAGCAGATCAGGGCTAGGCTAATGCAGGACAGTAGTACTTTGACTGATCGACGGATCTATAGCACCTTTCGTGACCATTGATGGTGTTGTCAGGACTGATGTTGTGCTGCTGTGTTTCACATCGGATGGTTAGCTGTGCTAGCCGGGATGACGCCTGGAGACACCATCAATGATCGGGCGGTCAAAACGCAGGATCTATGGGGCTGCGATGGTCTCCTGCTGTCATTTATACACATCGGGTGTGCCAGCTCAAACGGTGCCCGGAAATACAGCCATTGATGGGGTAACCCTTGTGCAGGACCTTTCAGACTGCGCGGACAGCGTCGACACGGACCCCACCCTGGACGCCGTGCTCAAGCCGCTGCAGTGAGGACCGCGCCGGTCTATGGTTGCCTCTGGGGCATCGCACTGTCCAGAGCGTGTGGTCACATAACATGGGAGCGAGAGCGAGTCGGCTGCGACTCGGGTAGCAAGACGCAGCGCGTGATCTTTTCGATGTCAACAAAACACATGACGGCGCACATATTACGCTGCAGAGG
>JAABUX010005237.1_pt1 | contig 16007 bp, 14 predicted proteins | sample 5561851 | NCBI WGS metagenome assembly JAABUX01 (sample SAMN10711883, study PRJNA513361) | rock metagenome | isolation source: Antarctica rocks | place: Antarctica: Victoria Land, Richard Nunatak red sandstone | collected 2016-01-03 | reverse complement strand
AAGCGAAGGCGCACCGGCCGGGCCCCGGGGGCGGACGTGGAGCTCATGAGCAGATATTGATTGATCTATCAGTTCCGTGTCAAGCGCCCAGCCCGCTCTCGCTCAGGCGCTGCGGATCCCCTCGGGCAGCTGCCAGAGCTGCATGCGCGTCGAGCCGTCGCGGATCGCGCGCCGGGTCGCTTCCCTCCGCGGACCGGGGCCGCCGGCGTCGTCCTCGAGCAGGAGCATCCTGCCTGCCTTCAGCTGCGCCGCGGCGCTCGTGGCCGCGCCACTGCGCTCTCCGGTGGCTGCGGCGTAGATGAGCCGGTGCGTCCTGTTGTGTCCGGCACGTCGACTGACAGCCCCGAATGCCCGGTGCGCCTGCACGTCCGCGAGGTACGGGTCGATGATCTCGCGCAGGTGACGGGCTGCTCCCGTCTGCCCCATGCTGCTGAGGTAGAGGAAGAGCGGTGGCGCGCCGCCCGCCTCCTCGAACGCCGCGTCGACGAGTGTCTCGACCTCAGCCTCATCGGCGGGGAGGAGCACGATGAGTGCCTGGCGGTTCGCGGCAGGAGGACGATGCATCCGCTCGAGGCGGTCGGCGTGTGGCACCAGCCCGGGCAGGTCGCGGCGGCGCCGGCGCCACTGCGTGATCCCCACCGCGATGAGGCCGAGAGCGGTCACCGTGCCCCCGAACAGAGTGGCCATCGGTTTGGCGAAGAGGTTGGTGGTCCACGCCAGCACGACGAAGAGGGAGGTCGCGACGCCGACGGCGAAGGCCGGTGTCGACGTGTGCAGGCGCGCGCCGGCGTCCTGGGGCCCCCGCGGAGCCCGGCGGTGGCGCTCGCGCCAGCGCACGATGTCGAGGCAGACGCAGGTGACGCTGAAGGCTCCGAGCAAGCCGAAGGCGTACAGGTCACCCAGGGTTCCGGCGCTGCCGCGCGAGGCGATGACAACCGCGCACGGGATCAGGGTGGCGAAGAAGATGGCCCAGTGCGGGGTGTCACGCAGGCGGTTGCGTCGCTGCAGCAGCTCCGGCAGGAAGCGCATCTTCGACAGGGCCAGGAACACGTGATAGCAGCCGATGGTCGCTGTGTTGCTCGCAAAGATGAGCAGCAGTGCAGCGGTGAGGGCGACCTCCGTTCGCAGCAGCGCACCGCCAGCGTAGCCGCCGAGAAGCGAGATGAACTGGTTCGGATTGCTCTGGCTGGTGTCGAGGAGCGTTGTCGACCACAGCGTCAGGAGGGGGCTCGTCAGAGCCACCGTCACGATGACCAGCACCATCGTGCGCGGCGCCACCCGACGTCGCGGTTCGGCCATCGCGGGGGACAGCTGAGAGATGCTCTCCAGGCCGGAGAAGGCGAGGAACGCGCCTGCGTAGCCGGTGAGCAGACCGACGCCTCCGATCGGGTGGGCGAACACGCGCGGGATCGCCCCCACCGCGTCGCCCACGCCCGCATGGACAACCACAGCGATCACCACCGCGAGCTGGCTCACCAGGGCGACCGCGGCGATCACAGCGGTGACCTTGGCGTCCGCGCTCACCCCGTAGAGGTTGAGAGCGGCGATGACGAGCGCGACGATGGTGAGCGGAACAACGAGGTTGAGGACGAAGGGTATGACTGTGGCGAGGTAGGTGATCCCGGAGACTGCGCTCAGCGAGGAGGTGAGGAAGTAGTCGACGAGGATGAACAGGCCGCCGACCAGGCCGACGAAGCGGTTGACCGCGTGGGCGCCGACGGCCACCACGCCGCCGCCCTCGGGGTAGCGCACCGTCACCTCGGCGTACTTGATGGCGAGCAGGACGAAGACGACCAGGGTGAGGGCGACGAAGAGTGCGGCGTGCGCTCCGAACTGGGTGAAGAGGATCCCGGGTGTGTAGTAGACGGAGGTGCCGAGGTCGGCGAAGACCACCGCCCAGCACAGCGCCGGTCCAAGACCGGACACCCGGCGCGGTCGAGCCCCCTGTCTCGGCCCCCCCGCGGACGCTCTGGCCATGGCACCTCCCGTTGGCGCCCTCGCTGGCGCCGGCGGTCGCTACCTGTACCACAGGCCGATACGGGGGATGTGCAGGCTCGCCCTCAGGACGAGAAGACGGCGAAGACTGCCCCCTGGGGATCGGCGAGGACTGAGAACCTCCCCATGCCGGGGATGTCCTGGGGCGGCATGCTGACGGCGCCGCCCAGCTCCTTGGCGCGGTCGGCCATCTCGTCGCAGCTCTTGACGGCGAAGTACACCAGCCAGTGGGGGGGGATCTGCTGGGGCAGGCCCATCGCGTTCATGTCGTTGCAACCCCCGATGGTCCTGCCGTCGAGCTGCCACTCGAGATAGCTGTCCCCCTTGGTGGTCCAGCCGAACACCGCGTTGTAGAAGCGCTTGGCTGCCTCCACGTCGCGTGTCCCCAGCTCGTTCCAGGACAGCGACACGGGTTCGTTGAAGAGCTCGGCCCCTTTGTTGGTGCCGTCCTGCCAGATGGAGATGTAAGCGCCCGTCGGATCCTTGAACACCGCCATGGTGCCGGCATCCATGATCTGCATCGGCTCCACCACCACCTCGCCGCCGGCATCGCGCACCTTTTGTGTCGTCTCCGCGGCGCTGGAAGCCCTGAGGTAGGTGTTCCACGCCGGGTGGCCGCCCTCCATCAGCGGGCCTGACCCGGCCACGGTCTTGGAGCCCTGCCGGAACATCGCGTAGCCGCCGTACTCGGGAGGCGCGGGCTCGTCACTGGTCCAGCCGAACAGCTCCTGGTAGAACCGCCGTCCTGCGTCCACGTCCGAGGTGGAGAGATCGACCCAGATCGGCGTTCCCGGCGGGTACGTGGTGGTGTCCTCGGCCATGATCCTGCCCTCCTGGTCTCTGCGGAGCTGTGCCAGGCCCTGATGCTACGGCGCGGCGATGACTCCGTGGGGTCGCCCTCAGTCCCTCGGTGCGGCGAGCCAGGAACGGATCTCATCGGAGTGCTGGTTGAGACGGGGGGGCGGGAGTCGATACCCGGCGGCTGTGTCGGAGAAGGTGATGGGATTGCGTATCGACGGCATGGCGTCGTCACCCTCACCCACCTCGACGACCGGTTCCAGGCCGATCTCCTTCGCGAAGGCAACCCCTCCCGCGACGGTGTTGATCGGGCCGCATGGCACGCCAGCTGCGGTCAGCTCGCTGAACCACTCCATCCTCGTCCGCATCTCCAGCCGTTCGACGAGCAGTGGACGGAGAGAGGAGCGGTTGACGGTTCGATCGCGGTTGCGCGCGAAGCGCGGGTCGTCCGCCAGCTCGGCCACACCGAGCGCTTGGCAGAGCTTGCGGAACTGGCTGTCATTCCCCGCCGTGATGATGAGGTCCCCATCGGCGGCCGGCAGCGGCTCGTAGGGGAAGATGCTGGGATGAGAGTTGCCCATGCGAAACGGGTCGACCCCGGCCGCGACGCAGGCGCTCGTCTGGTTGACGAGGCCCGACAGGGCCGATGACAGCAGGTTCACCTCGACGTGCTGCCCCGCCCCGGATGCGTGGCGATGATGCAGCGCCGTGAGGATGCCGATGGTCGCGTGGAGCCCGGCCATGACATCGAACACCGAGACCCCGGCCCGATATCCGGGTCCGTCCGGCTCACCTGTGAGGCTCATCAACCCTGACATCGCCTGGACGATGAGGTCGTACCCCGGGAGATGCGCGCCGCCACCCGATCCGAAGCCACTGATGGATGCGTAGACCACTCGCGGGTTGCCGGCGCTCACCGACGCGTAGTCGAGGCCGAAGCTCCGGAGGCCGCCGGGTTTGAAGTTCTCGACCAGCACGTCTGCACGGGCGGCGAGCTCGCGGGCGGTTGCGAGGTCGTCGTCGGCGCGCAGGTCGAGCGCGATGGAGCGCTTGTTGCGGTTGACGGCCAGGAAGTACGTCGACACGCCGTCCCGGACCGGCGGCATCCAGGCGCGGGTGTCGTCACCGTCAGGGCTCTCGACCTTGACGACCTCGGCGCCGAGGTCTGCCAGCAGCATGGTGCAGTAGGGACCGGCGAGGATCCGTGAGAAATCCGCGACCAGGACGCCTGCCAACGGTCCCTGGGCAACCGGCGTGACGGTGGAGGAGGTGGTCATGACCGTCTCGCAATGTACACACTGGCCGATTGTGGGACGGCGGCGACGGACCCGCTAGCGGACACGCCGCCTCCATTCTTATGATCCGCGGCATGGAGCGAGCCGCCTCACCGGAGCAGCGTCTGCAGTGGTTGATCGACCGTGCGGACATCGCCGAGTGCCTCGTCCACTACGCGCGCTGCATCGACCGCCGCGACTGGGCGGGCCTGCAGGAGAGCTACGCCGAGGAGGGGGTGATGCAGCACGGCGAGGTGTCGGTACGGCGCGAGGACGTTCCAGAGCTGTCAGAGCGGATCCTCGCGGGGTGTGCCTCCTCGCACCACCTCGTGGGCGATCCGTCGGTGATCATCGAGGGAGACAGCGCACGCACGCATTCGCACTACATCGCCACCCACGTCTCCGCGGGCACGACCGTCAAGCGGCAGGGCGGAGGCTGGTACGACTGCGAGCTCAGACGCACGGAGACGGGCTGGAAGTTCACGCGGGTCCGGTCCACCACCGCCTGGCGCACCGGAGAGCCGCTCCAGGCGCACTGACCGAGTGGGCGAGGACCCGGCCCGCCGCCCCTGCGGAGAACGGTGACACTACGTCGTGACGATGTCGGAGATGTCCCGCGCACGCGTACACACGCGATCCTCCCTGGACGGGATACGCCGAGCCGACCTGGCCGTGCTCGCCCTGGGATGCCTGGGCACGGGCAGCGTCTGGACTCGACGTGGCGCCGGCAGCGGGTTCCAGAGTGGCCATCCCGCGATGTTCGTCGCCGGCTTCGTCTTGATCGTGGTGGCCGCGGCACTGTGCTGGTTCGCGATCGGACGAGCTGCCGGGCGCCCCCATCCACCCGTCTGCGCCGCGGCCATCGGGATGCAGGTCCTGGTGCCCGCCTACGCGATCCCCATCCCACTCATGTGGGTCACGGGCATCGTGCTCGCCACCGTCCCACTGATCGGGCGTCGTCGTGCCGCGTGGGCACCCGTCGTCGTCGCCGCAGCCCTGGTCACATGGGGTGCCATCTCCCACTGGGCTTGGGGGTACGGCGGCATCGACGTCTTCGACGAGGTGCAGGGTTCGACTGCGGCGCTCCTGCGCGGGCAGAACCCGTACTCGCCGGTGTACTCCATCTACCTGGACAGCCCGTTGCACCACGTCGTCCGCGGCGCGGCCTCGTTCAACTACGGCCCGGTGGTCGTGCTCGTCAGCGTCCCGGCGCGGCTGCTCGGCGACATCAGGGTGACCATGGCCGTTCTGAATGTCGCAATCCTGGTGGCGTTGCTCACCTGGTCGCGCCGCGCCACGGCCGACCTGCACCTCCTTCCCACCATCGCCGCCCTGTGGCTTGCATCGCCGTTCATTCCGCTGATGATCCTGTACGCCTGGACGGACAGCGTCAGCATGGCCGGCATGGCCTGGTGGTTGGTCCTGCGTGACCGGCATCGCAACTGGTCGACGCTGGTCCTCGCCGTGACGTTGGCCAGCAAACCAACCTTCCTGCCACTGGTGATTCCGCTGGTGTTCTGGGTGCGCTCGACCTGGCGTGAATTCCTCTGGGCGACGGGTGGCGCGGTGCTGATCGTGGCACCGTTCGCCCTGTGGACCGGTGTCGCACAGTTCGTGTACGACACCGTGCTGATCTTCGGTGACCTGCCCGCGCGCCGCGATGCCGTTGGCCTCAACGGCCTGTCGACAGCGCTCGGTGGTGGGCTGCTGCCCCCCTCCCTGCTCCTGGGCGGCACCGTCGTGACAGTGCTCGCGTTTACGCTCCGGCGGCCGCGCGACTACGCCGATCTTCTCCTCGCCGGCGCCGGCATGTTGGTCGTGGTGTACTTCTTTGCCAAGCAGGCGTTCATCAACTATGACTTCAACGCCGCGATGACGCTCCTCTTCGTCATCGGTGCGGGCTCGCTGTTGCCCGCGACCCCTCTGAGCCACCCCGTTGACGATCTTCGCCTCGCCGGCGCTCGTCTCCTGCGGCGTCAGAGCCGGACGGCGGTGACCTGACGGGCACGGTTCTCAGCAGCGCAGAGGTCCGGCGTGAGGCGGCACTGCCCCTACAGGTGCGGGGTTGACGAAGGACCGGGGGTGCCGCTGTCGCCGCCACCGTAGCCCCCAACCGGCGGCGACGCGCCGAGAGTGGACCAGGCGGTGGGGCTCGCGGGCGCGGCCGCATGGAGCGCTCTTCCCCACCCGCTGAAGGTGGTCGTGCTGGCCAGGGTCACGCCGCCGACGGTGATCGTCGACACCTCTGAGATGGGCAGGTCAGAGCCTGCGACGACGTCCAGGTGAGCGGCACCGCCCAGCGCACCCTGCTGCTGTGACGCGCTCCCGAGGATCCTGGTCGCGCGCACGCCGCCGGGTGCTCTGATCTGCAGGGTGGAGGTGGGAACGAGGGCGATCTCCTGAGCCTGGTCGGAGACGGTGATCCCTGCCGCGAGAATGGTGTACGGGCCGTCGCCACCCGACACGGCGACCCACCTGCCCTGCACGCTCGAGAGGTTCGCCAGGGGCACGCCGAGCTGGTCTTCGAGAGCGGGGCTGTTTCCCTGGAAGTACACGGTGCCGCTTTCCAGGACCAGGGTGAAGTGCTCGCTTCCAAATGCCGAGTCGAGGGTGATGACCTGGCGGCCGTCGGCGCGGCCTGCGTCACCGACGATGGTCTGGGTTCCGCTCGGGGCGCTGGACACGGCGACGTAGTGGAAGCCGGGGGAGCTGCGGGTCGCCATCAGCGCCTGCTGGTAGAGGGTCCGGGCGCGGGCGTCGATGGCACCCGGACTGTGGTGGGTTCCGTTCGAGGGCCCGGACTGACTTGCGCGGGTCAGCGCGCCGACGGGGACTCCCACAAGGATTCCGAGGAGCAGCGCGGCTGCCGCCGGTGCGAGCACGCCACCCCGCCGTCGCCGCGGATGCGGGCCGGGCGGAGGGGGCGGTGCGGTCGCCCACCCCGGAGCGCCACCCTGGTCCCAATTCACGGTTCCCATCTTGCACCGCCGGGCGCGCCTGTTCGCTGCTCCCGTCCGGAGGGGTGGGAATCACCCGGCGAGAGTCACGTTGTCAACCAGGGCGCCCCAGGTGCGCGAGCGGAGGGGCGGACATGCCGAACTGGCCTCTTGACATCGTTTAGTCCGCCTCCGTATAGTCGGCGCCGACTAATCCGACGTCTTCTATGAAACGCTTCGCCCGCACCCCGGCAGCCCTCGTCGTGCTCAACCTGCTGTGTGAGCGGCCCCGGCACCCCTACGCGATGCGCATCCTGGTTCGGGAGCGCGGCATCACCTCGGTGGTGAAGATGGGGAGCTCGTCGATCTACGACGCCGTCGAGCGGCTCGAGCGGGCGGGGCTGATCGAGGCCGGCTCCACGTCGAGGGAGGGCCGGCGTCCCGAGCGGACGGTGTACGCGATCACCGATGCCGGCCGTGACGAGCTGCAGATCTGGATGGCCGAGCTGCTCTCGGAACCCGTGGAGGAGTACCCCCAGTTCGCCGCCGCCCTCGCCTTCGTCATCGGGCAGGGCCGTGAGCGCACGCTGGTCCTTCTCCGCCTGCGGCTCGTGCGCCTCGAGTCGCTGATCGCCTGCGGCGCCAAGGTGATGGAGGCGATGCGCTCGATGCCGCGCATCATCGCCATCGAAGGCGAGTACAACCAGGCGCTTCGCGTCGCAGAGCAGGCCTGGCTGCGCGGTGTTGTCGACGACATCGCTGCCGGCCGCCTGTGGAGCGACGAGGAGATCCGTGTGCTCTACAGCCTGACCAGCGAGGCCGACACGGACGACGCCATCCCAGACGAGATCGCGCGTGCCCTCGAGCACCGCAACCGGGCCCGCGGACAGCAGCAACGACCACACGCGCAGGGGGACCACGCATGACCACCGACACCGTCACCACCGTCGCCGGGCGCCGGGTGCGCCCGGTGGGGGCGCTCGTGGTGCTCTCCCTCGGGCTGTTCATGACACTGCTCGACCTGACCATCGTCAACGTCGCCATCCCGCGCATCAGCGATGGGCTCGGTGCCGGCCTCGACAGCATCCTCTGGGTGCTGAATGCCTACAGCCTCGTCTACGCTGTCCTGCTGATCACCTCCGGGCGACTTGGCGACATCGCCGGCCCGCGGCGTCTCTTCATGATCGGCACCGCCGTCTTCACGGCCGCGTCGTTGTTGAGCGCGCTGGCGACGAGTCCCGCAGAGCTGATCCTCTCGCGTGCGGCCCAGGGTCTCGGCGCGGCGATCCTCGCGCCCCAGGGCCTGCCCATCCTGTTGAGCATCTTCCCTCGCGAGAAGCGCGCCGTGGTGTTCGCGATCTTCGGGGTCCTTGCAGGCCTCGCGGTCCTCGCGGGGCCGACGCTGGGGGGCTTCCTCGTCACCCGGTTCGGCTGGCAGTCGATCTTTTACGTCAACCTGCCTGTGGGCGTGCTCGTCATCGCCGCCGCGGTCGTGCTGGTGCCCGACATCCGCCCCGGCACGCGCCACCGCCTGGACATCACGGGTGTCGGCCTCGCCACTCTCGGCCTGCTGGGGGTCGTGTACGGGCTGATCGAGGGACAGCGCTACCAGTGGGGCACGATCACCGGCGTGGTCAGCATCCCGATGGTCATCGTGGCCGGCGCCGTGGTCATGGCGCTGTTCCTGCTCCACCAAGCGCGCCGCCAGGACCGCGAGCCGCTGCTGCCCTTTGCCGTGTTCGGCAACCGCAACTTCAGCGTGATGACCTTCGTGCTCTCGGCGATGGGCTTCACCATCGTCGCCTTCTACCTTCCCCTCACGATCTACCTGCAGTCGGTGCTCGGTCTGTCGGCGATCGACGCCGGTCTCACCATCGCCGCGCAGCCGCTGACGATGATCCTGCTGAGCGGCGTCGCCAATGGCATCATGGCCAGGGTCAGCCCCAAGTCCCTGCTGATCGGTGGCCTGCTGGGGTTGGCCGCCGGCACCGGCTTCATCGCGCTTGCCATTCACGCCGACTCCGGCCGCTGGTCGTTCCTGCCGGGACTGATTCTCGCCGGCGCCGGTATGGCATTCATCTGGGGGCCCGTCTACAACCTTGCTACTCGTGATCTACGACCCGAGCACGCGGGTGTCGCGTCCGGCGTGATCAACACCATCCAGGAGCTGGGTGCCGTTCTCGGCGGCGCCGTGGTCGGGGCGGTGCTGCAGACCCAGCTCGCCACCAACCTGCGCAACGGGGCGATGGCGAGGGCGGCATTGCTTCCCGCGCCTGCCCGCGCCTCCTTCATCGACGGCTTCAGCCATGCGGGTCGCTCCGGCCTGGCAGTGGGCGCCGGCCAGAACGGTGTGCCGGCGGGCGCCCTTGCCCATCTTCCCGCCACGGTGGCAGCACAGGTCCAGCAGGCCTCGCACGACGTCTTCGCCACAGCCTTCGTCGACTCCATGCGGCCGACGCTGTTCATCGGCATGGCCGTGGTGCTCATCGCGGCGGCGATCGCCTGCCTGGCGCGTGCGCATCCCGATAACCCGGCGGCCGCCGCCGTCGGATCGGATCCAGGTGTCAACCGCGAGCAGGCCGCGGAGCGGCAGGTGGTCGCGACGTAATGCGCCGACCGCGCTGCACTCAGTCGATGGCCCGCCGTCTGAAGCCTCGCATGCCGGCGTACCCGAACACGAGCAGGGAGAGGAGGAGTGCAACGGGCGGGACCCAGGTGCTCATGTGGACGCCGTTGGGAACCAGCGCAGCGCGCGTGCCCTCGCTGACATAGGTCATCGGGTTGACCAGTGTGAGCACCTGGAACCAGGGAAGCTTGCTCAGCGACGGCCACGGGTACTGCGCGCACCCGGTGAAGATCAGCGGTGTCAGCACGATGGCGAACATGATGTTGATCCGCTGCGGCGTCACCGCGGTGCCGAGCGTCAGTCCCATGGCCCCCCCGGCGAGGGCACCCAGGACGACGCTGGCGACGAGCAGCGCAAGCCCGCTCGTCGCGAAGGGGACGCTCCCCAGCACCAGCAATCCAACCGGGAACATGACCAGCCCCGCGACGATCGCGCGCCCCGCGGCGAACACGATCTTCTCCATTGCAACCCAGCTCGCCGGCAATGGTGCAAGGAGACGGTCCTCGATCTCCTTGGTGAAGGAGAAGTCGATCACCAGGGGAAAGGCCACGCTCTGGATGGCGGTGAGCATGATCGTCATGGCCACGATGCCGGGAAAGAGCTGCTTGGCATATGTGGGGCTGGTGAACCCGAGATCGGTCAGCACGCGCCCGAACACGAACAGGAGCCCGAGTGGCTGCAGGATCACCTGTGCGAGAAAGGCGGGGAACTCACGACCGGTCACGGCGAGGTCGCGACGCAGGATGGCCAGGAAGGCGATCAGGGGGCTGCTCCCCGGCGCCTTCGCCCGCCGTGTCGGGGCAGACACGATGGCCATCAGCGCAACGCCCTCCCAGTGAGGTGGATGAACACGTCCTCGAGGCTCGGCTTGCCGATGCTCAGGTCCACCAGGTCACCGCCGCTGTGGGTGATGAGACGCGCCACGGGGGCGACAAGGGACGGGGCATCGACCGACGCGTAGAGACGCACGTGGTACGGCGTCCCCGGCCGCGCCTCCGGGGACAGCGCCGGTCCCCCAGCCGCCACGGCGCCGCCGGGAGGAGCAGCGGTGCTCTTGCTCACGGGTTCGGCTCGCTCCACGCCGGCCACGGCCGAGAGCGCAGTGAGCAGTGCGTCGCGGTTGCCGCCATCGAGGACGACACCCAGCTCGAGGCTGTTCTTGCCCGGAACGGTGTCCTTGAGGGCGTTTGGGGTGTCCATGGCGAGGATCTTGCCGTGGTCCATGATGGCGACGCGCGCGCACAGCGACGCCGCCTCCTCCATGTCGTGGGTGGTGAGGATCATGGTGACGCCGCGCTCTTTCAGGTCGCGGATGCGGTCCCAGACGAACAGACGCGCCTGCGGGTCGAGGCCGGTGGTGGGCTCGTCCAGGAACAGGACCTCTGGCTGGTGCATCAGGGCGCGGGCGATCATGATGCGCTGCGACTGCCCTCCAGAGAAGAAGTCGACCCTGTCGTCGGCCCGGTCGGAGAGGCCGAACTCCTCGAGCAGCGTGTTGGCGCGCCGAGTGCGCTCCGCCAGCGGGATTCCGAAGTAGGCTGCATGGAACAGCAGGATCTGGCGGGCGGAGAGAGCTCGATCGAGGTTGGACCGCTGGGGAACGGTCGCCAGGCGGCGCTTGGCCGCAACCGGGTCGCCCACAACATCGATGCCGGCCACCTGGGCTCGTCCTCCCGTGGGGCGCACCCGCGTGGTGAGGACTCCCACAGTGGTCGTCTTGCCCGCTCCGTTGGGGCCGAGCAGTCCGAAGACCTCCCGCCGGCCAACCGAGAAGGTGACACCATCCACCGCGTTGGTTGGTCGTTTCGGGTACCGCTTCACCAGGTCGTCGACGACGACCGGCAGCGGCGCGCCGTCTGCCTCGATCATCTCAGCCCGCCTCGACTCCAGCCAACTGTCCATGCTTCGCCGGGTGCCTGGTCGTGCGCCCTCACCTCGACGAGGTGGACGGTCATCGTGGGCACCAACGGTTTCCGTTTCCGGCAAGTATGCGGCTCCGCAGCCAGCATCGGGCGCAGCGCCATCATCGTCGCCGACGGCGGTCACCAGCCCACCAGAGTTGGCGTATGGTTCGTGCGCCGGTCGCGGCGCTGCTGCGAGGCCGGGGTCAGTTGTTGCTTGGAGGCACGTCATGCACATTCGCTCAGAGCCCGCACTCGCCAACGTGATGCTCCAGGCTGGCGGGTGGGGCGCGGTCGCGGCCATGGCCATGAGTGGGATGCGCACCATGACGACCGAGCTCGGCTTGGTGGGTGAGACACCTCCGGAGGCGATGGCCAAACAGGGAGCCGGCGGAGTGCTCAGGCAGATCCCGCCCCGCCTGCGCGGCGCCGCCATGGAACTCTCACACTGGGGCTTCGGGGCGGTGGGCGGCGCATTGTTCGGTGTGCTGCCGCGAGGGTTGCGTCGGCGTGGTTGGGCTGGGCCGGCGTACGGGCTGCTCGTCTGGCTCGGCTTCGAGTTGGGATTGGCTCCCGCGCTCGGGCTGGCCCAGGCCAGGAAGCCACGGCTGGTCGAACGCGCCGCGTTCGCCGCCGACCATGTGCTTTACGGCATCGTGCTGGCCAAGGGCCTGGAGCGCCAGCACACGTAGCCCGTCTCGGAGACCGCTCCCGCTACCGCGCCAGCCTTCCATCCACGTGGCAGCGCCCCAGCATCACCCGGACGCGGCCGTCCTGCCGGGCTTCAGCAGCCGCTGCTGCGGGCTCGTTTGACCTGGGGGGTGGTGAGGGCGCGCTTGGGCTGCTGGGCGACTCCGCGCGTGGCTGTCTCCCAGTGCCGTATGGCGTTGTCGTAGAACACAGCCCTGCGCATGGCCACGCGCTCGTCGCTTCCCGGTGGTGGCGCCGTCCGGCTGATCGTGGCCGCAGCCTCGACCATGGTCAGCTGTGGAATGAAGTAGTTCTCCGTGTATGTCTTGGCGTCGACTGGCCAGAACAGGTCGGACGCGAACATGAGGTACTCGTGGGGCAGGTTGTTGATCGCCTTGGAGATTGACTCGAGGCGCCAATCGGGCGGGCAACCGAAGGAGAGATCGACGCGGAGCGGAGCATCCCCGGGCGTGCTGTGCTCCGTTTGCATCAAGAGGGTGCCGATGCACTCGTCGACCCAGGGCCAGCCGAGATGGGCGAGGTGACCATGGAAGCCGTCCACCTGGTGAACGCCCTCGAAGTAGGCGGGGCGGCACCAGCTGCTGGACCGCTCGTCCATGAAGATACCTGAATGGAAGACCACGTACATCCCGAGGTGCGCCAGCTCCTCGAACAACCGCACTGCATTGGAGTCCTCAGCCGTCCAATGATCGGGCACGAGCTTGCAGCCCCGAATCCCCAGCTCATGGTAGCAACGCCGCGCTTCCTCGATCATCAATTCCGCGGTTCGGTCGCGGTCTCCACCGCCGATGCGCGGGTTGAGGTTCAGGACGCAGAACGCCAGGAGACGCTCGGACGACTGGGAACACAGATGAGCCACGTAGTCGTTGTGCAAGCGGACGTCGTCGAACGCGTCGTCGGTGAGCTGTTCGCCATGGGCGGACAGCAGCGGGGCGAAGACGAAGGACTGCTCGACGCCGCACTCGTCCATGACGGAGACGATGTCCGACGCTGAACCGTCGTGGTCCTGTCCAGAAGAATGCGTGTGAACGTCGATCAGCGGTACAAGGCCGTACTCGACGCCGAGCCGCTCAGTCCGGGGCATGAGGCTTCCTCGCGTGAACGACGAACATCCAGTTACGCCGGCCCGAGCCGCTCGCAGCGCGGCCGCACGAGGCGGCCTGCGGAGCGTATCGCAGGGGAACCGGCTTGAATATGGCCTCGAGCCCTCTAGCCCTGGTCGGCGAGCGTCCGGAGCCAGCCCAGGGCTGCCGCAGCGGAATTGAGGATCGAGACGTGCCCCTCGTCCGCGCAGAGCCGCATCTCGGCCGAGGGACAATTGCGGGCGAGCCACTCGCTGTGTGAGCTGGGCACAACCCGATCCCGGCCGCCGTGCAGGAGGAGGGTTGGTGCAAGGAGCTGCGTGGGGTCGCATCCCCACGGGCTGACATAGGCGATGTCGTCGTCGATCAGTCCGTCGGTTCCGGCCTCCATGCCCCGACGGACGACCTCACCAAGCCAGGACCATTCCCCCGAGAGTGCGATCAGGTCCGCCGGGATGAATTCGGGGTGGTACTCTACCCCTGACGCCTCGTACAGCGCTTTTGCCGCGCGGCCCCGGGTTGCCGCTTGCAAGGACGCCACGCCCGAGGCCGCCATCCCCGCAAACCAATCCAGCCGGTCGGCGCTGAACGGTGCCAGCCCGGCCAGGCTGACCACGCCGAGGACGCGCTCCGGCAACAGCGCGCCACACGCGAGAGCGTGCGGACCGCCGCCGGAATGACCGACTGTGGCAAATCGATTGATGTCCAGCGCCGTGGTGATGGTGGCGACGTCGGCCGCCCCGGAGGCCAGGTTCCGGCCGTGGTGCGGGGTCGAGCCGCCATATCCGGGCCGGTCATACGACACCCAGCGGATGCCGAGCCGGTCTGCAGCCGCAAAGAGCGGCTCGGGCGGCGCACCCGTGTTGGGGGTGCCGTGGTGCCAGACGACAGCCAGGCTGCCGGAGTCCCGGGCGCCGACGTCGTACACGTGGAGCGTGCGCCCGTCGTCCAGTGTCAGATCTGTCTCTCTCGTCACGGTGCTCCCTCCTGAGCGGCAGCGGCCAGGGCGCCGGCGGACTCCTCCGCCGCGGGCAGGCGAGCCGGCCGCCCATGAAGGAGCCCGGTCTCCGTGGGACGAAAGACCGCCTGCGCGATGAACGTCGGGACAAGAGCGGTCAGCACGACCACCGTGACCAGAACGGAATACTGGGAGCGGTCGATGTAGCCGTGGGTGTACCCGAAGAGCGCAGAGATCGAGCCGAATGTGAGGCCTGTGGACATCATCATCGTCGTGTACCAGGCCTGCCGCCCGTGCACCTTGAACAACCCGGTCGCCGGGAACACGCCCACGACCTTGGCGCCCACCTTGACGCCGAACAGAACGAGGATGGAGCCGATCCCGGCGATCACCGCCGTGATCGAGATCAGGGTTCCGGCCTTGAGGAAGAAGAATGGGGTGAGGAAGCTCAGCGCGATTGCGCGGATGCGTCCCGCGAGCTTCGGATCCTCGTGAAAGACACCGGCTGCAACCAAGCCGAGCAGGTATGCGGGGAGCACAGCCTCGGACCTCGCCGCCATGGCCAGCGCGCCGAGCCCGAACAGCAGGAGGAACACGAACTTGACCTCAGGTTCGCTGACGCCCGGACCAAGGAAGCGGATGATCGAGCGCAGCACCCGCGGCAGAAGCACCAGCACGAGCGCCGTGGCCACGCCGAATGCGATGAGGAGCGTGTTGTAGTTGGCGAAGATGACACCGAGGGCCAGGACGGTTCCGAGGTCACAGACAAAGCACGCGGTGAGGATCAACTTGCCGAGGTCTGTCTTGTTGAGCCCGGTCTCGATCATCACGGCGTAGACCACTGCCACGGATGTCGTTGAGAGTGCGATCCCGGCGATCTCGGAGGCGTGGAGCTGCCAATGAAACACGTACATGGCGAACGCCCATGCCGCCGCGAAGGGCAGCGCAAAACCGACGCCGCCGATGGCCAGGCTGGGCGCCAAGAAGCGCCGGAAGGAGGCGGGGTCGATCTCCGCTCCAGCCAGGAAGGTCAGCAGGATGCTCCCGAAGCCCGCGAGGAAGTCGATCCACTGGTTGGTCGCCATGCCGAGGACGTTGCCACCAAAGACCCCGACCAGGATCTCGACAAGGGCAACTGAGATCCCGATGCGTGGCGAGATGGCGCTCGCCAGGAAAGCCAAGCCTATCCACAGCGCGGCGATCCCGTAGACGTTGTTCAGCTGGTCCAGGACACCGACGTTGGAGGGGGCAGCAGCTCATGGACGTGGACTCCTACCAGGATTGGCTGGTAAGGCCCATCAGGCGCACGGCCATTGCGGGCGAGACCCATCGCCAGGCCCATCGACGGTGGACCCTGCCTCGAGCATACACCGGGGCCGCGTGTGCAGGCCCTCCGTAGGGCCTGCCGCCAGGTTCGGTGTCAGCTGTGGGTGGGTTGGTTCAGCCGCAGTGCTGTGTCAGGTGGCGCCGTGTTGGCGCCAGAAGGTGAGGCGTCGCCGGAAGGCATCCAGTTCCTCGCTGAGGATCTTGAGGTTCTCGCGATCGAGGTAATCCCTCATTGCGCGCGGAACCCGTTCGGAGAACAGCTGCGTTTCATCGAGCTGGCGCTTCAGCAGGCCCGTCAACTCTGTGTACAGCCCGATCCATCGTTCAACGTCGGACGCCGACGGGCTGCTGGGCTCGGATTCGAAGAGTTCCTCGAACGCTCCCGGATCGTACTCAGCCA